>Ga0256914_1000057_pt1 | contig 107876 bp, 98 predicted proteins | sample HulkmetaG_FD_191571 | JGI IMG/M metagenome (GOLD analysis project Ga0256914, IMG submission 191571) | Hydrothermal chimney microbial communities from Main Endeavour vent field at the Juan de Fuca Ridge, Pacific Ocean - Hulk | ecosystem: Environmental > Aquatic > Marine > Hydrothermal vents ...
CGATGATACCTTTTATAGAGTCTTCTGTAGAACGTTGTGCATCTGTATCTTCTATTCGTAGTATGAACTTACCATTGTGTTTTTTAGCAAACAGCCAGTTATATATAGCAGTTCTTGCTCCTCCTATATGTAGATAACCTGTAGGACTTGGAGCAAAACGTACCCTAACTTCATCTGACATAATAAACTCCTTTTTATTTTAGTCAAAAGACTACTATTTTTTATAATGTCAGAAAAAGATATATCAAAATGGGAGATTTATAAAGTAAAAATACAAAAAATTCAAAATAACTACTCTGAATTAATATTGTTAATTTCATTTTGTATATTTTTCTGCAAAATGTTTTATATTTAAATAGTCAACCATAACAAATACCTTAGACAAAACAGCAAAACAGGAATAGCCGCCGATTATGATTATTATTAAATGTATTATTTTTTAATTAATCTCTATTTTAATTAATTTTAATTAATCCATTAGTTGTTGTAGAATTATCTTAGTAATTCTTGTGAGTGTAATTGGGCACAGACATTAGTGGAAGCATTTGCAATAACTTTTTTACCTAAATATAAAACATTTTTAAGGTAATTGTATTATCATTAAGATATGGGGTGTAATTTTAAATTTTATACCTACATCTCTATAATCAAAGGTTTGAATAGAATTATTGTTGATGTCGTATCTAGTGCTAGTAATAAATGGCCTATTTTCACCAACAAATATTTGAGCTTCTTGGTTATCTAATATGATAATTTGTGAATTAGATAAGATATTATACATGAAGCATTCTTTAAAAAACTAACTAAAGAACTGAGAGTTGGGAACTTAACATTCTCATATGTTACCAAGCACTCATGTTAAATCTACCTGCTAATGCCCCAAAATTAGGAAAATTTTTTGAAATGATAGGTCCTTCAAAACAATTTAGAGTACTATTTGCATTTAAAAATGCAGCAGTTGCTGCAAATTTTTAAACTTTTTTATTTCTATAATAATTGCATTGATAGCTTTATTAAAGCTACGCTGTCTATAAAATGAAGTTTCTTTTTTAGTCTTAGTAAATGATAATATCAATTCTTGTAATATTTGTTGAAGCATCAAAATTTTTAAGATATATGATTTCGAGTATATTATAGCTACCCTTAGCTAGTATATCCATGGTTGATAATATTTTCTATTTGTTTTTGTCTGGTAGTACTACAATAGTAATTGTATTAGAATATTTATCTGTAATTTAATTATGTGTAAAGAACTGGTTAATATTTCGTGCTATAATATATGCATATATGTTTTATTGTTAAGGTTTTAAATTGAATAATTTGAAGATATTGTTTCTAGTTGATGTATTATCTTTAATATCTTTCTACTTTTAGGAGTAACATCTAACTTACTTAGTTATAAACATAATAGGTCTTATGATATGTATAACTTAATCAATTTCGACTTTTAACTGTAATATAGTTTTAATTAGCATTAAAATTTTTTAGAGACTCATTCGTTATTAATACCAGTTATAATATCTATATGTCTTAATCCTAACTTAAAAAAGTAAAATTTTTTGTCTTATAAATCTTTTTATAAATATGACTCTGTATCCAAGTAGTTAGTTATACTGCTATTGGTTGGTAGGTTATTTTTAAAATATAGATTAATCGCTATAGGCTTTGTAATAATGTTATTAGGTGATTTTGGAGAATATCTAGATGGGATACTACAAGCTGTCAAAATAATACAAAAAAATATTGTAAAGATTATCCTTTTCATTGTTTTAATTTACTAAGCCAAGTAAGTCTTTTGACGCTATCTATATTAGTACAAGCCCTTTTTAAAGCAAATTTTTGTCCAATTAAAAAGACCTTCTCTTCTGCTCTAGTTATAGCAGTATAAAACCATTTATTATTTAGCATAATATAATGTGAATTACTAAGTGGAATCACAACAATTTTATACTGACTACCCTGTGCCTTATGTACTGTTAATGCATAAGCAAGTTCAATTATGTCTCCCAAGTGGTCAAAATCATAGGCAACTACACTTCTATCTGGATAAACTACATAGAATTGTTCTAACTCTTTATCTATTTTAGCTACAAGTCCTACATAACCATTAAATATTCTGCGTGATTCATATGAAAAAAACTCCTTGCCCCTTTTAACAAAATCCCCCCATTCCATAACTTCCATGTCTCTATTTTGAAGATGTACTACCTTATCTCCCTCTTTAAGCACTAGTCCTGCTCTTGAGATAGTATTTTTGCCATCTTGGTTTAATATCTTTTGTATTTCGTGATTCAAAACTTCTGTACCAAGTTGTCCTACTCGCATTGGAGAAAGAACTTGAAATTCCCAGATAGGATGGGTTAGAACTTCTTTCATTTGTCGTGCAAGTTTTATTATTCTATCTAATATTGCTTGATTATTCTTTTCTCTGAGTTCTTTTATCTCACGTTGGCTTCGTCCTTTTTGCATTGCAAAAATATTATATCGTTCTACATTTTCAAATAGAAAGTCGGACCAACAATCTTTATCTATTCCAGCAGGTACACGTCCTAATCTTATTTCATTTGCAAAAAGCGTTAGTACACTATCTTCACTTTGTCTATATATCTTTGTTAATTGTACACTTGGTATGAGATTTGTCTCTAATGCATCAGAGAATACATTGCCTGCACCTATTGGAGGTAGCTGGGCAGGATCACCAACTAAGATAAATAGTGTATTAGGAGATAGTGCACGTGCTAATCTATAAAATAGGGTTAGGTTTACCATAGAGGCTTCATCCAATATTACTACCTTATATGGAAGGGGATTTTCTGGACCATATTCAAAGCTATTTTCTCCCTTATATCCCAAAAGTGCATGTATGGTATATGCAGGAAATCCTGTAGCTTTTCTTAATCGAGCAGAGGCCATTCCTGTAAATGCACAGCAAGCTATTTCATCTTCTTTAGCATAATAACGTAACAGTAATTCTAGAATTGCTCTACAAACTGTAGTTTTTCCTGTGCCAGCATAACCTGCAAGAGCAAAAATAGTTCTTTTTGAAGAACCAACTTGTCTTACAATCTCCTTTTGTTCTTCAGATAACTCTATTTTTCGTTGAGCTTCAAATAATTGAATAAATTCTTCTACCTGTTTGGGATCAATAATCTTTGAGCGTTGACTTTGAACCTTTTCTATAAAAAATTCTTTTAGCCAATCCTCCATGTATTTAAAACCAATAAGTCCAACTTCATCGTCATCTCCATATGTGATAATGGCTTCTAAGTTCATTTTGTCTAAGATAAAAGAAAGTTGTTCATCCGTAGGTGGGGCAGAATCATCAGTTTTTAATAAATTTTTTAATTCTGAAAAAAGCTCTGTCTTTTTTAGATAACAGTGTCCATCTTCTTCAGCAGCTTTTGTAAGTACATGGATTATTGCAGCCTTTATCCTTTCATCTGAGTTTGGAGACAGTCCTAACCCAAGTGCAATTTTATCTGCTGTTTTGAATCCAATTCCTCTAATTTCTGTTAATTTATATGGATCTTTTTTGATAATATCTGTGGCTTCATCTTCAAAGTGATTATAGATTCTAATTAAAAGATTAGGAGTTATTTTAGCAGAGCAGCTTGCTAGATAATCAGATAACTCTTTAAGCCTTTTGTGCTTTTTCCAAGATTTAATTATAACTTTAAGTCTTTTATGCTTTATCCCTTTTACCTCAAGCAATCTTTCAGGCTCATTATCTAGTATATTAACAAGTTCTTTTTCTCCATAAATATCAATAAGGTGCTTAGCCATCTTCGGCCCAAGCCCTTTTACAATATTAGCAAGGAAAAACAAAAGCTCGCTTCCTAATAACTTACACTGGCTAAATGAAAATTGTCTTCCATATTTTGTTCTTACCCATTTCCCTGTAAATTCAAATTCAGCTCCCACAAGTCCTGCTTGATTTATTAGTTCTGGTATATGTCCTGTAGCAGTAAATACTGCCCCCTTTTTAGGTTTAACTTTTAAAACTGCAAAACCTGTCTCTGAAGAAGAATAAGTCACTCTTTGAACCTGTCCCTTTAGGATTTGTTCAGATATAGGATTCGATCCCTTTTTATGATTATTTTCTTGTAGTGTTATTTGTTCCTGTTCCATTTATCTTTTGTCTTTTTCTTTTAGAATTATTTTGATTGTCTTCTTTAGTCATTTTCCATAGGTACTTAGAAACACTAGGGGCATACTTACATGGTTTGGGTCTTATACCTGTCTCCATCCATTTCCTCATAACCGGATCTTTAATCCCTGGGTGACATGGCAGACATAGTCCCACATTTAATATCCTATAAATTTCATTTTTGTTAAATGTATGAAGCCATCGCCTAGATGTATGGACCAATTGTTTACCATTTATTGTTACAAATTCATCTAGTGGATATTTTATGCCAAGTAATTTGGACTCATTACTTAAATCAGGCTTAAATTCCCACCCCTTTTGGGTAGCAGTCAGTGTCCCTCTACCTAAACCAAGAGAGCGAGGATCTTCATGACAATTTTTACAGGATCTTCCTTTCTTACTAGTTGTATGAGGATCGATCCAAGCAATAGTTAATCTGTCAAAGGTACCAGTAAATCTTCCTGCTCCATTTATAAAAGATACAAAGTCTTGGCATCCTGGTACAATATCAACTATCTTATTTCTTAGGACACCAAGTGGGGGTGAATTCCACCTTACAAAAGACTTAAATTCTTCCCACCTCCTAGGTGTTAGTTTGTCACTTAATTTATCAAGTTGCATCTTACTCTCATCACTTCTTACATGACATCCATAACACTGTGCAACCCATACTGAATGACATGCTTGGCAACTAAGTCTTTTGTGTACCTTAGCCAGACACTGTGTTGGATCAAGCTTATCAAGAGGATGTAGTTTGTTATCTTTTATTCCTTTTAAAAAGTACTTACCATCTTTTTTGATAATCCTAAGCCGAAGTGGTTGACTCCCATAGGGAGCAGTATCAGGATATGGTTTATAGCCCTCAAGTTTCTTTTTATATGCCTTAACAATAGGTTCTAGATTACGGTGTAGCCCATGACACAATCTACAGCTTATCTCTATTTGATCCTCAAAATGGGCATGGCTTTTACCGTTTCCCATAATTTCTTTTTGAGTATGACAGTCGATGCATATAAGTCCTTTCCTGTGATGTATGTCGTCAGGTAAATGTATTAAAAAACGTCCATCCGGTAATTGAAAATAATTAAGTCCTCCAGATACAAAAGGTGTACCATAGTCATCTGCATCAAGTTCCCCATTGTAGGCGAGTCCAATTCTACCACTTCTATTGTGACATCTAAGACAATTTGACATTGGGATTTTACTGATTATAAGAGGATGCTTCCCAGGGCCTAAACCACCCTTAGGAGCTACATCATGACATGCAGTACAACCTCCACCTTTTTGGGACAAAAAGCCAGGAAACTTTCCTTTTGGAAACCATAAATGGCAACTTCCACACATCTTACGGTAATAATCTAGGCATTTTGTATCAAGTCCTGTTTTTATAAGATCTTCAACCGTAAGGTTTTCATGTTGATTTTTGGCTTCCCCCCAATAATACCTAAGTGTAGATATGATACCTCGATTGGTAGCCATAAGAGAGTGTTTTACCCAAGATACTTCTTTGGGATGGCAGCCTGGGCGTCCACAAGTTTTATCAACCCATCTTAAGTCTCCAGGATTTTTTATCATACCTCTGTGCGCCCTTGTCATATCCCCTGTTAAGGGGTCTCCCAGATGACATGCAGAACAAGAAACGACTCCCCTAGCATGATATTTATCAGGTTCATCACTATGACAATTTAGACATAGATCAACTTTGCCACTTGTGGTCTTTTGTACCACAATTGGTGCATGTCTTTTAGGCGGGCTTGAGCAACTTTCCTTTGGGAAGGAAAAGATATAGCATATTATCAAAATAGCTAATACGGTTAATAATAAATGCTTAGCTTTAATCCTGTCCCTCTTCATAATAATCTGTACAGGCATAATGCTTTGCCATTTCTAAGGCACCTAAAAGAGCAACTTTTGCTTCATGAGGGCTAAGTAAGGCTTCAGCATAGGAGTAAGAAGTAATTAGATCGTCTTGTCCCATTGCAAGCCAATGAAATACATAAGGGAACATCTGTCTTTTTTTCATTTCATTTAACATATCATCTAATTGTTGATGTAGGGCTTGGCTTATTTCTTCAAAAGCCTTGTCATAATCATCTTCTTGAAGTCCTCCTTGTATAAGTTTCATCATGTTGTCTGTTTCTTTCTTTTTTTTCATCTCTTATCTTCCTCCAAAGAATAGATATATTGAGTCTTTTAACTTAACCACATAATTAACATACAGACAATATAACTTATAAGCCACATATAAAGAAATAACCAAATACTTGTTTGATCTTTAAATCTAGGTAAAAATGCTAAGATCACAACAGGGGTAATAGGATAAATTATACCAGCAAATATAGGTGGAATATATCTTAAAAGTTCTTGAACAGCTAAAAAAAACCATGGCCCCTTTATAAGGGTAACGTTTAGTCCTGGTTCATCCATAGGTGCAGAAAAGACTACTGCAGTGGCAATACTAAGTACTACAGTAAATTTGAAACTAGTTTTGCTAACTATTGGTTTTTTAGTATGGTACCATGTACCAAGTCCCCAAAGTATAACAGTTAAGATTATGTGTAGAAGATATACACGATTTAATCCCTCATTAGGGATTGCAATCATAAACCTGTCTAATATGTGTCCGACAAAAGGTACTTTTGCTATTAGATGTTCTGCAATTGCTCCTGCAGACTGTCCTGTTGCATCATATCTAAGTACATATCCAGTAAATAAAGCAAATACTGAGGCTGGAAGAAGCATAGTAAGGGTAAACCATCTCCAAGGCGGGTATGAACTAATATCTCGTTTTTTTATTTCTACAAAGGTATGAATGAATACAAAAGCCACAAAAAATTGGCTTGAATAAAAATGTAGGGCTCTAAAAAAACGTCCAAACGGTAATAGGCCATCAATGGCAACAGTTGAAATAAAAGGCTCTGAGACCTCATATTGGTAGGCAACAATTAGTCCAGAAATAATAGATACAATTAAGGCACTGGTAGCAAGCTCTCCCCACTGGATTTTTTTAATATCCATTTATGCCCCTCTAGGTACAAGTACCACATATCCCTCATTGTTTTTTAGCACTTTCACTTGAAATCTAGCTAGATTTTTACCATTAGCTGGTCCAGATATATATTTGCCATTCCACATAAAGCGACTTTGGTGGCAGGGGCAAATAAACATTTTAAGAGTTGGTTCATAGTTTACCGTACAGCCAAGGTGTGTACATCTTCTAGAGACTGCTATGGGGCCATTTTGGGTCTCAAATAGATAAAATTTAGGATAACCAATATATTGCCCTGGCAATAAGTGTTTATGTATGCGAACTTTTTTAGGAGGATGTATCCTTTTAGATACAACAAATTCATACAAGGGATATGCTCCAATGCTTAATAAAACAAGCCAAAAGGAATTTTTAAGAAAAGAGCGTCTAGTCATATTAAATTCATCTTCTAAAGATACTGAATATGAGAGTTAAAAGAATACTTAAGATAATACATGTTGCAAGTGGAAAATAAAATGTAAAGTTACCCTTACGAATTAATATATCCCCAGGTAGTCTTCCAATTAGAGGAATCTTGGGTAGGAACATTAAAACAACCCCTGCTATAACCATAAATATACCAAGCATAACAAGCATTTTCCCAAATTCAGGCAATGGGTTCATAGTCCCATACCTCCTAATATTATTTTTCTAGTCTGTTTTGTAATCTTTTAGCGCGTTTTATGTAGCGTTCATACTCACTAAAGATACAACCACAGTAAGGCTGCCTATATATACCCATAGCAATTGATTCTTCTATGCCTTCTTTCCAACCTTTACGAAAGTCATAATAGAAAAAATCTACATTATATCTTTGTGCAGCATCTCTGGACTTATTACAAATACCCTCATGATCCTGATATTTTGAATATAAAAGTGTAGATGTAAAGGCATCAAATCCTTCTTGGCTAGCAAGTTTTGCTGTGTTTTCAATTCTTAAGCTATAACACTTTTGGCAGCGTTTGGGATTGTTAAAATCTTTACCTATATTATCTAGCCATTTATATAGTCCATATTCACCATCCCATATTACAGGTAGATTAAAGTGTTGGGCAACTTGTTCCATTGCCTCTATACGTCTTTCAAATTCTCTAAATGGGTGGATATTAGGATTATAAAAATATGCAGTTACATCATACCCCTTTGCTCTTAATATCTTTAAGGGATAAATTGTACATGGGCCACAACAGGCATGAAGTAGTATTCTCATATTTTTGAATGTAGAACTAGAAGTGGTTATGGTCAAGAGTGCCAAATGTAATAAAATTATTAAGGAGGAAGGCTTGTGAATTTAAAACTTTTCTTTACAATATTTATATCAGTCTTTTTAGCTGAGTTTGGGGATAAAACACAGCTTGCAACTATGGGGTTTGCAGCTACAGAACCTTCAAAGTGGACTGTGTTTTTAGCCTCAGCGTTGGCTTTGGTTTTGTCTTCTTTGGTGGGGGTGTTGGTTGGCTCTACAATTGGTGAACACATAAATGTGCATCATGTAAGACGTGTAGCAGGGGCATTATTTGTAGCAATAGGTGTGTGGCTTTTTATAAAGCCATAAAAATATAAAAAGGGCTATCAGTATGGTTATGGAAGATAATATAGAAAGATTTTTAAGGAATGCTGAAAATGCATTTTTAATTTTAGATTTAATAGAAGATCCTGTGCTGCAAATTGATACAAATCTTAAGATTACTAAAGCCAATAAATCTGCCAAGAGACATTGGGGAGAAGATATAGAAGGTAAATCTTTATTAGAAATAGTACAGGATGATACCAACAAAAAACAATATCTTAAGGATCTAATATGTTCTAAAACTAACACTATAAAAATAGAACTTTTATGTTGGTCTTTAGTATTTCAAGAACCAAGAACGTTTGAGTTGGTCGGTAAGTGGTATAAATTAGAAGATACACTAAATCCTTTTACTTTTCTTGCGGTACTTAGAGATGTAACTGAGTTAGAAAGATTAAGGCAGAAAGAACAAGAAAAGAGTAACTGGCTAAATAGTATATTAGAATCGTTTCCAGAACATATATGTCTAAAAGATAAAGAAGGAAGATGGATTTATGCCAATAAATGGTTTTTAGATAGATTTGGTATAAAAGAAGAGGATTATAAGAATAAAACTAATGAAGAAATAGCAAAAATACATCCGTTATATGAAGAAGCACTTAAAATAGCTTCTATAACAGATAAAGCAACAATAGAAAAAGGAGATATATTTAGAACTGTTCAAACAATACCTACATATGATAATAGACAATGTACATTAGATATTATAAAGACTCCAATTTATAAAAAAGATGGAACATTTTTAGGTATATTAGTACTTGGAAGAGAAATAACGGATGTAATAAAAGCAGAAAAAGAAAAAACGATTTTAAATAGGTATTTAAGAGCTGTTACTGATTTATCTACTTTACTCTTTAGAAGTCAAAATGTTTATAAAGCAATGCAAGAGGGGGTTAAGATACTTGGCGTAGCTGCAGAAGCAACTAGGTGTTATTGGGCTGAATTTTTATATAAAAATGGAAAATTAGATGATATAATATGTAGAGCTAGGTGGTCTGCTAAAGAAAACAATAAACCTCATCCTGATGGATCTATTTTTCTTCAGTCAAGACAGTTTACTCCTTTTGTTGAAAGGTTAAAAAAAGGATCTTTTATAAAGATTTCTAAAGATAAGAGACTGTCTAAGGCAGAAGAAGCTTTATTAGAATTTAGACAAGCCAAAAGCATCTTAATCTTACCTATACATATAAAAAAGAAGCTAGTTGGACTTATGGGGTTTGACAGTGAAAGTGTAAAGCCTTGGGCAGATCAAGAAACAGAACTTTTGGAAATAGGTATTCATAATCTAGCTCTTGCTCTTGAAAGAGAGAAATTTAATGAAGTTGTACGGTTAAATCAGCAACTAATAGAAGCATCTCCAGATCTTATAGCTGCTGTAGATTTAAAATTAAAATATATTTTAGTTAATAGTTCCTTTTGTAGTTGGCTTTCAGAGAAAAGAGAAGTTATTTTAGAGTCAAGTATCGATAAGATTAAAGCATATCGTAAAAGTTTAAAAAAGCTAATAGCTACTATAAAAAAAGTTATTGTTTCTAAGACTACCGAAACCATTAAACTTTGGACAGTAAAAGAACATAGAAGGTGCTTTTTAGCATTTACTTGTTTCCCTCTTATGCAAAAAAACGAAGATAATTTAGATCTAGAACAGCTAAAAGGGGTAGGAATAATTGCTAGAGATATAACAGATATTGAACTAGCTCAAGAACAGCTAAAAGCTAAGTCTGAACAGCTTATAAGACTTAATACTGCTGTAGAGCAACTTCCTGTTTCTGTAATAATTTCTAATGCAGAAGGAAGGATAGAATATGTTAATAGAAATTTTGAAAAGGTAACTGGTTATTCAAGGGATGAGGTTCTTGGAAGGCATGCCTGTTTTTATAAAAGCAAAAACCAATCCCCAGAAGTTTATAAATATTTATGGGAAACTATAAATTCTGGAAATGTATGGCATGGAAGAATCATAAATACCAATAAAAATGGAAAAGATTTTATAGAAGAAGCAGTTATTTCTCCTGTTAAAGATATTTGGGGTAATATTACAGGATTTGTTGCTGTTAAAGAAGATGTGACGGAGAAACTAACTCTTGAAGAAGAATTAAAGCGTGCTCAAAGGCTTGAAGCAATAGCATCTTTAGCTGGTGGTATTGCACATGATTTTAATAACATTTTAGCCGGATTATCTGGTTATATCGATATATTAAAACAAAGATATAGTGATCCTGAAATTCAAAGAATAGCTGACAGTATGGATAAAGCTGTTACTCGTGCAAGCGGGGTAACAAAGCAAATATTATCTCTCTCTAAACAGATAGAAGTACAGAAACAGGCAGTTAATTTATTAGATGTCTTAACAGATATGATATCGATGCTTAAAGAGACTACAGATAGAAGGATTAAATTTAATATAAAAGCTCCTTCAAGGATACCTCTTATTATTGGAGATATTGCTCAATTATATCAGATATTTTTAAATCTTGCTATAAATGCCATTGATGTAATGCCACAAGGAGGAAATATAGATTTTAAGATTAAAGTAGACAAAAGGACAAATTCTATAGTTGTTGAAGTTAAAGATTCTGGTCCAGGAATGAAGCCAGAAGTAATAGAGCAGATATTTGATCCATTTTTTACGACTAAGCCTCCAGGTAAGGGGACAGGACTTGGTCTTACTATGTGCAAGAGACTTGTTGAAGCTCATAATGGTAAAATACATGTAGAAAGTAGGTTGGGTAAAGGAACAAAATTTATTATATATTTCCCAATAGCTCAAAAGGAACAATTAGAGAAACTTTCTAGAGAAGGGACCATTGGACATGATACAATAGAAGATCAGTCAAAATTATTTGGGAAGCATCCTATTGTTCTTGTAGTAGATGATGAAGCAATGTTAAGAGAAATCCTAAATGAAGGACTTACTTCTTGGGGTTATAAAGTTTATACAGCATCAAGTGGGCCAGAAAGTATAAAACTTTTTAAAATGTTAGATGGAAATATTGATATTGCTATAGTTGATATGAATATGCCAGAGTGGGATGGAATTGAAACTTTTAATAAGTTAAAAGAGCTAGATCCGGAACTTCCCGTGATATTATCAACTGGGTATAGTGAAGACAGTAGACTAAAAATCTTTAAAGATTCTGGAGGGGCAGCAATAATTCAGAAACCATTTAAGCTTTCACAAATCAATGCTGTGATAAAACGTATTTTACTGAAAAGAGGAGTGAGATCTATTTTATCTTAAGTTTGGAGGGTACATGCTAGAACAATTATTGAGAAAGACAAGAAGTTATAGACGCTTCTTTGAAGACGAGATTCTTGATATAGAAGTTCTTATTGAACTTATTTCTTTAACTAGATTTTGTCCTTCTGCAGGTAACTTGCAACCTTTAAAATATATATTAAGTACAAGCAAAGAACAAAATAGTATAATCTTTAATACCCTTTCGTGGGCAGCATATCTTAAAGATTGGGCAGGTCCACAGGAAGGAGAACGGCCTAGTGGTTATATTATAATTTTAGGTGATAAAAAAATAGCTAAAGACTTTAAATATGATGCAGGAATTTGTGCTCAAACCATTATGTTGGGAGCTACAGAGAGGGGACTTGGTGGTTGTATCCTTGCCTCTATAAATAGACAAACTCTTAGGGAAAAACTCGATATCGCAGAACACCTTGAAATACTTCTTGTTTTAGCTTTAGGGAAACCTAAGGAAACTATAGTACTAGAAGATATCTCATCTAGTGGCGATATAAGATACTGGAGAGATGAAAAAGATATTCATCATGTTCCTAAACGTCTACTTGATGAATTAATAATAAAAAAGTTTGCTTAGTACTACAATCTTTAATAAATTACTAAAAATTTGTTTACAAGGGGGGAAATATTATGAGTAATGAAGGAGAGAAATGCCCATTTACTCATTTTGATCCAGATTCAAAATATGCTGAGTTTGACTACAATGGAATAAGATTTTATTTATCTCCTCTTGATCCAACTATGGCCTATGGGTTAGATGAACCAGAAATGACAGCCCTTATTGCTAAAATCGATTTTGAAGAACAAGTTGTTTATATAAAGGGAATGTTTCAACTTTGATAGATTGATCTCAATGAGATAGTAAAGGAGGGGATTCCCCTCCTTTTTTGTTTATTTTTTCTCTATTTTTTCTACACCGTGCATATATGGTCTTAATGCTTCAGGAATTAGTATTGAACCATCTGGTTGTTGATAATTTTCCATTATAGCAACAACTGTTCTTCCAACTGCAAGTCCAGATCCATTTAATGTGTGAACAAATTGCGATTTTTTTGATCCCTTGGGCCTATATTTTATATTTGCTCTTCTTGCCTGAAAGTCTTCAAAATTGCTACAGGAAGATATCTCGCAGTATCTTTTTTGTCCTGGTAGCCACACCTCAATATCGTATGTTTTAGCAGCAGAAAAACCTAAGTCTCCTGTGCAAAGCACAACTACTCTATAAGGAATACCAAGTAGTTGTAATACCTCTTCTGCATCAAGTAGTAATGTTTCAAGTTCTTCATAGGAGTTTTCAGGCTTAGCAAGTTTTACAAGCTCTACTTTATTAAACTGATGTTGCCTAATAATACCTCTTACATCTCTTCCATAAGAGCCTGCTTCAGATCTAAAGCAAGGTGTATAAGCTACAAACTTTGTAGGGAGGTCATCTTCTTTAAGTATCTCATCTCTATGTATATTTGTTACAGGGACTTCTGCAGTAGGAATTAGATAATACTGCCAACCTTCGAGTTTAAATAGGTCTTCTTTAAATTTAGGCAATTGTCCGGTAGCAGTCATTGATGTCTCATTTACTATAAAGGGAGGAAGCACCTCTGTATATCCATGTTCTTTTATGTGTAAATCAAGCATAAAGTTTATAAGCGCCCTTTCAAGAAGAGCACCAAGTCCTTTATATATAACAAACCTAGATCCAGTAATCTTTGCAGCTCTATTAAAATCAAGGATATCTAGCTCTTCTCCTAAATCCCAATGACATTTAGCAGGAAAGTCAAATTCTATTTGATCCCCCCATCTTTTGATAACTTGGTTATCATTTTCATCTTCACCTATTGGTACAGACTCATGGGGAACATTGGGGATTTCTAATATAAGAGAGTTAAACTGTTCTACAGTGTCTTTTAACTTTTCTTCAAGTAGTTTTATTCTTTCTCCTACAGACTTCATCTCTGCAATAAGCTCTGAGGCATCTTCACCTTGTTTTTTCTTTTTACCTATTTGCTGTGATACTGTATTTCTTTTATTCCTAAGCTCTTCTACTTCTTGAAGGAGCTTTCTTCTTTCTTCATCAATGGAGAGAAGTTTATCTAAGTCAAAGTCCATCCCTCTATCTTTTAGGGCTTTTTTAATTTTATCAGGATTGGAACGTATAAATTTTATATCAAGCATTATCTCCTCCTCTACAAGACTATCTTAAGAGTATTCTTTCTAAACTAAAGGCAATCCTTTTAGTGTGTCTTTCTAAAATGGAACATAAAGAGTCTTTATTACTAGTTATTAGATGTTGCCAGCCTCCAACATGTACCAGATTGTCCTTGTGTTTAATAATTCTTAAGATCCTTTTTGCCATAATTTTATCTCTTTTTTTAAATTCTTCTGTATTAAGAGCTAGATTAAAAACAAAATCGTTTCCATTTTCAAATAAAATCTTTTGGGCAGTACTATATTTTGAATCGAAAAATTCTAAAATATCCTTATCTTTCTGTTTAACTAAAAGTTTTAGATTAAAACTAGAGAGCAATTCTTTACTCCATCTAGGAAGTTCCTGTTTAGAGATCTCTCCAATATCTATGGGAACGCATGGTATAGAAGATTTTTTTGCATAGGCCTTTGAGACAACCCATTCAAAGGGTATGAGTAATGACCTATAAAGTAACTTTAGTTGTAGATGTTCTCTCTCCTGAATAGTTAAAGTCTCTTGTGCTTTTTTAAAACTAGATAACCAATTAGCTAACATTTTGTTTCTATAGGAGATAGAAAATGGACTTATCTCTACAGTAATAATATCTGGTCTTAACTCTAAGAGTCTTTTGTAAAGGCTTCCTGCGCCTAAAGGATCAATATGCACACTGCCTATTAATGTTAGTTTTTTAACATTTCTCATTAAACTTAGACTTTATTTAAGCCAAAGCTCTACTTTTACTAAATCTGGGTCTTCAGATGGGATTCTTTTAAAGCCCAGAGATTCTGCAAGTCCAATCATAGGCTTATTTTCTCTAAGTATTGTCATTTCAATACGTTTTAGATTTTTTTCTTTTGCAACAATTAAACAGTACTTAGCAAGTGTCTTACCAATGCCTTGTCCTTGCCACTTATCTGCTACAACAAATGCCATTTCCGCAGACTCTCCATCTATAAATTGTGTAATTCTGCCTACACCAATGATCTTTTTCTGTCCATCTTCTTCTATTTCTGCAACAAGTGCAATTTCTCTATCATAATCTACATGGCAGTATCTAACCATTTCCTCATGAGGAAGTTCTTTAATAGGACTAAAAAATCTCATTCTAATAGAGTGTTCTGAGAGTTCTGAGAATAATTGATATAAAAGGGGTTCATCTTCTGGTCTTATAGGTCTTACAGTGTAAGGGCGTCCATTTTTCATATATTCTGTACCAATGTAATGACAAGGGTAAGGACAAATTGCTAAATGATCTGGACAACAGTTTCCTCTAGGTATACATCCTCTTGTTAAGACATCATCTTCCAATATTATAAGTGCATCAAGGCACACGCCGTCTTTTGTCCCTAAATAAAATGGGTTTATGTCGATCTCTCTAATTTGAGGAAAGTCAATCACAAGTTGAGAAAATCTTATTAAGACCTCTTCCATAAATTCTAAGTTTAGAGGTTTTCTCGTAGTATCTTTAAAGAGTTTATAAACTTTTGTCTCTTCTATTAGTCTTTTGGCAAGGGTTTCATTAAGAGGTGGTAAGCCAACAGCATAGTCTCTAACAATTTCTATCATTCGTCCACCCATACCAAATAGTATAACAGAGCCAAAGGTAGGATCCTTTTTAGCACCTAACGCAAGCTCTGCTCCTTGCCATTTAATCATTGGATGTACTGTAACTCCATTAAATCTAGCATTAGGCATATATTTTTTGAGGTTTTCTTTTATCTTATTAAAGGCAGGGATTATTGCATCTTCATATAAATTTAGAAATACCCCACCCACATCTCCTCTGTGCATAACATCAGGTGATTCTACCTTAAGTGCAACAGGGAATCCAAGTTCTCTTGCCGCATTTAGTGCTTCTTTTTCATCTTTAGCAAGTCTTACTGGTGGAGATTTTATATTGTAGGCTTGAAGTATCTGTTTAGCTTCTATTTCACCTAATACTAAAGAGCGCTTTTTTGCTGCTTCATTAATGATTTCTTCTACTCGTTTAATATCTGGCTGAAAGTCCTCTATAATACCTGCTGGTGTTTCGTATAAAAGTTTTAAGTTTCTGTTGTAGTTATACATATAAATGAAGCTTTTTATCCCCTGTTCTGGTGCGACAAAGGCAGGAATCCCCTTTTCACTTAGTATACTTCTACCTATACTTACTTCTTCTGTTCCCATCCATGTAGCTAGGATTGGTTTTTTGGGTGCTCTTTTTATAGATTTTGTAATGGCTTGGGCAGTTCCTATGGGGTCTGTATTCATTTGGGATGTAAGTATTACTAATATCCCTTCTACATTTTTGTCTTTCAAAAGTACTTCAATGGTTTTAGCAAATCTCTCTGGATCTGCATCAGAGAGTAGGTCTACAGGATTGCCTGGATTCCAATGTTTGGGTAAAAACTCATTTAATTTTTCAATTGTATCAGAGGAAAGAGGAGCTAGTTTTCCGCCTAATCTAAATAGCGTATCTGTTGCAAGAAGTGCAGGCCCCCCTGCATTTGTAATTATGGCAAGGTGATTACCTGAGGGTGTTGGTTGTTTAGCAAGGGCTTCTGATAGATGGAAAAGATCAAGGACTTCTTCAACCCTTACCATCCCTGCTCTTTTAAATACAGCATCATATACCCTGTCTTCACCAGCAAGATTACCTGTATGTGTAAAGCAAGCATGTGCTGATTCAGCAAATCTTCCACCCTTTACAACAATTATTGGTTTGGCTCTAGAAAAGGCTCTAGCAGCACTTATAAATTTTCTACCATTTGTTACAGAATCTATATAGAGTACAATACCTCTGGTTTCTGGATCAACTCCAAGAAAGTCTATAAGGTCTGCAAAGTCTATATCTACTTGGCTACCAAGCGCAATAAATGTAGAAAACCCCACATGTTTTTTTGCTGACCAGTCAAGGATAGCAGATGCGAGTGTAGAGCTTTGAGATATAAAAGCAAGCCTTCCACTAGATAATTTATTTCTACTCGTACTTAAGTTTAGTTTAAGTCTTGGTCTTATAAAGCCTAGGCTATTTGGACCAAGACATCTTATTCCATACTTCTGGCATGTAAGTTTAATTTCTTTTAATATTTTATCAGGGAATTTTACCCTATGTCTAAAGTCTGGAGCTGGGATTAATATGGCTTTTACACCCTTTTGTCCACATGCTTCTATATGATAGATAAGCTGATCTATAGGTGTTGCAATAACAGCTAAATCTATATCTTTTTTAATATCCCGAATATCTTTATATGCTTCTATTCCTCTTACAGATTCACGAGTAGGGTGTACAGGATATACTGTGCCAGTGTATCCCTCACTTACTATATTTTTTAGGATTACACCTCCAACTGTATCTGTCCTATCACTTGCTCCAATTATGGCAATACGATTAGGTTTTAAAAGATTATTAAGATAATGTGTTCCCATAAAATATTCTCTCCTCTCTCTCCCTAGCTAACTTTAGGCTGCTTTTTTGTCAAATCCTCTATATTGAACTGCTTCTGCAACGTGTTCTACTTCAATATTTTTAGAACCTACAAGGTCTGCTATTGTTCTGGCAATCTTTAAAATTCTGTGATAGGCTCTAGCACTTAGAGCTAATTTTTGAGCTGCCACACCCAAAAAGTTAGACGCTCCTTTTGATAAATTGCAATATTTTCTAATTTGTTCAGGACCCATTTGGGCATTACAATATATAGAGGTGCCTTTAAATCTATTTGTCTGTATTTTTCTACAATTTTTTACCCTTTCTCTTATGGTTTTTGAGTCTTCTCCTCTTCTTTGTGTAGTTAGATCTTTATATTCTACAGCAGGAACTTCTATATGCAGATCTATTCTATCCAGTAAAGGACCAGAAATTTTATCCCTATATCTTTGAATCTGTCTTGGATGACATGTACAAGGATGTCTTGGATCACCTAGGTGTCCACAAGGACATGGGTTTTGTGAACATACAAGTGTCATGCGCGCAGGAAACGTAAGGGTTAAACTGACTCTTGAAATAGTTACTACTCCGTCTTCTAATGGTTGTCTTAAACACTCTAATACATTCTTTCTGAACTCTGGCAATTCGTCAAGGAATAAAACACCATTATGGGCAAGGCTAACTTCCCCTGGCTTTGGTACAGTCCCTCCTCCAATAAGTCCTGCATCAGATATAGAATGATGTGGAGACCTAAATGGACGTTTTGTAATAAGTGCTTTATTGGAATCCAAAAGTCCTGCTACAGAATATACAGTTGTTGTTTCTATTGCCTCTTCATAGGTTAGTGGAGGTAGGATTGTAGGGAGTCTTCTTGCAAGCATTGTTTTCCCTGATCCTGGAGGGCCTGTCATTAATATATTGTGTCCACCTGAAGCAGCTACTTCTAGAGCCCTTTTGGCCTGTTCTTGTCCTATTACATCATAAAAATCTATATGTTCATCTGTTTCATCTTCAAAGAGTGAATTTATATCAAGTTTAGTAGGCGGAATTTCTAGTTCACCCCTTAAAAAACCAACTAATTCACTTAGATTAGATACTGCAAATACATCTATACCTTGTACTACAGCCGCTTCATTAGCATTTTCTTTTGGGACAATAATGCCTTTAAATTTATTAGAGTGTGCTGCTCCCATGGTAAGAGGTAGTATCCCACGTGTAGGACGAAGTCTTCCATCAAGAGATAACTCACCTGCAAGCACAAACTTTTTAAGAATATCTTGTTTTATAACACCAGATACACAAAGTAGGGCTGCTGCTATAGGAAGATCTAGGCTTGTTCCTTCTTTTTTCATATCTGCAGGGGCTAGGTTTAAGATTATCTTTTGGGTAGGAAACGGATAGCCTGAGTTTTTTATAGCAGATTTTACTCGTTCTCTACTTTCCTTAACAGCACTTTCTGCAAGTCCTACAATTGTGAAACCAGGAAGTCCTGCAGATACGTCTGCTTCTACGAGCACAAAAAAGGCGTTAATACCAAGTGTTACACCACCAGTTGAAGTTGAAAGCATATATTTCTCCATTAGAAACAATAGACTATCTTTTAAATCGGATAAATCTAGGGAGTGGTTCAATAGTAACAATAAAATGCTCTATTAAAAACTTTAAAGTTTTAGGGATTGTTACGATATAAAAATTGTAGTCTCATATAGTTTTTTTGTTGACAAAACTTTAAGAATTATTTTATATTAAAAATAAAAATAATTATTAAAAACAAATAAGAATTATTTTTAAATAAATTTAATTAGGATATATTTTATGAGAATGACAAGCCAAAGAGAGATAATTTTAGAAGAACTTAGAAACACGAAGTCTCATCCTACTGCTGAGGAACTTTATTTAAAGGTAAAGAGGCGTCTTCCTAGGATAAGTCTTGCCACAGTTTATAGAAATTTAGAAAAGATGGTTGAATTAGGACTTATCCAAAAGATTGCAACTTCTGGGCATCAAAGCCGTTTTGATGGGAATCCAAATTTTCACTATCACATTCGATGTATACACTGTGGAAAAGTAGATGACCTTCCGATAAGACCTATTAAAGCTTTAGATAATCCAGAAAATATAGAATTGGATGGAGATCTAGGGGGATATAAGCTTGTTGGTTTTCATCTCGAGTTCTTAGGGGTTTGTCCTGAATGCATAAATAAAACAGAAAATAACTAAAAAACCAAAAAGGAGGACTGGTATGAGTATTAAAGGAACAAAAACAGAAAAGAATCTCTTAACAGCATTTGCAGGAGAGTCTCAGGCAAGAAACAGATACACCTATTTTGCAAGTCAGGCCAAAAAGGAAGGCTATGTACAAATAGCAGCTATCTTTCAAGAAACAGCAGATCAGGAAAAGGAACATGCTAAAAGACTCTTTAAATTTTTAGAAGGAGGAGAGGTAGAAATTAGTGCATCTTTCCCTGCAGGGGTAATTGGTTCAACACTTGAAAATCTTAAGGCTGCAGCAGAGGGTGAACACTATGAGCATGAAACCATGTATCCAGAATTTGCAAAAGTAGCACGCGAAGAAGGATTTGAAGAGATTGCCGCTGTTTTTGAGGCTATTGCAGTAGCAGAGAAACAGCATGAAAAACGTTATAAGGATCTGGCTGCCAATATAGAGGCAGGAAAGGTCTTTAAACGTGATGAAGAGGTGGTTTGGCGTTGTAGGAACTGTGGATATGTACATAAGGGTACAGAACCCCCAGAGACCTGCCCTGCATGTGCACATCCAAAGGCATATTTTGAGCTTTTAGGAGAGAATTGGTAATTCATCAGGTCATTACGGGGAAAGGGGGAGGCGTATGCGCTACCTAGTTTCTAAACTTTTTATGTCTTTGGCTGTAATAGCCTTTGTTGCTTATCCATTTATTACTTATGGAGCAAAAGAGGGTAGTTTTTCCTACCACGATTTTAAAAAACCTACTAGATGCGCTGCTTGCCACAAAAATATTTATAGAGAGTGGAAGCAGAGCATGATGTCTAAATCATTTACACATGACTGGGATGATGTTGAGTATTATAAATTGGCACTACCTCATGCTAAGAAGCTAGCTAAAGTTGCAGGAGTAAAGGCTGGCTGTATTGCTTGTCATGCCCCACTTGCATTTTTGGCTGGAGATATCCCTCCTAAACCCCCTAAGGCAGGAACTAGAGCTAATGAGGGGGTAAGCTGTGAGATATGTCACCATATTGTTGGCTCTACAGAAAAGGAACCATACAACTTTAGCTTTATTATAAAGCCAGGAAACACTATGAATGGTCCTAGAAAGGGCGTTAAGTCTCCAGCACATAAGGTGGTTTATTCTAAGTTCTTAAGAAGTGCTCGTTTTTGTGCAACATGTCATGATGAAAAGGATCCTTATGGTGTTTGGGTAAAGGAGACATATAGAGAGTGGAAGGCAGGTCCCTATGCAAAAGAGGGTGTTACTTGCCAGCAGTGTCATATGTATAGGGCAAAAGGTAGAGCTGCTACTATGGGTAAGATGCGCAATAATTTTGCACATCATGTTTTCCATGGCTCTCATTTTGCTAGCATGTTAAGGGGTGCGGTAAATCTTGCACTCTATCCAAGAACTACAAGGGTTGCTCGAGGTTCTAGACTTAGATTTAAAGCAATCTTGTTTAATGGCAAGGTTGGTCACTACATCCCATCTGGTTCTACAGAAGAAAGGATGTTGTGGCTTGAGGTATGGGCAATTGATGCTAAGGGGCATAAATATGCCATTCCTGTTCAGCCTAAGGGCTTTAAGGGTGAGAAGTATACTATAGCTAATTCTCATGCCTTAGCATACCAAGCTATAGGTGAAATAATGGGCATTAAGCACTTTAAGGGATTAAAAAGGGATGGCGATGTGCCAAATGGTGCCAGGATCTTTAGAAAACCATTCTTTGATCCGAAAGGTAGAATGACAATATGTCAATGGTATACAGTGAATAATACTTTGGTGGATTATAGGATTGGTCCTCGTCAGACCAAGATAGAACACTATATTTGGAAGGTGCCCAGAAAGGTTAGAGGTCCTGTTAAAATAGTTGCAAAACTCTATTACAGCCAAGTTCCAAGTTCGGTTGGAAAGTTCTTGCACCTTTCAAAACATGACTACGAGCCGATACTAGTAAATAAAGCTAGTTTTGTTGTGAATATTAAATAAGAAGAGAGCGCATAAGTAGACATATCTAGATGCCACAGAGGTTTTCCCTCACCTCTGTGGCTTTTAGATCAGGAGCCATCTTAAGGAGGAGTCATGACAAAGAGACTAGAGATTTATAAGTGTAATGTATGTGGAAATATGGTGGAAGTCATTCATGAAGGAAAGGGCGAGCTTGTTTGCTGTGGTAAGCCAATGGATCTTTTGACAGAAAATAGTGTTGATGCTGCTAAAGAAAAACATGTGCCCGTTATTGAAAAAACCGCAAATGGCTATCAGGTAAAGGTTGGCTCCGTAGATCATCCAATGGATGAAAAGCACTATATAGAATGGATTGAACTTATATCTGGAAATAAGGCATTTAGGATCTTTTTAACCCCAGGTGGAGCACCTACAGCAACATTTGAAATTAGTAGTGATAACACAGTAACAGCAAGAGAATATTGCAATCTTCATGGATTGTGGAAGGCATAGTTTTAATTCTATTTAGTTAAGAAGAGGTGAAATTATGAAAAAGTATAAGTGTTCTATTTGTGGGTATGTTTATGATCCATCTGTTGGGGATGAAAATGCAGGTATTTCATCATCTACAGCTTTTGAAGATCTTCCAGATGATTGGATTTGTCCTATCTGTGGTGCCACAAAGGATCAATTTGAACCAGCAGAGGAATAACCCCATTGTGGCTCTAGGAGTGAGGAGTGAGGGATGAAGACTATAGAGATAAAAAAGGACATATACTGGGTCGGTGCTGTAGACTGGGATGTAAGAGACTTTCATGGTTATTCCACATATAAAGGGACTACATATAATGCCTATTTGATATTGGATGATAAGATTACTCTAATCGACACTGTTAAAAAGGAGTTTAAGGGTGATCTAATACATAAAATAAGAGGCATAATCCCACCTGAAAAGATAGACTATATTGTTGTAAATCATGTAGAGATGGACCATACTGGATGCCTTCCTGAGATTATAGATATTGTAAGACCTGAAAAGATTATTTGTTCTGATATGGGTAGAAAGGCTCTTATTGCCCATTTTCATAGAGAGGATTGGCCATATCATGTTGTAGGCTCTGGCGATAAGATAAGTCTTGGGAGGCGTTCTTTAGAGTTTATAGAGACAAGGATGCTTCATTGGCCAGATAGTATGTTTTCTTATGTGCCAGAAGAAGGGCTTTTATTCTCTAATGATGCTTTTGGTGAACATCTAGCAAGTAGTGAACGTTTTGATGATGAAGTAGCTATAGGTGAGCTAATAAGACATGCAGCTAAATATTATGCCAATATTATTCTACTTTACTCTCGACTTGTAAAAAAACAGCTAGAAAACCTTGAACAGCTAGGCCTTAAGATAGACATGATTGCGCCAGATCATGGTCTTATCTGGAGGTCTCATACTAAAGACATATTAGAGGCATATCACAATTGGTGTAATAACAAGAGCATAGAGAAAGTTTTAGTCATCTATGATACTATGTGGCACAGTACAGAGATGATGGCTAAGGCTATAAGTGATGGGATTGAAAGAGAAGGGGTTAGTGTCAAACTCTATAATTTAGAGGTTAACCACAGGTCTGATATTATGACCGAGGTACTTGATACAAGGGCAATAGTCTTAGGCTCTCCCACTTTAAATAATGGAATCTTACCTTCTATGGCTGGATTTTTGAACTACATGAAAGGCCTAAAGCCTGGTGCCAAGATAGGAGCAGCATTTGGTTCTTATGGATGGAGTGGAGAGAGCGTAAAGATTATGAGCCAATATATGAAGGATATGAAGTTTAATATTATTGAGCCTGGGCTTAGATTTCAATATGTACCTACACATGAGCAGTTAAAAGAGTGTGTAGGGTTTGGTAGACGTATTGGCAGAGCAATCAAAGAGGGCATAGGTGGATAAAGTGGGCTCTAATACACCTAAGAAGTTAAGATCAAAGGTATATAAGATATTGTCATCAAATAACTTTGAGGATGCAATGGCACTTTTGGATGAGATACCAGCTAAAAAGGTGATAAACCCTCTAATTTCACATTTTTATCATTCTGATCCTAAGGTTAGGTGGTGGGCTATTTCGGGTTTTGGAAGAGCAATAAATAGATTAGCAGAGCAAGATTTAGAATCTGCCAGAATTATTATGAGAAGGCTTATGTGGAGCTTAAATGATGAATCAGGAGGAATTGGATGGGGTGCACCAGAGGCAATGGGAGAAGCCATGGTGCAAAATGCCAAATTGGCAGATGAATATGTAAGGATATTAATATCTTATATATGGGAAGATGGAAACTTTTTAGAACATGATCCCCTTAGAAAAGGGGCGCTTTGGGGCATAATGAGGCTTTCTGAAAAAAGGGCGTCTTTATTAAAGGGCTATGACACCGCAAGTTTTTTAAGGCCGTATCTTTCAGATAGAGATTTAGAGACTAAAGCGCTTAGTGCACTTGCTCTAAAAAATGTTGGAGATGTTCAAGACTGTTCTAGCCTAGCTGATCTTGCCAAAGAAGATACTCTCAAGGCTCAAAGACTGCGGATATATAAAGGAGATGGGAAGTTCATGGAAGAGGACTTCTTTAGTCTCCTTAGAGATATTCAAGAAGTCCTATGTGCATAGGGAATTAATCCAATTTTAAAAAGGAGGTGGCAATATGGATATTGTCGCACTGTCTCGACTGCAGTTTGCAGTTGCATCCTTGTTTCATTTTTTGTTTGTTCCTCTAACCCTTGGGCTTTCTATATTAACTGCTATCTTTGAGACTCTATATGTAAAGACAGGGGATGAGGACTATAAAAGGGCTACTAAGTTTTGGGGTAAACTGTTTCTTATAAACTTTGCCCTTGGAGTGGTAACAGGTATAACCCTTGAGTTTCAGTTTGGGACAAACTGGGCAGAGTATTCAAAGTACGTAGGTGATGTCTTTGGATCACTTTTGGCAATTGAGGCAACATTAGCATTCTTCTTAGAGTCAGTGTTTTTAGGTGTATGGATATTTGGTTGGGAAAAACTTTCTAAAAAGGCTCATGCAATCTGTATTTGGATTGTTGCAATAGCCTCAAATGTGTCTGCCCTATGGATACTAGTTGCAAATGCTTGGATGCAGCACCCTGTAGGTTATGTCATTAGAAATGGAAGGGCAGAGCTTACTGATTTTACCCAGGTAGTTACACAAAAGTTTGCTGTACTAGAGTTTTTACACACTATAAGTGGTGCTTATATCCTTGCAGGGTTCTTTGTAATGGGTGTAAGTGCTTGGCATCTTCTTAGAAAGAATGAAGTTGCTCTATTCAAGAAATCATTTAAGGTTGCAGTAATATTTGCTCTTATATTTGCTCTGTTTGAAGGCTTTGAGGGGCATATGCATGCATCTGAGGTGGCAGAGACCCAGCCTACCAAACTTGCAGCAATGGAGTCTTTGTGGAATACAGAGTCACACGCACCCATGTATCTATTTTTAATTCCAGATGCTCAACATGAGAGAAATGCCATAGAAATTGGTAAGATCCCAGGCTTATTAAGCTTTTTAGCCTTTGACAACACAAATGCTACAGTAAAAGGACTAAAGGCATTTCCAAAAGAGGAGCGCCCTCCAGTAGATCTTACCTTCTGGTCATTTAGGATCATGGTTGGGCTTGGTACGTTATTTATATTGCTTAGCTTATGGGGATTTTTTGTAAGGAACAATATAGAAAAACATACTGGGTTACTAAAGCTTCTTATACTTTGTATACCACTGCCTTACATAGCAAATGAAGCAGGTTGGATAGTAGCAGAAGTTGGGCGCCAGCCTTGGATTGTATATGGTATGATGAAGACCTCTCAGGCAGTGTCACCCCTTATTTCAACCCAGGTTGTCATCTCCCTTATAGCTTTTGTGGTGCTTTATTCCTTGCTAGGGCTGGCAGATTTCTTCTTGTTGTTTAAGTATGCTAGAAAAGGTCCTGAAACAGCTATGGCAACAGCTAAATAAAAAGGGAGGTGAATACAATGCTAGAGACTATATGGTTTATACTTTGGGGTGTGTTATGGGCTGTCTATTTTATGTTAGATGGATTTGATTTTGGCATTGGTATGTTAATGCCATTTTTAGCCAAAGACGATACAGAGCGCCGCATCATGTATAATGCTATGGGCCCATTTTGGGATGGTAATGAGGTTTGGCTTATAACAGCAGGAGGTGCAACATTTGCTGCTTTTCCTACTACCTATGCTGTTATGTTTAGCACACTTTATACACCTCTTTTGATTATATTATTTGCCCTTATTGTAAGGGGAGTCTCTTTTGAATTTAGGGGTAAGGTAGATAGTGCTGGTTGGAGGTCTATTTGGGATTTTTGTCTCATAATAGGAAGTTTTGTTCCAGCACTTTTATTTGGAGTGGCATTTGCCAATATATTTGAAGGCATCCCCTTTGATGGGAAGGGAATACTACATGGCAATCTACTGACACTTTTAAATCCATATGGTATTGCAGGTGGAATTTTATTTGTGCTTTTGTTCTTAGTACATGGTGCCCTTTGGCTTTGTGTAAAGACAAACGATGACTTACAAAAAAGGGCAGCATCTGCTGCTTCAAAACTTTGGATACCGTTATTGATTGTAGCAGTTATATTCCTTGCTTACTCCTATAAAGCAACCAATTTGTATGCAAATTACTTTAAGTGGCCAGTCCTTTGGATTATTCCTGCTATAGCAGTAATTGCCTTGTTGCTTACAAGGGTATTTATAGCACAAAGAAGTTGGTGGAAGGCATGGTTTGCATCAAGTGCAACTATATTGGGTTGCACCTTTTTTGGTGTAGCTGGGCTTTATCCAAATCTTTTCCCATCAAGTCTTAATCCAAAATATAGTCTTACTGCTTTTAATTCCGCATCAAGTCCTTTAACCTTAAAGATTATGTTAGTAGTTGCACTTGTAATGGTACCAATTGTAATTATTTACCAAAGCTGGGTATATTATACCTTTAGAGATAAAGTACGGAAGGAAGATCTATCTTATGAAGAGGCCTATTAATTGCTTATATAGTAAATATCATCCATAACCCCCAACTCAAATACTCAAGCCCCTGGCAGCTAGGTTTAATAGATCTAGCTGCCATTTATTTTTTAAATGTAATTACTGTAACTTCAGGGCGAACTCCTATCCTAATTGGAAGTCTTGGAGTCACTCCTATCCCTGCATTTACATATAACCAAGCATGACCTTTATGGAATAGTCCGTGCATGTGTTTTGGATCTGGTTTAACTTTGAGTTTTTCCCAAAGCCAAGTAGGAAGTCTTATTTGTCCACCATGAGTATCGCCGCATAGCCAAAGTTGTGGATGGGAAAAACAGGTCTTATTCCACCCTAGAGATGAATGAGATAAAACAAGGACAGGGGCTTTTTGAGCTCTTATTAATTTGATTATCTTGGGATCTGCAAGGAGTGAACTTAAAGGATCAACACCAAGTATAGTGATTTTGTGTCCTTTAATGACAAGATGTACTAGCTGATTTTTTAAAAAGTGTGGGTATTTTCGTACAATATTGAACCATCCCAAATTAGTATATGGATGGCAAAATATACAGCCTAGCTTTCCTTCAAAGCAAGAATCTGCATCTCCAAGGACTATATAAACTCCGTATTTAGAAGGTATCTGATTTACAAAATCAAGGCTAGCTCCAGCTCTATCGCCCCATTGCATTAAGTCTCCAGTAATACATACAATGTCAGGCTTTATGCCCTTTATAATCTTAAGGAGTTTTTCTTGTATGTGTCCAGATCTACTTATGTGCAAATCTGATATTTGTACTATCTTTATATTGCCCCATGCATTATAGAGTGTAGGGTCTTTTATACAGATATGGGTTAGTTTTATCCATTCAGGTTCAATGAATGCTCCATAGATTAATAGAGAGATAAAAAGCGATAATGAGACTAGTAATAAATATCTTTTATATTTTTTAAATAACTTAATCATCTTAAAAATGGCTAAACTATGCTATTTTAAAAAAAAAGATAACATTAACTACTTGCTAAAATACTAAAAACTGGATAACATAGATAATTACAATATAGTTCTAAAGATTTTTTATAACTTCCTTTTATATGTAATGCCTGCACCTGCCTTTTACTCTAAAAAATGATGCAATAAAAGGATATTTTTTTATGAAAGAAGAGTTAAAGCTAGCTATTTATTCTTCTACAGGTACAGATGCCTTTGCTTGGAGTAGAGCTATAGCAAGTCTTAGCTTTCCATGTAAGGCTATTTTTAGATCTAAAACAGATCTGTTTGACTCAAAACAAGAAGAACGTTTTTTAGAGTTTGCTGAGCAATCTGATGTGCTAATAGTACTTCCCCACGGAGGCCTTGATAACTTTCCAAAACTAAAGTCATTAATAGAAAAATATCATACACAAAAGGATAAGCTTCTACATATACAACCAGTTTCAGGTTCAGATGAAGACATAGAGCTATCGAAATATTCGACAGGTTTTGGATCAGAAGATTTTAACATTCGTCTAAAATATATTTTGTTTGGTGGAGTAGATAATTTTGTATCTCTTTTAACCCATATTTACAATACGCTTACAGGTAAAAAACTAAAACTCTTGGAGCCCGTAAGACTTCCTACAGAGGGTATATATCATCCTGACATGACTAAGCTGTTAGAACTTGATGAATATCTTAGATGGGCTCAAAAGAGGATATCAAAAGATGCACCTATTGTAGGGATATGGTTTTATCAGGTTTGGTGGCTAAATAAAAATTTGGGTTTTATAGACTATTTAATTAGAGAGATAGAAAGGCAAGGGGCAATAGCCTTAGCAGTTTTCCATAATCGTTTTAAAGACGAGGTCTTAAATAATCTTGATGCAAGAGAGGTTGTAGAGAAATTTTTTAAAAAAGATGGGCATACTATTATAGATTGTCTTCTTTCTACAGTACTTTTTTCTCTTACACTTTTAGACAAAAGCCTTAGTGACCTTTACCCTGGCATAGATTGTCCTGTCCTTCAACTAATACCAAGTTTTGGAGAAAGAAGTTATTGGGAGAGCTCTCTTAGAGGGCTTTCTCCTATGGATATTAGTATTAGTGTTGCTCAGCCAGAGTTTGATGGGCTTTTAATCACTACTGTTACAGCAACTAGGGAGATAAAACATAAGGATCCAGTTACAGGGGCAATGCTTATAACCCAAGAACCTGTTAAAGAAAGGATAAAAAAGGTTGTAAGCCTTGCACTTAATTGGATAAGGCTTAAAAAAACACCAAATTCAGATAAGAAGATTGCTATTATATTTCATCACTATCCACCACGATCAGACCAGATGGGGTGTGCCTTTGGACTTGATAGTTTTAGAAGTGTGGCTTTAATCTTAAAAAAACTAAAGGAACATGGTTATAAACTAGATGAGCTTTTTGATGCGGATGAACTCTCTAAAAGGCTTTTAAGTGCTCAAATAAATGACAGACGCTATCTTGACACAAAGGAGCTTTATAAAAGGAGCATTGCCCAAATATCAGAAGATACTTACAAGCTATGGATAAAAGAGCTTCCTAACAAGACCTATAAAGAGCTTAGGTCTTCATGGAATGAGCCGCCGGGGGAATTTTTCTCATATAAAGGTAAGAGTCTAATTGGTGGTATAATAAATGGGAATATCTTTATAGGGCTTCAGCCACCACGAGGTCATCTTGAAAAGATAGAAGACTCTCCAGAGGTAGATGTAAAAAATATTCATGACCCAGAACTTCCACCTACATATCACTATCTATTTTTTTATAGATGGATAAGGCATGTATTTAAGGCACATGCTGTGATACATGTAGGTAAACATGGAAGCCTTGAGTGGTTACCTGGTAAGGCAATTGGGCTTTCTTGCACTTGTTATCCAGACCTTTCAATAATGGATATTCCAAATCTATATCCTTACATAGTGAATGATCCTGGTGAAGGGACTCAAGCAAAAAGAAGAAGTTATGCAGTAATACTTGATCATTTAATCCCAGCTCAAGCCCGTGCTGGGAAAAGTGAGTCTTTGATATCATTAGAGAATATCTTAGAGAGAATATACCATACACGTATGGAAAACCCCTCTAAGCTACCAATCTTTTTAGATGAACTATGGGAGAAGGTCTTAGAGTTAAATCTAGATAAGGATTTAAAGATAGAGGAGAAGCCTACAAGGGATGAGCTAGATGAATTTTGTGAAAAACTACATGGCTATTTAAATCAAGTAGCAGATAGTAATATCAATTTAGGACTTCATACTTTTGGGGTTGCTCCTAAGGGGGAGAGATTTTTAGAGACTATTTGTGAGCTTACTAAACTCTCTGGTCCCAATAGGGCTTCTTTAAGAGGAGTGATAGCAGAGATCTTTGGTCTTGATCATGAAACTCTTATGAAGGAGCCTGGGCTATTTGTTGATAAATACCAAAAAAGTGCGGGCCAACTTCTTGAAGATTTTTATGATATATCACTTTCGTTGTTAAAGAGATTAGAAAGCCATCTTTGGCCTAGTGATAAAAATAGCGTATTGAAGATTGTTCAAAGTGAGGCAAGATTAAAAAAACAGTTGCATAATAATAAGTTAGAAAACAAATTGGTCTCTACACTTTTATATATCTCAAAAGAGCTTGTTCCAAAACTCCTTAATACCAAGAATGAAATAGAGCATCTAATCCATGGACTTAGTGGAGGTTTTGTCCCAGCTGGTGCCTCAGGTTGTCCGACAAAGGGCGATCATAAGATGCTTCCTACTGGTAATAATTTTTACTCTGTTGATCCTCAAAAGATTCCTACCAAAGAGGCATGGCAAATGGGAGTTAAATTAGCAGATGCCTTAATTAAGCGATATGTAGAGGATCATGGAGACTATCCTAAACAGCTTGGAATCATAATTTGGGGCTCTCCAACCATGAGGACAGGTGGGGATGATGTTGCTCAAGCCCTTTATCTTATGGGGGTACGTCCCATTTGGCATAAGACTACAGGAAATGTAACTGGTTTAAGGGTTATTGATTTAAAAGAGCTAAAGAGGCCAAGAATAGATGTAACTATTAGGACTAGCGGATTTTTTAGGGATGCATTTTCAAATCTTATGGAACTCTTAGATCAGGCTGCCCAAATGGTGGCTTCTTTAAAGGAGCCAGAGGATAAAAACTTTTTAGCTTTTCATGTAAGACAAGATATAAAGGAATTTTTAGCCAAGGGGTTAAGTGAAGATGATGCAAAGAGACTTGCAGCCATAAGGGTCTTTAGTGATAAGCCTGGTACCTATGGTGCAGGAATAAATGCCTTACTTGATAGTTCAAGATGGCAGGAAGCAAAAGATCTTGGTGAAGTTTGGATAGATTGGGGTGGTTATGGTTATGGTGTAGATATGTATGGAGAAAAGGCACATCAAAGTTTTAGAACTCAGCTAAGTAGGGTAGAGCTTACGGTTAAGAATCAGGATTCAAGGGAGATAGATATATTAAGCAGTGATGATTTTAATGCCTACCATGGGGGAATGAATGCAGCAGTACTAGCAGCTTCTGGAAAGCGTCCAATCTCTTATTCTTTAGATAGTTCTAATCCTTCAAACCCTATTGTTCGTTCAACAGATGAGGAGATGAGGTTTATCTTTAGGGCACGTGTACTTAATCCCAAATGGATAGATGCAATGATGGAGCATGGTTATAAGGGGGCAGGGGATTTATCTAGACTTGTTGATATAGCATTTCAATGGGATGCAACAAGTGATGTTATGGATGACTGGATGTATGAAGAGTTGGCTAAGACATACGCACTCAATGAAAAGATGCAAGAGTTCTTTGAACAATACAATCCAGATGCTCTTTTAAACATTGCGGAGAGATTACTTGAGGCTATAAAACGTGGCATGTGGCGGGCAGCGCCTGATATGGAACAAGAGTTAACAGAGCTTTATCTAAAGATGGAGGCAGAATTAGAGGGAAGGGTTTAATGAAGAGAGTTTGTTTTCCTTTTACAGCAATAGTAGGGCAAGAAGAAATGAAACTTGCCCTTATTTTAAATGTTATTGATCCATCAATTGGGGGAGTGCTCTTAAAGGGCCAAAAAGGAACAGGTAAATCTACTGCGGCAAGGGCTATCGCCAATTTGGTGCCAGAACTTAACTTTGTTGAGCTTCCACTAAATGCAACAGAAGATAATCTTATTGGTGGAATAGACTTTGAAGGGGCTTTAAGGTTTGGTGAACGGCGTATTAGGCCTGGCCTTATTGCTCAGGCTAATAATGCACTTTTATACATTGATGAAGTAAATCTTTTAGATGACTATCTTTGTCAAGCCCTTTTGGATGTAGCTACATCTGGGAAGTTGATTTTGGAAAGAGAAGGAGTCAGTGCTGTCTTTGATGCAAATATATCTCTTGTAGCAAGTATGAATCCAGAAGAAGGGGCTCTTTCTCCACAGCTTCTTGATCGTTTTGGTCTTTGTGTAGATGTAAAGGCAGAGGAGGATATTGAGCGTAGGGTAGAGCTTATTAAAAGAAAAGAGGAGTTTGACAGAGACCCTGAGTCTTTTTTAAAGCTTTGGGAAAGGGCACAGTGTAGCCTTAGAAATAAGATTATAAAGGCTAGGGCATTTTTGCCTAATGTAGATATAACAGATGATGTTAGGCATTTTATTGCACAACTTTGTATGAGTAGAAACTGTGCAGGACATAGAGCTGAGCTTATTTTGGAAAGGACATCAAAAGCATTTTGCGCATTTAATAATAAAGAGTTAGTAGGCTATGATGAAGTCATAAAAGTAAGTGAGTTGGTGTTAATCCATAGGATGAGAGATGCAATTCCTCCTCAGACTAAAGAGCAAAATAGATCTCAAGATAGAGATTCTAAACAAGATAAAAATGATACAAATAACACGAGAGATCATTCTCAAAAAGAGCAAACAGAAAGAGAGAAAGAAGATACAAATAAGTCTAATTCATTACAAGAAGACTCTGGTGTATCTAGCCAACAGGATTTAGAGCCAAATTTAACATATGATAATTCAAAAGATACTCCTTCAGATGAACAAGACCAGGATTATGGAGAACAAGAAAATACTAGGGTATTTTCTGTAGGAGAAGTCTTTAAACCAAAGAGGATTGAAGCTAGCAAAGATAGGGTTTCTAGGAGCATAAGAGGGAGACGTACAAGGAGTTTTTCATCTAAAAAGCAAGGGAGATATGTACGTGCTGCTATACCTAATAAAAAGATTGAAGATATCTCTGACATAGCAATGGATGCGACTATAAGGGCAGCAAGCCTTAAGGGGGCAGTATCTAATACTTATGGTAATGGGAGAGTAAAAGTACATATTTCATCTTATGATTTAAGGGTTAAGAGACGCCAAAGAAGGGTTGGAAATCTTCTTTTATTCATTATTGATGGTTCAGGTTCTATGGGGGTCCAAAACAGGATGGAGGCAACTAAAGGGGCGATAATGAGCCTTCTACTAGATGCATATCAAAAAAGAGATCAAGTAGGTCTTATAGTATTTCAGGGAGAAAAAGCCCAAACAGTATTGCCTCCTACAAATTCTATAGAGCTTGCAGCAAGGCTTTTATCAGACCTTCCTATTGGTGGAAAGACTCCTCTTTCATCAGGACTTTTAGAGGCAACCAAGATACTTACTCAGACAAGTAGAAGAGACCCTCTACTTAAACCAATTGTACTTTTAATAACAGATGGTAGAGCTAATGTATCGATAGATAAAAGGCAAGGGGTAAAGCCTCTTGATGAGGCAACTAAGATAGCAGCAAAGATGTCTTGGCATTTTAAAAATGCTAAATTTATTGTAGTAGATACTGAGCCAAAAGGGATTATAAGACTTGGATTATCTAAGAGATTGGCAGCAGTAATGCAGGCAGATTATCTAGCACCAGAACAACTAAAGGCAAAAGATCTCTTAGATGCAGTAAAAAATTATACAAATGCCTCTGTGGTATCCTTTTAATTATGACAAAAGAAGATATTGCTATAAGTGTAGAGAATTTAACTAAGCATTATGGAAAATTATGTGCTCTTAATAGTGTAAGTTTTAGTGTAAAAAATGGTGAACTTTTTGCTCTTCTTGGTCCTAATGGAGCAGGGAAGACAACTTTGGTCCGTATTCTTACAGGTCTCACCAAAAAGACTTCAGGTAAGAGCGTCGTAAATGGTAAATTTGGACTTGTACCTCAAGCCATAAATCTTGATTATGATTTAACAGTAGAGGAGAATCTTTTTATACATGGTCTCTTATACTCTATGTCACTTAAAAGAATAAGAGATAGGACAAAGGAGCTTCTTTGTTATGCAGAACTTACACAAAAGAGAACAGCTACAGTAAGAGAGCTTTCTGGGGGGATGAAACGGAGGCTTTTGATAGCTCGTGCACTTCTTCATGAGCCCAGGGTATTATTTTTAGATGAACCAACAGTAGGGCTTGATCCTCATATAAGGCGAAAGATATGGTCTCTTATAAAGAGGATTCAACACAGTGGCACAACCATATTGCTTACTACTCATTATATTGAAGAGGCAGAGTTTTTAGCTGACAGGGTGGCAATCTTGGACCATGGATGTGTAGTTGCACTTGATGAACCAAAGGTCTTAATGGAGCAACTTGGTTCTTATGCACTTGACGTAGTAGATGAAAAGGGGCTAAAAACATTTTATTTTTTAGATAAAAAAAGTGCACAACAACAGATGTTAAAGTATGGTGAACAAGGACTAAGTATTACTTTAAGAAGAGTGACACTTGAAGACGTAGTTATAAAACTTACGGCAGATAAAAGATCTAAGGTCTAATGAAAGATAGCCCCTTATTGAGATTATTTTTATTATTAGTCTTTGTATCCTCGTTACCATTTTTATTCTCTTCTTGTTCCAAAACTTCTAAAGACTCTGTTATGCTTCTTGATTTTGAAGATCCTTATAAGCTAAGTGGGTTGGTATGGCAGTGTAAGGTAGATTATAAGATAAATATGCTCCATGCTACTCATGGTCTTTATTGTTTAGAGGTAGATTTTTATCCATCTAGGCAACCAGAGTTTAAGACAGGTGCATTTAATGACCTTTTTCATGATTGGCATGGGTATAAGTGGCTTCTTTTGGATATATTTAACCCTCAAGATAGAGCAATAAGACTATTTTTTACTATTGATGATCATGATCATAATTATCCTTGGATTGACAAGGCAAATGGAAATATTTTATTGCACCCAGGTATAAATCATGTAAAAATCTATCTTCTAAGATTAAATAGTCCAGGAGCTTTAACAAGGCTAAATCTAGACTATGTTGCAAGTATAGCGTTTTTTTTAAAGCATCCTAAGAGGAAAGTAGTCTTGTTTTTTGATAACATTCGTATTAAACGTTAGTTTTAGCCATACATAAAGAGAGGCATAAAGATGGAAGCTCAAAATCAAGAAAAAAGGCCATATCAATTTGCAAAAGTCCCTTGTTTTTTAACAGGTAAATTGGTGTTAGACACAGACAGAGAGAGGATAAAGCAAAAGCTTGCTAAATTTTTAGTGGATGAACGTGGTTTTTCAATGGATGAGTTAATACCAGATCAAGAGTATTTTATGGAGTTTAAAGGTCAAAAGATCGTCTCTATTGTGGATCTTCTCATAAAGATTGATGATCGCATATTGATGCTTATTAGATGTAATCCAGGCTCTGTGGTGACACGAGAGACGTGTGCAATTTCTCTTGCAAGACTATTTTTACCTGAACATATCATTCCATATGCACTTCAGGCTAATTTAGAAGATGTAGCAATCTTAGATGTTAAAAATAAAAGGGCGATAGAATATGGATGGGACAATATCCCCTCTCGTACTAAGCTATTGGAGATGACTAAAGATTGGCCACCTCCAGTCCTTCCAGAAAAGAGACGTGCAGTAGAACAACAGTTGTTATTTTCTTATGAGACTCATTGGAGAAAGGATCCTCCTGAAAGACGGGGGGATGTGTTGGTATATAAATAAAAATATTATTTTGAGGGCATAGATGTCTAAAGAAATCCTGATTGATAGTTATGGAAGGCGGATAACCTATCTTCGTATATCTATTACAGATAGGTGTAATCTTAGATGTTTATATTGTATGCCTCGAAAGCATTTTCGGTGGATACCTCATGAAAATATCTTGCGTTTTGAAGAGATTAAACGCATTTCTAGTATCTTAGTAAAGATGGGGATAAAAAAGATTCGTCTTACTGGAGGAGAGCCTCTTGTAAGAAAGGGTTTTAGTGATCTTGTAAAGGAATTAGCAGATATAAAAGGTCTTGAAAAGATATGTCTTACTACTAATGGGACATTTTTGTCTAAGTATGCCAAAAGACTATATGAAGCAGGGTTGAGACATATTAATATAAGTTTGGATTCTTTAGATCGTAAAACCTATGAACAGATTACAGGACAAGATGCCTTAGGAGATGTTCTTTATGCACTTGATGAGGTAGAAAGGCTTGGTTTCAATCCCATAAAGATAAATTGTGTAGTATTAAAGGGTATAAATGATAAGGATATTGTTAATCTTGCAGCACTAAGTATAGATAGACCCTTTCAGATACGTTTTATAGAGTTTATGTCTATAGGGACAGACAATTCATGGACACCTGATATGTTTGTTTCTAGTGAAGATACAAAATACCTTATAGAGAGTCGTTTAGGAATCTTGAGCCCGGTATCAAACAAAATAGGTAGGGGACCTGCTCAGATATTTAAATTAAATGGGGCAAAAGGGGAGATAGGTTTTATAAGTCCTCTTAGTCATCATTTTTGTGGAACATGTAATAGGATACGTCTTACAGCAGATGGTAAACTTAGACTGTGTCTTTTTTCTGATCAAGAGTGGGATGTTTTGTCTTTACTAAGGGACAATGTTAGTGATAAAGAATTAGAGGAGTTTTTCCGAAAGGCAATCAAGGCCAAACCAATGGAACACTTTGGCAATATGGTACACGTACCTACATGTAAAAAGAATATGTCCAAGATTGGAGGGTAATTTTTTGTAGTCAATAGGACTTGTCTAATAAGTTTAATTGCCTAATTTTTATAATGGATTGTAACAATATTTCTAAGGTACTAAAAACCATAACAAAATTAAAAGAATAGAGAGGCTGGTTGGGAAGCTATGTTAGTACTTGAAGATCTTAAATACACAGAAGGTCATTTATGGGTTAAAACTGAGGAGTCTAATGAGGCTACAATAGGTATTACTGACTATGGTCAGATGTTTTTAGGAAAGATGGTATCTGTTGATCTCCCAGAAGAGGGGGAAGAGATTGTAAAAGATGATGTATTTGGGAGTGCTGAGGGGCGTAAAAATTTTATGGAGCTTTATTCCCCCTTAACAGGAGAGGTTATAGCTATCAATGAGGCATTGCTTGAAGAGCCAGAAATAATAAACTCTGATCCCTATGATGATGGTTGGCTTATAAAGATAAAGTTTTCTCAGCCAGAAGAGATGGATGATCTGCTTCCTGCGGATGATTATCAGACAATGGTAGAGGAGCTTTTGCTTGCTCAAGAGGATGAAGAAGACATTGGGTTTGAAGACGATTTTGAGATTGAAGAATAGATAAAAGGGATAGGATGTATCTTATGTCAAAGATAGCATTTTTGTTTCCTGGACAGGGATCTCAATATGTTGGCATGTGTAAAGATATCTTAGAAGCTGTTAACTCAGCAAAAGAGATATTTCAAATAGCTGAGGATGTTACACAAATACCAGTAACAAAGCTTGCGTTAGAAGGTCCACTAGAAGAGCTTACTAGTACCAAGAACCTTCAACCAGTACTTTGTGCTGCTGATATGGCAATATGTAGTGCCTTAAAAGAAAGAGGTATAGAGCCAGATGCAGTAGCAGGTCATAGTCTTGGAGAGTTTCCTGCTTTGTGGGCAGCAGGGGTATTAAGTACCAAAGACACTTTTAAGCTTGTTAAGAAGAGGGGAATCCTTATGGATGCAGCCGGAGAAAGGGTTAGTGGCTCTATGGCTGCAGTTATTGGTCTTTCAAAAGAGGAGCTTTCTAAGATTATAGATGAGTTAAGAGGTAAGGGGGAGATATCTTTAGCTAATCATAATTCTCCTGAACAGATTGTAATTACGGGTGAAAGAGAGCTTATAAGAGCTGCATGTAAAAAGGTTAAGGAAAAGGGGGCAAGGGCTATACCTCTTAAGGTCTCTGGACCATTTCATAGTCCCCTTATGAAGGATGCAGCCAAAGAGTTTTCTTCATTTATAGATGAGATTGAGTTTTTGGCTCCTAAGGTTCCTATTTATTCTAATGTTAGTGCAAAGGCAGAGACTGATCCTATAAAGATAAAGGGACTTTTATCCAAGCAGATGGTATCACCTGTTAGATGGTATGATACAGTAATAAATATGAAAAATGATGGGATAGATATCTTTATAGAATCTGGTCCTAAAAAGGTTCTTTCAAACCTTATAAAAAAGTGCCTTCCTGAAGATAAATCGATAAAAATATTTCAAGTAGAAAGTATGGAATGTATAACTAATTTAAAGTTTTAATAATTTTAAATTAGTTAAAGTTTTTTGTTTGTTTAATTTATTTAATTAACTAATCAGCTTAATTTAGATACTAATTAGTTATTCTTTTTATTTATCTTTAAACTTAAGTTTTTGATGAATTAGCCGAAAAGCCTCGTATGGAGGCTGATATGGATAAGGAAAAAATTGTTAACCGACGTAAAACTGAGCGATTACCTACTCACTATGATGTTATTTATTCTGATGGTAAAAGAATGCATAAAGAATATGTAAGAGATATTAGTGTGGGAGGAATGCAGATTGAGGCCTTAAAACCACTTGAACCTGGTACTAAATTAACTTTAACCCTTACCTCTGTTCCTCCTTTAAAAGTTAAAGCTGTGGTAAGATGGGTAAAAAAAGTAGGATACCGCTATAGAATAGGAGTACAATTCATACAACTTTCTAATGAGCAACAACAAAAAATAAAAGAAATAATACATTCACTTTTTTGGGAGACACATGCTTCACCCTATCGATAATTCTATCGTTAAATAAGCATTTAATAAAAGACTTTTCTATTATATTTTTTTAGTTTCCTCTTTTAGCTATATGCCTACGCACTGATTCTTTTAATTCATCTAAATTAAAAGATTTCACAATATAATCGTCTGAAGCCCATGAAGCCAAGTCTTGCTTATATTCTGGATATGCAGAGCTTAGAATTACTGGTATATCAGGTCTTTTTTCTTTCATTTTTCTAAGTACTTCTATTCCATCCATACCAGGCATATTAATGTCTAAGATTACTAAATCAGGTTCTATTTTATCAAACAAATCTAGAGCCTCTTCCCCATTTATAGCAGAGGTTACTTCATAACCTTCTTCTTCAAACTCTTCTTTATAAAGAAGATGGATACTTTCTTCGTCATCAACTACTAATATCTTTTTTTTCTCTGACATATTTTGCCCCCCTTTCTTTATGTAGTATTGTCGTCCTTTTTAATTAATTTAAGAATCATTTATATATGTTGCATGGATTTCATTCTTCTAAATCAATCTCTCGTAAAAATTTGGCTGATTCCTCCGGAGGTGTTGGATTTATATAAAAGCCCGTCCCCCATTCAAAACCTGCTATCATAGTTAATTTAGGCATTATCTCAATGTGCCAGTGATAATGTTCTAACTGAGGTGTTCTAAGAGGTGCAGTATGAAGCATATAATTATACGGAACTCTAGGCAGTGCTTTATCAAGCCTTCTCATTGCTTCTGAGAATATATCAGTTAGAGAATGAAATTGAGCATCTGTCATAGAAGTATAAGAAGATTGATGGTTTTTGGGCATAAGCCACATTTCAAAAGGTGCTCTTGGAGCATAAGGACAAATTACTATAAATTCGCTATTTTCACATACTATCCTTATATTTTGTGATCTTTCTTGCCTAATTATATCACAATACACACATCGTTCTTTATAATCAAAATACCTTTGACTCCCTTTAAGTTCTTCTTCTATCCTTTGAGGCACAATAGGAAGCGCAATTAACTGAGAGTGAGAATGTTCAAGGGATGCTCCTGCTGCCCTGCCAAAATTTTTAAATACAATAATATATCTAAAGCGCATGTCCTTGGCTAAGTCCACCATCCTATCTCTATATGCCCAAAACACTTGTATAAGTTGATCATGACTCATTTGAGCCATTGTTTCATTATGCCTAGGGGTTTCTATAATGACTTCATGTGCTCCAATACCATTCATCTTGTCATATATACCCTCTCCCTGTTTATCTAATTCTCCTTCTACTACTAGGGCAGGGAATTTGTTAGGTACAACCCTTAATGTCCAACCAGGGGTATTGGGAGCAAAAGTACTTCTCCCATATGCAAGGACTTCTGGAGGTGTAGTGTGTTCATTGCCTGGACATAACGGACAAAAACCACCTTTTGTTTTTTCTTTTTCTATTACAAAGTCTGATGGTCTTTTACCGCGTTCCTTTGCTATTATTACCCATCGTCCTATGATCGGGTCCCGTCTTAGCTCAGGCATTAATTACCTCCCCCTTTTTAGATGCAGTTACACAAGCCATATCCTTCGTTCATAATCTTCATCCGGTCTTGTAACCACTATATAGCCTTGTCTAGGCCATCTGTCTTGTACAAGTCCCCCCTTAGCTACTTCTATATATACCTTAAGATGTTCTCCTTGTGTTATATTATAGCAAGAAAATGGAACAGAAATCTCAACTATAAAATGTGCAGCCCATTTAACTCCACAGGTATTAAGGTCTTTTTTTTCACCATCAATAAAAAATTCTAATTCCCATTTTGCAGGACTTCCTTCTTGTGCTTCTTCAATAAGTTTTAATATTAATCTAAATTCTTTTTCTTTTGCCTCCTGTATTATCGATAAACTAGTATCCTCTTCCCATTCACTAAAACCTTTATTCCTAGGATCGAGTCTTAAATAGAAATTTTCAAGGTCAAAGCCCCATCGAATTTCTTTTAAAAGGGCTTGCCCTTGATGCATTGCTCCACCCCGATCTGATAAGATTAGTAGTCCACTTCCTGTCCACTCTAGATAATGTGAGAGTTTTCCATCTATTTCTGGTTGAATAAAACCACGTGGTTCTCTACTTGGAATAACCTCATGTGCTCTTCTTATTGGGATATTTAGATCTTCAGGGATCCACAGCCCCAGACATTTATACATATGTTGTAAGTGTGCTCTAAAAAGTCTATCAAATTCAAAGGCAAAGTCAGATACAAATTGGTCTCCATACCACCAAAACCAATCACTACCTTCTGCAGCCATTATAGCTTCTTTGGCCTGTGATATTGCTTCTTGGTCAAGGTCATTTTTTTGTTTTACAATCCTTTCAAATTCAGTTCGTGCCTTACCCAGATATGACCATGCTTTATTTTCTTCTACTCCTCCAATCCATATACCAAAATCATGATTTATCCATGAACCTGTATGAAGTCTTGTTAAGCTCTTTTGAGGTGGATGCTGTTCTATGGCCTCTGAAATAGTCATCATATCTATTTCTGGATGCTCAGAAAGTTTATCGTATAATTTTGTTAAAAAGGCTTCTCCACCATCCGGATAATATTCCCACGGGTTTTCTCCATCTAGTATAACTGCAACAATAGCAGATCTATCCATCCCTTGACATATATCTTGGATACCAGAGAGTCTAGCAATAAAATCTTCTACTGCCTGATTTGGATCATTTTTTTGATATACAAAACCAACTAGATCAGAGAGACGATGATGTCTAAAGATCATATTTATATTCCCACCTTCTACTTCAACCCTATATGGTTGAAACAAAGAGGTGGCGTCATGATGATCTAAAGAATGGAATAATATCTCTTCATCAGTAGCAGCCCATTTAAAACCAGTCTCTTGAATTATAGGGATTAGCTCTGGAGATACAGAACCCTCAGATGGCCATAGCCCTATAGGTTCTTTACCCAGGTGTTCTTTAAAGTATTCTTTGGCCTTTAAAAGATGTTCTTTGGCATCTTCGGGATAGTGAAATCGAGGCGGAAGATTTACATGGGGCATAGCCCTTTTAGCACAATCTGTATCTATTAAAAGAGGTAATATGGGATGATAAAAGGGACTTGTGGATAATTCAATTTGCCCCTTTTCCCAAAGTGTTTTATAGCGTGTGGTTACTGTCGATAGCAATTTTAGATGAAAATCTAGGAGTTCATTTTTTTCTTCTTCTGTAAAAAGCCGCTCTTTTTTAAAAAGTCCCTTTATAAAAGGGTCTTTTCTACTAGAAAAACCTACCCAGGTAAGGTTAAACCATACTTGTAAATCTAAAAAATCTTGATGCGAAAATTTATTTCTTATTGAGTTTAAATTTGTAGGATCTAATTCTTTACCTCTTAAAGATAAAAGTTGAGAATAACGAGGGTATGGATATACCATTGTGGGCCAATTGCAGCTAAAAAAACGAGTTAGTATAAAATTTTGTTCTTCCGTGGTTAATTCTGATGCTGGTTTTCTTGATATATCTAAAAAGTCATCACTCATGCCTTTACAGTAGGCATCTATTTGAGCAAGAAGTGATGGAACTAAATTAACAGTAACTCTAGCACTTGAATTTTCTTCAAGAACAGCGATCATATCTGAATACGCTTTTATGGCATGCAGCCTAACCCATGGCATGCAAAAACGATTCTGAAAAGGATCAATATATAAAGGTTGGTGCATGTGCCATAAAAATAGCACCTTTAAAGGAGATTTCATATCTTTTCTACCTAAGTTAGACTAAAATGTCTATTCACCTCTTGCTCTTTCTTCCCTTTCTTGTCTTTCCTTACATTTTATGCATAAAGTGGTTACAGGTCTTGCTTCAAGTCTTTTAAAGCCAATTTCTTCGCCACACTCTTCACAGATTCCATATGTGCCATCATCTATTCTTTCCAGGGCCTTTTTAATCTTTTGTATAAGTTTTCTTTCTCTATCCCTAATACGTAATTCAAAACTTCTATCAGATTCTATGGTAGCCCTGTCTGTCGGATCTGGATAATGACCATCTTGATCAGTCATTTCCTCAATAGTTTTATCGGCTTCTCCAAGTAATTCATCTAGTTTTTTCTGAAGTAAAGTGCGGAAATACTCGAGTTGTGCCTGATCCATAAATCATCCTCCTTGTCTTATCCAGGTACCGCTTTTGCCTCCAGACTTCTTAATGAGCTTTATATCTTTTATACGGATCGCCTTATGTACAGCTTTACACATGTCATATATAGTAAGAGCTGCTACACTTACGGCTGTAAGAGCTTCCATTTCAACACCTGTTACACCTTTCAATTTTACTCTTGATTCTATAATTATAGAATGAGTGTGATGGTTTGGTGTAAAATCTATTTCTACAAATTGTATTGGAAGTGGGTGGCAAAGCGGGATTAGCTCATCTACTTTTTTAGCCGCTAAAATACCAGCGACTCTTGCTACTGCCAAAACATCTCCCTTTGCAATCTCTCCCTTAATTAATAGATTAAAAGCTTTTTCACCTAACTCTATCTCTGCTTGGGCCTGAGCAAATCGAACAGTTTCAGCCTTTTCGCTTACATCAACCATTCTAGCTCGACCCTTTTCATCTATATGAGTAAAGTTATCAGAGTTCATTTCTCAGACCAAATTAGTGTTTTGCTTTATGTTTCTGCCTTTGATGTTTATGTTTAGTAAAAATTCGGTGGAAAAATCCTTTAGCTCCTTTTTGTTTTTCTTGTTCAATTTGGTCAAATTCTTCAAGCAATTCTCTTTGCCTTGGTGTTAAATCCTTAGGAATTTGGATTTCAACCTCAACAATTTGGTCTCCTCTATTATATCCTCTAAGGTTAGGAAATCCTAAGCCTTTTATCTTAAATATCTTCCCATTTTGTGTCCCTGGAGGTATCTCTATTGTTTTTGGTCCCTCTAAAGTAGGAACTTCAACTTTGCTACCAAGGGCTGCTTGAGCAATGGAAATAGGAATCTTTAGATATACATCATCCCCTTTTCTTTTAAAAAATTCATGTTGTTCTACATGTATAACAATATATAGATCGCCTGAGGGGGCTCCTTTTAATCCAACATCTCCTTCTCCTCTTAATCTTAGGCGAGATCCTGTATCAACACCTGCAGGGATTTTGATCTTAACCCGTTCTTTAGCTCTTATTCTACCTTCACCCCTGCACTTTTTACACGGATCTGTAATGATTACTCCTGTTCCATTACACTGAGGGCATACCGTTGCTATTCTAAAGAAGCCACCAGAGCTTACGACTTGCCCTGTGCCCCTACATGTTGGGCATGTAACACGCTTTGATTTTTCAGAAAGCCCTGTGCCTTGACACTGAGGACATACTACAAGCCTATTAACTTCTATTTCTGTTTCTGTACCTTTAGCTGCTTCTTCAAATGTTATGGCAAGGTCATATCTTATGTCTGCTCCGGGTTCATAAAATTCAGAATATCTATCAGAACCACCAAAGTTAAAGAATTCACTAAATAGATCACTAAAAGATCTAAAGATATCTTCGTAACCAGAAAATCCTGTAAATCCAGTACCTGCGACGCCTTCATGTCCACCAAGGTCATATGCTCTACGTTTTTCAGGATCTCTTAATACTTCATAAGCCTCTGCAGCTTCTTTAAATCGTTCTTCTGCTTCTTTGTCTCCAGGATTTCTATCTGGATGATATTTTAGAGCAAGCTTACGATAGGCCTTTTTTATCTCTTCTTCAGTCGCGTCTCTGGAAACACCAAGGATTTCGTAATAATCTCTTTTAGATGCCATAGGCCCTCACTATTTCTACTTGCTCTTTTTATTTGAATCAAGCAATTCAGCTTGTTGAAGTGTTTTAAAAACCTTCTTTTCTTCCGCTTCTTTTGCAAGCTCCTCAAGATTATCAAATCTAACCTTCCCTGCTGCAATTTCACGTAATGCTAATACTATCTCTTTATTCTTACATTTTACTAATGGCTCAGCTCCTTTTCTAAGCTGTTTCACCCTTTCTACTGCTAGATATACAAGTTCAAATCGGCTTGGTACATGTACTAAACAATCCTCTACAGTAACTCTTGCCATAATGTCCTCCAGAAGCTATCAGTCTTTTTATACTTATTATCGTTTTATTATAAAAATAATACCTAAAGAATTTTTATAAACTGCTAAATTGAACTAAGCATAACTAAAAATAAAACTAAAATTTTAGAAATAGAATATTATAAAGAATTTTATTGGGTTGGCAATCTAGTTTTGTCAGTTTTTTAAATAATGACCTTTTAAGAAGACCTAAGCAGTTTATTTTTTTATTTTTAAAACTTCTCTTAACTCTTTTATCTCCATTGCCTTAAATTCTCCAAGGCACTGTTTAGCATATGGACAGTACTGGGCACACCCAAAGTCTAACTTTGGATTTTTCATTTGATATCCACAATTAGGACAAGTACGTTTTGTATCATCTTTGAAAAATTCTATCTCGTGCCCACAATTTGGGCACTTTACTTCAAATATTGCATCAGCCTTCCAATATCTTGTATCTTGTCCAGGGCACTTCATAATTTCTCCTAAGATTAAAGTAGACTCAGTAATTGATTAATTCCTATCTTATTTAAGATTTCACCTAAGCGTTCCCCTTTTTTGTTTTTTTGTATGTAAAAATCAAGGATTTTTTCTATTGTAAAAAGAAGTTTCTGTTCAGAAAATAGCCCCTTGAGTTCATAACCTAGCTGAGGATGTCTTCCAAGCTTACCTCCTATTAATACTCGGTAACCAGTTTGTCCTTGTATTAATGTTTTAGTAGGGCAATTTTTTACACACTGTCCACACCCAAGGCATTTTTCTGGATCTATAATAGGAAGAGGAGGTGACTCTAGAAGCTGTATGGCATCTTCTTCACATGTATCAACACAGTTACCACAGGTCTTACACGTAGAGTCAGAGATCTTAGGATAGCTTGTTCCAATTATACCAATATCTACTATTTGAGGCCTAGAACATGCATTAGGACAATCTGAGAGGGAGATACTGAATTGATGATGTATTCTTAGCTTATTTTTAAGTTTTTTTTCTAAGAATTCTTTTAGATGCTTTGACTCTAAAAGCACTTTAATTTTTTCTACTAATTCCTTACTATCTGTAACTCTATTGGGACAACCTTTTATACCAAAACAGGTTTCGAGCTTATATCCTTTTAAGGATTGATTATTAATAGACCTTAATATATCTGGATCTTTCATAAAGAGCTCCTTTTTGGTATTTAATTACTATTTTACCATAATAAAAAACTAACACAACCCCAAAAATGTTTTATGTTATATAGAGGTTTTTTGTTTTATTGTAATGTCTATAAAAAGGTGTAGATTTCATTTCAAAATAGAGGAGTAAAGATGACTTCTGTGGGGGTTTTGGAGATATTTTCATATGAATTTATGCATCGCGCTCTTATTGCTGGGCTTTTGGTATCTATTAGTTGTGCAGTTTTGGGACTTTTTATGGTATTAAGACGTGAAGCTATGATAGGGCATGGTTTAGCACATGTTACATTTGGTGGTGTTGCTCTTGCCCTCCTTGTAAATAAGAATCCTCTTTTTGTAGCATTGGGCTTTGGATTTTTAGCCTCTATTGCAATTGTCTTTCTAAAAGATAGAGCAGGCCTTGGTGGAGATACAGGCATTGGTATTTTGAGCAGTTTAGGTATGGCTTTAGGTATTGTTCTTGCCTCTGTGGCAGGAGATTTTAATGCGGATTTACTTTCCTACTTTTTTGGCTCTCTTCTTACTATAGGTCCTAAAGAAGAGATAATAGCAGCTATTTTGGCGTGCTTAGTTCTTTTAGTATTAGCTTTATTTTTTAATGAATTAGTATATGCAAGTTTTGACCAAGAAACGGCAATGGTTTCTGGCATAAGAGTACATTTACTTGATATAGTACTTGTGAGTCTTTCAGCTGTTACTGTGGTGATTGGTATGAAGGTAGTAGGTCTTTTGTTGATTGCAGCACTTATGGTAATACCTGCAGCAACTGCTCTTATTGGGGCAACTAGTTTTAAGTTAGCTGTTATTAAAGCTATATTAACCGCAGTAGTTTCTGTAATAGGTGGACTTTTGGCTGCTGTATATTGGGATCTTCCTGCAGCAGGTAGTATTGTACTTGTAAGTGGGATATTGTTAGGGTTAAAATTGATATTTTCAAGGATTTAACCAGTATGGAAATTCTTTTAGTCTCTCCTACTGAATTTGAAATGGAGGCTTCCTCTCTTTTAGGATTTGAAAAATATGTTGTTGGAGTTGGTCCTGTCTGTGCTGCTATAAAGATGACCCAGGTATTAGAGAGAAAGAGTCCTCGATTAGTAATATTGTTTGGAGTATGTGGATCCTATCCTGATTCAGGGTTAAGTATAGGAGATGTTGTGATTGCTAAGAAGGAGGTTTTTGCAGACATTGCTAGATGTTTTAAGGATAGAGAAGAGGATATAAGTATTTTAAGTGCTCAGGATTTAACTTTTGATTTAAGGGCACAATTAGGCTCTTTATTAGGTGAGAGATTATCAGATTTTTTAACTGTGAATTTTGTAACCGTGTGTTGTTCTACTATGTACAAAAGACGAGCTGAAAGATTAGCTAGTAGGTGGAATGCTAAAGTAGAGAATATGGAAGGTGCCTCTATAGCTAAGGTATGTAAAATGTATAATGTTTCTTTTTTGGAAATAAGAAGTGTTAGCAATATTGTTTGTGATCCTATAGAATTATGGGAATTCGAAAGAGCAATAAATGCTTTAAAAAAGCAATTAACAGATATAGTCAATATAATTAAGAGGTCACTATGAGTAATCTTGTATTAGGTTTTTCTGGTTGTCCAAATGATACCTTTATTTTTTATGCCCTTATTAATAACCAAATAACTTATGATTTTAACTTTAAATATTTAGTGGCAGATGTTGAGGAGCTTAATAAAAGGGTAATTTTAAAGGAAATGGATGTAAGTAAGGTGTCATTTCATTTATTTGGGTATATAAGTGATGAATATGTCATTTTGCCAAGTGGTTCTGCTTTAGGTAAGGGGTGTGGTCCTCTTTTAGTTGCTAAAAGACAATATAACCAAGAGGAGCTTAAGGACAAAGTAATTGCTATACCTGGTAAATGGACTACTGCTCACTTACTTTTAAAACTATGGCTACCAGAATTAGAACATACTAAAATAATGTATTTTAATGAAATACCTGATGCAGTAGCTAGTGGAGATGTAGATGCTGGTGTTATCATACATGAATCTAGATTTACCTATCGAGAAAAAGGGCTAATTTGTGTGTGTGACCTTGGCAAGTGGTGGGAAGACACTACAGGTTCAGTTATTCCTTTAGGAGGTATTATAGCTAAAAGAGAGTTAGGTGATGAGTTACTAACAAAAGTTTCTAGAGCGATTAAATCTAGTGTTCTTTATGGTTTTTCTAATAAGGATAAGTGTATGCCTTTTATTAAACGATATGCTCAAGAGTTAGATGATAATGTTATTTTAAAGCATATCAATTTATATGTTAATGATTTTACTATAGATTTAGGAGAGACAGGCAAAAATGCTTTAATTAAGCTTTATAATATAGGTTATGAAAAAGGTATCTTTCCTAAAAAGATCAGAGATGACTTTATTTTTTCTCCCCTTGTTCATTAGGAATAAAAAATGCACGGATTTTAAAAAGATTTTTTCTATATTTTCAAAGATTGTTTTGTATTTGATTTAAGTTTGTCTTTGGGAGGCTATTATGACAACAGAGGTAATAGTTGGTGGTATATGGTCTATGATTTTGGATGCAGGTCCTATTGTCCAGTTAGTACTTATAATTTTGTTATTTTTTTCTTTAATATGTTGGACAATTATATTTTGGAAAATATCTCGCTTTAGAAAGATATCAAAGCTAGATGAGGAATTTGAACAAGAGTTTCATTCTAGTATGAAAATTACAGATGTATATCCAGCAGCAAGATCAGATTTTAGACTTTCTTGTATAGCTCAAGTATTTTTACATGGCTATAGGGAACTTCTTAAGTTAAGAGAAGGCAATATCGCGGGGGATTTAAACTTTATACTTAAAACTCATGTTGAAATTTTAACAAGGGCCTTAAAAAAGGGAATAGAAAAAGAGATATCAGAACTTAATACAGCACTATCTTTTTTAGCAACTACAGGTAATGTAGCCCCATTTATTGGTCTATTTGGTACGGTTTGGGGGATTATGGATAGTTTTAGACATATAGGACTTCAAGGCTCTGCAAGTTTAGCTACTGTTGCCCCTGGTATATCTGAAGCCCTTATTGCTACTGCAGCAGGCTTAGCTACTGCTATACCTGCAGTTATTGCATATAACTTATTTACAAGTTGGGTAAATCATGAAGAGTCAAGGCTCCAGGTATTCAGTGATGAATTTTTAAACAGGGTAGAACGTCAACTTGTATCTTTTTCTTCCAAAAAGAGTAAGCAAAAAGGTAAAACCACTCTAGACAATAAACAAGAGGAATCCTTAGAGACTTAAAAAAGGAGAAACAAATGGCATCTAAAAAGTCTTTAATGTCTGATATTAATGTTACCCCGTTTGTAGATGTCATGCTTGTATTATTGATAATATTTATGGTTACTGCACCTATGATGACCCATGGTCTAAATGTTAGGTTGCCAAAGGCAACTGCTCGTCCACTTCCTCAAAAGTCTATACCTATAAATGTGATAATAGATTCAAAAGGACATATTTATTTAAATGGTGTAAGGGTTGATCTTGATCTACTTGAACAGAAATTGTCTCAGATGAAGACACAAATGAAACAACCAAGAGTACTCCTTAGAGCAGATAGAGCAATTGCTTATGGATTAGTTGCTAAGGTAATCTCTGCGATAAAGGGCGCTGGTATAGAAAAATTAGGATTAGTTACGCAACTACCTATTAAAAGTATTAAAAGATAAGCTGGAGGCAGACTCGCAGTGAGTCTATTTTCTGATCCATCATGGAAAAGGGCTTTTATATGGGCAGTACTTGCTCATGTTATATTTTTGTTAGCACCGTTTGTGTTAACCCAGTATTGGCCATTAAAAGCACGATCTCCTAAGATTGTTACAATTGATCTATTTAATGTAGAATATAATACTCCCAAGGTTAAAATTAAGGTTAAAAAACACATCCTTAAATCCAAAAAGGTAAAAAAGGTAAAGAAGAAAACAGTAGTTAACCCTCAAACAGTTAAAAAGAAATCTTTAGTCAAAAAAGTAAAGATACAAACCAAAACCAAAAGACCTAGATCATATATTAAGAAAAAATCTAAAAATTTAGTTTCTATTCATGCTACAAAGCTTAAAAAAAATAAAACAGTCAAGAAACAGATTAGAAAAAATTCAACAAAAAAGTTAATCTTAAAAAAGAAAATTAACAAAAAAAGTGTTAAGAAATCTTCTAATCGTATAAAATATAAGAAAAAAATAGAGAATTTTGATAAAATTATTGCTAAAAAGATTAGACAGATTCAAAAACAGTTAGAGGAAAAAAAGAAAGAACAGTATCTTGCACAACAATTAAAACAACTTGAAGAGGTGGTTCAAAAGAGGGCTAAGCAAAGATATAATCAAGCATTGAGAAATTATCTAGCACGTTATGTATATCCAGAATTACATAGGAATTGGGCTTGGCCTGAAGGACTTTCAAAGGAACCTCTTGAATGTATTATAATTATTAGTATTGATAAACATGGTAATATAATAAAAAAATGGATAGAAAAGGGTTCTGGTAATCAATTATTTGATCAGTCAGCTTTAAGAGCGGTGGAGGAATCTGGTCCATTTCCACCTTTACCACCGCCCTTACAACCAGGACCACTAGAGATAGGAGTTAGGTTTAGACCAAATCAAATTGGCAAATAAAAGGGTTGCTATGAAGTTAAATGTAAGTAAAAATCATAATTTCATTTTTGCCCTTGCGGTTATAATAGTTGTTAATTTTATAATGTTAGGACTTGCAAGGGCTCAGAGGGTATATATTGATATTACCTCTCCATATTTAAAGAAGATTCCTATTGCTATTCCCTACTTAGCATCTCCTTCTGGTACGTTTGAAGATAGAATAATGGGTAAACGTTTATCTATTATTATGTCTAGGGATCTTAATTTTCAGGGATATTTTTCTGTATTAAATCCAGACTTATATGGAGGTAGTCCAAATACTGATTGGACAAAGTTTAGAGTAGACTATGTTATATTAGGAGATCTTACAAGAAACGGAGAGAAGCTAACAGTTGATCTAAGGCTATTTGATCTTGCCACAGGGAAACAACTTGTTGGTATTCGATATATTGGTACAGTTAAGGATTTAAGGCTTATTGGGCATAAATTCTGCGATCAAGTAGTAAGAGCAATTACAGGACAGCCTGGAATAAGTTTATCTCAAATAGCTATGGTAATTCAAAGAGGAAAGAGAAAAGATGTTTATTTATGCGATTTTGATGGCCAAGATCTTAGAAGAGAAACGTTTGATAATTCTATAGTAGTTTCTCCAAAGATTTCTCCCAATGGTCGCCTTTTAGTTTATACGTCATATAGAAATGGTCGTCCCTGTTTGTATATCAAAGATCTTATTTCTCATAAGGTGCGATTGCTCTGTAGTTATAAAGGTATTAACATAGCACCTGCTTGGTCTCCTGATGGTAAAAAATTATTAGTAACTTTAAGTAAAGATGGAAATCCAGATCTCTATATTATAGATCTTCGTGGAAAGATTTTAAAACGTCTTACACATGGTCCAGGTATTAATGTAGCAGGGTGTTGGTCTCCTGATGGGAGCAAAATAGCATTTGTATCTAACAGAGAGGGAAGTCCTCAAATATATATTATGGATTTAAAAAGTGGCAATATAATAAGGCTTACATATCAAGGCAGTTATAATACAGATCCTTCATGGTCTCCCAAGGGAGATGAGATTGCTTATTCAGGTTTAGTAAATGGACATTTTGAGATATTTACAATCCCTGTATCTGGAGGAGAGCCTAAGCAATTAACAGATATTGGTAATAACCACAGTCCATCTTGGTCTCCAGATGGAAGGCAAATAGTTTTTAGTTGTTCTATTAATAATTCTAATCCTGTTCTTTATGTCATGTATTTAAATGGAGCACATAAAAGGCTTCTTTTAAAGATAAAAAATGCTTCTATAACATGTCCTAACTGGGGTCCAGATAAAAGATAGATATAGTTTTAATTAGGAGGGCAATATGAACTCTAAGATGGGAAAAACAATAATTACTTATATCGGTACTATTTTATTGTTGACCATTTTTTTGTTAGCGGGTTGTGCCCCTCAAGATCAAGTTAATATGCTTGAGATGAGGGTTAATAGTTTAGATATACAAAATAGAGCATTAACTAAAAAGGTTCAAATTATGAATCGGCAATTAAGCGTTATTAGATCAGATCTTAAAGAGGTTGGTAAAAAGGATATAGCCTCTGTTAGACAAACTTTAGCAAATTTATCTAATAGATTAGATGAGCTTCAGGCAGAGCAGATGCGAATAAATGGTTTAGTTGATCAGATAAACTATCAGCATCAACAAGATTATCAAAAGATAAATCAGCAGATTAATCAAATACAGGCTGAATTAGACAATATACAACAAGAATTAAAGCTCTTAGCTGCATCCAATAAGGTTACACAGCAAGTAGAACAAACAAGAAAAGAGATAGCTCAAGGGAAAGTAGATTTATATCATCAAGCACTAGACCTATTTAACAAAGGTGAATTTGAACAAGCAGAGAAGACATTAAGAGCGTATATAAATCAGAATCCTAAGGGAGCATTGGTACCAAATGCATATTTTTGGATAGGAGAATGTGAGTACAGGATGCAGCGTTATGAAGAGGCAATATTGGATTATCAAAAGGTTATAAGTGAGTTTCCTCAGTCTAATAAGGTTCCAGATGCTCTTTTAAAGCAGGGACTTGCATTTGTAAGACTTGGAGATACTGATAGTGCTAAAATCGTTTTAAAAAAACTGATAAAGTTTTATCCCAATACTCCTCAAGCACGGGTAGCTAAAAAGCAATTGAAAATGTTAGAATAATATAAATGTGACAAAAATGTTAGATAAAAAAAACAACTTTGTATCCTTTTGTATTTTTATAGTAATTCTAATAAGTTTTTATTTTTCTTTTCCTTATAATTTATTAGCTCAATCACCGCCGGGTTCTAATGAACCTGTTGTAATTGGGGCTTTGTGGGATCTTTCTGGACCAGATGCACGCTTAGGTCTTTGTGCACTTCAAGCAGCGAGGCAGGCTGTTAATGATATAAATTCTCAGGGTGGTATAAATGGAAGGCCTTTAAAATTATATGTTGCAGATACTGCAGGGCTTAAAAAGCAACTTTTAGCAGGAGCTCGGGTCTTATTGTACCAAAAGCATGTACTTGCTATCTTAGGTCCTACACATCCTGAACTTATAACAATTTTGTGGAATTTTTGTTCTATACATCAGGTGCCATTAATACTTACCTGTGGGGATAAAGATGTTTTTCCGCTAGCAGGCAGAAGTATATATTGGGTATTCTCTGTATCACCTCCTAGATCTGTTATAATGAAAGCAATATATAAAGCTATAACTAAACAAGGTTTTAAAAGAGTAGGTATTTTAGTAGAAAGTACTAAAAAAGGAGAAGATGCTTCTTTGTGGTTAAAGGGATATGGATTACAATATAATATTAAACTTGTAGGTATTAAAGAGTTTGCTTCTACAGATACAGATATGACACCTCAACTTAAGAGTTTATTAGCTCAAGGGGCACAAGTAGTTATCTGTTGGATAGATCCTTCTAGGGTGGGTTATGTGTGCCAAAGTGCTATATTAACAGGAGCTACGATTGCCTTGCCTTTATGCGATTTTAATAAGAATATTCCTTTTAACTTGTCTGAATTAGATATGGTTAGTGCACTTCCACCTATTTTAGCTCCAAGTTTAATAGATACTAATTCTAGTAATTATGTTCCAGTGTCTATTTTTAGCACACAAGTTAAAATAAATTTAGAAGATGTTGGTCCTAGTGGTATAATGGCATCTGGCTGTGCATGGGATGCAATAAATTTATTTACAAAAGCAGCGTTAAATACAAATTATCTTACCAGAGCAGATATTAGGGAGTCTCTACAGTCTTTTAAAGAACCCTATGTAGGCGTTATGGGGACTTTTTTGCCATATAGACAAGATCACTGTGGCTTAGAAGTCTCTAGTTTATTAGCTGTTCACTGGTATGATGGAATTTGGCATAAAATATCATCCCTAACTTTTGAATAATTATTTATTTTTTAGCTTCTAATTAAAACGTATTAAGTTAATATAAGAGGTATAATTTTTGCTTTTTAGTGAACAAAAAATGTAAAGAATAAATGAGGAGGTTGTGTTATGAAGAATTTGTTTGGTAGGTTCGCCTGGTTGTATGCTGTTTTAGCACTAGTAGTATCTGGTGCATGGGTCGTCCCTGCTCATGCTCAACAACAAAAGCCTACTGTTGATGTATCTGTGAGTTTTATGAGTCAGTACATCTGGCGTGGAGAAGCACATTCTAGGGATAGCTTAGTGATTCAGCCATCTTATACCTTTGGTTATGAAGGGGCATTTGTAAACATTTGGCAAAATATTGATACAAATCCTTGGCAAAGCGGTATGGATAATTTAAATGAGACAGATTTTACATTTGGTTATAGTAAAGATCTGGGACCTGTAACAGTGGAAGGTGGCTATATTTGGTATGCGCTTTCAGGTGCTTATGATAGTCATGAACTTTATGTATCTGGTACCCTAAATACTATTTTGAATCCAAAACTTACTATTTATAGAGAGATTGGGCATTATCCAGGTACTTATATAACTTTAGGAATTTCTCAGGATTTACCAATTGGTTCTTTAACAGGATTAGGTAATATGGATGTGCATTTAGGTGCTAAGGTTAGCTATTTAGCTTCTAACGATAAAGGAACATATCCGGATGGTAATAACGCAGATAAAGATTTTAATGATTTCAAAGATGGATTATTATATGCTTCAGTTACCTTCCCTGTAGCAAATGGGGTAACTATTACTCCAGAGATAGATTGGTCTTTTCCTCTTAGCAAAAAGGCTGGAGAGCTTCTTAGCTTGCCTGAGTTTGATGCAGGAAGAAGTGGACAAAACTCTTTTGTGTATGGTGGTGTAACACTTGATATATCCTTCTAATCAATTTTATTGGTTACTTTTATGCGGTTACCTTATGAAAGGGGGTAGCCGCTTACTTTTCTTAAAAAAGAAAAATAATGAATGGAGGTTTCTACAATGAAAATTACCAAAGAGAAATGGTCACTACTAATTGCTTTTGTCTTTGCAATGACAAGTTTGGTGTTTACCTCTAATGTAAAGGCAGCACAACTTGCATTTAATCCTAAAGAGATTCAGACTGATTTATCATTAACTTTAACAAATCAATATGTATGGAGGGGCCGAGCTGATAATACTACTAAAAATGATATCTGCTTGCAGCCATCAATTACCTTTGGTTATGGAAATGCCTATGTAAATATATGGCAGAATATAGATACTGCTAATTGGGGCAAGAAAGATGATGCATTAACTGAGACAGATATGACCGTTGGTTATGGTAAAGATATTGGTCCATATTATGTTGAAGCAGGTTATACATATTATGCCTATGATCAACAAAAAGATGGACAGGAAATTTATGTTTCTGGACAAATGGCAAAAGCATTTTTAAAACCAACTCTTACTATATATCAAGACTTTGCTCACTATCCAGCAACATTTATTAATTTATCTCTTTATCATAGTGTTAATGTATATGAAAATGTAAGATTAGATCTTACAGCCTCTGGAGATTATTTGATTTCTGGTGACTTTGAACAATATCCTGATAATGATGGCAAACATAAATTTAATGGATTTTATGATGGACTTCTCTCTGCATCCCTTAATATCCCTGTTACACAAAGCATATCTGTAATCCCTCAGATTTCTTGGTGTTTCCCAATTACAGGGGATGCTAAAGATTTAGTAGATAATTATGTGTATGGCGCAATTACTGTAGATATGTTCTTCTAATATGTTCTCCGATTTTAATATTGTTATAATGGCCGGCTTTTGCCGGCCTTTTTATTTTCAATAAAAGATAATTACATTTTTGTACAATAGATATTTATTTTATTTCAAAAATGTTACATTATTTTTTTATTAAATTAAATTAATATTACAAAAAAGACTGTTTATTCAATGGTTAACTTAAATGGCGTATCTCCTGCTATATCTACAATCCTGTAGTTTAGGACTACAAGATTGTCTTTTAAAAAATAAACAGGAGGTAGATGCAAGATGATTAACACAGGAGATACTGCATGGATGCTTGCTGCAACAGCTTTGGTAATGATTATGACTCCAGGGCTAGCAATTTTTTATGGGGGTTTAGTAAGACAAAAGAACGTTATGTCTACTCTGCTTCAGAGTTTTATTTGTTTAGGTATTATAACTGTTCTTTGGGTACTTTATGGATATTCTCTTTCGTTTGGACCTGATGTAAATGGTATAATAGGAAGCTTAAAATGGGCATTTTTAAATGGGGTAGGGCTTAATCCTGGACCCTATTCAAAGACAATTCCACATCTTCTCTTCTGTGCATTTCAATTGATGTTTGCTATTATAACCCCAGCACTTATTACAGGTGCATTTGCAGAAAGGATGAAATTTTCTGCATTTTTCATTTTTGTAATTTTATGGAGCACATTAGTTTATTTCCCCTTATGCCATTGGGTATGGGGGGGCGGTTGGTTAGGAAAGCTTGGTGCATTAGACTTTGCTGGAGGAACAGTTATTCATATTAGTTCTGGTGCTGCAGCACTTGCTTCTGCACTTGTAATTGGTAGAAGAAAAGGATACGGTAGAGAGGCTTTTCATCCTCATAATCTTACTTGGACTATATTTGGTGCAGGAATGCTTTGGTTTGGATGGTTTGGTTTTAATGCAGGAAGTGCCCTAGCAGCAGGTAAATGTGCTACTGAGGCATTTTTCACAACTCAAGTAGCTACTGGTACAGCAGCACTTTCTTGGCTTATTGCCGAGTGGATTTATCAAGGTAAACCTACTTCTTTAGGAGCTGCTTCTGGTGCTGTTGCAGGGCTTGTTGCGATTACACCAGCATGTGGTTTTGTAACTCCAATTGGGGCCTTAATTATAGGTTTAGTTGCAGGAGTATTATGTTACTGTGCTGTATTACTAAAGAGTAAGATTGGCTATGATGATGCACTTGATGTTGTTGGTGTCCATGGAGTTGGTGGTTTTTGGGGAGCACTTGCAACTGGTTTATTTGCTACTGTAGCAGTAAATGCAAGTGGAGCAAATGGCTTATTCTACGGTAATCCTCATCAGTTTGTTGTACAATTAATTGCTGCATCTACTGCTGTAGTCTTTTCATTTGTTGTAACTTTTATTATTCTCAAGGTATTGGATCTCATTATAGGAATAAGGGTAACAGAAGAAGAAGAGGTACAGGGTTTAGATATTACACAACACAGTGAAATTGGTTACAATATATAGGATTAATTTTCACAAGATTGTAAAAAGGAGGAGTGAATGAAAAAGATAGAGGCAATAATAAAACCTTTTAAACTAGACGATGTAAAAGATGCTCTAAATGAGATAGGTATTAAAGGTATGACTATCTCAGAGGTCAAGGGGTATGGACGTCAAAAAGGACATAAAGAAGTATATCGTGGTGCAGAGTATGTGGTTGACTTTATCCCAAAGGTAAAAATGGAGATTATTGTAGAGGCTTCTTTAGTAGATCAAGCTGTAGAGACTATTCGTAAGGCAGCCTATACTGGTAAGATAGGAGATGGAAAAATATTCGTCTTACCGATTGAGGAAGTCGTTAGGGTTAGAACTGGAGAAAGGGGTAAGGATGCCATATAATTTTTCAAAATGTACTAGACATGGCATGACGTTTGCCATGTCTAGTATATAATCTTTAGTATTTTTTAGTGTATTAAATTGTATAAGGGATTAAGGTTATTGTGCATTTAGTAAAGGAAGTTTCAAAAAAACTGTTAAAACTTCCCCCTCTTAGAGAACAAGCCTTAAATGAATTGTGGGGAAGAGGGCTAAGGGGGCGAGCTCTTTTACAAGAATATTCTTTACAATTTGATTCATATTTGTCAGAAAGTTTTAACAAAAATGTAATAAAGAATGAGAACCTTGCACTTATTGCCCTTGGTGGATATGGAAGGTGTGATTTACATCCTTATGCAGATATAGATCTTTTAATTTTATATGACTCTTCTATAAAAAAAGAACGTATAGAAGAGATAGTAAGCAATATACTATATCCACTTTGGGATGCTTCATTAGATGTAGGCCATAGTGTAAGAAAAATAGATGAATGTATAAAGGATGCAGAAGAGGATTTCTTTTTACAAGTAGCTCTGTTGGATGCTAGACTCATAGAGGGGAATTCAAGGCTTTTTAAAGAGTTAATTTCCAAGTTTAATGAACATTTTATTCAAGGTAGGCGCAAAGAGTTTGTGGAGCAGATGTTAGATCATATACAGGCCCGCATTTCTAGATTTGGTAAGCATAGTTATCTTCTTGAACCAAATATAAAAGAAAGTAGAGGTGGTTTAAGAGATTTACATAATGTCCTTTGGACTGCAAAGGCTATTTTTGGTCTTAATACCCTAAAGGAGTTAGAATCTGCAGGCTTATTAACTCTGGATGAACGCAAAAATATCGAGATTGCGTGGGATGAACTCATTGAGATAAGAAACCAACTCCATCTTTTGAGTAATAGAAAAAATGATAGATTGTATTTTGAATATCAACTTGAACTAGCTAAGATCTTTGGACATAAAGATAAAGATGGAATGCTTGCAGTTGAACATTTCATGAGTAAGCTATACAGCAATATGAGAGTTCTTTCTATAACACATCAGTTGTTTTTTGAGCATGTCTTAGAAACTATTCATCCTCCTCTAGAGTCAAATTCCAAAGAATTAGAGTTAGGTATTGAAGTGGTCAATAATAGGATTTATCTGTCTGATAGAAGTTTACCTACAAGACGTCCATATATCTTTATGAGGCTTTTTTATCATAGTGCTAAGCATTTTATCCCTGTACATCACAGTACTCGTAGATTTATTAGGGCAAATCTTAGACTTATAGATGACAAAATGCGTTCTTCAAAGCGTATGAGAAATGCATTTTTAAGTATTTTGTCTTCAGAAAATCCTTTATTTGCTCTTGAACCGATGCTTGAGATAGGACTTTTATCTGCCTATATTCCAGAGTTTGCTCATATAGAGTCATTAGCTCAACATGATGTTTATCATACCTATACGGTAGATAGACATTGTCTAGAGACTGTATCACAATTAGCCAAATTAAGGTATGCAGAATCAGCTATTTTTAATAGACTAAAACACCCCCATATCTTATTGTTGGCGGGTTTACTTCATGATATAGGAAAAGGTTTTGGACATGGTCATGCTCAAAGAGGAGCTAGGATGGCGGCACAGATTGGTTCAAGGATGGGACTGTCTGATGAAGAGATTGAGCTCTTAGTGTTTTTGATAGAGAATCACCTATTTTTGATGGATACAGCCCTTAGAAGAGATCTTGATGATGAAAACTTTATACTAAGGTGTGCAAGACATATTGGAGATAGTGAGAGACTAAATTCTCTTTATCTCTTATCTATAGCTGATGCTAAGGCAACAGGGCCAAATGTATGGGGTGAGTGGAAAGCAGCTCTTTTGTTAGAACTATATCTTAAGATTGCTCATCTTTTAGAAAGAAAAGATCTAATTGATCCTGACAGGATTCAAAATGTTGAATGGATGAGGCAACAGATCAGAAAACTTATAGGTACTAATGAAGATATTGATAAATTACCTGAAGAGTATCTACTAAGCTTTACTCCAGAAGATATCTGTAGTCATTTAAATATAGCTTCAAAGTTAAAAGATCGATGCTGTTTTATTTTCCCTAAGGATAAAGGTAATTGTTGGCAACTATTAATAATTGCCAGAGATTGCACAGGTCTTTTAGCTAGAATATGTGGAGTACTCGCACTTCATAATTTAGGTGTATTAGGGGCTCAGATATTTACATGGAAGGATGGAACTGCAGTTGATCTTTTAGAATTAAAGTCTTTTTTATCTATATCTTATGAGGAACAAGATTGGGATGCCTTGGAAAAAGATCTTATTAAGGCCATAGAAGGCAGGATGGGTATCGCAAGACGCCTTGAACATAAGGGATTTCCTGTTGGGGTTTGTAAGGTTCCTAAGGGGTCAGGTAATAACGTAGAAGTTTTAATAGATAATAAGAGTTCAGATTTCTATACTATCATTGAAGTATATGCTAACGAAAGACCTGGATTGCTCTATGATGTCACAAGGACTTTGTCTGAGTTTGATATCAATATATACCGAGCTAAGATTGGTCCAAGGGTAGATCAAGTAGTAGATGTATTTTATGTTCTTGATAAATGGGGACAAAAAGTTGAAGATCCTGAGTTACAAGAAGAGATTAAGCTCTCCCTTCTCTATGTGTTAAGAGGGAGGTGATAGTTCTTTTGATATTAAGTGAATAACTTTTCACTTTTTGCTAGTTTTTATTTAGATAAGATGTTAAAAATTTTTCCATTAATAAAAATATTAAAGTTAATTTTGAAAATCACATAAAAGGAGGAAAAATATGACACCAAAAGAGGTCCTAGAGCTAGCCAAAGAAAAGGGAGTTAAGGTTGTAGACTTACGCTTTGTAGATTTCCCTGGCGTGTGGCAGCACTTTAGTGTTCCAATAGGGGAGCTTTCAGAGTCAAGTTTTGAAGATGGCTTTGGTTTTGATGGCTCAAGTATTAGAGGTTGGCAACCAATTCATGCAAGTGATATGCTAGTTGTACCAGATCCTGATACTGCACAGATAGATCCTTTCTATGAGGTACCTACTTTAGCACTTATTTGTAACATTGTAGATCCTGTTACAAGGGAAAAATATACAAGGGATCCTAGAAATGTTGCTCAAAAGGCAGAGGCTTATCTGAAAAATTCAGGCGTAGGTGATGTAGCTTACTTTGGACCAGAGGCAGAATTCTTTATCTTTGATGATGTTCGTTTTGACAATGCAAGCAATGGATGCTTCTATGAGGTAGATTCTATTGAGGGTATATGGAATTCCGGTAGGGATGAATGCCCCAACCTTGGTTATAAGCCAAGACATAAAGAGGGCTACTTCCCAATGCCACCTATGGATAAGTTCCAAGATATGAGAAGTGAGATGCTTCTTACACTCGAGCAAGTGGGTATAGATGTTGAGTGTCAGCATCATGAGGTTGCTACTGCAGGTCAAGCAGAGATAGATATGCGTTTTAAGCCATTGGTAGTTATGGGAGATCAACTTCTTTGGTTTAAATATATCTTAAAGATGGTAGCATATCGCCATGGTCGTACAGTTACATTTATGCCAAAGCCATTGTTTGAAGACAATGGGACAGGAATGCATACCCACTTTAGTATCTGGAAAGATGGTGAGCCAGTATTTGCAGGAGATAAATATGCTGGGCTTTCTGAGACAGCACTTTATGCTATTGGTGGTATATTAAAACATGGTAGAGCTCTATGTGCCTTTACTAATCCATCCACCAACTCTTATAAGAGACTTGTGCCGGGCTTTGAGGCTCCTGTAACACTTGCTTACTCTAGTAGAAATAGAAGTGCTGCAATAAGAATTCCTATGTATTCACCTTCACCAAAGGCAAAAAGGCTTGAGTTTAGAACTCCTGATCCATCTTGTAATGGTTATCTTGCATTTTCAGCTATGCTTATGGCAGCTCTTGATGGAATTGAAAACAAGATTGATCCAGGTGAGCCTCTTGATAAAAATATCTATGATCTTCCACCAGAAGAGCTTGCTAATATACCTTCTGCTCCAGGTTCATTAGAAGAGGCAATTGAAGCTCTTAAAGAGGATCATGAGTTCTTACTAAAGGGTGATGTCTTTACCCAAGATGTCATTGATATGTGGATTGAGTACAAGATGGAAAATGAGGTCAATCCTGTTAAACTTCGTCCACATCCATATGAATTCTATCTCTATTTTGATATTTAATTATTATTAATTTTTCGGTTAAGAGGGGGAAGGATTTCTTCCCCCTTAATTTTTGCTTAAAGCATTTTTCCTGTTGGAGTCATATTATCTGCCGGCGGTTTTCCATATTTTTTACGATATTGCTTGCGTGCACACTTTTCTGATTTTGCTTTGTCTTCACAATACATTTTTATCCAACCTTGTTTTATAACTTCTGTATTTCCTTTAAAATTTTTAAAAAAGCCACAGGTGTCTAGTAATTCACATTTTGCCATTTTTTTACCTCCTCACTTAGCAAAGAGCTGATTTGTAGAGCTATAGTAATATTGGTATTTTCTATAGCTTCTATTTTCTTGTCGGGTTTTTTAAGATTTTATTTAGTGAGAGGTTAAAATTTTTCTTGTTGGTGTTAAATAGTTAGGGATTACAAGTTGTTGTGAATCTTCTAATATGGAAATAGCTCCATGGCCTGCACATATAAGGCAATTTTGTCCTCTATTTTTTAGTTCTTTATCTAGTTCTCTAGCGATATCTATAAGAGTTTGTCTTTCTTTTGATGCTATTTCAGAATCTACATTTACAGAAGTCATTAGAATTGTTGCTAAGGTAGCAAAATCTTTTTTATCTTCTGTAAGACTTTTAAAGTTTATAAGACTATCTCCTGTAAACAAAAGTCCTAATTCTTCACATAAAAAGTATACCTGTCCAAACAGATGCCCTCCAAGGCTTTCTAATACGTCAAAATTATAACCAGCAAAATTAAAACGATATATAATTGGGAATATCTTTTTTAATCCTAACACCTTTTGTGGGAAAATCTCTCGATTGGTTGGGGGAGTAAAATGAGAAAATAAATTGATAAGTTTTGTATAAACTTCTTCTAGAATAGAATTTTCAATTCTAGAACCATAAGCTCTATTAGCGATATCTATCACTTCACTTGTAGCTTTATGCATAAAAGATGGACAGTTAAAGAATCCAGCTCCTCCTGCATGATCTGCATCTGCATGAGTTATAAATATCCTAGAAAGTTTATTTATATTATCGATGTCTAATTCATTGAATAATTTTATAAAGCTATCGTGGTATATCCCAAAGCCAGAGTCTATCATTATCATATCTTCAGGGGAAGTTAAAATAAAAATATTTCCACCACATGGGAATTGAAAGCAATGAAGCATGATTTGATTTTTAAGCTTAATAGATTGTATATCAGAATAAAATTGAGTTCTTGCTGTTTCTTTTAGTCTTTTTCCTGTTTCAACTATACTTTTAAAAACCTTAAAAGGATCCTGTTTTAGATTTGTAAGTTCTTGCACTATATGATTTATATCATTTAATAGACGCAATAAGAACTTATCTTCTGTTCCACCTAGTATTTCCCTAAGTTGTTGAGCAAATTGTATATAGAAAACCGTATTATCTAGTTGTTTTGCTTGAGGATCGTATTCAAGGATTTCTATCCTGTATTTAGATTTTAATTCATTTAATAGTTTTTCTATAATAGAAGACTTTTCTATTGTAAGTGCTACTGTTAATCTGTCAGGATGCTTTCCCTTTTCATCAAAGTCTAAAAAAGCTATATTAGCTTTAGCAGAAGTCGTATAATTTAAAAATTCAAATAGGGCACCCGGTCTATTGGGTAGATAGACATTAAATTTTAAAAAACCAATAGGTTCTAGGCTTTCCTGTAAGTATCCAATCTTATGTAAACCTTCTGTAATTTTTTTTATGGATTTCTCATCTGGTACTGTAATCTCAAAAAAAGTTGTATGCGGATCTATTCTATTATCGTAGTGTATTCTTGATATGTTCCCCTGATACTCTCGAATTATCTTTGCAGCTTTATGAAGTGCTCCTGGTTCATTGGGCATACGAGTAACAAGATAGTGTTTCACAAACACCCCCATCTTTTTGTTATGTTTGATGATATATAATATAAAATTTTTATTAAAACCTACAATGGATAATTCATAGATTAAAAATTATAAAAGGAGGTGATCTTGATCACCCCCTTTTATGATGGGATAAATGAGAGGCTATAGGACTGAGAGTCTTTTAATTAACCAAGATTTTAGTTCTTCAGGTAAGGGATAAACACCAACTCCTGCTTTTACTCCAAATTGTTTTTGTGCCTCATCTATAAAGCTAGGTTTTATTGGGATCTTAGCCAACTCTTTTACTTCTTTCGTGTTTCTTTTTATTAAAGTTACTGTTGCAGGTTTTTCCCAATCATAAATTACAAAATAATAAGATTCTTCATTTCCTTTAACAAATTCTGTTCCTCTGCACCAACTAGCACCCCATTCCAAATACATATCGATAGCTTTTTCAGGTGTCATATCCCAATCTATATTGTTTACAATTTCCCTTTGTTGTTTTAATTCCTCCATAGTATCAATCATTTTTGTCTCCTTATCAATTAATAATAATTCTTAATTAAGAGAATATATTATTATCTCTAAGATGTCAAATAAAAAATAAACAATATTTAAAAATTAGTTGCTTTTTATATATAAAAAATTTAAATTCTAAATCTGAATTTAAATTTCTGAAATATTTTAAGGACTTTTCTTTATGCGAGATGGTACTGACTCATATAAATGGATTGCAGCCCTTGTTGTAATGCTAGGTATGTTCATCACTCTTTTAGATACGACGATTGTTGATGTCACTATTCCTAAAATGATTCCTGCTTTAAATACAGATATTTATGGTATTCAGTGGGTTGTCATTGCATATATGGTTGGCTCTGCCATAGCTATGACTATTGTAGGTTGGTTTGGAGATGTAACTTCCTATAAATTTGTATATATCTTGGGTCTAATTATATTTCTAACAGCTAGTGCCTTTTGTGGACAAGCAACAAGCCTTGGAGAAATGATAGTTGAGAGATTAATCCAAGGTATTGGAGAAGGATTCATTGTGCCTATTTCAATGACCATACTTCTACTTTCGTTTCCTAAAGAAGAAGCAGGGTTAGCCATGGGGATATATGGACTGGGAGCAAGTTTTGCACCTGCTCTAGGCCCAACAATAGGAGGACTTTTAACAGAGTATCTAAATTGGAGATGGATTTTTTATGTAAATATACCTGTTGGTATTATAGCATTTTTATTAGCAACCTTTCTGCTAGAGGAACATAAACCTAAAGGGAGTGAATCTCAAGATTTTGATTGGCTTGGTTTTTTGCTTCTGGCTACATTTTTAGGTTCACTTATTACCTTTTTGACAAAAGGACAGGAAAAAGGTTGGCTGTTTTCAGATTTTATCATCTGGATGATGCTTATTGCCATATTTTCAGGGGTCTTATTTGTTATATGGCAGTTTGTATGTAAACATCCTATCTGGGATCTTAAGCTATTTAAGTATAGACTTTTTACAATAGGTACGGCTGGTAGATTCATCTTTGGTGGAGCTATGTATGGAAGTTTTTATCTAATGCCTTTATACATGGAATCCTTAAGAGGTTATACAACCCTTTTAGCAGGTTTTGCTATGCTTCCTTGTTCCCTTGCAATGGGTATTTCTGTAGTAATTGGGGGGATATTGTCTGATAAATTTGGAGCAAGGCCTGTCTCTATTGTTTGTGTAATACTTTTAAGTATTTCTACTTATCTTTTAGGATCCTTAGATTTATATACCTCAAAGTTTATGGTTATAGTATTTTTTATGTTATGGGGGATCCCAATTGGGCCACTGTTCCCTACTCTTACCTCAAAGGCATTAAATTCCTTACCTGATGAAAAGGTCAATAAAGGCTCCTCTATTTTTAATGTAACTCGTCTAATTGCAGGATGTATAGGGACAGCCTTTGCTACTACAATGCTTCAAAGAAAGGCTGCTTATTACTTCTCACTTTATTCTTATAATACTTCTCCTGGGTCAAAACCGTTTATGCAGGCTTATCTTAAGGCAATGGAGTTCTTTCATATGAAAGGTTTTACATCTTCACAGGCCAAGGTGCTTTCCAATTATTTAATGTTTCTATACATAAAAATGCATGCATATTTTATAGCATACCAAGCAGTCTTTAAGATACTTGCAATTGTAGTTCTATGTGTATTGCCACTATTGTTATTATTTTATGATCCAAAATCTAAAGGCCTTAGTATGGAAGATCAAAAAGAGACATCAAGTATTGGATATGAAATTATTGATTGACTTTCGTCAAAATAGGACTTATAAAATTTTTGAGAAATTTAGATTCAGAATTAGAATTTTAATTTCTGAATATGTCTGCCAAAGGGGTTAGCCAATGGAGAAGAGAGCAGAGAATCAAGAAGTGAAAAAGAGTCAAAGAAATAAGAATAATTCCAAAAAATTGATATTTTTTATAATACTTATTGTTGTATTAATCGTTGGTGTTATTTGGGGTGGCAAGTGGCTTTATTATAGATTTACTCATGCTGTTACTGATGATGCCTTTATTTCATCTGATATTATTGATATAGCTCCTTTGGTAAGCGGACATATAGAAAGAATATTTGTAAATACAGCACAGCACGTCAAAAAAGGACAAATTCTAGCTGTAATAGATCAAAAAGACTATAAAGCTGTTGTCGCTATAAGAAAGGCCGGATTAGAGGAGGCGATATGTAAAGAACAGCAGGCAGAGGTTGCAGTTGAAAAGGCAAAGGCTGCTCTTATTCTAACTAAACATAAAGTAGCAACTACAATAAAAACTGCAAAGGCAAATCTAAGTGCTGCAGAATCAAGATTTTCACTTGCTAGAAAGAATTTCTATCGCTTAAAGGCATTATTAAGGCAGCATGCTGTGTCTCAAAGCAAGTATGATGCGCAAAAGACTGCCTATATTCAAGCCAAAGAAGCTTTAAAAGCGGCTAAAGAAGCACTTTCTAGGGCCCTATCGTTAAAGGAAGAGATTGTGCTTGCCAAAAAACAAGTTCTTTTTGCCAAGAAGGCACTTTGTGTTGCAAAGGCCTCTGTGAAGGTCTATACAAAAAAACTAAAAAAGGCACAACTAGCTTATTCACATACCATAATTAAATCTCCGATTAGCGGGGTCATTGCAAAACGTTTTGTAGATGTGGGAGATTTTGTAGCTGCTGGCCAACCCATTTTAGCCATTTATGATCCTAAAGATATATACATTATGGCAAATCTTGAGGAGACTAAATTAGAGGGAGTACATGTAGGATGTCCAGTAGACATTTGGGTGGATGCTTATCCTGGTAAGAAATTTAAGGGAAAAGTAGTTCGTATAACACCTGCAGCAGCTGCTAAATTTGCTTTAATTCCTCGTGATGTTACTGCAGGAGAGTTTACAAAGGTTGTGCAAAGACTGCCTGTAAAAATTGAATTTACTAAAGACTATAATGTAACCTTTGCTCCTGGAATGAGTGTTGAGATCGGAATACTAAAGGAAAACAATAAGAAATAGATAAAACAAAAAAGAGGGTCTAAAAGTGGCTAGAAACTTTGAACCAGTATTGGGTATTTCATATAAATGGATTGCAGCCATTATAGTTATGATAGGCACTTTTATGACCCTGTTAGATACCACCATAGTAGATATTACTATTCCCAAGATGTTAGCTGCTCTTAATACAGATACTTATGGTATTCAATGGGTAATTATTGCTTATATGATTGGTTCTGCAGTAGCAATGACTATTGTAGGTTGGCTTGGAGCAGCTACTTCTTATAGATTTGTATATATGTTTGGTATGGTTATTTTTTTGACTATGAGTGTTATATGTGGACAAGCAACAAGTTTAACAGAGATGCTTATAGGAAGATTAATACAAGGTATAGGAGAAGGTCTAATAGTGCCAATCTCTATGACTATACTATTCTTAGTCTTTCCTAAAGAAGAGGCAGGGTTGGCAATGGGGATATATGGACTAGGAGCAAGTTTTGCACCTGCACTAGGCCCTACAATTGGTGGTTTTTTAACAGAACACTTGAGTTGGCGTTGGATATTTTATGTAAATGTACCAGTGGGGATAATAGGATTTTTATTGGCAGTAATGCTTTTAGAAGATGTAAAACCAGAAGATGAAACACCATGGCCCTTTGACTGGGTTGGTTTTATACTGCTGGCAATATTTTTAGGGAGTCTTATCACATTTATCACTAAAGGGCAAGAAAAGGGTTGGCTACAGTCTTACTTTATAATTAGCCTTATTGTTATATCAGTAGTTTCTCTAATAGCTTTTTTGATATGGGAACATTATCAGCATTATCCAGTATTAGATCTTTCTTTGTTTAAAGATCCTATTTTTACAATAGGAGTTGTGACACTTGGTATATTTAGCTTAACGCTTTATGGTATATTTTATTTAATGCCTCTTTATATGGAAAGACTTAGGATGTATCCAACCTTGCTTTCTGGTCTTATTATGCTTCCTGGATCAATTGCCATGGGAATTTCACTTATTGTAGGAGGTGCCTTATCTGATCGTATAGGGGTTCGTCCAATAGCTATTTTATGTATGGTATTTTTTGTTATTTTTTCTTATTCATTGAGTATTTTTGATTTATATACACCTAAATCTGTAGTGTTGATGATGTTTATACTTTGGTGTATTCCTGCAGGTCCACTCTTTCCTACTCTTACAACAGGTTCTTTACAAAATGTACCAGAAACAAAGGTCAATATAGGTTCATCTATCCAAAATGTTACTAGGTTAGTATGTGGTTCTATAGGTACAGCTATTGCCACAACAATACTTGAGAGAAAGGCCAGCTACTTTTTTGATATGCTAAGTTGTCATACAAACTATGGACACTCACCGTTTTTATTAGCTTGGCAAAGGGCAGTAAAAGGATTTATGGCAAAGGGGGCGTGTCTTTCCTTTGCAAAAGAACAAGCAAATGCACTTATAGATCTTTATATAAAGGCTCATGCCTATTTTATTGCTTATCAAGCTAGTTTTAAGATATTAGCTATATTGGCATTATTGGGTCTGCCAATTTTGTTTTTCTTTAAGGTAGAGAAGAATAGCAAAAAGCATATAGCAATTTAATAATAAGATGTAAGGATAGGAGACATGGAACAGATTTATAGGGATCAGGCAAAGAAAGAAAGGAGAAAAAAAGAGCAAGAGAGACTTTATAAAAGAGAGATTTTAGATGTAGCCCTAGAACTTTTTTCAGAAAGAGGGTTTCATAATGTATCTATGCAAGAAATAGCACAAAAAGCAGAGTTTGGTCTTGGTACTTTATATAAATTTTTTGGTAATAAAGAAAATTTATATAGACAACTTGTACTAGAAAAGGCTAGAAGTTGTCATAGATTACTTAGTGTAGCACTTGAGCAAAGCGATGATCCTCTTTTAGCGTTAGAGGCATATATAAATGGTAAGCTTTCCTTTTTTAGGGAAAACAAAGCCTTTATACGACTCTATCTAACAGAGACTCAAGGTGCAAGATTTAATATAAAGGTAGGCTTAGATAAAGAGCTATTGAGCCTTCATGAAGATATTATAAGTAAATTGGCTAAAATATTCGAACAGGCTTTTATGAAGGGACTTTTAATACAAATAGCTTCGGCACGGATACTGGCTATTTCTCTAAATGGACTTACAAATGCTATTATTATGGAGTGGTTAGACAATGATGCACAAGATGCTATGCTGGATGCAAAAAAGATAATGAGGATATTTTTAGGCCCTTTATTAAAAGAAGAGATTTTTAATCAACTTAAACAAAAGGGGATATGGAAGGAGTAAATATGTCTGCTTTTAAATATAAGATTACGTTTTTTTTGATAATCTTATTTATACTAAATGCTTATCCAGTTAGGGCACAACAGATGACTCCCCTTAAACCACTAGTTGTGGATTTAGATCAAGCTATTTCTATAGCGTTAAAAAATAATCCCAATATGAAGGCGAGCTTAGCTGCAATAAAGGCCAGTATTCAAAAAGAGAAGGCATCTTGGGCAGCTAGATGGGCAAAGGTTAATGTTGAATATAGTTACACTAGACTTAAAGAAGCACCATATATGAAGTTTGCTATTCCACCCTATCCTGCAACAGAGTTTCCTGCAGGTAAAGATAGAGATATAAAATGGGATATAAGTATTATACAGCCTCTTTTTACAGGTTTTGCATTAGTTACTAAACAAAAATTAGCACAACTTGGAGTCGATATTGCAAGAATAAAAAAGGAACAAACTAGATTAGATCTTATTAGAGCAGTATCTATATGTTATTACAATATACTGTTAAAAAAGAGTAATGTTGAGGTAGCTAAAGAAAATCTAGATCAACTGGAAGCTCATTTAAAAGATGCACAAAATTTCTACAAACAAGGGCTTATTGAGTACAATGATCTACTAAAATCACAGGTTGCTGTTGCTGCTGCTAAACAAAGGCTTGTAAAAGCCCAAAGTGATTTAGAAGCAGCAAGAGCTCTTTTAGATATATTACTTAATAGAGATATAACCTTGCCTATTAGAGTAAAGGATGCCAATATTGTGTTGGCTCCCATTGGGTCACTAGAGAACTATCTAAAAATTGCTTTAAGTAATAGACCCATTTTAACAGAGCTTAATTTAAAATTAAAGCAGGCAGAACTAGGTATTAAATTAGCTAAGAGTCAGTTTTGGCCTCAGATTGCACTTGTTGCTCGTTATCAACAAGAAGGAGATGATCTTTTGGCAAAACGTAATGATTATACAAATTCATACAATTCTATGGTTATAGTAAGTGCTAAATGGAATATATTTTCATGGGGTGAGACATATCATCAAGTAAAAGCTGCTCAAGATAATGTCTTTATATTAAGACAAACTATATATGATGTGACAAACAAGGTTAAACTCCAAGTAAAAAGAGCTTGGCTTTCAGTTAGAGTTGCTCTTAAAAATATAGCAACGGCTAAAAGTGCATTAAAACAAGCACGAGAAAACTACAGAATTACAAATTTGCAGTACAAGCATCAACTTGCTACTTCTACTGATGTCCTTGATGCTAGAAAGTATTTGACGCAGGCAGAAACAAATTATCATCAAGCCCTTTATGGCTATGAGATTGCCATTTGCAACTTAAAAAGGGCTATTGGTAAGTAAGAGCATGATAAAATTTTATCTTATACATACGGATCTTACTTGCCTGAGGTCTGTCTCCCCTGCCAAGACCTTATGGATACCGTCTTGTTTAAGAGTTATCATGCCATTTTCCATTGCTTGTTTTCTTATCTCAGCAACAGGAGCTCTCTTTTGTATAAGAAGCCTTAACGCATCGTTTGAAACAAGAAGCTCATGTATGGCAAGTCTTCCTCTGTAGCCTGTCATATTACATTTAGCACATCCCCTAGGCTTGTACAAAGTTACATTTTTAAGCTTCTCTGGATCTAATGGTGTTGTTGGATGCTCTCCATATTCTTCTACCAATAGTTCTATTTCTTGTTCTGAAGGGGTATATGGCTCTTTACAATGACTACAGAGTCTTTTTACAAGCCTTTGAGAAAGTACTCCAAGTAGAGCATCTGCAAAATTAAATGGATCCATTCCCATTCCAAGTAATCTTGTTACTGTCTCTGGAGCAGTATTAGTGTGTAGTGTAGAAAATACTAGGTGCCCAGTGAGTGATGCCTCTATAATTGTATTTGCAGTTTCTTCATCTCTAGTTTCACCAACCATTATGATATCAGGATCTGCTCTTAAAAATGCCCTTAATACCCTTGCAAAAGTAAGTCCTATAGATGGCTTTACTTGTACTTGTCTTAATCCATCTTGAACAATTTCTACAGGATCTTCTGCAGTCCATATCTTTTTTTCTGGCCTATTGAGATAACCAAGAGCAGCATGAAGGGTTGTGGTTTTACCAGAACCAGTAGGACCTACAACTAAGATTAGCCCATAGGGCATTGCAAGTAAGGCTTTGAGTCGTTCTAAGTGTTCTGGTAAGAGTCCAATTCTGTCAAGGGGAAGGGCGTTTGATCCTGCAAGTATTCTCAAGACTACATCCTCATTGTTTTCTGTAGTAGGTATTGTTGCTACACGCAGTTCTATATGGCGGCCAGATCTAGTCTTAAATTTAATTTTACCATCTTGAGGGAGTCGTTTCTCTGCAATATCTAGATTGGCTAATATCTTTATTCGAGATATAAGTGCTCGTTTGTATGCATATGGAACACTTTGGTATTTTATACAATCACCATCTATTCTAAATCTTATGAGACATCCTCTTCTACCTGTTAAGCTTTCTATATGTATATCTGATGCCCTTTTCATTACCGCATCTTCAATAATGCGGTTCGCCATCTGAACAACAACATTATCTTCATCAGATACGACATCGGCTTCTATATCTTCTTCTACTTCTTCTTCCTCAACTAATTCTAGCTGTTCAAATACATCTTTACTGTTGCCAAAGTTATATTTCCCAAAGAAATAATCTATAAATTTATTGATATCATCTTTTAATGCTACTGCAAATTGAAAATTATTTGCCTTAAGTACTCTTCTTATATTATCAATTTTTACAATATCATGTGGATTATCAACCGCTACTAATAAAGTACCATTTTGTTCTCTTATAGGAATACAACTGTTTGTTCTAAAAAATTGTTCCTTAATTCCTTTTATACACTCAGGTGCTTTCCCCAACTCAAGTTCATTAAATTCTACAAATGGACACTGATAATACTCTGCAAGAGATTGTCCTATCTCTGTTTTATCAATACCGAAATAGTCAATTAAGATATTTTCTATGGGTTTTTTTTGTTGTCTAGCGAGTTTTACTGCCTCATCATGTTGCTCTTCAGTAAGGAGTCCTTTTCTTATTAAATAGTAAAATCGTCCATATTTTTGAGCAGTTTGAGAAAGTGTATCTAAATGTTGCTTAGCATTTCTATATGTTGGATCAATCTTAACTATTTGTTCTAACGCCTCTATAGCAGAAGATACTGCTCCAGTCTTTTCATGAGTAAGGGCTAGCCGATATAGTACATCTAGCTTTAAATTTAAGGGGATATCTGGTTCTTTTAGAGCTGCTTCAAGGTTTTCTATTGCCTCAAAGGGCATATCCATATTTAAATATGCATCTGCTATTCTAGAATAAACTTCAGCCTTTCTATATCCCTCATCTAGGAGCTTTTTAAATTCTTCTATGGCTTCCATTGGAAAGCCTGCTTCCATTAAGCCTACAGCCATGTTGAATCTTTGAAGCAGGTCAAATTCTTTATTTGCTTCAAGTGAGTTAGTTTCTTGTGGGCTATCTCCATTGCCACCACCTAGGCTTTCAATCTTTTGCTTTATCTCTTCCTTTATCTTTGTATCTTTTTCATCTAGTTTGTTTAGTATATCTACATAGATCTCCCGTGCTTCTTCTTCTAATCCCTGGGATGCATATAGTTCTGCTTCCATTAATCTATTTTGTATCTCTTCATTCATAACTTCACTCCGACAGGGAGATTTTATAATAATCTTTCAGGTGCTATTACTGGTATCTTTTGCTCACCTTGCTTTATGTATCCAACCACAGGATTATCCTTTCCTTTTTCTGGCTGCCAATTTTTATCAAAAGGACCAGGGATCTCTTCTGGTGGTCCCTCACTTACTATTGCACAAAGTCCCTTATTAGTATTTAAGATGATTAAATGATTTCCTATCCTTTCAGAACCAAATAACTTTGATGCTGTAGGATTATCTATTATGGGGACAGTTATAGCTCTTAGTTCCTCTTCTGACTTTTGGGAAAGTGTACCAGAGAACATGCCTTTTATTTTAGTCCATGGCCATGCCTTGAATTTAGAAAGTTCTAGTACATTAGAAGATTTAATTTGGTTTTTAGCTTTTCTGGGGATAGGTCCGTTATATACAATCTCTACCTCTGGAGGTATAGCACTAAATCGGTTATTCCAATTGATTCCTAGTAACCTTGTCCATGGACAAAGAGCTACTTCTTCTTTTTTAATTAGATCTTTTATTGGGGCAGAAGAAGGAATTTGTTTCCTTTCTCGTTTTTTAAAGTCTTTAGGTAATAGTTTAAACTTTTCTAAATTTTCTACTATATAATTATATTGATGTTCTAACTCTTCTCTTAATGTTTTATGAAATAGATACAGCTTTTCTGCTTCTTTAGTTTTAGATAAAGTTAACTCTACAGGTAGGATTTTATCTATACAATCATCTAATATTTTAAGTTGTTTTTCTATAGTTTTTAATAGTAAATTTTGGATCCTAATATCAACTGTATTGTCATGATGTTGTGTTGTAGAATCATCTAATTTATTAGTCTCTTTATGTTGTGTTTTTAGCTCTATATTATCCTGTCTATCTTTCTTGGGTTGCTTAGGAGGTTTTAATATTTTCTTTAATTCATCTAAGGTATTATCTAATTCATCTTGTGAAGTAAGATGTTCATCAGTTACCAACTTTTTTAAGACCTTTACGCCTTGTTTTAAGATTATTGGAGCATTAGTTGGTAGCTTGTCTGGAGATACAAGTAAATGCTCAAGGATCCCCTCCATTAAACCAAGAAGTTCTGATGTCTTTATATCCTCATTAGATATATTTTCTTTTAACTGTTTTACTAATTTTAATGCTTCTTCAACTAACTTAGGGGTAATCTCCCACTCAACTGTTAGAACTACCTGTTCTAATTTTTCAGTTAACTTAAGATTTTCATTTGTATAATTTGGTTCTTCTCCTTCTACACTTAATGAAGTTGTTGTGTCTTCTTCAGCTTCTAATTCAAGTTCAAATTCAAGTTCATCTGTATCATCTTCTAGTTGTTCAGTTTGTGTTTCAGTTAGATTTAAAGTTTCTGGTTCTAATTCTAATATATTTTTATCTTCTTTTGTCTCAATAGTTTGTTCTGATTCAACTTCTATAGAAGTAGGCTCAGACAATAATATTTCATCCTTAGAAATTTGCTCTTTAGTTTCCTTATTCTCTCTTTGATGATCTTCTTCTAAGACAGGAGTAGCTATTTCAGATTCTTTAGCTTTTTTTTCTTCTTCTAGAATCAAAGAGTTGGCTTCTTCTACTTCTTTTACCTCATTTGTTAGAGGATCAATAACAATCTTTTTAGTAGGATTAAAAAGATTATCTATAGTTCCTTCTATTTCTTTAGTAAAATCATTAGGGTCAGGGATATTTTCTACTGTCATAATATGCCTCCTTATGGCCGTGCCATATGATTAGGTGATGTCATAGATAGTTTTGAAGCACCTAAAAGGTTCTTTGCAGTTACATATTTTATTGTTCTTTTGCTTATCTCTTTTAGAGTTTCAAAAACCCCTATGCCTTGGGTGGCACAGGCTTCAAATGCTACAGTTTTTAATTCTTGATTGAGATCTTGGTCTAGTTCTTCAACACTAAGGGTTGGAATTGGAGATTTAACAAGGTCTCTTTTATTATATTGTAATACTACTGGAAGCTCTTTTATATCCAAATTATATGTTCTAAGATTCTTTTTTAGATCTTCCATGCTTTCTATATTTTTGGCACGGCGTACACGTAAAGAATCTGCTACAAATACAAGACCATCTACTCCTTTGAGTACTAGCCTTCTAGTTGCTTCATATATTGTTTGTCCTGGAACTGTGTAGAGCTGAATTCTAATGTTAAAGCCCTGGACCTTACCCAAATTTATTGGTAATAGGTCAAAAAAAAGAGTTCTATCTCCTTTAGTCTCAATTGTTAAGAGTTTTCCTCTAACATTGTTCTGCATGGCATTGTATATATAGAGCAAATTGGTAGTTTTCCCACATCTACCAGGGCCATAATATACAATTTTACAATGTATTTCCCTCTTGCTTAGATCAATGAGGGCCATATTATTAAGATCCGCTTTCCCTTTCTTCAAAAAGTTTTTTAATAGTTTCTGACAACTGAGATATTCTTAATCTCACCAATCCTAAGGAGACTTCATCATTAAATATTGTGATAAGAATCAAATCATCTCCTATCCTTGCAAAATGTATGTTTTCTTTTTTACCTTTATGAAAGAGTAATGAGAAATCCTCTTCGCCTATTAATTTTGCTATTTGTGATGTTGCACCAAAATTCGCTGCGGCCAGAGCAGCTAACGCCGTTGTATCCATTTGCTGGCTTTTATCTCCACAGCTTGCTATTATATTTCCTGCACTATCTATTAATAAGACTGCAGTAACACCTGCCTTTATTAAGGCATTATTTATTTCTGACTTTGTCTGTTCTAAAATAGGTGTACTTAAAATTAAATCACCCATCTTTATTCCTAAGGATTAATATCCTTTTTGTGCTTTAATCATAGAAATCATCTAAAAATTCAAAGACTCAAATCTCATTTTTCTTATCGACGGAGCATGTTTATACATTAAAGTTACATAAATTTTGTTCTGATAGGCTCTATAGGTACTAATTCTCAAGCTAGATTAAGGGATAGTCGATAAACGAAACAGAAAGAAATAGATATTATCCAATGGGGACTTACTAATGGGTTTTTCATCGATAGTTCAGAGGCTTGAGACTCTAGAAGATATTCCTATAATTCCAGAGACATTAAATCGTATATTGAATGAAATAGAAAATGACAAATCCTCTGCTAAAGAGTTAGGAGAAATTATTAGAGAAGATCCTGTACTGACTGCTCAGTTATTAAAGATTGCTAATAGTCCTTATTACGGTCAAGCAAGACAAATAAGCAGTGTTGCCAAGGCTATAGTCCTAATTGGTTTTAAGGAAGTGAGAAATATTGTTATAGGACTTAGCCTTACAAGTGCATTTCCTAGCAATATAACTATTGATGATATTAAATTAAAAGATTTATGGTTACATTCTATTGGTACTGCAATAGCAAGTCAGATGATAGCTCAAAGGTTACCAGGGCTTGACCCAGATGAACTTTTTACTGCAGGGATGGTTCATGATATTGGTTGTGCTGTCATGTTTTGTTGTTTTGAACAAGAATTAAAAGAGCTTCTTTCTTATATGAAAAAAGAAGGGGTTTCGTTTTTAGAAGCAGAGAACAATTTAGGGCTTTTTCATACAGAAATAGGGGCTTTTTTAGGTGCTAAATGGGGCTTTAGTGATATGCTTATAAATATTATAAGGGCACATCATAATCCAAGTATGGCTGGTCCTTATGATAAGCTTGCATCTATAGTATTTTTAGCTGATTCTTTAGCACAAAAGGTCGGGTTAACCTGGACTTTAGATATAAATCCTAAAAAGGTTTTAATACCCAAAAAACTAAAATTGTCAGGAGACATAGTAAAGCAGGTTGCTCTTGCCTTAAAGAGAAAGAAAAAGACCATAATCGATTCATGGGGTGAACTTTTAATGACAAACTAAGATCTTATAACACCTTTGATTTTTTAGGAGGTCTAGGGTGGGAAAATTCAGAAAGATTAGGACCTTAGTAGTAGAGGATGCTCCTTTTGTTAGAAAGACGATTTCTAATCTTTTAAGTCAGGATAAAGACATAGAAGTAGTTGGCACAGCTTCAGATGGAGTTGAGGCATTAGAGGCTATAGATAGGCTCAATCCAGATGTAATTACAATGGATGTTGATATGCCTATTATGGATGGAATTACTGCAGTTAAACATATTATGATAAAGAACCCTAGGCCTGTTGTGATGTTAAGTGGACTCTCCAGATATGGTTCTATTACACTTGATGCTTTAAGACTTGGGGCTGTAGACTTTTTTCCAAAACCAGAGGGCATATCATTAACTCAGCTTAATAAAGAGATTTTTAGACTTCATAAAAAGATAAAACAGGCTATTTATGCAAATATTAGAGCAATTAAACGAGCAAAATTTTTTGGAGTAAAAAAAGTCAGTACTAGTTTAGATGGTAGTACACCAATTGTTGTTGTTATTGGAGCTCATGCTGGTTCTTCTGGATGTCTACTAAGACTCCTTGCTCGTATTGAACTAAGCTTACCAATTTCTATTATTGTGTTACAAGATATAGACTCTCATGTGTTATTGCCTTATGTAAGGGAATTATCTGCTGTACTTCCTTGGAAGATACATACAGGTATAAGTTCTTTTATAGAACCTGGGCATTGTTATATTGCTTCTTATGAATTTGCGTGGCAATTGGTTAATTCAAAAGACTCTCTGCCTCCAAGACTTGTACCAAGTGTTTCTTCTCAATATCTAAATCCATTAGATCAATTAATTAAAAAGGCTACAGAGACATTTGGTTCCAACTTAATTGTTGTTTTATTAAGTGGGAATACCAGTGACGGTATAGATGGAGTATTAGAAGCGAAGGAAAAAGGAGTAGATGTTTTAATACTTGATCCTAAGGAGTGTGTATTTTCTAAGACATCTGAAATTGCTCTTAAAATTACAGAATTAAGCCCACATAGTGAACATCAAATTTGTTCTTTTATAGGAACTAAGGCAACGAAGATGCTTAATAACCTTAAGGGTGATTTACATGGATAGGGTAGCAAATTTAAAAGACACTAAAGAGCAAGAAAGAAGGATTAGAGTCTTTATTGTGGATGATTCACCCCTTGTAAGAAGATCGTTAGAGGGGATTATTTCTGGTGATCCCATGTTGGAGGTGGCTGAGAGTGCTGCAGATGGTAAAGAAGCCCTTGAAAAGATGTCTAATGTCCCTTGGGATGTGTGCACGCTTGATTGGCAGATGCCAGGGATGAATGGTTTAAGTGTCTTAAAACATATAATGATTAGATATCTAAAGCCTACTTTGATGCTTAGTTCTTTTACTACAGAGGGAGCACGTATTACTTTTGATGCCTTAAGGTATGGAGCCGTTGATTTTTTACAAAAACCAGGAGGAGATTCTGGACAAAGCCTTGTAGAACATCGAGAACTTTTAAGATCAAGGATAAAAAGGGCGGCTAAAGTACAAGTTGCTATCTCAAAGTATCTAAGGCTAAAATCATTAACTTCTAATAAACTAGTAAATGTTAATGACAAGAAAGATATAAAAGATGGAGAAGGGATTATTTTAGTATTGGCTGCCACTGGTGGTTATGCCTCTTTGCTTTCTATTTTGCCCTCTCTTTCCTATATTCCTAAGGTACCTGTTGTAGTTATGATGTCTTGTGCCTCTCGTCCTTTAGATGCATTCGTTGAATATCTTAAGGATTTTGTGTTGCCTCCTGTAAAACGTTTGCTCCCCAAAGATGAAGGGATATTAAAAAAGGGCACTATATATTTTGCAGGAATTGGTGATAGACTGAGTTTGTCTAAAGAAGATAAAGAACAAATAGCTTTTAGGTTAGAACACAAAGACATGTCTTTTGAGCTATTTGATGTAATTTTCGATAAAAAAGATAGGTGGCAAAAGAAGATTTCAACTGTTGTACTTTCATCTGGGCAGCAAGAAGGTATGAATGGAATAAAAAGGATTTCAGAATTAGGAGCTAAACTTATAGTACAGCAACCTTGTACATGTCTTGATCCATCATTGGCTAAATTTGTATTGAAGACCTTTGATGCTAAGGCAAAGACCCCATTTGAAATAACACAATTTATAGGAAGATGGAGCGCAGAGGATAACAACTAATGATGTCTATACAAATGGCACAAAAAATAGACATTCTTTTATCTGAACAACCAACTAAAGAATTTAATGGTTGGATTGAAGGAATTTCTCTTGCAGACATTGTACAACTTTGTTGTTTAGCAGGTAGAAAGCAAATTTTAACAGTAAGGCATAATGAATTAGAAGGACACATATGGTTTGATTCTGGTTCTGTAGTTCATGCTCAAGCTGGAGATCTTATAGGGCAAAATGCATTCTATGAAATTATGTGTTGGAGGTCTGGTTCTTTTGTACTTAAAAATGGGCTAGCTCCTAAAACTACTATAGATGTTCCGTGGAATTTTCTTTTAATAGAAGCCCTAAGAATAGCAGATGAAAGGGCTAAGGGAGAAAATAGGTTAAAAATGAACTCTAGAGCCACAAAGGTCTTAATTGTTGATGATTCTCCGATAGTTTGTAAGGCAATAAGAAATGCCCTTTCTGATATAGAGAATATAGAAGTAGTAGCTGAAGCTTATAATGGCAGACAAGCTCTTGAGATGTTAGATATACATCAACCAGATGTTTTGTGTTTAGATGTCAATATGCCTGTAATGAGTGGTGATATTGCTCTCATGCATATCATGATTCGTTCCCCATGTCCTGTGATAATTATAAGTGGTTTAGGCACTAAGGGATCTAAAAAGGTTTTAGAATTTTTAAGATTAGGTGCTGTAGATTTTGTTCCAAAGCCACAAGACCCTGATAGTTGGGGTACATATCAACAAAGGCTTATAAAAGATATAAAAAATGCTAGATTATTACAAATAGATAGAGTTAGACGTGCAAGACTTCCAAAACCACCATCTAACAAATTAGCTCCAGGACTTCCTGCAACAAGGCTTGTCATTATATGTGGTGGAATAGGTGGGATACTCGAAATACAAAAGTTTCTACCTACACTTTTACCTTTGGATTCAATGTCTGTAGTTATAATGCAAGATATGGTATTCGATTTGGTCGAACCACTAGCTTCTTTTTTAGACAAATATAGTTCTATAACAATAAGTGCTCTTAAGGCTGGGGGGCCACTTCTTTCTGGACAGTGTTGGTTAGCTAATTGGGATAATGCGTGGCAGGTAGTTGCTGATCGTCATGGAGCAGCTCTTAGTCAAAAGACAGGAGATTTTGATCCTAATGCTTTACTTGCCAGTGCTGCTGCTGCCTTTGGACCAAGGCTTTGTGTCGTATTATTGAGCGGAGTTGAGCTTGATATTAAAGATGGGTTGCAAGAAGTTTCTAAGAGAAGCGGTAAGATTATAGTGCAGGATCCCCATACATGTCTTTATCCAGCCCCCATAGAAAATATTTTGACTCAAGAATTAGAGGATGAAAAAGCAGATATAGAATCTATGACAAATCTAATAGCACAGTGGGCGGTATAGTTTTTTATTTTAGGAGTGTTGTATTATGGAAATTGATCTTGAAATGCTACAAGAATATATAAATGAAGTAGATGATTATATACAACAAATTGAACCAGCCCTTCTTTATCTTGAAGATAATCCATTAGATAAAAGTTTAATTGATGAATGTTTTAGAAATATCCATAGTCTTAAAGGTGCAGCTGGTTATATGGGATTTACAAATACCTCAAAGCTAGCTCACAAGATGGAAGAACTATTGGATGTTGTTAGATCAAAGTCTATTCCAGTTGATGAAGATATCATCTCTACTCTTTTTGCTGGTGTGGATAGATTAAAACTTTTAGTTAAAGATGTTTCACAATCGCAAGAAGAATCGCATGAAATATCAGATATCCTAAAGCTTATAGAAGAAGTAATTGCTAAAAAGGAAAGGACACAAAGTGAGGTAAGTAATAAAAAAGAATCAAACAGGTTGAATAATGACCTAGATTTTGCCTCTGAACTATCACAGGTTTTATCTAATTCTCTAAAAGAAGTATTAGAAAGCAATGAATTAAATGTAACTGAGGAAGATTCTGAGACAGAACTCATGCGTCTTTATGAAGAACAGATGGGTGAGCTAATAACTCGTTTAGATACCTCTCTTAATGCAGATGAGATAGTAGTTGCAGATGTATCCAAGGTGCTAAAAGAAATGAAGCGCCTTGTCAATTATATTGGCGCAGAAGATTTATTAAATAGAATAAAAAAGGCTTTATATCTAACAGAAGATAAAGGGGATGTATTAACAGCTAGAGCAGCAAAAGAATTTAGAAAACGTATTCAGACACTTATTGAAGGTAAGGAGTTTAAAGAGGAAACCAATGCTCAACATGAAAACATTGTCGATCAATCAAAAGATAATATCTCAAAAGAACGAGAGCTAAACTTAAATGTTATAGAAGAAGAAGATGAAGAATTATATCAGATATTTTTAGATTTTTTAAAGGAGCAAAGTCCTCCTCTTGCTAATGTTCCTGATAGTTTAGACTTAGAGTGGGTAAATAAGTGTCAAGAATCTATAAAAAAGATAAAGAGTTCGGCCAATTATATGGATTATCAGGATCTTGTAAAGCTATTAGATGAATGGGAGGAGCGACTTACAGAGATACTTTCTGTTCCTAATGTAGAAGACAACTTTAACCCACACAGACTAAGAGAGCTCTGGGATAAGATGTGTGAGATAGTACCAGGGTTAAAAGAATTAGATTTGTCTACATTAGAAAAAGAGCAAGGGGGTATAACTGAAGAGGTTAAGTCATCTGAGGAAGCAGTAGAAAGAGCGTTGGATGAGCTTTTTTCTGATGTTACTACTCCTACCTCTAAACCTATCTCTAAAGAAGATATTATATCAACTCCTTCTCCTAAAAAAATTAGTCCTCCAAAGGATATGTTAAGATCTAATAGTGCAGAAAAAGAAAACTTAGATACAGATGAGTTTAGTAGAGTATCTATTTCTAAGTCAGGGGATAGCTTTAATGTTACCTCTGCAATTTCAGGGACTTCTAATTTATCAGATATAACCTCTACTATAACCCATAGCGTTAGAGTTGATCTGGACAAATTGGAAGATTTAATGGACGGAGTTGGAGAACTTGTTGTTTTAAGAGCAGGTATTTCTAGAGTTGCAGGGCAACTAAAGCTTTTTTATCAGAGACTGTTAGATTCTGGGACTCTACCTCCTAAAGATCTTAGGCCTTTAAGGTCCATGATATATCGTTTACAAGAGCAGACAGAGGGATTTTCTGGAGCAGTTCATAGAATGCAAGATATAGTAATGCGTTTAAGGATGCTTCCTATTGGTCAATTATTTAACAGATATAATAGGCTAGTTAGAGATCTTTCTCACCGTTTAGGTAAAGAAGTATCTTTAGTTTTAGAAGGCTCTGAGACAAGTTTAGATAAAAGAGTATTAGAAGAGATTGCTGAACCAATAGCTCATATTATTAGAAATGCATTAGATCATGGTATAGAACTACCTGATATAAGGGCAAAACTTGGAAAACCTAAGAAAGGAGTTATTTCTTTAAAGGCATTTCAAGAGGGCAATTATGTATACATAAGTATTAGTGATGATGGTAAGGGGCTTGATAGAGAGGCTCTTTTGGCAAAGGCTGTTACAATGGGCTTTATCTCTCAACAACAAGCTAGCAATATTGATACAGAACAAGTGTGGGAGCTTATTTTTACTCCAGGAATGAGTACAGCTTTAGAAGTTAGTGACACCTCAGGAAGAGGAGTTGGGTTAGATGTAGTAAAGCGTGCAATTGAGAGACTTGGAGGAGAGATAAAGGTAAGTTCAAGTCCTGGCAGAGGCACCAGCTTTTTACTTAAGATACCTTTAACCCTAGCCATTATTCAGGCTATGGTTATTAGGGTAGGCTCTCAAATGATGGCAATTCCCATGTCTTGTGTAGAAGAGACTGTTAGATTTCCTGTTTCCAAAGTAAGTAACATAGAGGGTTTTGAATTGATTTCAGTAAGGCAAGATACCTTACCTTTAATAAGATTAAATAAAATATTTAAGTTTCCACACGATAAAGCTCAACCTAGTAATCAAAGACATATATTTGCAGCTATTGTCAAAAAAGGTGAATATAAAGTTGCATTAGCTGTAGATGCTCTTATGGGACAACAGGAGGTAGTTATAAAGCCACTGTCTGACTATTTAACTGAGCAGCCGGGTTTTTCTGGAGCAACTCTCCTAGCAGATGGGTCAATCGCCCTTGTATTAGATGTGTCTGCAGTACTTGAACGTGCGAAAGCTTTTAGACATATAGAACAGCAAATGTGGTTAAAAAGCAAGCTTGCGATAGATGGTATAAAAGAGAGCTCTCACCTTTCTTTTTGATTAAATCTAAAGAATAATATCTCTTTTGTTTTTTAAGTTTTGTTTTAGATATTTTTAGAGTTTTGTTTTTTATTATTTTGTAGTTAATTAAAAAATATTGTATAAAAACGATGACAATGGATTAATATTTTTTGAAGATTAGTGTTTTTGAATTATATTTAACATATTTTAAATTATATCTAATATATTTTTTCATATCACATTATCACATTCTTATCACACTTATCACACATCCTCAAAACTTAAAAAGGAACTCGTGTATTATATAATTTTATCATTAGTTATCTTTGGTTCATTTTAAACCAGATAAGTTAATTAATAAATGAATGCTCATTTAGTTTTTTAAAAAAATTAAAAAACTTTATAAAAAATAATAAGAATTTTAAGTTTTTTAGCGTTTAAAGTTACATTTAGGCTTGACAAGGAAAGTGGAAAAATATTATAAAAATTTCAACGTAACCGAATGGCCATTCATTAGTATGGCCAGAGGGCTTTTAGTAAGCCTTCTTTTAGAAAGTTTTTTATTTAAATGGTAAGGGTCAGGGGCAGTCAGTCCATGAAAAAACAACCTAAGAAAATTAGCATTTAAGGAGGGAGAGCTAAATGGCAGATGTCAAGAAACATGACACCCCAATGTTGGAAGAACTAAAAAAGGGGCCTTTCCCCAGCTTTGTTGATGACATAGAAGCAAAGGGGTTGAAAGGGAAGCAGGAATGCTTAGACCTTTTAGGACAGTTAGAGCTTTCTTATAAGCATAAGGAAACTCACTGGAAACATGGTGGTATTGTTGGTGTTTTTGGATATGGTGGTGGAGTTATTGGACGTTATTCTGATGTTCCGGATATGTTCCCAAGCATTGCACATTTCCATACTCTACGTGTAAACCAGCCTGCAAGTAAGTTTTATACAACAGCATTTTTAAGAAAGCTTTGTGAGCTTTGGGATCATCGTGGAAGTGGTATGACAAACTTCCATGGTTCTACTGGTGATATGGTCTTGTTAGGCACTAAAACTGACCAACTTGAGCCAACATTTTATGACCTTACTCATCAGATGGGTGCTGATCTTGGTGGCTCTGGTTCTAACCTTCGTACACCTTCTTGCTGTATAGGTAAGGCTCGTTGTGAATGGTCTTGTTTAGATACTCAAGCCATTTGTTATCATCTTACTCAAGAGTATCAGGATGAGCTTCACAGACCTGCATTCCCTTATAAGTTTAAGTTTAAGATCTCTGGGTGTCCAAATGACTGTGTTGCAGCAATTGCACGTTGCGATTGTTCTATAATTGGTACTTGGAGAGACAGAATTCGTATAGATCAGAAGGCTGTAAGAGCTTATATACATGGAGAGCTTAAGCCCAATGCCGGTGCCCATGCAGATAGGAATTGGGGTAAATTTGATATCCAAAAAGAAGTTATAGATCTTTGTCCTGCTCAGTGTATGTGGCTTGAGGGGGAGACTCTACATATTGATGATTCAGAGTGTGTACGTTGTATGCATTGTATTAACGTTATGCCCGAAGCCTTAAGGCCAGGTGTTGATACTGGTGCAACAATCCTGGTTGGAGCAAAGGCTCCTATCCTTGAAGGTGCTCAGCTTTCCACACTAGTTATTCCATTTATTAAGATGGAGCCACCTTATGATGAGTTTAAAGACTTTGTAGATAAAGTTTGGGAATGGTGGATGGAAGAAGGAAAGAACAGAGAGCGTCTTGGTGAGCTTATACAGAGAAAGAGCTTACAGGAATTCTTGAGAGTTACAGAACTTAAACCAATTCCACAGATGGTTAAAGAGCCACGTTCTAACCCCTATGTATTCTGGTCTGCAGATGAGGTTCCTGGTGGTTGGGATCGTGATATTAAAGAATTCCGTAAACGCCATGCTGCTTAATTTAGGTTTTTTTGGATTAAATTAACTAAATATAGAAAAATATAGGAGGATTAAGCATATGGGTAATGCAAGCCAAGAGCTTCAACGCCTTATAGAGTTTGAGATAGAGCAGGGTAGGGAAAATATGGATGTGTCAGAGCTGCTTCAAAAGCCTTATGATCCAGAGCTTGCGGAAAAGCTCTATGATCCGAAGCAGCCTATGAAAAATAGAATTACAGATATTGGACCACCACACTATGCTCAGTTTTTCCCTGAAGTAATTAAGAAGAATTATGGAAAATGGGTAAAGCATGAGATAGTTGAACCTGGTGTAATTAAGTATACATCTGAAACAGGTGATATTGTTTTTGCAGTAAGATGTGCTACTCCAAGATTGATTACAACAGATACTATTAGAGAGATTTGTGATATAGCAGATAAGTATTGTGAGGGACATGTAAGATGGACTACTAGAAATAACTTAGAATTCCATGTAACAGATGAAGAAACTCTACGAGCACTTTTAGATGATCTTAAGGGAAGAAAATATCCTGGTGGTTCTTATAAATTCCCTGTAGGTGGAACGGGTGCATGTGTAACCAATATAGTTCATACCCAGGGTTGGGTACACTGCCATACTCCTGCAATCGATGCCTCTGGTATTGTAAAGTCAGTTATGGATGACCTTTTTGATTATTTCCAGAGCATGAAGCTTCCTGCACAAGTAAGGATTGCTCTTGCATGTTGTCTTAATATGTGTGGTGCTGTGCATTGTTCAGATATAGCAATCCTTGGTATTCACAGAAAACCACCACTAGTAGAGGATGAACGTATAAATGGTGTCTGTGAGATTCCGCTAGCTATTGCTGCTTGTCCTCTTGGAGCAATTAAGCCTGCAACAGTAGAGATAGACGGGAAAAAGATTAAAACAGTTCGAGTTAATGAAGAGCGTTGTATGTTCTGTGGTAACTGCTACACAATGTGTCCAGCAATGCCATTAGCTGATGGTGAAGGTGACGGTATTGCAATACTTGTTGGCGGAAAAATTTCTAACAGAATAAGTGCTCCCAAATTCTCTAAATTAGTTATTCCTTATATCCCCAATGAGCCACCTCGTTGGCCTGGAGTTGTAAAAGCTGTTCGTAAGATTCTTGAGACTTACGCATCTGATGCAAGAAAGTATGAACGTCTTGGTGAATGGGCTGAAAGGATTGGTTGGGAAAAATTCTTTGAGAAATGTGAGATTCCATTTACTGAGAAATCTATTGATGATTATAGGCTTGCTTATGATACTTATCATACAAGTACACACTTTAAGTGGACAATTCATACAAAGAAGTTCGAATAACAAAAAAACATAAGGGGGGCTACCATGGCCGTTAATAAAGAAGAATTAAAACAAAAGATCCTGGAGTATGCCACAAAGAAGGCTAAACATAAGTCCAAAATGTATATTAAGGACTTATACAAGGCAGATCCTTCGGCCAAACCCCGGGAGATCAAAAATGCAGCTAACGAGTTGGTCCGTGAGGGGAAATTAGAGTTCTTCTCCTCTGGAAGCACCGTTATGTACGGGGTGCCTGGTTATGGAAAGGGTGTAGAAGAGGCATTTGAGGAAGGAGGAGAAGAGTAGGCCCCCTCTATATACCCAGCTCGCTGAGCAGCAAAAGGCCTCCTAATACGAGAGGAGGCCTTTTTATTTTTTAATATCAAAATTTTTTATTTAGTATAAAACTTATTTGTTTAAAGAGTTGTTCTAGGGGGCGTCCAAAATAAAAGTCTAATTCTTCTTTATTGATAGAGGTTTTTTTTATTATGGTATTTCTAAATCTATTATCTAATTCTATAATTTCAACGATTTGATTTTTATAGTCATTTTGTATCAGATAGAGAAAATGTTCTAGGTTAAAGGTGTTTTCATATTTATATACTAATTCTAACAAATTAGGGGTATTTTCTAGTAGGATTGATCGATGTAAAGTATTTTTTAAAAAGAGTTTTTCTATATCTCGAGTATCCCAACACTTTAATACTCTACATTCAATGGGTCTATATTCATAACATGTACATGCTCGTTTTTCATGATTATAAAAGCTACATGTCCAACTATCTTTTTTCCCTTTTATCTTTATAATTTCATGTTCTAATGGTATAAGTTGTTGTTTGACAGGATGCCAGATTAGTTCTCCTTTTCTTAAGGTTAATAAGTTTTTAGGTTTTAATGGGATGTTATAAATGGAGTTTATATCTTGGATATGAAGAGTTGGACCACCTTTTTGACAACATGTACCACATCTTTTGCAAGAATTTTGTATATTATTGGAGTCTCTCATGGACATTAATATTAAAACAAATAAGATACCTAGTTTAGAAAAATTATTTAATAATGTTGATACTGCAGTTTCTGTTATTAGTAAGAAGTTTGCACATCTGGTTCGATGTAGACCTGGTTGCACTGATTGTTGTTATGCTCTTTTTGATATCTCGTTTATAGAAGCTTTAAACTTAACTCTCATTATAAAAGATCTTAAAAGATCTGAACGAAGAAAGCTAGAGCGTAATGCAAAAAAATTTAAAGAGAAATTTTCTAAACTAGTTAAAGCTCCCAATATATCAACAATGAGCCAATATAAAATAAGGTGTCCTTTATTAACAGACAATGGACTCTGTTATTTGTATTGGGCTAGACCTGTAAATTGTCGTATTTATGGTGTTCCAACCACTTTAGATGGGAAAGCTCACGTTTGTGGCCTGTCTGGATTTATTGAGGGAGATAGTTACCCCACAATAGAAATATCTAAAATACAGAGACAGCTTTTAGATTTATCTTTAACTATTGCACCTAATAAGCTACTAGCATATAAAAGATTTATGATTTCAGAAATAATATTATCCCCTCAATTACTTAACTTTTAAAAGTTTTTTTAATTTTTTTAATTCATCTATAGTGTTTATGCTCCTTAAGCATAAAAGATTAGGACAGAATTGTTTTATAACGTCCTCTTTGATAGCTTTAAAGGGGAGAGTGTGTATTAGAGCTTGAAGTCCCATTGTTTTTTGAGGTGAAGATATAATTGTTTCTATAATGGGAACTAAAGATACATGATATATAGCATGTAATGGTTCAAGCCCTTTAGATAGGGCAGGAATTATGATAGGGGCCCAAGAGTTCATATTAGCCATCCAAGATATAAAATGTTCATCCAATAAAGGCATATCACAGCCGACAATAAAAACCCGATCTGAAGTTGCATGTATAAGCGCGCTATGTATACCCCCTAGTGGTCCCTTTGATAGGTATATATCAGGGAATACGTCTATTCCGAAATGATTGTATATTTCTACATGGTTAGCAATAATGAATACATGTTCAAAGAGTTTTTTTAATATATCTATTTCAGTTTCTATTATTGTTTTAGTATTCCATTTAGCAAGGGCCTTATCCCCTGATAAAAACCTAGAACTTTTTCCACCTGCTAATATAGCCGCACAAATTTTATTTATAGGCATTAATAGCGTTTCTCCTTCATTTTAAATATATCTTTCTCTAATCTGATTAATATGGATGAGAGCCTGTTAGATTGCAAGTATTTTGATTGATAATAAACTTTAGGGCTCAAAGGGCTAAAAATTAGCTTTTATTTACTTTTCTCTTGACATTTTGTGAGATACTGAATATAAAATCAGCTAGCAATGAGTGACAATTCAGTATTGATGAGAAATAGATCAAGTTTAAAAGTTTTGATAATTAGGAGTAGAAGAGAGTTTAAATATAAAAAGTTTAGAGTTTAAAGAGGTTTTGCTGATGAAGAGATATACATCTACCCATAAGCCCGCAAGGCTAATAGGCTATATGGGCAGGTGTTTACATAATGCATGGGATGTCTTAAAAGGGTGCTTGTTCCTGACAAGAAGGGCGAGCACCTTTTTTTATATTTAGTCAGCTTGTGTGTTGCACCTTTTAAGAAAACAACAGGCATAGTCATTTGTTGATAAACGAGAAAGGGGGTGGAGCAAGCACAAGCTATTTTATAAAAAAGAATAGAGGCGTTACAGGTTAGTGTTAACTAGGAACAAGAAACTAAAAAATCAGGAGGTATTGCGATGCCAAGCTTTGTCAACCCGGAAAAATGTGACGGTTGCAAAGGTGGGGAGAAGACGGCATGTATGTACATCTGCCCCAATGACTTGATGGTCCTTAACCCAGATGAAATGAAGGCTTACAACCAGGAACCCGATCAGTGCTGGGAATGTTATTCCTGCGTAAAGATCTGTCCACAGGGTGCAATTGAGGTTCGTCACTATGCAGACATTGCTCCTATGGGTGGTTATGTTCAGCCGATGAGAGGTACTGATTCAATTATGTGGACTGTCAAGTTCCGTAATGGAAACATAAAAAGATTTAAGTTCCCCATTAGAACCACACCTGAGGGTTCTATTAAACCTTATGAGGGTGAACCAACTCCAAGTCCAGAAGATCTAGACAATGAGTTGTTATTTACAGAGATTGGGAAAACCTTACCTACTCCAGCAGATTTTAGCTAATTTATAGTTAGGTAACTTTAGGTTTTCAAAAGGTGTGGTAAGAACAAAGTGAAAGAAAGAATTTAAGGAGGAATAAGATATGGCACTTCCAAACAAACCAACGTGGGAACTTTTGGCCGAGCCGGATCTGTCCAAGGTCCCTGTTGAGGAGCATGAGTATGATGCTATTATCGTAGGTGGTGGTATGGCTGCCTGCGGTGCTGCATGGGAGATTGGAAAATGGATGCCTGAGGGCTCCAAGGTTGCTCTTATTGATAAGGCAGCTCTTGAGCGTTCTGGTGCAGTTGCTCAGGGTCTTTCTGCTATTAATACTTATATTGGTGAGAATACCCCTGCAGACTATGTACGTATGGTCAGAAATGACCTTATGGGTGTTGTCCGTGAAGACTTGATCTTTGATCTTGGTCGTCACGTAGATGATTCTGTCCATCATTTTGAGGAATGGGGTCTTCCAATTTGGAAGCAAAAAGGTAGTGAAGGTAAAAAGCTCACCGAAGGTGGTAAGCCAGTTCGTACAGGTAAGTGGCAGATCATGATCAATGGTGAGTCTTATAAGTGTATTGTTGCTGAAGCTGCAAAGGCTGCTCTTGAGGAAATGGGCTATGACCTCTATGAGCGTGTCTTTATAGTTAAGCTTCTCCTTGATGCTAATAAAGAGAACACAATTGCAGGTGCAGTAGGCTTTAGTGTACGTGAGAATAAAGTTCATGTATTTAAATGCAAAGCAATGATTGTTGCCTGCGGTGGTGCAGTCAATATCTTCCGTCCAAGAAGCACTGATGAAGGTAAGGGTCGTGCATGGTACCCAGTATGGAATGCTGGTTCTACCTACACACTTTGTATGCAGGTCGGTGCTGAGATGACCATGATGGAGAACCGCTTCACCCCATCTCGTTTCAAGGATGGTTATGGACCAGTTGGTGCTTGGTTCTTGCTCTTTAAGGCAGGTGTTACCAATGGTCTTGGTGAGGCATATGTAAAGAGTGAACGTGCCAAGAAAGAGCTTGAGAAATATGCTCCATATGGAACTGCTCCAATTACTCCAACCTGTCTACGTAACCACCTCATGCTCTTTGAGATGAAGGAAGGGCGTGGTCCTATCTATATGGATACCGCAAGTGCTCTTAATGCATTCCTCGAAGAAAAGAGGAAAGAGGGTATGGATGAGAAACAGCTCAAGCGTTATTGGAAAGAGCTTGAGAGTGAAGCATGGGAAGACTTCCTTGACATGTCAGTTGGTCAGGCAGGTCTTTGGGCATCCATGAACATTGAGCCTGAGAAGGTTGGTTCTGAGATTATGCCTACTGAGCCCTATATGCTTGGTTCTCACTCTGGATGCTGCGGTATCTGGGTAAGTGGACCAAATGAGGATTGGGTACCTGATGAATATAAGTGGGGCTACAACAGAATGACCACAGTTAATGGTCTCTTCACTGCTGGTGACGGTGTTGGAGCATCTGGTCATAAGTTCTCTTCTGGTTCTCACTGTGAAGGTCGTATTGCTGCTAAAGCAATGGCTAGATACGTACGTGATCATAAAGACTTTACACCAACCTTGGCAGTAAGTGCTGATGAGCTTAAGGCTGAGATCTATAAGCCTGTCACTGTTTACTATGAAAACTACAAAAAGACCACACATGAAATGGTCAACCCCAACTACATCAAGCCACGTCATATGATGGAGCGCTTGATGAAGTACACTGATGAGTACGGTGCAGGTTGGACCACCTATTATACTACCAATGCCAAACTTCTTGAGATCGTAATGCAGCACTTACAGTGGCTACGTGAAGACTCTGAGAAGATGGCTGCAGGTGGTCTCCATGAGCTTATGAGAGCTTGGGAGAACTTGCACAGGATTTGGTGTGTTGAGGATCACCTCCGTCACATCCAGTTCCGTGAAGAGTCTAGGTATCCTGGCTTCTACTATAGAGCAGACTTCCCAGAAGCAGATACCAAGACCTTTGATGAGGGTGGTTGGAAGTGCTTCGTCAACTCCAAGTATGATCCAAAGACTGGTGAGTGGTCAGTCTTTAAGAAGAAGATGTATCAGATCATTCCTGAGTAATAAAGGCTATGGTTTGATCTGATTAGATAAGTTCATAATAGTCAGGCGCCGAGCTGCGGCGCCTGACTATTTCCATATTTATAACAGTTATGTTAAAGCGGTCCTCCGGTGTTCGGCGAGTTGGCTGGGGGTTGTCGCAGGCAGACCGCGGACCACCGGCGGGAACCCGCTGGGGAGAAGAGGATAAAATACCTGATGCACGAAGAAAAGGAGCGGGCAGATGAGTAACAGTATACTGGTTATAGGCGGTGGTTTTAGTGGTTTAACGGCCGCCTGTGAGGCTGCCGAAATGGGCTACGATGTTTATATCGTAGAAAAACAAAGTTTTTTAGGAGGACGAGTTACTCAGCTTAATAAATATTTCCCAAAACTCTGTCCACCAACTTGTGGTCTTGAAATCAACTTTAAAAGAGTAAAGACCAATCCACGTATTAACTTTTATACTTTTGCTGAAGTTAAGTCCATTACAGGTGGCCCAGGCGATTTTAATGTAGAAATACAGGTGAATCCCAAGTACACAACCCCTCAATGTACTAATTGTAAGCCAGGAGAAGAGGCTGCAACTCAAGAGGTGCCAAATGAGTTTAACTTTGGGTTAAATACTCGCAAACCAATTTATATGCCTCATCCAATGGCTTTTCCTGCACAGTGTGTGTTAGATGCATCTGTAATTGGTACAGAAGAAGCTGCTAAGATTAAGGCTGCAATGCCACCTGGACATGTAGATCTAAATCAACAGCCAGAGACTATTAATTTAAATGTGGGAGCAATTATTGTTGCAACAGGTTGGCAACCTTATGATGCAACTAAGATAGACAATCTTGGCTTTGGTAAATATGAAAATATCATTACAAATATGATGTTAGAGAGGATGGCGTCTCCATCTGGTCCAACAGGTGGTAAGATTATACGTCCATCAGATAAACAGGAGCCAAAGACAGTTGGTTTTGTACAATGTGCAGGATCTAGAGATGAGAATCATCTTCCATATTGTTCATATATATGTTGTATGGCTACCTTAAAACATGCCCTCTATTTAAGGGAACAGTCTCCAGATATAGAGGTTTATATCTTTTATATAGATATTCGTTCTCCAGGTAGAAAATATGAAAATTTCTATGCTAAGGTAAAAGCAGATCCAAAGGTACATTTTATAAAGGGTAAGGTAGCAGAGGTTGGAGAAAATCCTGATACAAAGGCAATTAAACTTATTGCTGAAGATACAATTGGTGGTGGTAAGATAGAGCAAGAGGTCGATTTGGCCGTTCTTGCTACAGGTATGCAGCCACATGGTGCCACTGAGCCAATTCCAGGTATAGAGTATGATGAAAATGGCTTTGTAAAGCCGAAAGAAGGTATAATACCATGTGGTTGTGCAAAGAGGCCAATTGATGTAGTTTCATCGGCGCAGAGTGCAACGGCTGCTGCCTTAAAGGCCATTCAGACCGTGGTGAGGAGGGCAGGCTGATGTCGAAAAAGAAAGGACTTTATATATACACAGGTGATGGTATTTCTGAGGTTATAGATATAGATAAACTTGTTGAGTTAGCTACTGGTGACCTGGGGGTTGATATAGTAAAGACTCATGATGATCTTTATTCACCTTCAGGCGTTGAGATGGTTAAAAAGGATGTTGAGTCTGAGGAGCTTCAGGCAGTAATTATTGCAGGAGTAAGTCCCAGGATTGAATATAAGCAGTTTGATATTCCTGGGATTATTGTAGAAAGGGTAAACTTAAGAGAGTTTGTTGCTTGGAGTAATCCAACTCCTGGAGAAGAAGATGATGCTGAAAAGTTTAAGGAACATGTCCAGGAGTTGGCTGAGGACTATATCCGCATGGCAGTTGCCAAGGTGGATAAGGCTCAACTTCCTGATCCTTACAAGCCAGAAACAGTAAATCAGAGAATTTTAGTAATTGGTGGTGGAATAACTGGTCTTACCGCTGCTTTAGAAGCTGCAGAAGTAGGTCATGAAGTAACTATTGTAGAGCGTGAGCCACAGCTTGGTGGTTTTGCTGCTAAATTAAGAAAGCAGATTCCTATAGGACCAGATTATTCAAGTCTTATTGATCCTATTGTGGGAGATCTTATTGCTAAGGTTCAATCAAATGATAAGATCACTGTTAAGACCTCTACCGAGGTTGCACGTATTGCAGGGGTACCTGGTGAATATCGGGTAAGCCTTAAAGAAGCAGGTACAAAAAGTGAATGGGATGCCCCTGTTCCTTTGACAGATGAAGAAAAGGTTGATGAAAACGGAAAAGAACTTTCAGCAGAAGAGTTACAGAAGAAGTATGAAGAGAAAAACGAAGGTCGTAGACATTACATGGATGTAGATCCAAATGCAGAGATCTATGGGGCTGTTGTTGTTGCCTCTGGATGGAAGCCATATGTTCCTAAAGAGGGAGAATATCCTCATCTTGCATGGGGTAATCCCAATGTTATTACAAATGTTCAATATGAGGAACTTGCTAAAGCAGGTAAGATAAAGAGACCTTCTGATGGGAGAGAAGTAAAAAGCGTTGCATTTATTCAAAGCCCTGGTGGGAAGGAAGATGATGCAGACTTCCCCTATGCTTCTGCTGTGACAAGTCTTGTAGCCTTAAAGCAGGCTAAATACCTACGTGAAGATCAGCCTGAAGATGGTAAGGCATATGTTATTTATCAACATATGCGTACTCCCGGACAGTATGAATACTTCTATAAGGGTATTCAGGATGATCCTGGCATCTTCCTGACCAAAGGTGCTGTAACTGAGGTCAAGGATAATGGTGCAGGTGGCCTAACTGTTAATGTAGAGAATACTATTTTAGGGGATGATGTTTCTTTAGATGTAGATCTTGTTGTTCTTGCAACAGGGATGGTTCCTACAACTAAAGACGAGGCAGTAATTAACCTTGCATATCGTCAAGGTCCTGCATTTAAAGATCTTGACCTCTTTGGTGGTTATTGCGATTCTAACTTTATTTGTTTCCCCTATGAGACACGAAGAACAGGTATTTATGCTGCTGGTGGTGTACATAGGTCTATGACCATAGAAGAGGCTATGGAAGATGCTGCAGGAGCAGCTCTTAAGGCTATTCAGTGCCTTGTAGCAGCAGAAGAAGGCCATGCAGTGCATCCCCGAACTTGGGACTTTGATTATCCGGACTTTTACTTCCAGCGTTGTACTCAGTGTAAGAGATGTACTGAGGAGTGTCCATTTGGAGCATTAGATGACGATGAGAAAGGTACTCCAAAGCCCAATCCTACAAGATGCCGCCGTTGTGGAACCTGTATGGGTGCATGTCCGGAACGTATTATTGGATTCAAAGATTACAATATTGATATTGTTGGCTCTATGATCAAGGCTATTGAAGTCCCAGATGACGATGATGATAAACTACGTATGATCATCTTTGCATGTGAAAATGATGCATATCCAGCACTTGATATGGCAGCACGCAAGGGGTTAACATGGTCAAGACTACCAAGGATTATTCCTGTGCGTTGTTTGGGTTCTGTCAATGTTGCATGGATTAAAGATGCTATGTCATCTGGTATGGATGGATGCTTGTTGCTTGGATGTAAATTTGGTGATGATTATCAATGTCACTTTGTAAAGGGTAGCGAGCTTTGTAATAGACGTATGGAGAACGTTGCTGAAACACTTAACTCCCTTGGTATGGAGCCAGAAAGAGTTAAACTTGAGCAGGTTGCTATTGACGATTATGATCGTGTTCCTCAGATCATTAATGACTTTGTAGAAGAAATTATTGGTCTGGGACCGAATCCATTTAAAGGTTGGTAAAGGGAGGTGCCTGTCATGGCTGATTTCAAAAAAGTGGAGCCGGATCTCTCGTTTATACGAGGGGTCATGGACTCCGGGGGGGAGACAGTTAATAGGTGTTATCAGTGCGCCACATGTTCTGTAGTTTGTCCACTGTCTAACCCAGACAGACCATTCCCCAGAAAGGAAATGCTTTGGGCTCAATGGGGTTTGGCATCTAAAGTGTCTGGTGATGTAGATGTTTGGTTGTGTCACCAGTGTGGAGATTGTACAGCTTATTGTCCACGTGGTGCACGTCCTGGTGATGTTCTTGCTGGTATTAGAAATAATGCCATCAAGTATTATGCATCTCCTAAAGGGTTAGCAGATATTATGTCTAGACCCACAGGAGTTGTAGCTATTATTATTTTCTTTATTCTAGTAGTATTGGGAGAGATATTCCTCTTAGGCCATCCATTTATTCCAAAGGGAGAGGTAGATTACGAAAAGGTTTTGACAGTTCTTCCTATTGACGCAGTATTTATGCCTTTGGCTATTTTTGTTGTAATTGTAGCTCTCAAGGGAATCTTTGAATTTTGGCATGATATTAGTGCTGGTGCAAAACTTCCTCAGTCTTATACTGGGACATATCCAAGACCAATGCTTGGAGACCTAATTTGTGATTATGGTTGGAAGGCAATTTTAGAGATCTTAAAACATGATAGATTTAAGAAGTGTGGACAGACTGCAGAAAGGGCAAAAGGACATTTATGGCTACTTTGGTCCTTTATTATTCTGTTCTTTGTAACAAATTATGTATTTATTGGAGCTGATATCTTTGGTATGCATGTACCTCTATCAATGTTTCATCCTGTAAAGATATTAGCTAATATTGGTGCTGTAATGCTCATTGCTGGTGTTTTGATGGTAAAGGCAATGAGAGATCAAAAGACCAAAGAGGGAGTTCTTTCAAGTGCAACTCCTGATTGGATTTTGATTTATCTCATCTTGGCTGTGGGTGTTACAGGACTTGGTGCAGAGATTTTAAGACTTTTAAATATTGCAGTGATTGCATATCCTGTATATTATCTACATTTAGGATGTGTTGCTGCATTGTTCTTAGCAGTTCCATATACAAAGTTTGGACACCTTGTATATAGAACAAGTGCTTATATCTTCCAGCGTTGGTCAGATGATATAAGAGCAGGTAGGAATGGATTTGCAAAAAAGATGACCTTAGAACACTAAAATTTATGTTGCATAATAGCTCCAAAAGCGCAAGTTTTTAAAACTTGCGCTTTTTTTATCTAAAAATTAGGGAGGGATAAATATGAGAAAGAGATTTTTTTCGATACTAAGTCTCTTTTTATTTACTTTTTTACTTGTTGGGTGTGCACATAATATTTCAAACGGTTTTAATGTTTATCTGAAGGAACATCCCAGTAGTCTTCCTAAAGAAGATATTGCTGTTAGTTATTCAATAGATCCCGCTACCTTGCATAAGGTATATTCTTTTAGATGTTTTTCGACTGGTATTGCTAATAGATGGATTATTAATGTAGGAGATATGTTAAGAGATTATCTGGAATTAAAAGGTCCTCAAATTTTTAAAGAGTTTGTACCTTATAAAGAAGGATGCTCAATACCATTACATATAAAATTTGCTGTAACCAATTATGCTTTTAAAAATTTTAAGACATTAGTAAGTATGAATATTACAGTTTATAAGAACAACCAACTACTTTTTAGTAAGAATTATAGTGCATCCGGTAGGTCTGAGGGGGGTAAAATCTTTTGGGGTGGAGCTTATGCTCAAAGATATGCAGTACATCAATCAACACAATATGCATTTGATAGTATTATGAGACGATTTATACAAGATTTAAATGCAAAGATAAGATAAAAGTCTTAATTGGCGGGCGATGCGGGATTCGAACCCACGACCTTTGGCTCCGGAGGCCAACGCTCTATCCTACTGAGCTAATCGCCCGCTTATTGTAATTTCTGCTTGGTCATGTTAATTATCTAAAAACAGGTTGTCAATTAAAAGCTGATTTCTTAAAATTAAGTGATCTTATTCTTGACATATTTTAAGATGTTGACTACTTTTAGTCGCTGTTCGATTTTTCTCTATTGTTGCGGAGGATTTTTATGTACGCTGTAATAAAGACAGGTGGAAAACAATACAAGGTAAGTCCTGGTGAAGTTATTAAAGTAGAAAAACTTAATGCCGACATTGGAGATGAGATTGATATCTCAGATGTTCTGTTGGTTGCTCCAGATAGTGGACAGGTTAAAGTTGGTCAACCATTAGTAAATGGAGCTAAAGTAAAAGTTAAGATTGTTGAACATGGCCGTTATAAGAAGGTAATTATCTTTAAAAAGAAGAGGCGCAAGGGCTATAAAGTAAAAAGGGGCCATCGTCAACACTACACTGCAATTGAAATAAAAGAGATTATAGCTTAGTTTAAGATAAGGCTTTTTACAAATAAGGAGTTTGGGCTATGGCACATAAAAAAGCTGGTGGTTCATCTAAAAATGGTAGGGATTCAGTTGGCCAAAGGCGTGGTGTTAAACGTTTTGGTGGACAAATGGTACGCGCTGGCAATATTCTTGTTCGCCAGTTAGGTACTAAATTCCATCCTGGTAAAAATGTAGGGATGGGTAAAGACTACACCTTATATGCCAAGATAGATGGTATTGTTAAATTTGAAACAGTAAGAAATAGAAGACGAGTAAGTGTTTATCCTATAGAAGCCCAGGCATAGATAAATAAATTAGGTTTATTATACGGCTGGTATATATTACCAGCCGTTTTTTTAGGTTCTTATTTGTGATTTTTTCTTATTCGTGATCCCTATCAGTAGTTAACCAGCCTTTTAGGATAAAATAAAGTAAAGTATGAATTTTGTTGATGAAGTTAAGATTTATTGTAAAGCTGGTGACGGTGGTGCGGGCTGTGTTAGCTTTTTAAGGGAGAAGTATATCCCTAGAGGTGGTCCAGATGGTGGAGATGGTGGAGATGGTGGGAGTATTATATTTGAAGTAAGTCCTCATTTAAACACTCTTCAGCCTTTTAGAAGAAGACGTCATTTTAAAGCAGAATCAGGTCGCCCTGGACAGGGAAAAAAACAGCATGGTAGAAAAGGGAAAGACCTCATTGTAAAGGTGCCACCTGGCACTATGGTTTTTGATGAAGAGACTGGTTTGCTTCTAGCAGACCTTACTGAGATTGGGCAAAGATGGGTTGCTGCTAAAGGAGGTAAGGGTGGTAAAGGTAATGCTCGCTTTGTAAGTGCTACAAGACAGGCACCTAGATATGCCCAAAAGGGGATGCCAGGGCAAGAGAGATATTTGCGATTAGAGTTAAAACTTATTGCAGATATAGGTCTTATTGGACTTCCAAATGCTGGCAAATCCACCCTTCTTTCTAGAGTTTCTGCTGCAAGGCCTAAAGTTGCAGATTATCCTTTTACCACACTTGTGCCGCAATTGGGTGTTATTGAATTATCAGACGATAGATTTTTAGTGATGGCAGATATTCCGGGACTTATAGAAGGAGCACATCTTGGAGCAGGGATGGGGCTAGAGTTTCTGCGTCATGTAGAACGTACAAGAGTCCTTCTTTATGTAATAGATATTAGTGAAGGGGAGAAAAAGGCTATAGCTACCCTAGAGCTTTTAAGAAATGAACTTAGGCAGTATAGTAAAGAGTTACTTAATAAGGTACAAGCTGTTTGCTTTAACAAGATAGATGTTGGTATAACAAAAGAAGATAAAAATAGTCTTAAGGAATATTGTAAAGGGCTAAAAATGCCTTGTTTTTTCATCTCTGCCCTTACAGGTAAAGGCATTTCTTCATTAAAAGAGGGGTTATATAAGCTTTCTAAAAGGGCAGAAAAAATAGAGAAAAATTTAGAAAAGAAGCTATCTGATGGATAGAAAAAGACTTTTTTCTTCTGTAAAGCGAATTGTTATTAAGGTAGGAAGTGCAGTTATAGCAGATGCAGAAGGGTTAAATCTAGAGGTCTTAAGATCTATTTGTAATCAAATTGCACGGTTAAAAAAGGAAGAAGAGCTTCTTATTACTATAGTATCTTCTGGTGCAGTTGCTGCAGGAACTGCTAAATTAAAAGATATAGTCCCTGTTGTAAAAACAGTTCCTGAAAAGCAAGCACTAGCTGCTGTTGGACAGGGTAGATTAATGCATGCTTATGAAGAGGCATTTGATAAATTTAATATACATGTTGCCCAGATTCTTCTTACAAGGACAGGACTTATATCTCGTCACAGATATGTAAATGCCAAAAATACTATCCAGACCCTTCTTAATTGGGGTATTATCCCAATTGTGAATGAAAATGATACTGTTTCAATAGAAGAGCTTCAATTTACAGATAATGATACTTTAGCAGTATTGGTATTAAACTTAATGGATGCAGATATACTTATATGTCTTAGTGATATTGATTGTCTTTATGATAAAGATCCTAGAAAGTTTTCAGACGCACAGCCTATAAAAGTAGTAGATAGGGTAGATGAGCACATACTAGCGATGGCTGGTGAAGGTCCTGGTAGAGCAGGTAGGGGTGGTATGAAATCAAAACTCTTGGCAGCCCGTACCGCAACTTCTTGTGGAGTACCTGTAATAATTGCAAAAGGACGTGAAGAAAATATTATAGAGAGGCTTTTTGCAGGAGAGGAGTTAGGTACTTTATTTTTGCCAAGAAAAAAAAGGCTTTATGGTAGGAAGCCTTGGATTGCTTTAGCTCTTAAAAGACAAGGTAGGCTTTATTTAGATGATGGTGCAGTAAGTGCTCTTTTAGATAGAGGAAAGAGCCTACTTCCTGTTGGGATTAAAGGGGTTGAAGGTGATTTTGATGCAGGAGACTGTGTAGTTTGTGTATCACCTAATGGTAGAGAAGTTGCTGTTGGTATCACAAACTATAATTCAAGAGAGTTATTAAAGATTTGTGGGTGTCATAGTAGTCAAATTTGTGAAAAAATTGGTTATAATGGGGATACAGAGGTTATTCACCGCGATAATATGGTGGTCTTTGAATAAGATCTAAACCAAATTTTAGATTTCTAGAGGGGAGGAGAATTTCTTACTATGTCAGTTCAAGAACTCATAAAAGACATGGCTAAAAAGGCAAAAGATGCCTCAAGGAAGGTTGCTACTTTAACTACAGATATAAAAAATAAGGTCCTTTTAGATACTGCAGATCTTCTTATTCAGAGAAAGGATGAGATACAAAAAGAAAATCAAAAAGATCTTGAGGCTGCAAAAGAAAAGGGGCTTTCAAAGGCATTTATAGACAGGCTTACTTTATCAGATAAGATTATAAATTCTATGGTAGAAGGCCTTAAGGATGTAGCCTCCTTGCCTGATCCTGTAGGTGAGATACCAAAGATGTGGATAAGGCCAAATGGACTTCAAGTAGGTAGAGTTAGAATTCCTCTTGGGGTTATTGCTATGATATATGAATCTAGACCCAATGTTACTATAGATGCTGCAGCACTTTGTTTAAAGGCAGGAAATGCGGTTATATTACGGGGTGGTTCAGATGCAATAAATTCCAATATGGTACTTGCATCCATTATTCAAGAGGTGCTTAGAAGACATGGTGTACCTATTGAAGCAGTACAGGTTGTACCGACTACTGATAGAGATGCAGTGCTTCATTTATTAAAATGTGAAGAAGAGATTGATCTTATTATCCCAAGAGGTGGAGAGGGTCTTATTCGTTTTGTTGTGGAAAATTCCTCTGTACCTGTGCTAAAACATTATAAAGGTGTATGTCATGTATTTGTGGATAAGTATGCAGATATAGATATGGCAGTGGATATTTGTTTTAATTCAAAAGTGCAAAGACCTGGTGTATGTAATGCTATGGAAGGTATGCTTGTACATAAAGACATTGCTAATGAATTTTTACCCAAAATGGCAGAGAAGTTCAAAGATGCAGGAGTTGAAATAAGGGGATGTAATAGGACTTGTAAGATTATATCTGATGCAAAACCTGCTACAGAACAGGACTGGGGACAAGAGTTTTTAGACCTAATTTTAGCGGTAAAAGTAGTAGATAACTTTGATGAAGCACTTGGTTATATTGCAAAGTATGGTTCTAATCATACAGAGGCAATTGTTACTAAAGACTATGCACGTGCAAGGAGATTTTTAAAAGAGGTAGATGCCTCTTTAGTGCTTGTGAATGCTTCCACTCGTTTTAATGATGGTGGACAACTTGGCCTTGGGGCAGAGATTGGCATTAGTACTTCAAAGTTGCATGCTTATGGTCCTATGGGTTTAGAAGAGCTTACTACCACAAAATTTATTGCTTTTGGAGATGGGCAGTTAAGGAGTTAATTTAAAAAAAGAGAGGTAGTTTTTGGCAAAAGGAAAAATATTAACAGGGATTCTAGGCGGCACCTTTGATCCTATTCATATAGGACATTTACGTGTTGCTGAGGAAGTCCGAGAGAGCCAAAGACTGTCTGAAATATGGTTTATCCCTGCAGCAACTCCGCCTCATAAACAAAATGTAGGAGCCTCTTTTTTACATCGTTATGAAATGGTAAGAAGGGCTATTGAGGGATGTGAATATTTTTCTGCACTTGATATAGAATCTAAAAGAGATGGTCCTTCTTATACAATTGATACGTTAAAAGAGTTAGATAAATTCTATGGAGATACAAGGGAATTTTTCTTTATACTAGGAAGTGATGCATTTTTAGGATTTGATACATGGAAGTCTTATCTTGATATTCCTAAGTATGCTAATTTAGTTATCATGGTAAGAGATGCAGAAGATAATGCAGTACTTAAAGAGTTTTTATATAAGACATGGCCTTCTTATAAAGAAGTAGGAAGAGATCATTTTAAGGCAAAAGATGTTAAAGATATAGTGTTTCAACAGGTTACTCATCTTCAGATTTCGTCTACAGATATAAGAAAGAAGTGTAAAGATTCTAAGTCTATAAGATTTCTGGTACCTGAAACTGTTAGAGAATATATTGTGGTGCATAGGCTTTACTTTGATCAAATTAATGATAATGGTTTAGAACAAAAACAACAGAGCATGGAGGGGAAATTGGCATTAGAGAATATGGAAAAGGGCATTTTAGTAGAGCATAATCCAGTTAAAAAAAGTGAAAAACAGCAGTTAAAGGGCATAGAATTGGTTGAGGAGCTTGTGAAACGTGTGTGGGAGAATAAAGGAGAAAATATAGTGGTTCTCGATGTCAGAAAGCTTTCTTCTATTACAGACTATTTTATTATTACTCATGGTCGCTCTACAAGGCATGTACAGGGTATGGTAGATAAGATTCAAAGACAGATGAGAAAAATAGGGGTTAAGTGTAGTGGTATAGAGGGAGAACAAGAAGGAAAGTGGTGCTTAATGGACTATAATGATGTGGTGATCCATATATTTTATGAGCCAATTAGATATGTATATGATTTAGAAGGGCTTTGGAGTCAAGCAGATCAAATAGAGTTTGATCTACCTAAGGAAGTAAGTTCTGATAAAGAATTAGATGAGTACGATTTAGATGACTTTGATGATTTTGATGAATTAGAAGAAGAATAATTTTGAGGTATAAAATGACAAATAGTTCAGACATTAGGCCAGTAATGCTTGTTATTATGGATGGTTGGGGATGGCGAGAAGAGGAAAGAGGAAATGCTGTAAAGCTTGCCAGGACCCCAAACTTGGATAGATATGGGCAAAAATATCCATTTACACTTCTTAAGGCCTCTGGAGAGGCAGTAGGTCTTCCTAAGGGGCAGATGGGCAATTCTGAAGTTGGCCATATGAATTTAGGTGCTGGACGTATAGTGTATCAAGAACTTACTCGTATAAATAAGGCAATTGAAGACGGAAGTTTTTTTAAAAATCAGGTTCTTATTGAGTTAATGGAACGGGTTAAAAAAAGGGGAAGCATCCTCCATCTTATGGGGCTTGTTTCTGATGGTGGAGTACATAGCCAGATGGAGCATCTTTTTGCTTCTATTAAAATGGCAAGGGATCACGGTATAAAGGATATTGTAGTACATGCTTTTTTAGATGGTAGAGATACCCCTCCTACAAGTGGAGTTGAGCATATTAGTAGGTTATTAAAAGAGATGGAAAGCTTAGGTGCTGGACGAATTGGTTCATTAATAGGTAGATTTTATGCAATGGATCGTGATAAGCGTTGGGATAGAGTAGAGAAAGCATTTAGAGCACTTGTTTTAGCTGAAGGTAGGTATGAGAGAGATCCTATTGAGGCATTAAAAGCTGCTTATGATAGGGGAGAGACAGATGAATTTGTAAAGCCTATTGTAATCTTAGATGAAAATGGTGATCCTGTGCCAAGGGTTTCTGATGCAGATGGTGTTTTATTCTTTAATTTTAGGGCAGATAGAGCAAGAGAACTTACAAGAGCATTTACAGAAAAAGGATTTTCTGAATTTGATGTCTCATATCGTCCAGCTCTTGAGATATATGTAACAATGACGATGTATGATGAACATTTTGATTTGCCTGTTGCATTTCCTCCTCAGCATCTTAAAAAGATCTTGGGTGAAGTAGTTTCTGATGCAGGATTATTTCAATTAAGAATTGCAGAGACAGAAAAGTATGCTCATGTTACATATTTTTTTAATGGTGGAGATGAAAATACATTTAAGGGTGAAGAGCGAGTTTTGATTCCATCACCTAGAGATGTTCCTACTTATGATCTTAAGCCAGAGATGAGTGCATATAAGATTGCAGAGGAATTAATAAGACGTATTAAGACACAAAAGTATAAGCTAATTGTAGTCAACTTTGCAAATGGTGATATGGTAGGCCACACAGGCGTCTTAGAAGCTGCTATAAAGGGCTGTGAGGCAGTAGATGAGTGCGTAGGGAGTGTAGTAGAGCTTTGGAGGAGTATGGGAGGAGCTGCTTTTATTACTGCAGATCATGGTAATGCAGAGATTATGATAGATGAAGACGGTGGACCTCATACTGCTCATACTACTTCTCCTGTTCCTGTGTATTTGGTTGACGATACTAGGATTGGAGTAGAGCTTGAGCAAGGTATATTGGCTGATGTAGCTCCTACGCTTTTACATATGATGGGGCTTTCTATCCCCAAAGAAATGACAGGCAAGGTACTTATTAAAGAGTAAATGACATCTTCTTTATTATTAGAACTTAAGGGTGTCACTAAATTTTATAGTATAAGACGAGGTTTTTTTGATACACGCCCTAAAAAATTTAAGGTTTTATATGAAGTAACTTTAGGTTTAAGGCAAGGTAAAATTCTAGGTCTTGTTGGAGAGTCAGGAAGTGGTAAGTCCACTCTTGCAAGGCTTATAGTTGGGCTTGAGCCACCCAATTCAGGTAATATATTCTTTAAAGGAAGAGATATAAGCTGTCTTAATGATTTAAGATTTAGACGAGAGGTTCAGATGGTATTTCAGGATCCATTTTCCTCTCTAAATCCTAAAAAGACTATATTTCAGATAATAGCTGAACCTCTTAAGATTCATAAGCTTTGTCCTAAATCTAAGATAAAAGATGAGGTAGCAAGGCTTTTGGTTGAAGCAGGTCTTTTACCTGATGCAATGGATAGATATCCACATCAATTTAGTGGAGGACAAAGACAGAGGATAGGGCTTGCTAGAGCCCTTGCTCTTAATCCAGAGCTTATTGTTGCAGATGAACCCACCTCTGCACTAGATGTTTCTATACAGGCACAGATAATAAATTTATTTTTAGAGCTTCATAAAAAGAGGGGGATAAGCTTTTTATTTATTTCACATGATCTCCCTTTGGTGGAATTTGTTAGTGACGATGTGGCAGTTATGTATCAGGGACGAATTGTTGAGATAATGCCTAAGAGGAGTTTTTTAAAGGAAGAAAGGGAGCAAGGACATCACCATCCATATACTCAACTTTTGTTTGAAAGCGTTCCTCTTCCAGATCCCTCATTAAGAGGGCGCAAGGTTTTTGATGAAAGGTCAGAGTTTTTAGAGGCAGATAAGGAACTTTTATGGGATAATGCATGTGTGTTTGCTCCAAGGTGTAAGTATAAGATGGATATATGTCAAAAAAGATCGCCTATTATGAAGATGATAGATACAGACCACTATATAGCGTGTCATCTTTATAGTTAATAAAAAGAGGTATGTAAGATGGAGATTAAATATTTCCCTAAACTAGTTGATCAAGACAGGCTTTCAAAAACATTTTGTGATTTAGTAAGGATAGATAGTCCTTCTAGACAAGAGAAAGAGGTTGTTTTTTATTTAAAAGAACTATTTGAGAAGGAATTTAATGCAGAGACCATTATTGATGATTCAAGTAAAGAAACAGGCTCAAATACAGGTAATTTAATAGTTAAGATAAAAGGTAATCTTGATAAAGAGCCTTTATTTTTTAATGCACATTTAGATACTGTAGAGCCCTGTAGAGGTATAAACGTTGTATTTGAAAATGGAGTTTTTAAAAGTGATGGCAGGACTATCTTAGGAGGAGATGACAAGGCTGCTGTTGCAATTTTGATTGAAGCTTTAAGGATTCTTAAAGATAGGGATATAGAATTTGGACCTATAGAGTTTTTATTTACTGTATGCGAGGAGATAGGACTTTTAGGAGCAAAGGCATTTAATCCCTCACTTCTTGATGCAAAAGCAGGTTATGCCCTTGATTCAACTGATCCAGATATGGTTATTCATAAGGCGCCTTGTGCTACAAGGTTTAAGTTAAGGATTATAGGACGTGCGGCTCATTCAGGCCTTAATCCAGAGGAAGGTATAAATGCTATAAAGCTTGTTTCTGAGGCTATAGCAGGACTCAGTTTAGGACGTATAGATGAAGAGACTACATGTAATATTGGTATTATAAAAGGAGGTAAGGCTACCAACATTGTTCCAGATATCGTTGAGTTAGAAGGTGAGGTACGAAGTCACAATAAAGATAAACTTAAAGAAGTACAGGATGAGATAATCAGTAGTTTTTATAAGACTATAAGGCAATATAAAGAAAAAAGTGGAGATATTTCTGCAAAACTTCCTAGAGTGGAGACAGAGGTCTTTGATGACTATCCATTAATGGATGTAAAAGAAGATGATCCTCTTATAAAAACTGTATTTAAAGCTGCTTCTAAGCAGGATAGGAATCTCTTTTTAAAGGCTACAGGTGGTGGAAGTGATGCAAATGTATTTAATGGAAAGGGGCTTAGAGCAATTATCCTTGGTATAGGTATGCAAAGGGTGCATACTACAGAAGAATTTATTCGGCTTGATGATATGGTAAAGACTGTAGCACTTGTGCTTGGTATTATAAAACTTTGGCCTTGTACTGATAATCAGTAAAGAGTTGATATGTTGCCTTTAGTTTTTTAATGCCCTAGTCCAATTAAATCTTTGAAGGGTTTGGGTAGAGTATAGTAACTCAAAATATTCAGTCTATTTTTTTATTTCTCGTCGTCAATACCACTAAAAACTCAGAAAGATTCTTAGATGTTGTAAATAATTTTAGCATTAAATCAAACGATAATTTAGTGTACTGTTATGAAAACTAGAATCTACATCAATGCATATAGTTAATATATTTGTATCAATTAATACTGAACTATTCATACGCTAACCTTCTAATGTTAATGTTATCGAATCTGCCTTTTAAATTAAATATTGAAGTGCTATAAGTTATTTAAGCGCTAACGTCTAAGCTCACCTGCCGCCAAGGAGCGTAGCGGAATAGCGGTCAGGTGGAGCGGATTTGTTATGCTTTATTTTTTTATGCAATATGTAAACTAGAAACAACTGAATTAAAGCAATAAAAATAATAGAGATAGACAGTGTCTTAATCAATTCTGCATACGCAATATCTCTTTCCATAAGTTTGTTTTCGAAATTAAGGTGTCTTTTATAAGAATCCAACAATAATTCTTTTTTGATTAAATCCGGTCCATTCTGTACTTCTGATATTCTTTTTTCTACTATTTTTGTAGGGATATTATGGGGGAAGTT
>Ga0256914_1000058_pt1 | contig 106164 bp, 94 predicted proteins | sample HulkmetaG_FD_191571 | JGI IMG/M metagenome (GOLD analysis project Ga0256914, IMG submission 191571) | Hydrothermal chimney microbial communities from Main Endeavour vent field at the Juan de Fuca Ridge, Pacific Ocean - Hulk | ecosystem: Environmental > Aquatic > Marine > Hydrothermal vents ...
TAACTTCAAAAGTGTACACAAAATTGTAACAAATAGGTAAAAACGTAATATTTATGTAGGAATAACCGTGGTAACATTTATGAATCTTGTTCAAAAAAGGAGAAAAAAGGGTAGGGGAGATTCAAAATGGAGATATGTTAAAAGGATTTAAACCAATTCTCTAAAGACAAGATTAGAAAGTCTAATCCCCTTTTGTGAAAGAAAGATCTGGTCATTATCTACCTTTAGTAATCCATAATCACAAAGCATAAAGATCTTATTCCCATAATATTTAAATGCATTAAATCCCCATTTTTTTTCCATATAGGATACATTAAATCCCTTCATCATTCTTAAGGCTAAGACTACAGATTCTCTAAATCTAGCTTCATTATCAAGCTCTTCCCTTTCTGCCCAAAAGGGGACGTTAGAGCTCTCTACACCCTTTAAATACTTTGTTAGGCTAGATGGATTTTTTCCTCGCACAGGTGGTAAAAAACTAACAGCCCCTGGACCAATACCTAGGTAAGGACCATTTTCCCAGTAGTTTATATTATGAACACACTCATGATTTGGCAGTGAAAAATTAGAGATTTCATATCGGTTAAAGCCTTGTTTCCTTAAGGCTTCTAAAAGATAGTTATATATCTCTTCTGCCTTGTCTTCTTTTTGTAACAAGAGTCTTCCCCTTTTATAAAGGGCATAAAATCTGGTTTTAGGCTCTATATTTAATTCGTAAGCTGATATATGTTGAGGGCTTAAGGCGAGTAAAAGGGATAGGCTTGTTTCTAGATCTTTAAGGTTTTGCCCAGGCCAGTTATAAATTATATCTACTGAAGTATCTAGGTTCTTAAAACTCTTGGCCAATTCAATAGCAGATAATGCATCTTTATAGGTGTGAATCCTACCTAAGACTTTAAGTCCTTTTTCTGTAAGGTCTTGTACTCCTATACTAATTCTAGTAAGCCCCAATTCTACTAAAGATTCTAACCAACTGTGTGTAAGAGATTCAGGATTTGCCTCTATGCTAAACTCAATATCTTTAGTAAAGTGTAGAAAACTGCGTGCCTTTTTTACAATTCTTTTTAGATATCTTTCTTCTACAAGGCTTGGAGTTCCACCTCCAATATAAATAGTTGAAAATGTTAGAGACTTTATTTGAGGACTTTTTGCCCAAAGCTCAATCTCCTTTTCTATTGCACTTAACACAGCATCTATCTTGTTACTATTACAGTTGGTATAAGATAAAAAATCACAGTAAGGACACTTTTTTTTACAAAAAGGTATATGGATATAAACTCCTGCCATTAAATGCTGTTAATAGGCCTCTGTAAGCAGAAAGATCTCACCATTTTCTTCATTTACTACTACTCCAGGATAGTTATTCTTTATAAAGTTACATAGGAGCGTTCTTATTTCAGGTGCGGTTTTGGCAGTTAGAGTCTTTTCTACTAGCTCTACACACTTTTCATGATTACTTTGTCTAATCATCTGTTTTACACCAGGAATAGACCTTGGATGCATACTTAGTTCATCTAGTCCAAGCCCAACCAATATAGGTACATAGAGTATTTCCCCTGCCATTTCTCCACACATAGCAACTTCAATATCTGCACTGTGTGCTGCGCTGACTGTTTGATATATCATTCTAAGAATACCAGGATGAAGAGGTTCATATAAATGGGCAACATGTTCATTTACTCTATCTATTGCAAGGGAGTATTGGATTAAATCATTTGTACCAATACTAAAAAAGTCCACTTCCTTAGCCAGTATATCTGCCATTGCAACAGCAGTGGGCACCTCTATCATCAGTCCTATCTTTATGTTTGGATCAAAGTCTTCCCCTCGTTTTAGAAGTTCTTCTTGAGTTTCTTTTATGTATTTTTTTACAAGCATTGTCTGCCTATGTCCGGAGATTAAGGGGAAGAGTATCTGTATGTTTCCAAATGCACTAGCCCTTAGTATAGCTCTTAATTGAGTTCTAAATAACTCTGGCTCTTTAAGACAAAGTCTTATTGCCCTAAGCCCTAGGTTAGGATTTTTTTCTTCTCCTAATGAGATATTTGATACAAACTTATCCCCTCCAATATCTAAAGTACGTATAGTAACAGGGTAGGGGTATAGTCTTTGAGCTGCATATTTATATGCCTCAAATAGTATGTCTTCACTAGGCAATTCCTTTCTTTGTAGATATAGAAACTCTGTGCGAAATAGTCCAATACCTTCAGCTCCATAATCAAGCACAGAGGCAATCTCATCTAAAAACTCAATATTTGCCTTTATAGTTACCTTAAATCCATCTAATGTTTCTGCAGGAAGCTCTCTATATTCAATAGTTTCTAAGTGCTTCTTAATATATTCTTTTCTTTTTTCTTCATATTTTTCTAATAATTCTTTATCTGGAGAGATGATGACATCTCCTGTTGTACCATCAACTATTAGTATTTCACCAGATAGAATCTTAGAGCTTGCGGACTCTAAACCCACTACAGCAGGTATGCCTAATGATCTTGCTACAATTGCTGTATGAGATGTACGAGATCCCATATCAGTTATAAATGCCCTTACAAATTCAGGATTCATCTGAGTTGTATCAGCAGGGGAAAGATCTTTGGCAACCACTATTACATGTTCATTTAAGGAAGACAGATCCTCTGAGACATCTCCTGCAAGTATATTAAGAACTCTTCTTGCAACATACTCTACATCTTCAATACGTTCTCTTATATATGGATCTTTTATGCGTTTAAATAGTTGTCGTATTTGTTCTAATGATTTTTCAAGTGCCCATTCAGCATTGATCTTATTTTGTTCAATAAAGTTTAGCGTTCGATCAAAGAGCATCTTATCCTTTAACATCATAAGATGCGACTGGAGCAAGGAGGCATGATCTTTAAGCTCTTCTGGCAAGTCTTCCATTATTTGTCTAATTTGTTCTCTTGCCTTAGAGACTGCCTCTTTAAAGCGAGCACATTCATGCTCTGTCATATTAGGAAGAATGTTAAAACGAGGTACCTTGATCCTCTTGTTGTCAAAGTGATAAGCAGGAGCAATTGCTATACCCGGAGAGACTCCAACACCTTTAAGGACTATAGGACCATTTCTGTATTCTAAGCTCATCTCTACCTACCTCTTCTACTTCTACTTGAGCTGTTTCGCAGCCACATCTAGCCTTACAACTAGTCTATCTCACCAAAGCAACAATCAACTAGTTCACAAAGTGCATTTACTGCTTCTTTTGCATCTGGACCTTCTGCCCTAACGAGTAACTCACTTCCTTGAGGACATGCGAGGGTCAATACCTCTAAGATACTCTTACCATCTACTGCTTCTCCATCCCTTATAAGCCATACCTTAGCTTCAAATTTACTAGCAAGTTGTGCAAATCTTGCAGAAGGTCTTGCATGAAGCCCTAACCTATTTTTAATCTTAATAACTCTTTCGTATTGCATGAATATAAAAATTTTAACACGTATAATCTCTAAAGAAAATACAGAAACTTTTAATGGATTAATCCTAAAAATACAAGTCTTATGCCCAAGTTTTTCTCTTTAAAAGGACCTCATAGGCATTTTGTAATCTAATAAACTCTTCATGTGATCCACCATGATCTGGGTGTTTTTTAAGTGCTTGTTGTTTAAAGTATCTTGATAATTCCTCTGCACTCATGTCTTCATATTCCTCAAGACTAAGTCCCATCATTTTTAGATATTTTTTTATGGTTTTGCCTTTAGGTTTTGTTATTCCATATTTAGGATTTGCTCCAGCAGATCTAAATGCCCAGTCAAAATACATAAATAAATATGTCTGTAGGTAAGGATGTAGTATATCTTTTCTCCAATCGTCTATGCCAAGAAAAAATTCTGGATCTCTATTTAGTTGGCATATAGAATCTAAAAAGAAGCGATCAATATCCTTAAGTGGTTGGGCATCTGGGACAAAGCGAGTCATTTTATAACCAAAATACGAAGGGATATTAAAGATTGCATATAGATACCCGCGTCTTTCCCATGGACGCAGTCTCCCCTCCATTTGGTTTATCATCTGTTCAATCTCATCCCTTGATTTAAATAACAGTACTCTATAACATGCTAAGGGTTGTTCTATAAGATCATCCATATTTATTTGACCAAGGCGCAAAAAACATATCCTTCTTTTGTCAAATGGATGTAATTTTTTAAAAAGTTTTTTACGTTCAGCCCTAGTCAGTCGTTTGTGATTTTTCTTACGTCTAGATCTAGAGCCAAAGTCTTCTATTATCCGCTTTATATCTGGGTCTAAAAACAGCCAAAATATATCCTCAAGATCATCTTGACTGCATTTAACCCCTTTTTTAGAGAGTTCTTCTAATATTACTTCATCAAAGTAGTATCCACTTTTGCCAAGGTAGTGGATGTATTTTGAAGGCTCTACCCCTAAGTCAAATAGCTCTCTACTTCTCCAAATACCCTGTTCATCTTGATAAGATTGTCTTATAAAAAAGTTCCATTCGCCATTTTTAGTTAGTGTTCTTGCAAGATACATCTTTATATCTCTAATCTAACTCTAGGTGTATTTTAAGATTTTGTGCCTTTTTGCCCACTTTTCTAATTCTACTACCCAGAATACCACACTTGAAAGCAAAAAGGTAATAGCAAGTTCTTTTAGGCTAAGTGCTTGAGTATGGAAAAACTTTTGTAAAAAAGGCACATATATAATTGCAAGCTGTGCTATTATACTACCAATTATAGTCCAAAATAGTGCAGGATTTGAATAAAAACCTTGTTTAAAAATAGATATCTTATCTGATCTTATAGCAAGACAGTGTCCAAACTGTGAGACACAAAGTATTGTAAAGACCATAGTTTGCCAATGACTTCCTAGCTTTATTGCACCCCATTGGGTCAAAAGACAAACTCCTGCCATAATAAGACCTACAACAAACATATGTTGCCATAGTCCACCGGCAAAGAGTCCTTCTTCTGGGCGTCGTGGGGGCCTTTTCATAATATCTGGCTCTGCAGGCTCTACAGTAAGAGCAAGTCCAGGAAGTCCATCTGTTGCAAGATTTATCCACAATATGTGTATGGGAAGAAGGGGTATGGGCAGTCCTAGAAAGGGTGCTAAAAATATGGTCCATATCTCTCCAGAATTACTTGTTAGTGTATATTTAAAGAACTTCTTTATGTTATCAAATATCTTTCTTCCTTCTTTTATAGCCTTTACAATAGTGGCAAAATTGTCATCTAAAAGTATCATATCTGCTGCTTGTTTTGCTACATCTGTGCCATTAATACCCATTGCAACCCCTATTTCTGCTTGTTTAAGAGCAGGGGCATCATTTACTCCATCACCTGTCATAGCAACAGCCTCTCCTTTTTGTTGAAGTGCACTAACTAGCTTTAATTTTTGATCTGGAGAGATTCTGGCATAGCAGCGTATTTGAGAGACTACTTCTTTAAGTTTTTCAAGGCTCATGTTTTTAATGTCTTTTCCTGTAAGTACTTTATTGGACTGTTTGTCTCTATTATTAGCTACTATTCCAATTTCTGTTGCTATAGAAAGTGCAGTTACAGGATGGTCTCCTGTAATCATAATAGGTACAATTCCTGCATTTATACAGGTCTTAACAGCCTCTTTTGCCTCTGGACGAGGTGGGTCTATTTGAGCAACAATACCTAAGAATTCCATATCTTTTTCTACTTCATATTCTTTAAAGTCCTTGTTGAGAAACTTTATACAAAATGCAAGGACTCTTTTACCAGAGGATGCAAGCTTAAGGTGTATATCTTTTGCACTTTTTTTATCAAATTCCTTACACATTGAAGATATTGCCTCAAAGCCACCTTTGGTAAATGCAACTATCTTATCATCAAATTTATGGATTGTTGTCATAGCTTGTCTTTCAGAACTAAAGGGTATTTCTGATATACGGGGATATTTCTTTTCTAGAATGTCTTTTTCAAACCCTCTTTTTTTAGCCTCTTCATAGAGTGCAATCTCGGTAGGATCTCCAACAAGGGTATTGTCTTTAGATCTTTTTACATCATTAGATATCGCCATTGCAATTAAAAGCAGGTTATCTTTTTCTGACTGGGGTTCACTTAATGGCTTTAGTTGATCATTTACAATATCTGTGACTTTCATCTTATTTAAGGTAAGAGTGCCAGTTTTATCTGTACAGATACATGTTACAGAACCTAGTGTTTCAACTGCAGGTAGCCTTCTTATAAGGGCATTTTGTTTGACCATTTCTTTTGCACCAAGTGCAAGACTTATAGTAACAACTGCAGGAAGTGCCTCTGGTACTGCGGCAACTGCGAGACTTACTGCTGTAAGAAACATCTCCATTGCACTAACGCCACGAAGAAGTCCAACTACAAATACAACACTACATATTGATACAGCCGCTATGGCTAGGTTTTTTCCAACTTTGGCAAGTCGTTGTTGAAGAGGGGTCTTTACCTCCTTTGCCTCATCAATTAGTGTAGCAATTTGTCCCATCTGGCTCTGCATTCCAGTAGATACACATACTCCAACAGCCCTTCCATAAGTAACTATTGTACCTTTAAAAGCCATATTGGACATCTCTGCTAAAACTGCATCAGGATCATAGAGCCTGTTGCTATGTTTTTCTATTGCTATAGATTCTCCTGTAAGGGCTGATTCATCTATTTTTAATCCTTTTACCTCAATAAGCCTTAGGTCTGCAGGCACTATCATACCTGCTTCAATGATGACAATGTCTCCTGGTACTATATCTTTGGTAGGTATTTCCTTTATATGTCCATCACGTTTAACGAGTGCATGAGGGGCAGCCATTTTCTTTAGGGCTTCTATCGCCTTTTGAGCCCTAAACTCTTGTGCAAAACCTATAATGCTGTTTAGAATTAAGATGATGAGTATTACTATAGCATCACTTGATTCTCCAATTGCCTGAGAGATAATAGCTGCAATGATTAAAAGTATTACAAGGGGATCTTTAAATTGCTCTAAAAACATCAAGACAATAGATCTACGAGAGGCTTGGGTTATGACATTTGGTCCAAATTCTTTTAATCTCTTTTGAGCTTCTTTCTCACAGAGACCTTGTTCAGTTGTGTTTAATTCTTTAAGTACTTCTTCTTTGCTTAGTAGAAAAAAGTTTTTATTTTTATTATTCATAGTTAAACTAATTATTAGATAAATTTATAAATTTGTTAAATTTCTAGAGTTTTTGGTGAAAAATAATGAATAATTTAGATCCAAATGCTATAAAAATAGCAATTATTGGACCAGGTGCATTAGGTTGCCTCCTTTCTGCTAGTTTAAAGGCACATAACTTTGATGTAACCCTTTTAGATTACAATAAAAAACGTGTAACATTTCTTAATGAAAAAGGGATTACTATTATAAAAGATAATCAACAATTTTGTATAAAAGTACCTATATGTTTGTCAAAAGATCTAACATTTTCACCAGATTGGGTAATCTTTTTAGTCAAAAATTATGACACCCTAAAAGCTATAAACACTATAAAAGACTTTGTCAAAGAAAATACAAAGGTATTGAGCCTTCAAAATGGGCTAGGACACGAGAGACTGTTTTTAGATATTGTATCAAAAGAAAAAATAGCTCTTGGTACTACAGCCAAAGGAGCAAATAGCCTAGAGTGGGGCTGTATAAGAGATGCGGGAGATGGAGACACCTTTATTGGGCCTTATTTTACAAAGGATGAAGTCTTTTTAAAAGATTTAAATGTACTTGCACACATCTTTAACGAAAGTGGTTGGCATACATTTGTTGAGCAAGATATAAAAAAAAGGATTTTTCAGAAACTTTTAGTAAACGTTGGAATAAATGCCCTTAGTGCAATACTTTGTATACCAAATGGTAAAATTATCGAACTAAAAGATGCAAAAGACCTACAGCAATCTTTAGTTAAAGAGGCTTTAGAGGTTATAAAAAAACACGGAGTTGACATTGGTCTTAATCTAAAAGAGGCAATTTCTCTTGTGGAACAAGTATGTAAAAAGACAGCACAGAATAAATCTTCTATGCTTCAAGATAGATTAAAAAGAAAAAAGACAGAGATAGATGCTATAAATGGAGCTATAGTAAGATTGGGTGAGGAGCTTAAGATACCTACACCTTTTAACACAGCGTTATTACACCTTATAAAGGCTATGGAAGCCAGTAATTGGGGAATGTTTTAGTTTAAAAATCGATAAAAATCTATAAGGAGGAACTATTATGGAGCAACAGATACCAAGGGGTGTTATGATACAAAAGGATGGCTCCTATGCAATTACAGTTGAGATACCAGGTGCAATAATATCTGCTGACTTACTGGAGCTATTTGCAAAGATATCAAGGGAAAAACGAGCTTTAATCCATCCCACTACTGCACAAAAGATGATGATTTTAAATCTAGACTTAGACAGTGCCAAAGAGGTTATTAAGCAATTAGAGTCATTTGGAGCAGTTATTAGAAAGGCACGGGATATATCTACAGCACGTGTTTGTGTTGGAAGGCCATATTGTAAGCTTGCTTTTCAAGATACTCTTTCGCTGTCAAAGGTATTATTTGAAGAGTGTGCAAGGATTTTAACAGCTCCTAAATTTAAGATAGCCATATCAGGGTGTCCTGCATGTTGTTCCTGGGCAAATACGGTTGATCTAGGATTTGTTGGGGTCAGAAGTGGTTACAAGGTCTTTATTGGGGGCCATGGTGGTGTGCGTCCTACTGCTGGTATAGAGATAACTACAATTAATAAAGATGAAGATGCTGTACTTATACTGAAAAAAGCGGTTGCTATTTTTAATGAAACTGTTAAAAGACGCGCACGCTTTGACAGAGTCATAAAAAAGCTTGGACTAGATGAGATCAAAAAGAGACTTGGTGTAAGATAAAAATATGAAAAAGAAAAGAGATAAAAAGATCCCTCTAATAATCTTTGCTGGCAGACCCAATGTTGGCAAGTCCACATTATTTAATAGGCTTACGCGTACAAGGTCTGCTTTGGTTGATGATACTGCTGGGGTTACAAGAGATATAAAGACTCAAGTGATAAACTATGATGATGTGGAACTTGAGATCGTTGACACAGGTGGACTTTTTGACATTGTAGAGATAGATCCCATAGGTGAATTTATTCACAAACAAAGTATGCGGATTATTAAAGATGCGGATATTGTTCTTTTATTACTTGATGCAAAGCAAGGACTTACAGCCTTTGATTTTGATGTGGTTAAAGAACTAAGACGTCTTGGTAAAGATATTATCTTTGTAGTTAACAAGGTAGATGATCCAAAGCACTTTGTTTTTGCTTCAGAGTTTTATCAGCTTGGTGCAGATAGAGTGTTTGCTATTTCTGCTGAACACGGCATAGGTATAGATGAACTTATGGATTTTGTTATAGAACGCCTTAAAGACAAAGGGTGTCTAGAGCAACAACAGGAAAGGGAATTAGAACAAGAAGATATAGAAGAAGATAAAAAAGAGAAAGCTCAACTCATCCCAGACGATTCTCCTATTAAAGTTGCTGTTATAGGAAGGCCAAATGTTGGCAAGTCATCTTTAATAAATGCGATTCTTGGTGAACCAAGGATGATAGTTACAGACATTGCTGGTACTACACGTGATGCAGTAGATAGTCTTGTGGAAGGAGCGTGTAAATATCCAATCATATTTACAGATACAGCAGGTATAAGAAGAAGGAGTAAAGTTAAGAAAAAACTTGAAAAGTTTAGTGTCATAAAGGCAATAGATGCCCTTAAGGAATGTGATATTGCTATTGTTTTAATGGATGCAACAGAGGGTGTGACAGACCAAGATAAAAAACTGTTAGGATATGCCAGTAAGCAGGATAAGGCGATCATTGCAGCTTTTAATAAATGGGATCTCTTAAAAGATGATAAAGTACTTAGAAGGGTTCGTAGCCTTGAGCTCAAAGATGAGACAAGTTTTATCCCCTATGCAGCTCATCTCACATTATCTGCTAAGACCAAAAAGGGTATTAAAAAGCTATTTGATTTAATAGAAACTATTTATGATCAGTATTGTACAAAGGTATCTACTTCAACCCTAAATAAGGTCTTACAACAGGCATTGCTTTCTAGGACCCCGCCTATTTCAAAAGGACATCACCTAAAACTCTATTATACTACTCAGATTGCAATAAAACCTCCTACATTTCTTATATTTGCAAACTATCCAGATGTGGTACCAGAGAGCTATAAGAGATTTCTAGCAAATAAGTTTAGAAAGCTTTTAGAGCTTCCGTATACTCCAATAAGGCTTGTGTTTAGAGAGAGGAAAAGAGAGGACAGAGCTTAGCCTACAAAAAAACTAGTGCCTTTTTCTCCTGCACGTCCAGACTCAAGCTGTATAGCTCTTATAACAATTTGATACTCTCCCTTTTGAGTGCTAGTTATTTTAGAGTTAAATGTAGCCATTTTGGGATTAAAGGTTAGATCAAGACTCTTTTTTTCACCTTGAGGGGTAAAGAGAAGTAATTCAACATTAAAGTTTGGATTTTTAAAACATGTAGGACAGCCACAGTCTAAAGTGATTGTAAACTCTATTGGTATTTCTGTGTTAACAGGATAGTGCTTTCCCTTTAAAGGTTGCAATATTTGGATACTAAGTCCACCAAGTGTCATTTGATAAGGGCCCGTTGTTTAATTTTATTAAACCTTTACTTTTATATATAACCTACTATAAGATAACTAACAGATAAAGAATAAATTTTAGTTATTAAAAGGGGGGAGAAGGAAAAATGGAAAATTTATTAGTACCACTTCCAGTTATTCCAGAGTCTAGACAAGACGATCTTCACGGACTTGAATATCTTGATGATGCACAGCTCATTTTATTTGTAGCAGGTAATCAATTTATGGTCATGGATGAGTTGATAGGTGCTTTTAAAAAGCAATATCCAGAAATAGAGAAGATTTTTTATGAGACTTTACCACCAGGGCTTGAGTTAAAACAGATATTAGCAGGTGGGGCAAAGTTTAAGGATAAGATTATTCCTGGAAGGCCTGATGTATATGCTTCTGTTTGCAGGGAGGCAATGGAGAAATTAAGTGAGCAAGGGCTTATTAGTATAGATGACAGTTTTATCTATCTGCACAATAGGATTGTACTCATGGTGCACAAAGACAATCCCAAAGGCATAAAAGAAGTAGGGGATCTTGGTAGAGATGATGTTAGGATATCGCAACCCAACCCACAATATGAAGATATTGCAAATTATATAATAAACATGTATCGCCAAGCTGGTGGAGATGAGTTTGTGAATAGGATTATGGAAGAGAAGCGAGCAGAAGCAACAACTATCTTTACAATAGTGCATCATAGGGAAACTCCCTTAAGACTTCTTAAAAAGACATGCGATGTAGGCCCTGTTTGGGCAACAGAGGTGCTTGAGGCAGAAAGGAAAGGACTAGATTTAATGGGTATTGAACCAGGGGAGCAATTAGACCAAAGAAATGAAGTAAACTATTTTATAGCCCCGTTAAAGACTAGTAAGAACCCAGAAAATGCTCAAAAGTTTTTAGAATTTATAAGATCAGATACTGCAAAGGAGATATATAAAAAATATGGTTTTTTACCAGATTAAAAGCCTCTTTTGTCTAGTTTATAGCTAGTAATGCCTGTGAAGGTTATAATTTAATCACTATTTTTGGCTGAAGTAGTTATGAAAAAGGCTATCAATAGGGGAGGCGGCTTTATTAGAAATCTTAGAGAAAGCTATTATACTTTTATTGCAGGATATCTTGTAGTTTTAAAAGGACTCATCGTTACTAGTCTAAATAACCTAGTGGTGGAAATAGGCTATACAAAAAAGAGATAGAGGCAATGGGGGTATAGGAGATATCTTAAAGCTAGCAGTTGTAAGTGATGGAAAAAGGGGGTGGGGGTAGGTAAGGGTAGAAAGTCTAGCCTTTTCGTTTGCGAAGATTATTAAATTCCTTTTGAGCCTCATTTTTTATCATAGTGGCAGGATGATTACACATCTTTAGAAGAAATTTTTCTGCTTCATTTCCTCCTATTAATCCTATAGCTTTTATGCATTCTCTTATTAGATATAAATCATCTTCTCTATTACAGACTTTTATAAGGTGGGGTAGAGCACGAGGGTCTTTTTCTTTCCCAAGCAACCATGCTGCCCTTAGTCTTGTTGAGCCTTCAGGATGGTTAAGTGCAATAATTAATTTTTCAACTTTGTCTTTCTTTGACCAGAATTCTTTTATATTTAATCCACAATAAGGACATGTTTCATAGTCATTAGAAAAATCTTTCCAGCATCTAGGGCAATAATATCTCATGGTTTATAATTTATAACATAAACCTAACCGAGTTTAATATAAAAAATGGAGGTAGAGATTAAAGATGAAGTTATTAAAGAAAATAATTTTTATTGTCATATTGTTTTTTTGTTTTTTGCCATTTTCTTATGCTAAAAGTCAAAACAGATGTCTTTTGGTGATATATAGCTCTTCAGACTATGGAGAGATATCCCCGTGTGGTTGTAGAGTCCCAACAGGTGGACTAGCACATAGAGCAGGTGTAATAGATAAACTTAAGGCTAGCGGAGTCCCTTTTATTATATTAAGTGCAGGGGATATATTCACATATCAGGGCTATAAAAGTAAACTTTTTGCAACTGCCATAGTAAAGGCTATGAATTATATGGGTTATGATGCAATATGTTTAGGAGATGAAGACTTTAGACTGGGTAGGTGTTTAAAAGATGTTTTAAGACAGGCACACTTTAAGATTATTCTCACTAACTTATATGTTAGGTCCTTTAAGGGGATAAAAAATATTGTCCCTTATCTAATTATTAGACGTGCAGGGGTAAGGATTGCAATTGTCTCTTTAATAGATCCAAGTTTATTAAATGGAGAGTTAATAGAAAAGTTTTTCCCTCATATAGTATGTTATAAGCCAAGGGTTAGGTTGAGAGCAATTATAGATAAGATCAAAGGACATGTAGATTTTATTATTCTTTTATCTCACATGGGATTGAGACAGACTGAGAAACTTGTCTCTGAAATAAAGGGAATAGATATGGCAATAGTTGGTCATTTCCCCAATACATGTTCAAACGTAATCAAAGAAGATGGTTGTTTAATAGTACAAACTGGTAGAGCAGGAAGACAGCTTAGTGTAATAAGACTTTGTTTTAATAATAAACTAAGGCTTATTTCCTTTAAAAATAGGCTTATTGTTCTTAATAATTTTGTCCCAACTGATCCTAAAATAAAAAAGCTGGTTTTAGATACGCAAAGGAAGGCAAGAGGGCTTTGGAGAAAGATGATTTTAGAACAGGATAGAAGACATGTTCCAGTTTTCTAATTTTTAAAATATTTGTTAAGTCTTATAAAGAAAAGATGCCTCTACAAAAAAGTATTGTTTGTTTTTTGTTTTTTATGTATGTTAGTACTAACTAACATAAGGAGTACAAATGACAAACTCTAAATCCACAAAAGATAAGATTATTGAGGCTGCATATAATTGTTTTTCACAAAAGGGCTATATTGCTACAAGTACAAAAGAGATTGCAAACAGAGCTGGGGTGTCAGAGGTTACACTTTTTAGACATTTTGGTACTAAAGAGGGCATATTTGAGGCTGTAATTAGGAGTTATTCAATAATCCCTGATCTTAAAAAGATATCCATAGAGACACAAAAGTATGATTTAGAAGACATATTAATCTTTGTAGGAAAAAGGATGTATTATACCCTTTTAAAAAAGGAAAAATTTATAAGGATATTATTTTCTGAAATCAATAAACACCCCGGCATACTTTCAGGGATATATGAAAAGTTTATAAAAGATATAGATGAGCTTCTTGTTTCTATCCTTTTAAAAAAGCAGCATCAGTATCCCATAAAGGACTTAGATATGAATATTGCAGTAAAGTCCTTTATAGGGATGATATTTTCATACTTTCAGACCAATGAGATATTCTTAAATAGATCCATATCTGATGAAGAGTTGGATCGAGTTCTTAAGAGTTTTGTAGAGATATTTTTAGAAGGCATAAGGGCAAACTAGGTGAAAGTGATGAAAAAGGATATTAGAGTCTGTCTTTTGCTCATTATTTTTAGCCTTTTGTTTTTAACCCTTGCCAGTGCTAAAGAACCCAACAATAAGAATCCTCAAGCCCATGTATTTGTACCTGAAGTTGATGTGTATCGAATTAGTCCAGCCAAAGATGTACCTATAATACTTACATATCCTGCTAGGACAAAAAGTATAAGAAGTGTAACAATTGTTTCTAGAGTTAGTGGTTTTTTAGAAAAGAGATTTTTTTCTGAGGGAAGTTATGTGAAAAAGGGCTCGCTCCTTTTTAAGATAGAGCCTGATATTTACAAGGCTAGGGTAGAAGAGGCTAGAGCTGATTTTATGCAGGCATTAGCCCTTTTTAAAAAGGCTAGGGGTGATTGGTTTAGGGCAAAAGAATCATTTAAAGAAAATGTAATAAGTGTACAAAAGAAAGATGCAGCAAAGTATGCATATGAGATGGCAAAAGCCAATCTTCTTTCTAAAAAGGCTTTATTAAAAGAAGCGGAGATAAATCTAAATTATACTAATGTCAGAGCAACTATCAGTGGATTTACTGGGCTTAAAAAGGTAGATGAAGGGGCGTTTTTAAAGGTTAATACTCCATTAGTACAAATAACTCAGATAAATCCTATTTATGTAGAATTTTCTATACCTGAGACAGATGTTAATAAATATGGTTTTATTAAAAATAGAGATAAGTATCTAAAATCCTTAAAAGTAAGGCTTATTTTATCAGCAAGGAGCTATCCATTAGAAGGTAAAATCAATTTTATAGGTATATCCATTGATAAAGATACTGATACCCTTAAGATAAGAGCAATTTTCCCTAATCCTTCTTATAAGTTACTTCCAAATGAGTTTGTAAGAGTTAAGCTTTTAGGTCTTTATAAAAGACACATCCTGTTAATTCCTCAAAGGGCATTATTACAAAATAGTTATGGAACAATGGTCTTTGTTATAAAAAACGGCAAAGCCTATGCCAGAATAGTTCATATAGATGGGACAATAGGGAATTTTTATATTGTTAAAAAGGGATTAAATCCTGGGGATCTTATTGCTGTAGATAACTTTTTTAAACTTCGAAATGCTATAGCTGTAAAGATAGATAAGATCCTTGGAGATTAATAGATGATATCAAGGTTTTTTATAGATAGGCCAAGGTTTGCAGTTGTTATTGCTATATTAATTGTAATAGCTGGGGCAATTTCAATCAAAAACCTTCCTGTTAAAGAATATCCTACACTTACACCTCCTCAAATTACCATTCATGCAATATATCCAGGAGCAGATGCACAGACTGTAGCAAAGACTGTAGCAGCACCTTTGGAAGAGGCTATAAATGGTGTAGAAAACGTCATATATATGACTTCTACAGCTTCATCCAATGGGGTGTTAAATATAAGTGTCTATTTTAAAGTAGGTACTAATCCAGATATAGCCAAGATTGATGTAACAAATAGGGTACAAACAGCCCTTAGCAAATTACCAGAAGTTGTTAGAAGACAAGGGATTGATATTAGAAAGAGAAGTCCAGATATATTAAAGATCTATGCGTTTGTATCTAAAGAGAAGAGACGCAATATTTCAAATCTTGCAACCTATGTAAAATTAAACATCGCAGATGCCATAAAACGAGTTAAAGGAGTAGGAGATGTTGTTATCTTTGGAAGTAAGCAATATTCTATGAGAATATGGCTTATACCAGATAAGTTAGCAGAGTTTAATCTAACCCCCTTAGATGTCTATAATGCAATTAGAAGACAAAATGAAGAGTTTTCTGCAGGAGGTATTGCTCAAGCACCTACAAATAAAACTTATACCTTTAGCTATTCAGTTAAAGGGGCAAGTAGGTTTGATACTGTAAAGAAGTTTGAGGATATTATAATACGATCTAATCCAGATGGTTCTTGCTTAAGATTAAAAGACATTGCCAGAGTTTGTCTTGGAAGTGAAAACTACTATGTAAATACATATTATAATGGAAGTCCCGCTGTTTTTATGGGGATTTACCTTTCCCCAGGTGCTAATGCCCTTGAGGTTTCCAAAGTTGTCACTAAAGAGATGAGACAACTTTCAAAGAATTTCCCTTCAGATATAAGATATTATGTACCCTATAATCCTACCCAATTTATTAGGGCATCTATAAAAGAGATAACTGACACATTAGTCATCGCAATTGTTTTAGTTATATGTGTAGTTTACTTATTTTTAGGGGACATAAGAGCAACGCTTATTCCTATATTAGCCATTCCTGTTTCGATAATTGGTACATTTGCAGGGCTATATATTTTTGGTTTTTCAATAAATCTTTTGACTCTTTTTGGTCTCGTGCTTGCCATTGGGCTTGTTGTAGATGATGCAATAGTAGTTATAGAAAACGTAGAAAGAGTAATTAGAGAGGAAAAGCTTTCAGTTAAAGATGCTACTACTAGGGCAATGAAAGAGCTTACTTCTCCTATCGTAGCTATAGTGTTGGTTTTATCTGCTGTTTTTATCCCTGCAGCTTTTATTGGTGGTTTTAGTGGAAAGATGTTTCAGCAGTTTGCCATAACCATTACTATTTCTATGGTAATATCTGGTATAGTTGCCCTTACATTGACTCCTGCTTTATGTGTAGTCTTTTTGAGAGATAGAGAGATAACTCCTGTATTTTTTATACGATATTTTAGATCATTCTTTGATAAGGTTGTTGTTAGATTTACAAAAACTGTAAGGATAATGTTTAAGCTATTGTTTTTAGATATCTTGATATATGTTGGTATTGTCTTTTTTATATTCTTTTTAGTCCATAGGCTACCTACAGGTCTTGTCCCAAGAGAAGATACAGGTTCTCTTTTTATTGTTACATATACAATGCCTGCTACCTCCCTTAAGCGGACACAGCAGGTTGTGCATAAGATTGAAAGAAAGATATTAAAAAATCCGTTGTTTAATGAGATTGCTTCTGTGGTTGGACTTGATCTATCGTCTTTTTCTTACAAGACAAATGCTGCTACTAGTTTTGTACATCTTATAGATTGGAGCAAGAGAAGAGGGAAAAATGAGAGTTCTATTCAAATTGCAAGATTACTTACAATGGAATTTTGGAAAAACAAAAACGCCATGATATTTGCTGTAAACCCTCCTCCTATTAAAGGAATGAGCATGACTGGAGGGTTTGAGATGTATGTACAAGATAGAACAGGGGGCTCTATTGCCAGATTTAATACTCTTGTTCACAAGATTGTATACATAGCTAACAGAAGCAAGGAGTTAATGGGTGTAAGGACGAGTTTTGATACAAATGTAGCACAATATAAGATTAGGGTTGATAGAGAAAAGGCAAAGGCATTAGGAGTCAATATAAATGATATTTATAGGACCTTACAAATGACCTTTGGTAAGGCATATGTAAATGACTTTAATATATATGGCCAAATATTTCATGTAGATATGGAATCTCTATCTTCTTTTCGTTCAAGCATTAAAGATTATAGGTATGTATATGTACGTTCTAAGAGTGGTGCTCTAATTCCTATTAGCGACTTAGTTGAGGTAAAACGCGGTGTTGCTCCATCTGTTGTAGAGAGGTTTAACATGTTTCCTGCAGCCAAAATAGTTGGTAGCGCAAAGCCTGGTTATAGCTCAGGAGATGCAATGAAAAGAATAGCAGAAATAGCAAGGAGGGTTTTACCTCAAGGCTATACTATATCTTGGGCTGGCACATCATATCAAGAGAAAACAGTACAGAGGAAGGGAAACTTTGTCTACATATTTTCCCTAATCTTTGTATTTTTAATACTGGTAGCCCTTTATGAGAGTTGGACTATACCAATAGCCATAATGTTTACAGTCCCTTTTGCTGTACTTGGTGCATTGGTTGGACTTTTTTTAATGCATCTTGAGAATGATATTTATATGCAAGTAGGCATTATAACGCTTATTGGATTAACAGTTAAAAATGCCATTTTAATGGTTGAGTTTGCAGAAGAAAACAGAAGACATCGTCTAATGGAGCTAAAGGATGCGGCATTAGAGGCAGCAAGGGTGAGGTTTAGACCTATTATGATGACCTCTATTGCCTTTGTTGCAGGTTCTCTTCCCCTTGTTCTAAGTACTGGTGCAGGGGCAAACAGTAGACATGTAATAGGTAATACTGTGGTATGGGGAATGGTTGTTGCCACGTTTATAGGGACACTGTTTATTCCGATCTTTTATTACCTTGTGATAAAATCAAGGACTTTTCTTAGAAAGGATCAGACATGAAAAAGGCACAACTAGGCCTGTATATTCTATTTTTGTGTATGTTTTCAGCCTGTTCCTTTGCTCCAACCTATCATAGACCAAAAGTTATATTACCTAAGATGAAGGCAAAAGACATTGGCACCAACTCTAAGCTGAGCTCTTGGTGGATAAAGTTTCAAGATAGGAGACTAAATTGTCTTATTAAAAGAGCATTAAAAAACAACGACAATCTATTAATTACATATGAAAAGATAGAGGAATTAAGGGCCAAATATAACTTGGCTTCATCTTCTTTATATCCCTCATTAAATGCTGATGCCAAGTTTTATAGGACAAGAACTAAAGAAGCTTCATGTGAAGCAGAAATCTTTAATGATTTTAGTTTATTGGCTAATTTTTCATATAATCTTGATCTCTTTGGCAGATTAAGAAATCAAAAAAAGGCAGCAATAGCACGGTTTCTTGCTCAAAAAGACTATGCAAGGGCTGTTAAAATAAACCTTATTTCTGAGGTAGCAATAACATACTTTAAGCTGTGTGAGACCAATAAAAAGATAAAAATCCTTCACAGGATTATTAATCAGTCATTAAAAGCTATAGTGTATAGAAAAAAAGAATATAAAAATGGAATCATTAACAAGGTTATTATCCAAAGGGAAAGGTTAGAGCTAGATAGGGCCAGGTTAAATCTTGAATCATTAATAGAGCAAAAAGACATCCTTAGTGATAGATTATCGCTACTCTTAGGGAAACAGCCAAAGGATATCTTTAACTCAAGATATGATTTTGCAGTCTTACCTAAGCCTGTGAGTTTACCTGCTTTTTTGCCCTCTAAGGTGCTTGAAAGAAGGCCTGATATACTACAAGCTCAGCAGATGTTAAGGGCGGCAAATTTTGACATTGGTGTTGCAAGAGCCTTGTACTTTCCTGATATATCCCTTACAGGTGTATTTGGTTTTGAAAGTAGGCAGTTAGCTAATCTAGTAAAACATTGTTCTAGTTTTTGGAATATAGGGGGAGAGGTTAATTGCCCAATCTTTGAGTTTGGTAGGATTAAGTCAAACGTTAACGTTACTATTTCTAAGAAAAAGCAAGCAGTTTTTAGCTATATTAAGACTGTAAAAAACGCATTTAAAGAGATACATGATGCACTTTTGTTGCTCGCATCAATAAAAAGACAGATGAAGATTCAAAAAGAACAATTAGCTAGTTATAAAGACATATTAAACATGGTGAAAAAGCAGTATAAAAATGGCCTTGTTAGTTATATTCAAGTGATTTATGCCCAAAGAGACATTGAATATGCTTTAATGAAACTTGTTTCACTAAGATCAAAATATCTTAGCCAAGAGGTATTGTTGTATAAGGTATTAGGCGGAGGCTGGTAATATCATAACAACTCAAATGCCTTATCTACTGCCTCTTTGGGGCTAGATACATAGTGTACATCTGGAATACCTTCCCATGTATTTAGCCCTATGACAGGTTTCCACATCTTTAAAGCAAGTGCTATCTCAGAAAGTGTTCCATGAGAACCAGAGATAGCAATCAAGACCTGAGATGATCTTACCAAGATTACATTTCTTGCATGACTCATAGCTGTTACAATAGGGATTTTTATATATGGATTTGCATCTGTAGCCTTTGATCCCGGTAAGATGCCAACAGTTATACCGCCTTGTTCAAAGGCGCCTTTAGCTGCTGCTTCCATCACCCCTCCAAGTCCACCACAATAGACCATGGCACCTCTTTGGGCAACAAGGCGTCCCACTTCTTCTGCCATATCCATTACTTCTTTAGAACAAAGACCTGCGCCAATGATTCCAATCCGAGGTATTGTTACATTAGCCACTTTATGATTAAAAACCCCCCTATCAAAAGCACTGTAAATACTATTGTACACAAATTAAAATACTTATCCAAAAACTCTTTAACACTAGGTCCAAACAAATAGATTGTACCTGCTACTAAAAAGAATCTAGCAGACCTAGATATTGCAGATGCTATTACAAATGTAATAAATGAGATCTTAAATGCTCCTGCCGCAATAGTAAAGAGTTTATATGGAATAGGTGTAAAACCTGCTACAGCAACTGCCCATGCATCGTATTTTTGATATAGATGTTGAACTATCAGATATTTATCTGTTAGATGATAAAAGGCTAATATGTGTTCTCCTATGCTTGTCATAAATTGATATCCAAGAAAGTAACCTGCCATGCCACCTACAACAGAACCAATGGAGCAGATTAGCGCCCATTTAAAAGAACGCTTTGGTTTTGAAAGACAAAGGGCTATTAACAATACATCAGGTGGTATAGGAAAAAATGAAGCCTCTGCAAAGGCAAGTAGCCAAAGGGCTAAGCCTGCATGAGGATGGTCTGCCCATGAAAGTACCCAATCATATAGTTTTCTAAGCTGTCTTGGAAACCAAGACACTGCTATTTTTACTGCTTCCATCCATGTTCTCCAATAAGCTTTACAAAGCGTACTCCACCAAGGCTTTCTTGTATGAAGTGATCGTCTACTTTTATATATTTTTGAAGTTCTTGACTGTATTCATCTCCAACTGGTATTACCAGCCTCCCAAAGGGAGCAAGTTGTTCTAGGAGTTTTTCAGGCACCTTAGGGGCTGCGGCAGTTACAATGATTGCATCATAGGGGCTATGTTCAGGCCATCCCCATGTACCGTCATCAAGTTTTAAAGCAATATTTTTGTAGCCAAGTTTATCAAGAATTCGCCTTGCTCGCATCAAGAGCGCCCCAATTCTTTCTACAGAATATACCCTCTTTACAATCTCTGCCAATATAGCTGTTTGATAACCAGAACCTGTTCCTATCTCCAAAACCTTTTCATTACCCTTTAGCTCAAGGGCTTGGGTCATAAGTGCTACTATATATGGTTGAGATATAGTCTGTCCATGTCCAATTGGAAGGGGATGGTCTCCGTATGCCTGTGACCAAAGTGCTTCATCTACAAATAGATGTCTTGGAACCTTCCTCATAGCTTCTAACACCTTTGGGTCATTAATGCCCCTAGGTATTAGTTGAGTATCAACCATTTTGTTTCTTGCTAAATAAAAATTGTCTTTCATAGGCAATTAAGCTAGCTCCAAAGATTATTTTTAAAAGTAATTTTTGTTTTATTCTGGCCCTTTTTTAAGATAATAACTTATTTTTTCTACTTTGTTATTAACAAAATCTATTTCTAGTGCCCAGAGTTTTTCTTTAGGTAAAAAAGAGCTTAAGATTGGTATGTGTTGCCAAAAGTGGCTTTCTTTTTTGTAGTAAAACCACTTCCCATCCTTTGTTTTTTTATCTGGTTTACCTATTAATGTAACAACTTTTTGGGGAGTCATACCCTTTTGAACTATACATGCATCTTGAGCCAAAAACCTTACAGGTTTTGGGGTACAAGATGAAAGAAAAAGACTCAATGAACCGATAAAGAATATGTAAAAGATTAAATAAAAAAATGGCTTTTTCATATTTACCCCCTTTTTAAAGGACCATAACCAAAGAAAGGGGCAATTTCAACGAATTTAATAAGATAGAGATTAAATAAATTAAAGCTTTTTAAGACTTAAAAAACAGGGAGAATTAATATGAGATGTCCTAAGTGTGGAAGGATTAGTTTTGATTATTTATCTTCATGTGACAATTGTGGTGCTGACTTAACAGAGATTAGGGATATGCTAGGGAATATCCCTTCAACTCCTGAGGATTTTAGTTGGTTTAAGGGGTTAGTAGATGAAGAAGATGAGTTTTACTATAAGGCTCCAGCTCAGGATGATGTAGAGTTTAATACAGGTCTTTCTAATATAGATGTATCTGACCTTATTGAAGAAGACGAAGATGCTCCGATTATAGAGCAGATTCCTATTCCTGAGCTAAACGAGGAAGATATTTCAGTTATTGGTTCTAATGATGAGCTTAAATCAACTTTAGATAAAGTGCTTTCAGAACATCAAAATTCTTCACATTAATAGAATTGTTATATAAAATTTTTACAATTTTGGCTTAAGGTTCTTGACGTTTTAAACAAGAAGTGTTATCAATTGCACGCACCTCACGTGTGCAGTTAGTGTCGGGACGTGGCGCAGTCTGGGAGCGCACCTGAATGGGGTTCAGGGGGTCGGAGGTTCAAATCCTCTCGTCCCGACCATGGGGAATAAAAAGCCTGCATTTTTATATCCGCTCAACAAGTCCTGTCTCAGGACAGGTGGTGTCTAGGCGGATGGTTAGCTTTTAGATGCAGAGAGCCCTTTAACAAGGGCAAGGTTAAAGGGGGAGCTCTCTGCATGTTTGTTTGAAAAACAGGCTATTCCACTCACCAAGGCAAAAGGAGGGGGGCTTATGACCCTTACCATCCCTACCATCGAAAATGCATCCCAGCAGGCAGATGTAAAAATGACCCAAGCTCAAAAGCGGCTGGGGTGTGACCTGAGACGGGATGCTGTTTGTATGGGGACGCATCTTCTCGTTGAGATGTGGAACTCGCCATTTTCTAAGTTGGCAGATGCCAATATTATTGGCGAGGTTTTAGGACGTGCTGGCAAAGAGTCCAATGGCAATGGAAATGGTAAAGAGCCTAAAACAGAAGTGCGTGTGCATCAGTTTAATCCCTATGGGGTATCTGGACAAGCAAGTGGGCCCTTTGCACACATACTAATTCATACATGGCCAGAGAAGGACTATGCTGCAGTTGATATCTTTGCCAGGGATAGAGAAGATGCTTATTTGGCACTTGAACAACTAAAGAAGGACTTAAAACCAGAATATGTCCATGTCTTAGAGTTAAGACGTGGTCAACTTTTGGAGATGGAGGACACTTGACTCGATATTGGTGGTCAGAAAGAGTTGGACCAGGGTTTATCCATTCTTATGAGGTGGAGCTTTTATACGAAGAGCGCACCCCCTTTCAGCACATGCGCCTTTTTTACACCCCTTTATGGGGGCGTGCATTAGTATTAGATGGTGTAATTCAGCTTACAGAAAAAGATGAGTTTATTTATCATGAGATGATGGTGCATGTGCCTCTTTATGGTATGAAACGCGCGCCAGAGTCTGTTTTGATAATTGGTGGTGCAGATGGGGGTGCTCTTCGTGAAGTTTTAAGACATGATTCTGTAAAAAGGGTGGTGCAGGTAGAGCTCGATGAGGCAGTGCTTATAGCATGCAAGAAGTACTTGCCTGGTATTTGTGGCAATTGGGATGACCCTAGGGTTGAACTTATAATAGGAGATGGCGCTAAGTATATGAAAGAGGCTGCAGAAAAAGGGGAGCAGTTTGACTGTATACTTCTTGATTCTACAGATCCTGTAGGACCATCTCTTGTACTTTTTGATCATCCATTTCATAGTGATTTGTCAAAGTGTCTGGCTCCAGATGGAGTAGTGGTAAGACAGGCTGGGCTTCCTCTTACTATGCCAGATGTAGCGCCATTTGTTGTATGCAGGTTTAAAGATCATCTACCTGGGGTTTGGACATATAGGGCTCCTGTTCCAACCTATGGAGATGAAATGGCATTTGTTGGTGCTAGTAAAGATGGTCAACCATTTGATCAGCCAAGGCTAGAGTATAGAGGCAGATATTATAATCCAGAGGTACATAGAGGTGCCTTTGCAATACCAACTTGGTGGCAAGAGCTTATAGACAACTATAAAGATACGGGTGAAGTACCTGTAATGCCACTTTAGCCCTTTTATGTCCGTAGTAGCTGGTCCAAAAGATAAGAAGATAATAGCCATCTTAACAGATTTTGGATTAAAAGACCCCTATGTTGGGGTAATAAAGGCTATTATGCTTGGGATAAATCCTAATGTAGTATTAGTGGATTTTAGTCATGAAGTAGAGAGTCAAAATATAAAAGAGGCAGCATTTCTATTAAGGTGTTACTATAAAGATTTTCCAAAAGATTCTATATTCTTAGCTGTAGTTGATCCTGGGGTTGGTTCAAAAAGACGGGCTATATTAGTAAGGACTAGAGACTATTTTTTTGTTGGTCCAGACAATGGTATTTTTAGTTTTTTGTTTTTAGAAGAGCCTCACTACACTTGTTATAGTTTAGAAAATAAGCATTTTTTTAAAGAAGCTATAAGTTCTACATTTCATGCAAGAGATATTTTTGCACCTGTATGTGCATACTTAAGTTGTGGTATTAAGCCAGAAGATTTTGGGCCTAAAATAGAAGATCCTATTATCTTAAAAGGTATATCTCCTAATAAAAAAGACAATTGTGTGGAAGGTGAGGTTTTACATATAGATAAATTTGGCAATCTTATTACAAATATTCATCCTAAAGTTTGTGAGGAGTTTTTAAAAAGGTCTCATTTAACTATTTATATAAAAGATCAAGAAGTTCCCTTTGTAACTACCTATTCAGATGTAAAACCAGGTGAGCTTCTTAGTCTATGGGGAAGCTCAAAGTTTTTAGAAATTTCTGTTAATCAAGGATCAGCAACAGATCGATTAAATGTTAGATTAGGTGAAAAGGTTAGAGTTATTTTTAAGAGTTAGTTAAAAAATTTTTTCTTTTTTAACTCTTATTCTTGATTCCTTTTAAGTTACAGCGTATTTTCCTATACATGAGTTCAGAACTAATTATAAATGTAGCACCCTATGAAACACGCGTTGCCTTAATAGAAAATGGCAGTGTTGTTGAATTTCATGTAGAAAGAAAGGCAGAGCGTACTTGTGTGGGTAACATCTACAAGGGCAGGGTTGTAAGGGTTTTACCAGGTATGCAGGCAGCCTTTGTAGATATTGGGCTTGAGAGGACTGCATTCTTATATGTTACAGATGTATATGATCACTTTCCTGAATTTGAAATAATGCTTGGGCGTACAGAAGATGAAGATGACAATTTACCTCCTCCACAGGAAAATTCTGAAGAAGATGTAAATATACATTATCAACTTCCACCTTTTAGAATAGAAGATCTGCTTCATGAGGGGCAAGAGATATTAGTACAAGTTGCAAAAGAGCCTCTTGGCACAAAAGGTGCCAGAGTTACATCACATGTCTCACTTCCAGGTAGATATCTTGTATTAATGCCTACAATGAATCATGTGGGTGTTTCAAGGCGTATCCAAGATGAGGTAGAAAGAGCAAGGCTTAGGGATCTTATAGAAGAGCTTAGACCTAATAGTTTTGGCTTTATTGCTAGGACTGCTAGTGAAGGTGTTTCAAGAAAAGAGCTTGAAGTTGAGATGGATTTTTTATTAAAACTTTGGGAAAAGATTCAAAGACGGGCTGCCAGTCTTCCTATTCCAAGTCTTGCGCATGAAGACCTTGATATAACTCTAAGGGCAGTTAGAGACCTCTTTACCCAAGATGTTACAAGGCTTGTGGTTGATTCAGAGGCAGCATATAATCGCATCTTAGATTTTGTAGATTCTTTTGCACATCATCTAAGGCCTTGTGTTGAACTTTATAAAGGTAGTAGGCCCATTTTTGATGCATATGGGCTTGAGATAGAGATGTCTCGTGCCCTTGGGAAAAAGGTGTGGCTTAAGTCTGGTGGTTATATTGTAATAGAGACTACAGAGGCACTTACTGCAATCGATGTAAATACTGGACGTTATGTTGGTAAGAGGCATTTAGAGGATACTATTTTAAAGACAAATTTAGAAGCAGCAAAAGAGATAGCATATCAGTTAAGGCTTAGGAATATAGGTGGGTTAATAATTATAGATTTTATTGATATGAATGACCCTGCAAGTAGAGATGAGGTCTTTAAGTGTTTAAAAGAGGCGTTAAAAAGAGATAAATGTCGAACAAATATTCTCAGGATGTCTGAACTCGGTCTTATTCAAATGACTCGAAAGAGAAATCGTGATAGTTTGCACCATATACTTTGCGAGCCTTGTTTTTATTGTGAAGGTACGGGTGTCTTAAGATCAAGGCGTACCATTTGTTATGATATCTTTAGAAGTATAGAGAGAGAGGGTAAGTCTTTACTTGGGCGGCGGATTCAAGTACTTGTGCATCCTAAGGTGGGGGAGATGCTTTTAAAGGAAGAGACAAGTTTTATTGAGTTTTTAGAAAAAAAGCTCGAAACAGAGATAACAATAGTATCAAAGCCAGATTTTCATATAGAGCAATACGAACTTCGGTACATAGACTAGGTTTTTATTATTTAGGCTTATCTTGATCTTTTATTTAGAAAGGAGTTATTCAAAATGGCTTTTTCTCCTTTATCAAGACCTACTTTGATTGGAAGCCTGCCTCTAAAAGATCATAAAGAGGCATTGGAGATGGTCCTAAAATATACACCAGAGATACCAATTTGGGTACAGTTGCCAGTTTATCCTAAAGAAAGACTTCTTACTCAATTTGTATCAGGCCTTCCTGGCATTAGATCTAAAGGAGAAGATGTATATTTTGATACATCATCTGCAGATTTTGAAGCAGAGCTACTTTCATTTTTTGAACAATATTTAGAGGTAACAGAGGCAGGAAAGGATATAACAGAGTCTAGATTTTGTCTTGATGAAGAACATGCTCCAGGATTTTTTTTACTTCTTAAGACTGTAAAAGAAAGGGGATTAAATCCCTTTGCACTAAAGGGGCAAATTACTGGTACATTTACTCTTCTTACAGGCATCAAAGATCAAGATCAAAAGATTGCCTATTATGATATTCAGTTGAGAGAGGCAGTAGTAAAGGCAATCTCTTTAAAGGCTAGGTTTCAGATAAAAAAGATGAAAGAGGTATGTGCTACTGCAATATGCTTTTTTGATGAGCCAGCACTTGCTGGTTTTGGATCTTCAAGTTTTGTAGGAATAAGTAAGGAGGATGTAGCACAAGACTTATCAGAGTGTATAAATGCAGTGCATGAAGAAGGTGGCATTTGTGGTGTACATGTGTGTGCAAATACAGACTGGTCTTTAATACTTGATTCTGATGTAGATATTTTAAGTTTTGATGCCTTTGGATATTTTGATAGATTTAAACTTTTTAAGGAAAAGATTCACAATTTTTTAGATAAGGGTAAGGTGATAGCATGGGGGCTTGTTCCAACCCTTAATCAAGAGGACTTAGAGTCAATAAATATAGATACTCTTTATGATATGTGGCAAAGTCAGATAGAAGAGCTTGAAATACCAAGGGATAAGGCTATAGCCCAAGGGCTTATAACCCCAAGTTGTGGTACAGGGCTTTTAACAAAGGAGCTTTCACAAAAGGCTTTAGGCCTTACTTTTGAGCTATCACGTAGGATAAGAAATTCATAAAAGGGTAGATTATGGAAGTATTAGCTGCTGATATTGGTGGTACAAATGCCCGTTTAGCAATAGTTAAGGGTAGGCATATTCGTTATAAAAAGGTCTATGCCTGTAGAGATTTTAATAATCCCTTTGAGATATTTAAAAGATTTGCCCAAGAATATAGTGCTTCATTGCCAGAGTTTGGCTGTATTGCTGTAGCAGGAAGGGTAGAGAACAATCAAGTAAAGATGGTAAATAGGGACTGGGTGATTAATGGAGATGAGTTGGCTTCTAAGCTTGGGCTTAAGGGATTATATATTGCTAATGATTTTCAGGCAGCAGCAATGGGAGTAAGCATTTTATCTGAAGACGACCTTTTATTTTTAGGGGGTGAGCCCCCCTTAAGTCATCATCCTAAAGCAGTTATAGGACCTGGGACAGGTCTTGGTGAGGCAATACTTGTTCCATACGCAACAGGCTATGAGGTGTTGCCTACAGAGGGAGGTCATGTAGATTTTGCACCTACAGATGAGATACAAATTGAGCTTTTAAGATTTTTAAAAAGGCATTTTTTTCATGTCAGTATAGAGAGGATACTTTCTGGTCCAGGGCTTGTGTGGATATTTAGATATTTATGTGAGAAAGAAGGGGTTAGTCCTTTAGATTCTTTGAAAGAGATTTTGGACACTCCAAAAGGTCCTCCTACCATATCGGATGCTGCACTTAACAATAAGGATGAAATATGTGTAAAAAGTCTTGCTCTTTTTTGTAAGATACTTGGACAAGAGGCAGGTAATATGGCTCTTAAGTGTCTGGCAAGAGGTGGGGTATATGTAGCAGGTGGTATAGCACCAAAGATACATTCTTTTTTAAAAAGAAGTGAATTTAGAAAGGCATTTGAAGAAAAGGGACGTCTTAAGGACTTCTTACAAAAGGTTCCAACCTATATTGTAATGAATACACAAGTTGGTATATTGGGTGCAGGGCTTTTAGCAGAAAAACGAGCTAAAGAATAAAACATTCTAACTTCTAAGATATCTTTAAAAAATCAAATAACCTTATAGCTAAAAGGAAATTTTTATAAAAAGCTTTTCTAGAGAGCCTCTTGTGTACACATAGGATTTTAATAGATATATGCAGATGGCTAGTTATGTTATGCCTAATATAAGTTTATAGAAGAGTTATGAAAAGGTTACTATTTTAGCGAGTTTATTGCTTGAGATATTAAATGAAAACAATAGAGTCATTTCAATGCATTATAGATTTAGAAGAGAGATTATTTTTTAAACTTACGGTTAGTATTAAATGCATAGATGATTAGCTGTACCGCTTCTTTGATTTTTCGCTATTTATTTACCGATAAATTTTTAAGGAGGGCAATAGTATCATGGAAGTGGTTCAGCGAGTTGAGGGATTTATTGTTGATGAGATAGAATCTGCTGAGGAGAAATTAAATATTCGTTTAAGTAATTATGCTAAGATATATATCCTTGACCTTTTAAAAAGGCTTTGTACCGAAAGAGATCCACTTAATCTAGAAATTATAGGAGATAAACCCCTTGCGATAGTATTGATGGAGGCTGTTAGAAAGGATATTTTTCAAAAAATCAGAGAGTTAAAAGCTGTTGGTGATATATCTCTTATATTTTCTGGACTTTATCCAGAGTATCTAACGCGGCGTTTAGTTGACATAGATTATTATATAGATATTGGGAAGAGATCTTATCATCTTTTATCAGACACCTATTCTAGTTTAACTAGTCAGCAGGAACTGTTTATGCTTTACTCTCAACTTGTTGCTGAATTTATAACAGTTATTCAGGTACTTACTGAAATGGCTAGTGATCTTCATTTCTTAGATGAGGAAAATATAGTCAAAATTTACAATCGTTATAGACGCACAAGGATTAGAAAGTATCTTGAAATTCTTAAAAGACATCGTATCGAGCCTTTGATTCCCAACAAATAGCCTACCAGTTTATGCATTTTGTGCAAAATATGCATATATAATTTAGCAATAAAAACTATTAAAACAATTGTATTTTTTGTGCTTTTACCCTCTTGTCTTTTAGTGAAAATTATTCTAATATAAAAGAAACATGAAAATTGATGTGCAATACTTTTAAATATAAGCACAAACTGCACAAATAACATGAAAGCTTTACTCAAAGATAAAAATAGAATACATACTGCTGTTTACGGATGTGGCAATATCCTCTTTGGGGATGATGGAGTTGGTCCTGTAGTTGCCAATACTTTGCGTGGTATGAATTTAGGACAGGATATTCTTATAGAGGATGTTGGGACGAGCATAAGAGATATCTTGTTTGATTATCTCTTAGCTCCACAGTTAGGTCCAAGGCGTATTATAATTATCGATGCAGTAGATTTTCCTGATAGAACACCGGGTGAAGTATTTGAGATTCAGCCAAGGAATGTTCCTGTTAAAAAGAGTCATGATTTTTCACTTCATCAGTTTCCTACAGTAAACATGCTTGCTGAGCTTGCTGAAGCAACAGATATAGAAGTTCGAGTGATTGCAATTCAAGTAGAGTCTATTCCAGATACAGTACGCCCTGGTCTATCGAAACCAGTAGCTAATGCCGTTGAAATGGCCTGTAAAAGGATTCTTGAAATCCTTAAGCGGGAAAAAACAAGTGAGGTAAAAGAGTTATGATGTATGAATTTCGGGTAAATGAACTTGCACAAGAGTTTGGTGTGCACCGTAATACAATCCGTAATTGGATTAAATCCGGTGCTATCCCGGCAAAAGAAGGTCCGGGTAGACGATATCTGATGAAATGGTCAGATTATCAGGCACTTTGTGAGAAGTTTGGTAAGACACCCAAAAAGCCTCCTACAGGTAGTTTAGAAGTAGAGGAAGTACAGCAAAAGACAACTCCTATTCATTTAAAGCCAAAAACAAAGCCATTCTATCCTGATCCCTCATGGGCAGATGTATGTCTGACATGCGGTACCTGTGCTAGTGCCTGTCCAATTGCAGGTGTTGATGGTATGGATCCAAGAAAAGTTGTAAGAATGGCAGCCCTGGGGATGGAAGAAGAGTTGATTGAGAGTGATTGGGTATGGAAATGCACAATGTGTGCAAAGTGTGAAGAAGCCTGCCCTATGAATGTAGAGATCGTTCAACTAATCAGAAAAATAAGATCTCTACGTCCAAGGGATAAGGTGCCAGGGCCAATACATAAGGGCGTAGTAAATTGTTTAGAAAGAGGCAACAACTTAGGTATTCCAAAGGATGATTTTATCTTTCTTTTAGAAGATTTAAGTGAGGAGATGGCAGAAGATTGCTGTCCAGGGTTTAAAGCTCCAGTAGATGTAAGAGGTGCAAGAATCCTTGTGACTGTAAATTCAAAAGAGCCCTTTGCAGAGCCGGACGACATGAAGTTCTGGTGGAAGATATTTTATGCGGCTGGAGAGTCATGGACTATCCCCTCTGAATACTGGGAAGGTGTTAACTGGGGGCTCTTTTCTGGTGATGATGAAGCAATGAAGACCATAGTTGGTCGAATAGTTGATAATCTTAAACGCCTAAATTGTGAAGGTTTACTCCTACCTGAATGAGGCCATGCATATTACGCAACCCGGTACGGGTTGACAAAGTGGTTCCCAGAAGTCCTTAAAAAGTACAAAATTTACTCTGTATTTGATCTCCTTTTAGAATATTTAAAAGAAGGTCGCATAAAGGTAGATCCTACAAGACATCCTCAAAGAACTACCTATCATGATCCATGTAACTATGGAAGAAAGTCTCTTAAGACCTTTGGCCATGGTTACTTTGAAGAGGGTCGTATAATTACTAAGGAATGTGCTCCAGATTTTGTAGAGATGTATCCAAATAGAGAAGGCAATTACTGTTGTGGTGCTGGTGGTGGTGCATGGGCAATGCCATTTAAGGCTGAAAGAGTCTATTATGGAAGAATTAAGGCACGTCAAATTCAGGAGACTGAGGCAGAGCTTGTTGTTACACCTTGTCATAACTGTAGAGATCAGATCATGAAGTCCCTTAATAAAGAGTATGATCTAGGGATCGAGGTCAAATACATGTGGGAACTTGTAGCAGATTCTCTCATACTCCCTGGTCAGGATAAGGGAGATGAAGAAGAGAAGAAAGAGTAAGTAAGTCTTAGTTAGTTTTATTAAGGAGGAATACCATGTCTAATAGGGAAACCATTGGTTCAGTCATGGTAGTTGGAGGCGGTGTTGCTGGTATTCAAGCCGCTTTAGACCTAGCTGATTCAGGTTATTTTGTATATTTGGTAGAAAGAAGCGGTGCCATAGGTGGTGCTATGGCGCAGCTTGACAAGACCTTCCCTACCAATGACTGTGCCATGTGAATATTGGCACCCAAGTTGGTTGAGTGCGGTCGGCACTTAAACATAAAATTAATGACCCTTTGCGAGGTCGAAGATGTATCTGGGCAAGAAGGTAATTTTACTGTAACAGTTAAAGAACATCCACGTTATGTGGACATGGATAAATGCATTGCCTGTGGGCAGTGTGCTGAAAAGTGTCCTAAAAAGGTTATAGATGAGTACAACGCAGGCACTACCAAAAGAAAAGCAATCTATGTAAAGTATGCCCAAGCTGTCCCTCTAAAGTATCAGATTGATCCTGAGCACTGCATAAGATTAAACAAACCAGGTAAATGTGGATTTTGTGAAAAGGTATGTCCTGCTGGTGCAATAAACTTTGATGATAAAGAAAAGATTCACAAAATAAACGTTGGCTCTATTATTCTAGCTCCTGGTTTTGATTGCTTTGATCCTAAAAAGGCTAGAGTTTGGGGATATGGAGAATATCCCAATGTCATTACTTCTATTCAGTTAGAGAGATATCTATCTGCCTCTGGTCCTACTGAAGGTCATCTGATACGTCCATCAGATAAAAAGCCTGTTAGAAAGATGGCATTCTTACAGTGTGTAGGAAGTAGGGATAAGAATCGTTGTTCTAATGAATATTGTTCCTCTGTGTGTTGTATGTATGCAATTAAAGAGGCTATTATTGCTAAAGATCACGTACCAGATCTAGATATAACAATCTTCTTTATGGACATGCGCACCTTTGGTAAAGACTTTGAGCGTTACTATGAAGCTGCAAAGACCAAACATGGTATTAGATTTGTAAGGTGCAGGGTCCATGGAGTAGAGCCTCAGGGTAAAGAAGGAGATCTTAGACTCCACTACATAAATGAAGAAGGTAGGCAGATAGAGGAATACTATGATGTAGTAGTACTTTCTGTAGGACTTGAAACTCCAAAGAGTGTTATTGAGCTGTCAAACAAAATAGGTATTCAGCTTACTCCTCATCATTTTGCTGCAACAAGCGCATTTTATCCTGTTCTTACTTCAAGACCTGGTATATTTACTTGTGGATCATTTGCTGGTCCTAAAGACATTCCTCAATCTGTAATGGAGGGTTCTGCAGCAGCAGCTGGGGTTGCAGAGGTCCTTACTCCTGCCCGTTATAGTTTAACCAAAGAAAAAACCTTCCCCCCAGAAAGAGATGTATCTAAGGAAGAGCCACGTGTAGGTGTGTTTGTATGTCACTGTGGTTCCAATATCGCTGGAGTAATAGATGTAAAAGAGGTTGCAGAGTATGCTGCTACCCTTCCAGATGTTGTTCATGTAGAGAGAAACTTATTTACATGTTCTCAGGATACTCAAGATATAATTAGGCAACGTATTGAAGAGAAAAAGTTAAACAGAATTGTTGTAGCAGCATGTACACCAAGGACCCACGAGCCTTTATTTAGAGAAACTATGAAGGCGGCAGGTCTTAATGAATATCTCTTTGAGATGGCAAATCTTAGGAATCAAGACTCATGGGTACATTCTAATGATCCTAAGAGGGCAACAGAGAAGGCAAAAGATCTAGTGCGTATGGCTGTTGCCAAAGTTAGACTCCTTGTTCCTCTAAAGACAGATAGTGTCTCTATTACTCCTTCTGCATTAGTAATAGGTGGTGGTATATCTGGCATGGTAAGTGCTCTTAGCCTTGCAGAGCAAGGTTTTGAGGTCCATCTTGTAGAAAAGAGTAAACACCTTGGTGGAAATGCTCGTCATCTTGCCTATACATGGACTTATGAAGATATCTCTCTTTATTTAAGAAAGCTTGAGTCCCAAATTAAAGAAAATCCCAAGATCAAGCTTTACTTAGAATCTGAGGTAGTAGGTGCAGAGGGATTTGTAGGTAATTTTAAATCTACAATATTACATAAAGGTAAAAAGCGCGTTATTGAGCATGGCGTAGGTATAATTGCTATAGGTGGACGTGGTTATAAACCTCATGGTGAATATGGTTATGGAAAGTATGAAGAAGTCTTTACCTCTATAGAGTTTGATGCTGTAAGACGTGCAGGTGATTTTAGAGTAAAGAAGGGTAAGAATTTTGTATTTATCCAATGTGTTGGCTCAAGAGAAAAAGATAGGCTCTATTGTTCTAAGGTATGTTGTACTCATTCAGTACAAGCTGCAATTAGCCTTAAAAAAGAAGATCCCTCTAGGTCTGTATATATCCTCTATAGAGACATGAGGACCTATGGAGAGAGGGAACTTCTTTATAAAGAAGCACGTGAGTTAGGGGTAATATTTGTTAACTATGAGCTTCATGGAAAGCCAAAGGTAAAGAAAAAGAAGCATGGACTTATAATAGAAGTATGGGATCATGTGCTCCACAGGCCAATGGAGATAGATGCAGATGTGTTGATTTTAGCAACTGCTATCTTGCCTAATCCTAAAGCAAAGGAACTGGCAAAGCTTTATAAGGTCTCAATAGATTCTGATGGATTCTTCCAAGAGGCTCATGTCAAACTAAGACCTGTTGATTTTGCTACAGATGGACTTTTTATGGCAGGTCTTTGCCATTATCCAAAGCCAGTTGAAGAATCCATTGCTCAGGCAAAGGCGGCTGCTGCAAGGGCAGGTACTCTTTTATCTAAGAAGAATATTGCACTTGAGCCAATAAAGGCGGTAGTAAATCCCGACAAGTGTGATGGTTGTGCACTTTGTATAGATGTTTGTCCATATCAGGCAATAAGCCTTATAGAAGGTGTAGATGAACAAGGTGAACCCTATAAGAGGGTAGTCATTAATAAGGCACAGTGTAAGGGCTGTGGAGTATGTCAGGGTACATGTCCAAAAGATGGGGTCAGTGTAGCAGGCTTTACCATGGAAGAATTAAAGGCACAGGTAGAAGCTGCTCTTGTAGCTTAGGTTACAAGAAAGAGTTTATAGATATAGGAGAGTAAGCCATGAGTTACGAGCCAAAAATTATAGCCTTTTGCTGTAATTGGTGTTCTTATGCCGCAGCAGATTTGGCAGGCATATCAAGGATGCAATATCCCCCCAATGTCAGAATCATAAGGGTAATGTGTTCTGGCATGGTTCATCCAGAGCTTATACTTGATGCCCTAAACAAAGGGGCAGATGGTGTGATGGTGCTTGGGTGACACCTTGGTGAATGTCATTACCTGGATGGTAATTACAAGGCATTGGCTAGGGCGCAAATGGTAGAAGAGTTACTAGAAGATTTTGGTTATGAGCGTGAGCGTTTCTCTATTGCTTGGTGCTCAGCAGCAGAACCAGATAAGTTTGTTGAGGCTGTTACCAAGATGACAGAAAAGGTCAAATCCTTGGGGCCCCATCAAAATAGCCTTGTAAAAGACAAGGCAAAGTAAAGGAGGTTGGCTATGGCAGTAAGAGTTGCAGAAGAATGGTTAAGTGCCTGTTCTGGATGTGAGATAGCCATATTAAATATTGGGGAGCCCCTGGTAGACCTTTTAGATAAATTAGAGTTTGTACATATACCTGTACTGATGGATCATAAATACTATGGTCAGTGTGGAGAGAAGAAGGAATTAGAGATTCCTGAGGCAGATGTTGGGATTATATCTGGTGCTGTAGCAAATGAAGAACATCTTGAAGTGCTTCATAAGATGCGAGAAAAGTGTAAAATACTTATTGCTCTTGGAACATGTGCTACTCATGGAGGGATTCCAGCTCTTATAAATTGCTGGACTATGGATGAGGCGCTTGAGACAATATTTAATACTCCAACAACCCAAAAACCTTCTTCTTATCCAGATCAAGGTGTTCCAAAGTTGTTAGACAGGGTATATGCAGTAGATGAAAAGGTTGAGGTGGATGTATATCTACCTGGTTGCCCCCCAAATCCAAGACATATAGCAGAGGTAATAAATGCCCTTTTAAAGGGAGACAAACCTGCTCTTCCAGAAAAGAGTGTATGTGATACATGTCCTGCCATAAGGAAGGGGAAAGGTAGTGTAAAAAAGATAAAAAGATTCCTTGAAAATGCTAAGTTTGATCCCAATCAACCAAAGGATAGGATGCAATGTCTTCTTGAACAAGGTTTTATGTGTATGGGTCCTGTTACTGCAGCTGGCTGTGCAATAGATGGTGTTCCTAGATGTATAAGCGCGGGTGTTCCATGTAGAGGTTGTTTTGGACCAGTTAAAAGAGACGGAAACCAGCTTTTAGACATGTTTAATGCCTTAGCAAGTAATGGAATTGATTGGAAGAGCATTGTAGATAGAAAGTCACTCCTTCGTTTTTCAGGAGCACATGGCAGGCTTAGACCTACACGCAAGTAATCTATAATGGAGGCAGTAAATGGGAAAGGTATTAAATATACAGCCAGTAACTAGGATTGAGGGGCATGCCAGTATCAGCATATATTTAGATGATAATGGCAATGTAAAAGATACAAGGTTAAATATCTTGTCCCTCAGAGGCTTTGAAAAGTTTATAGAAGGACGTCCTGCAGAAGAAGTCCCAAGGATTGTAAATAGGATATGTGGCATTTGTCCTTGGATGCATCATCTAGCTGCAAATAAGGCAGTAGATGGCTGTTTTGGAGTAACCCCTCCTCCTGCAGGTCATAAGTTAAGAGAGTTATGCCAGATAATGGCTCATGTTAATGATAAGATTCTTCATTTCTTCTTTCTTGCCGCACCAGATTTTGTAATTGGACCAGATGGAGACTATACAGTAAGAAATGTCATTGGCATAGTAAGACAGGCTCCAGAGCTTGCCTCAAAGGTAGTTAAGATGCGTCAGCTTAGCCAGCTTATGTTAGAGCGTTTTGCTGGCAAGTCTATTCATCCAATGGCAGGAGTAACTGGTGGTTTTTCTAAGCCAATGACAGAAGATGAGAGAAAAGGGCTTTTAGAAGATGCTAAGACCTTATTAGACTTCTCTCTATATGCCCTTGATTTTGCAAAGGAAAATGTCTTTAGCAAGTATGAAGACGTCATTAAAAATCTAGGTACTATAAAGACTGGATTTTTAGGCACAGTAGATGATAATGGTAACCTTCGTTTATACGATGGTCACCTAAGGCTTATGAAGCCAGATGGTAGTTATGTAGACTTCTCTTATGATGAATATGAAGACTATATAGAGGAGCATGTTGAGCCTTACTCTTATGCTAAGATGCCTTATGCAAAGGTATGGAAAGAAGGATTTTCAATGGATCTTAGTGCCCCAAAGGGTATATACAGGGCAAATACTTTAGCAAGGATCAATGTTGCAGATAAGATGGCAACTCCTAGGGCCCAAGAGGCATTTGAAGAGTTTAGAGAAAAGTGGGGTAGACCTGTTCAAAATACACTTCTTTATCATTGGGCAAGGCTAATAGAGCTCATTTATGCATGTGAAAGAACCATTGAGCTTTTAAATGACAAAGATATTACAGATCCTCATGTAAGAGCTAAAGTCAAACCAAAGGCAGGAAGGGGCATTGGTTGTGTAGAGGCGCCAAGAGGTACACTTATTCATGATTATACTACAGATGAAAACGGTTGTATCTTAAAAGCGAATATGATTGTGGGCACAACCCATAATATTGCTCCTATGAATATGAGCGTTGCACAGGCAGCTAAGTCTTTAATAAAAGATGGCAAGTATAATGAGGAACTATTAAATAAAGTAGAAATGGCAGTTCGTGCCTATGACCCGTGAATTTCATGTGCCACTCACCGCCTGGATGGCGGCATTGCTCTAACAGTAAATATAATGGATTCAAAAGGGCAGTTGTTAGATAGCCTTAAGAATTAGAGGAGGCTTATTATGGCTGAAAAGAAAGATAAAAAGAAAAAAGAACGAAGGAAGGTAAAGGCAGAATGCCCTAGTTGTGCATGTGGATATATTGGGCATATGACTGTAGATGAATTAAGAGAAAGGGCAGTAGGAGAAGAATTTGATGCTAGATGCCCTGTTTGTAGACAAATTCATCTGACAAGAGAAGAGATTGAAGAGCTTGAAAAGTGTAAGATAGTAGATTCTGAACACTTTAAGAAGATTAAAAAAGAAGCCGAAGTATAAAAGAAGAAAATAAAGTTTTGCAGGGGTAAAAGCACCTATCACTCATCTCCACCCCCCACTAAAGGAAATCTTATCCCTTCCACCTTACCCCTGCAAATTTTGTATATATTATCTTTTCCTCTCTCAAAGCCTCCTTATTTTTTAATAAAAATAAGGAGGCTTTTTTACTTTTTATTTTTGAATTTTAAAATAAAAAAGAGGGGTTTTTATTCCCCTCTTTTTTATCTGTTTATAGAGTGCTTAGATATTAAGCTTTATTAAATATTACATGTCCGTTTTCATCAACATCTACAATGATTTCATCCCCTGGTTTAAAGGTACCCTCTAATATCTTAAGGGCTAGAGGGTCTTCAATGTATTTCTGTATTGCCCTTTTAAGTGGTCTTGCACCAAAGTTTGGATCATAACCAACCTCTGCAAGCCACTCTTTAGCCTTGTCTGTAAGTCTAATCTTGTAATTGTGTTCTTTAAGTCTCTCACTTAAGTAACCAAGCTGTATGTCAACAATCTTCTTAAGATCTTCCTTGCTAAGGCTATGGAATATGATTATTTCATCAACCCTGTTTAAGAATTCAGGCCTAAAATGTGCTCTTAAGGCATCCATAACCCTTTGTTCTGCAAGAGCAGGATCTTTTATCTCTTGTATTAGTTCACTTCCAATATTAGAGGTCATAATGATGATAGTATTCCTAAAGTCTACAGTACGTCCTTTACCATCTGTAAGCCTTCCATCATCTAATATCTGTAATAGAATATTAAATACATCTCTATGCGCCTTTTCTATCTCATCAAAGAGCACTACAGAGTAGGGGCGTCTTCTAACAGCTTCTGTTAGGTAGCCACCTTCTTCATATCCTACATAACCTGGTGGTGCTCCAATTAGTCTTGCAACAGCATGTTTTTCCATATACTCACTCATATCAATACGGATCATTGCCTGCTCTGTATCAAACATGAACTCTGCAAGTGCTCTTGCTAGCTCAGTCTTTCCAACACCTGTTGGTCCTAAGAATATAAAAGATCCTATTGGTCTTCTTGGATCTTGTAATCCTGCTCTTGCACGTCTTACTGCATTAGAGACAGCCTCAATAGCCTTCTTTTGTCCAACAACTCGACGGCTAAGGCGTTCTTCCATATGGACAAGCTTTTCTCTTTCACCCTCAAGGAGTTTACTTACAGGGATACCAGTCCATTTAGAGATAATTGCTGCTATATCTTCAGCATCTACCTCTTCTTTTAACATTCTAGTGCCATCTTTTTGGAGTTCTTCTAACTCTTTTTGAGCCTTTTCAAGTTCTTGTTCTAAAGAAGGAATACGTCCGTAAAGAATCTCTGCTACTTTGTTTAGATCCCCTTGTCGCTGATATTTTTCTGCTTCTATCTTTAGCTTATCTATCTCTTCTTTTATGTTTCTTATACGTTGTATGATATCTTTTTCTTGTTTCCACCTTGCCTTTAAAGCATCGCTTTTTTCACGAAGATTAGATAGCTCTTTTTCTATCTTTTCAAGCCTTTCTTTAGATGCAGGGTCGCTTTCTTTCTTTAGAGCCTCTCTTTCAATCTCAAGCTGTACAATCTTTCTTTCAATTTCATCTATCTCTGATGGTAGAGAGTCAATTTCTATTCTAAGCTTTGCAGCAGCTTCATCTATTAGGTCAATTGCCTTATCTGGTAAAAATCTGTCAGTTATATATCTATGAGAAAGGGTTGCTGCTGCAACAATTGCAGAGTCTTTTATACGAACTCCGTGGTGAACTTCATACTTCTCTTTAAGCCCTCTAAGAATTGCAATAGTATCTTCAACACTTGGTTCATCAACCATTACAGGCTGAAATCTTCTCTCTAATGCAGCATCTTTTTCTATGTATTTTCTGTATTCATCTATAGTTGTTGCACCAATACAGTGTAATTCACCCCTTGCAAGTGCAGGTTTTAACATGTTTGATGCATCCATTGCCCCTTCAGAGGCACCTGCACCAACCAGGGTATGAATCTCATCAATAAACAAGATCACTTCACCTTGTTTTTCTGCTATTTCTTTTAAGACAGCCTTTAATCTTTCTTCAAATTCGCCTCTAAATTTTGCACCTGCAATAAGTGCTCCCATATCTAGGGCAACAATGCGTCTATCACGTAGTGTTTCAGGAACATCACCAGATACAATTCTTTGTGCAAGTCCTTCAACTATAGCAGTTTTACCTACTCCTGGTTCTCCAATTAGTACAGGGTTATTCTTAGTTCTTCTTGAAAGCACTTGTATGACTCTTCTGATTTCATCATCTCTTCCTATAACTGGATCTAACTTCCCTGCACGGGCAAGTTGAGTTAGATCCCTTCCATATTTTTCAAGTGCTTGATACTTTTCTTCTGGATTTGGGTCTGTAATCCTTTGTCCACCTCTTATAGAGGCAAGTGCCTGTAAGAAGCTGTCTTTTGTTACACCTCTTGCACTGAGAGCATCAGATGCAGGGCATTTTGCCTCTAATATTGCTAGTACCAGATGTTCTCCACTTACATATTCATCTTTTAATTCATCTGCGATTGTGAATGCTCTCTGTAATATCTGGTTAAGAGTTGGGGAAAGATATACTTGTAGTCCCGCACCACTGACTTGTGGTATCTTGTTTAATGCATCTTCTAGATCTGCAATAACTGCGGGTAGTTCAACCCCCATCTTTTTTAGAACTGCAGGTACTACTCCATCTTTTTGTTTTAATAGGACAAGAAGTAGATGTTCTGGTTCTATATTTTGATGCCCTCTAGATTGAGCCAGTTGCTGAGACTCTTGTAGGGCTTCTTGAGATTTCATCGTAAATTTATCCATTCTCATGGTCTATTACCTCTCTTTTTTATTTTTTTGTTTAGTTAGAAAAATAGAAATAGAGATTTTAACGGCATGAAATTTGCTTATACCGTTATGCTATAAGCAAACTAAGAATCATATAGGCTAGTGTCAAGAATTTATAAAAATTTTTTTGACTTAGAATTTCTAAGTTACCAAGAAATAGAAATATATTGATTTAAGCACTTTTTTACTTTTTTATGATTTAGGATAGTATCCTAAGGCTTATATCTACACTTCTTGCACTGTGAGTAAGGCATCCACAAGATATTTGATCTATACCTGTTAAGGCTACTTCTCTAATATTGTCAATGCATATGCCTCCTGATGCCTCTAATAATATAGAAGGGGAGATAGAGCGAGCATAACTTACTGCTTCCTTTAGTCTTGTTACATCCTTTCCCTCAACCATGTTATCTAAAAGTAAAGAGTCAGCACCTGAGTCTATAGCTTCTTTTATCTGTTTTTTATTACTTACCTCAACTTGTATCTTTAGAAGATGATGTGCCTCTTTTCTACACAATTCTATAGCCCTTTTTATAGAACCAACCGCAACAATATGGTTATCTTTTATCAAGATCCCATCAAAGAGAGAAAATCTGTGATTTTTAGCTCCAGCTATACTAACTGCATATTTTTCAAGCACTCTAAAGCATGGAGTGGTTTTTCTTGTATCAACTATTGTTACCTTAAGGTCTTTTACCTTATCTACTAACCTTTTTGTAAAGGTAGATATGCCGCAAAGATGCTGTAAGAAATTAAGAGCAATTCGTTCTACACAAAGGACACTATAGGTTTTTGCTTGAATTTCTAATAAATACTCTCCCTTTTTTAGCTCTTGGCCTTCTTTGGCGCAAAATAAAAATTCTACGTTTGGATCAAATGTTAAAAAACACTCTTTTGCAACAAATAAACATGAGGCAACAATATCCTCTTTTGCTACAATCTTAGCTCTACAAATCCTCTCTGTATCTACTATCGCCTTACTTGTTATATCATAAGGCCCAATATCTTCTTCTAAAGCATGTTTTATTAGATATTCATAAGTTCTTTTATCTGGGATAAGTCCCATCTATTCCTCTATTTCTTTAAGCCTGTTTTTATGTGCTCTTATTTTTGAAAGCCTTGCCTCAAAACGTTCTACCTTTTCCCTTTCTTTTTCTACTATATCCTTTGGAGCCTTTGTCAAGAAATTATCATTTGCAAGCTTTGATAAAGACTTCTTTAGCTCTTTTTCGATCTTTTTCTCTTCTTTGGATAATTTTTCTAATTCTGCCTTTATATCAACAAGTCCCTTTAAGGGTACAAAGAGCTCTACATGTTCTAATATAACAGAACCTGCTCCTTTAGGTCTTTGAGAGTCAACCAAGAGCTGTTCTATAGTATCTACCTTAGCTAATACTTTTATAGAATTTTGTTGTTCTTCTATAAGTTCTTTTATTTCTTTTGTATGAGGTATTACCTTTAACGGTATCTTTGCTCCTGGATGAATTCCAAGCTCAGATCTAAGATTTCTAAGACCTGTAATAATATCCATTAGCTCTTTCATCCTTTCTTCAACCTCTTTATTGCTAAAGAGATCATCTGAGCTTGGATATTGTTGAGTCATAATATAACCAGATGTATTTGGTAAATAATGCCATAGCTCCTCTGTTACAAATGGGATGATTGGATGGAGTAGTTTAAGGGAATCAGTTAATACCTTAAGTGCAACCGCTAGTGAAGCAACCTTTTTATCATTATCTTTACTCGTTACATCTGGTTTAAATATCTCTAAATACCAATCACAGAACTCATGCCAATAAAATTTGTAAAGTGATTTTGCAGCTATATCAAAATCAAAGTTATCAAGTGCATTTCTTACTTTTTTTATAGTATTATTTAACCTTGAGAGAATCCATCTTTGGTACAATGTAAGCTTTGGAATATTATCTTTTAGATTGTTTATAAACTCTATTTCTTCTTTTCCCGGTTCATACATCAAGATTAGACGCGCTGCATTCCATATCTTGTTTATAAAGTGCCTGTAGCCTTCAATACGTTCTTCAGCAAGTTTTATATCACGCCCCTGTGCTGCAAAGGCTGCAAGGGTAAATCTTACTGCATCTGTTCCAAACTTATCCATTATGATCAGAGGGTCTATAACATTGCCCTTGGATTTACTCATCTTTTCTCCATGTTTATCTCTTACAAGTGCATGGAGATAGACATACTTAAAGGGTACATCATTCATAAAGTGGATGCCCATCATCATCATTCGTGCAACCCAGAAAAATAGTATGTCAAAGCTTGTTATAAGGACAGATGTTGGATAAAAACGTTTTAAGTCTTCAGTCTCATCCGGCCACCCTAAGGTAGAAAACGGCCAAAGTGCAGAACTAAACCATGTATCAAGTACATCTTGTTCTTGTTCTATATTATGAGAGCCACACCTTGAACATTTATCAGGATCATTTGTTGCTACTGTTATCTGTCCACAATCTTTACATTTCCATGCTGGTATTCTATGTCCCCACCATATTTGGCGAGATATACACCAGTCTCTTATATTGGTCATCCATTCTTCATAGGTTCTAAACCAAGATGGTGGTACAATTTTAGTTTTGCCATCTACAACAGCTTTTAGCGCAGGCTGGGCTAATGGTTTGGTCTTTACAAACCACTGTTTTGAAAGTCTTGGCTCAACTACTGTTTTACATCTATAGCAGGTTCCAATAGCATGTTGATGATCTTCTATCTTTTCAATAAGTCCTTGAGCCTCTAGATCTTCAACCACCTTTTTCCTTGCCTCATATCGATCAAGCCCCTTATATGTCCCTGCATTTTCATTTAAGACAGCATTTTCATCAAATATATTTATTGCAGGTAGATCATGACGCCTAGATATCTCAAAGTCATTAAAGTCGTGGGCTGGTGTTACTTTAACTGCACCTGTACCAAATTCTGGGTCTACATGTTTATCTGCTATAACAGGAATTTTCCTATTAAGAAGAGGAAGTACTAGTGTCTTTCCTATGAATTTTTTATATCGTTCATCTTCAGGATTTACTGCAACAGCAGTATCGCCTAAGAGGGTTTCTGGACGTGTAGTTGCAACAACTATGTATCCATTCCCATCATCGAAGGGATATCTTATATACCAAAGTTTACCATCTCTTTGTTCATGTTCTACCTCTATGTCTGCAAGGGCAGTGTGGCATCTTGGACACCAGTTTATGATATAGTCTCCTTGATATATAAGCCCTTCTTGATATAGCCTTACAAAGACCTGCCTTACAGCCCTAGAAAGTCCTTCGTCCATAGTAAATCTTTCATGTTCCCAATCGCATGAACAACCAAGTCTTTTAAGCTGTTCTATTATTCTTCCACCAGATTCAGCTTTCCACTTCCAGACCCTTTCAATAAACTTCTCCCTACCAAGGTCGTATCTAGTAAGTCCTTCTTGTGCCAGTTGGCGTTCAACAACATTTTGAGTTGCAATACCGGCATGGTCTGTGCCTGGTACCCAAAGAGTGTTATAGCCATCCATGCGTTTATATCTTACAAGTATATCCTGAAGTGTATTGTTTAATGCATGTCCAATATGAAGAACCCCTGTTACATTTGGAGGAGGTATCACCATGGAGAAATTAGGTTTATTAGGATCGTAAGATGGGCGAAACAATCCATTTTCTTCCCATTTTTTATACCATTTTGTCTCTACATCTTTAAACTCATATGACTTGGGCAATAAAGCAGATTTAGCTTCAGAGGCCATAGCAGAAAGATCTCCTTTTTTATTTATCTATTTTTAAAAATCTTCCGTATATATAAAAAACACTAAAAGATTTAAAACGAAGTCAAGAATAGCTCTAAACCAATGCTTTTTCAACCGATGTTTTTTAAAGATGATTACTAGAGTTTTAAATTAATTAAAGAGGTTAAAATGCTAGAAAGAAGAAAGAGTCCTAGATACAGGGTATATTTTAGAGTTTATTATCCAGCCAATAACTCATGGGGCCACTGTACAGATATATCTTTGGAGGGATGTAGGCTTTGGGTACCATTTTTAGTAGCTCCAGGACATTTAGTAGAGTTCTTGCTAGAGCTTCCAGTAATTGGAGTAATACAGCTTACTGGTTACGTACAACACATGCAAGATAGCAATGAAGTAGGCGTACAGCTTGTACAAGTACGATTTAGTAGAGAAGATACGATTTATTATCAAATATATGCTAAATTTTTAAAGGTTGTGGCTCAACTTAAAGAGGTGAAAGAAAACTATGAAGCACTTGTTGAGCAAGGAGAAATACCTAGATACATACTTCCAGATGAACAAGATTGTATGAGAGAGGCTAGGGTAGGATAAAAAGCTCTGGTTCCAATTTTACAATTTATTCCATACTCTTCATTAAAGAATTAAAGGTATAATATAAACTCTTATTAAAATCTTATCTCCTGCCACTTCCTTTAAACTTAGCATCTCTAACCATATCTACTAGTTCTTTTGATATCTGCCATTTGTTTAGTGGGCTTATGATGTATAAGCCATCTATCCATGTTGCTATTTTATTTATAAGCTCTTTTGTTATATCAAGAGCTACTGCCCTTTGATCTTCAACCTTCTCATATTGCCAAAGCTTTTTTCTTATCCATTCCGGCACATTTATTCCAGGGACTTCATTGTGTAAAAATTCTGCATTTCTAGCAGAGATTAGAGGGAATATGCCCGGAAATATTAATAGTCCAAGCTCTTTTGTAAGTTCATACATAGACTCAACTTCATCTGGATCAAAAATAGGCTGTGTCATCACAAAATGTGCACCCAGTGCAGCCTTTTTTTCAAGTCTAGAGAGTTGCATTCTTGGTCTTGAAGCAATATAGCTGTATGCGACACCAATAGATATATTAGTCCTCTTTTTCATAGATCTACCAGCAAGATTATAACCTTGGTTGTACATGGAGATCATTTTTACAAGTCCAAAGGAATCTGTATCAAATACACCGCTTACCCCTGGTTGATCTGATGAACTGGCAGGGTCTCCTGTAATTGCAAGAATTGCCTCTATGCCTAAAAAATGAGCTGCCATAATCTGTGCCTGGAGCCCCAATATGTTTCTATCTCTACATGTTAAATGTATTACTGTATGGAGTCCTAGTTGGGTCTTAATCTTATGTGCAATGGAGAGATTGTCTGCTCTCAATATTGCAAGAGGGTGCTCTGCAAGTGTAATAGCATCCACTCCAGAGGCCTTTAACTCTTTTGCTCCAGCCATTACGTTTGATATATCAAGATGAGGGGGAGGGTCTAATTCTACAAGGATTGGAATAAGTTCTTGTTTCTTTAAATCTTCTAACATGCCCCCTTTACTTGGAGCAGTTTCTTCTCCCTTTTCTTCTTCTACATGACCTATATCTGGTACTGGTATTACTACTTTGGCCTTTTTAATGTGCAATATCTGTCTAAATTCATGTATATGCGCAGGGGTTGTTCCACAGCATCCTCCTACAAGTTTGGCTCCAAGTTTTATCATTTGAGAAAGGGCTTGAGCCATATATGCAGGTTGTGCTGAATAGACAGTTCTGCCTCCTATTATTTCAGGAAGTCCAGCATTAGGATAGGCAGAAAATGGAACCTCTTCCTTTAAAGAAGACATGTCCTTTATTGCAACAAGCATGGCGCTTACACCACGGCCGCAATTAGAGCCTATTACATCTGCTCCTGCCTCTATCGCCTTTAATCCAAATTCTTTTGCGCTTATACCATTTGCTGTTCTTCCTCTTGAAGGAAATACCATGTGTGCTACAACTGGTATATCAGAGGCTATCTCTTTAGAAATCCTAATTGCTAAAAGAACCTCTTCTAACTGGGTGAAGGTATCAAGCATTATTAGATCAACTTTGCCATCTATTAATGCTTGGATCTGCTCCCTAAAGGCTTCTTCCATAAGAGGGAGTATATTTTCTCTATTTTCTTCTTTAAGAATTTCTCCAGTAGGCCCAACAGAGCCTGCTACATATACTTCATGTCCTGCTGCTTTTTTGGCAATAGCTGCTGCTGCTAAATTGATTTCTCTTGTGTGTTCATCTAGTCCTACCTTGCCAAGTTTTATTCTATTGGCACCAAAGGTGTTAGTCTCTATAACATCTGAGCCTGCACGTACATATTCTTCATGGATAGTAAATATTAGGTGTGGTTCTGTAAGGTTTAGAAAATCAGTATTTTGTTTTATATCTATCCCTTTTTCATAAATGTATGTTCCAATAGCACCATCGCCTAATAGTACCTTTTGATATAATTGTTCTAAAAACGATTTCTTTCCACTTTGCATACCTTCCCCCATGCTACTATTGCCAGATCCTTAGCTATTATTTTTTATTTATTCCTATGGCTGTTGAATTATCTTTATCTTAGCCTTGGCCCTTTGATGTTTTAACCAACAACTAAATACCTCTAGCTGTTTATCTTGAAGGAGAGCCTTCTTTATAACTTCTTTTTCTTTCTTATAGTCCTTCATATCGGCAGGTTTCTTGCCTGCAAAAGAAAGTACATAAAGTCCTGTTGGATATATAATTACATGAGATACAATAGGAGTTTGGGGGCTTAGTTGTAGCCCAAACTCTACTACCTTAGGAGGCAATACCCCATTTGCTGTAAGGTCACTTCGTTTAAAGTAACCAGTATCTTGTACTTTAAGTTTTAACTCTTTAGCAGCCTTTTCTAGTCCTTCTTTTTGGGCAAGCATTAACAATTTTTGTGCCTCTTTTTTACAGAGCTTAAAGGCATCAGCCACTATCACATCTTGTTTTACTCTATCTTTTACTTCTTTAAATGTTGGTACATATGGAGCTCTTTTAGCTATTACTTGGGCAATTAAAACCCCTGATGGAACCCTTAAAAGAGAGCTAAGTTCACCCTGTCCAAGTGCAAAAAGTTGTGTTAAGGCTTCATTGTCTCCTATAAGAAATGCAGGGGGATGTTGTTTGTCAAAAAATCCTGTTTTCTTAAGCTCTATATGATTTCTTTCTTCATAGGCTTTAAGGCTTCCAAGCTGAAGTATTTGATCATAAGCAGATTGTGCAGCTTTAAATGCCAGTCCTTCAGCCCTTTTTGTCTTTAATATGTTCTCTATTTTATCTTTAACTTTAGAGAGTGGAGTTACTTTTTTAGGTATTATTTTTGTAACTTCTACAATATGAAGTCCAAATTTAGTCCTTACAGGTCCACCAATTTGTCCGGGCTTAAGTGAAAATACAAGTTTGTCAAAGGCAGGTACAGTTTGCCCCTTTTCTATAAATCCAAGATCTCCACCCTTTGATGCAGTAAGTTTATCTTGAGAATATTCCTTAGCTAATTTAGCAAAACTTACACCTTTTTTAAGTTCTGCTACAATCTTGTTTGCCTTTTCGTGTATTTTGTTTAGTTGTTCTAATGTGGCATTGGGGGGGATCCTAAGAAGGATGTGACGAACGCGTCTTTTTTCTGGAGTAGTATATTGAGATATGTGTGATTTATAGTACTTTTTAATTTCTTCTTGAGTAATATTTACCTGTTTTTCAAACTTTTTTATAGGGAAAAGCAGATAAGCAATCTTTATTTGAGGCTTAGTCATATAAGCTTTAGAATGTGTTTTGTACCATGCTTTAAGCTCTTTTTCTGTAGGATGAACCTTTGATATAAAGTCTTGGGGATAAAAGACTACAAATTTTAGATCTATTTGTTGATTTTTATACTTATAAAAATCTAGTATCTCATCTTCTGGTACACTTAAACTAGACAACAGAAGGGTTTTAAGTTTATTTTCCAAAAGAGATTGTCTTACCTGTGCCTCAAACTGTTCAGGGGTTAAATCAGCATTTGCAAGGATCTGTTTATAGAGTCTTAGACTAAATTTACCTCCAAGTTGAAATGTAGGAATATGGAGTATAGCTTGCCTTACTTCTTCTTTGGTTACTATTAAACCCATATTGTTAGCTGCTTGTTCTATAAGAATCTGATCTATTAATTGGTCTAGGACCCGTTTTTTAAGATTTATCTTTTTTATAAAACCTTGCGGTAGCTCCCCATTAAACATGCGTCTATATTGATCCAATGTGTTTTGATATGCTATTTCATAGTCTCTAACAAGGATCTTTTCTCCATTAACAGTTGCCATAACACTTAGTCTATTTGCCCTATATGTACCAATACCCCAAAAGACAAATACTAGAACTACTGCCCCAAGTATAATCTTTAAAAACCAAGAGCCGGCATTTCGCCGGATGTAATCAAGCATACTTCTGCCTCTCCTTTCTTATCTTAGGCATATTAGGATTTTAGCCATTAAGATACAGATTGGCTTTATAATCTGCAATCCTGTTTGTAATAAAATGGAGAAAAAATGTCCAGTAAATAAAAAGATTGAAAAAAGATCCCCTGGGAACGAGCTTTGTCTAAGTTTTGGATTAATCGTATGCGTGCGTACCAAGTACACAAGGTATACCGTATTTATCTTCTACCATCTTTTTAAACTGCTCAAAGTCATGATTTTTGCACATTGGTTGTGCTTTTACCATGCAATTGCTTAGATGAATCGCATCAACTTTTACATTTTTTATTACAGAGCCGATATTATTGATAGTGGCTCGTCCAGGGCATTGGCATCTTAAAAAGCCAACAAGTACTGGATCATCATATTGTGCGAATTGGCCATTTTTTTCGGCAACGGCTTTGATGCATTTATATTCTCCTGGGCAGCCATATCCAGCATCCATATAGGAGCCACAGCCAATGAGCAATATGTTTGTTGCCATATTAATTTCCTCCTATAACAGGGTAATTATACTAAACATCCTCGTTCCCAGGGGCATAGTACATAGAAATCTTTTTAGTTATTTATACCTTTTTATAAAAAATAGGCAATAGTTATTGAAGTTAAGTCACAATTAAAATATATAATTAATAGCTTTTATTGTGTTGCCACATACGTTGGTACTGATATTTTTCTGTTGCTTTTATTGTCCTAAATTATGTAATATAGAAGATGAGACCTTTAAGCTTTTTAAACAATAACGAATAATTTAAGATCAAGATATTCTTGATATTCCAAGCATGGAACACCAATTTTATTTAGATATAATTCCTAAAATCTTGATAGTAGATGATGAGGAGGAGACCTGTCGTCTACTATCTGAGGCCCTCTCTGGCATAAGTTGTGAGGTTTTATCAACAACTAGTGCTCAAAATGCCCTTGAAATTGCTCAAGACTGGCTTCCAGATATTGCTCTTCTTGATATTCACATGCCAGAGATGGACGGCTTTATACTTGCTAAAAAGCTTAAAGAAATCTTGCCTGAGATAGGAATTATTTTAGTAAGTGGGTATGGAAATTTTGAAAATGCTATAAAAGCAATAAAAGTAGGGGCAGAGGATTTTATTGAAAAGCCTGTTAAGCTAGATGAATTAACCTTTAGTGTTAAACAAACATTAGATAAGATAAAGCTACGACAGGAAGTAAAAGAAAAAACTGAGCTTTTAAGACAGTCTGAAGAGAAATACAGGATCCTTGTTGAAAATACTACAGATGGTGTTGCCCTTTTTTATAAAGGTAAAATACTCTTTCAAAATAAGGCATTTGCAAATCTCCTAGGTCTTGACTCCATGACCTTAAAAAAGAAAGACCTTGCTGACCTTCTTCATCCAGATGATAGAACAAAGGCAATATCTGATATAACTCGTGTATTAAAGGGAGAGTCTGTTGGTCCAGTAAGGTATAGGTTTAGAAAGAGTAATGGTAATTACTGCTGGATGTCTGTAAACAGTACTTGTATTACTTATAAGGGAAGAAGGACTATTCTTTCAACATTTAGAGATATTACGCCTCTTGTTGAAATGGAATCAATTAGAAAAGACATGGAGAGAATGCTTCGCCATGATATGAAGTCTCATTTGGTTGGAATTATTGGACTTGCTCAAAGGCTCTTAGATAAGACCTCCCTTGATGACAAGCAAAGAAGATATTGTACTAGTATATTACGAAGTGGGCATCAGCTCCAAAAGATGGTGGATACATATTTAGATGTCTCTCGTCTAGAAGATGGCTCTTTTAAGCCTCAGCAAGATACCTTTAATCTATTAGATATTATAGCTCAGGCTAGAAGGACATTAAGAAGCCTTGCTGATGAAAAAAATGTAGATATTATCATTATTTTTAATCACAGCCTCTATTCTACAGAACATAATCTTCCCTTTGTAGGAGATAAGATATATCTACAAAATGCAATAAATAATCTCTTAAAAAATGCTATAGAGGCATCACCTAAAAACAGGAATGTCAAAATAAAAGTACTTACTAAAGATGATCATATCCAGATATCTATACACAACTGGGGAGAAGTTCCTCAGGAGATAAGACACTGCTTTTTTAAAAAATATGCTACTTGTGGCAAAAAAAACGGTACGGGGCTTGGCACCTATATGGCACATCTTGTTGTGACCAGCCATGGAGGTAGTATTAATTTTACTTCTTCAAAGGATGAAGGTACTACTATAACTATGGAATTTCCTTTCTCAAAGTGTAGACCTCAGTGCCTAGCCCCAGATTAACAGTGTTTAAACCCCTAAAGTTTTAACTGTTTTCCCCATTTTTCACTAAATGCTAACTCATTGAGTTCTTTTCTTCCTGGTCCTTTCTCAGGCACCTTAGCAGGGTATCCCACAGGGAAGATACCAACTACTCTTATATCATCTGGTATGTCTAGAAGTTTTTTAACTTTATCTTCATAAAAAACTCCAACAAATACTGTACCAAGACCAAGTGCATGGGCTGCTAACATCATATTTTGTGCACATATACCTGCATCTGTCATATAATATTTTTGCTCCCACATATCTCCAGATGCCTTAGGATCTGCACAAAGTACAATAACTACAGGAGCTTCTTCTATGCCTTTTTGGGCAGGATTTGTTTTATATCCTCTGGGGGCAAAAAATGCTTCTACAAAGGACAATTTAGATAGTTCTTTTTTTATCTTTGGATCTTTCACAACAACAAATCTCCAACATTGTCCATTTGCCCAAGAAGGGGCAAGTCTTGCGGCATCAACGATAGATTTTATCTTATCTGCTTCTACTTCTTTATCTAAAAATCTTCTTATACTTCTTCTTGTCTCTATTGCATTAAATAATTCCATATCTTCTTCCTCCATAATCTAAAGTCTAAAGGGTTCAAGCTCTTGTTGGGTAAATGGTTTAACCTTTAATTTTTTTATAAGCCTATTTTGAAAAAAGATATCAACTGTTATCTCATTGGTTGAATCCTTTATCTTTTTTATATTGCAATATCTAGCAAGGATTTTAGCCGAGATTTCTATTTGACTTTCATCCTTAAATCTAAAAAGGGCAGCTGTTGGGCTTGGTATAGAATCTGCACTTAAAAGCAATGCCATATCCTGTGAGAGCTCTCTAATCTTAAGATTTTCTCCCTTGTTTCTACCAAGTACCAACCACGCCTCTTTATTGATCAAAAACTGTCTACCTACTTGTGCAACAAGTGCATCATGAGAACTAAAATCTTTATAGATTTTAAAGAGCTTTTTAAGCCTTTCAGAGATTATTGGATCTGTTAAAATGCATCCTCCTGCAGGTGCAGGATAGTTCTTTATTCCATATTTTTGGGCAAGTTCTATTTGTTCCTTTCTTCCTCTACCACATATTGATAAAAGTTTTTCTCTATCTACAATTCCTCTTTCTTCCGCAATGGTTTTAAGTAGGTGTTTTGCACAAAGAGGCCTTACAATTAGTCCCTTTGCTCTACTATCTCTGTCAATAATATTTAAGGCATCTCTTCTTTGTGACATGGGACGCTGGCCAACAACTTCTCCTGTTGCAATAAAGTCTGCCCCCATCTCTGGCATAAGTTCAATAGCCTTTTTAATCATAAATATTTTGCAATCTATGCAAGGGTTTAGATATCGTCCATATCCATGTGGAGGAGATTTAACAATATCTAAAAATTCTTCTGATATATCCTTTATTATTAGCTTTATTCCATAATTTTCTAAGCTCTTTTTTATCTCTTTTTCTTGTGCCTCTTTTTTTAAGAGGTTTGATCCAAAAAATGATGAAATAAATCTTATAGCAGTTACAGATATACCTTGTTCTTCTAAAATCTTATATGCTAATATGCTATCTAGTCCACCAGAGTATAAAAGAATGCATTTTGCTTTTTTAGGTTTAGATGTTGTCACTTTTTTAGCTTTGCCTCTCTTAATAGTTTTTCTGCATATAACTTTGCCTCTTTTGCATCTGTACCAAGCATACGAGCAAGCTCTAAAACTCTTTGTTTATCACTAAGAGCTCTTATATGAGTGTAGGTTAAATCTTTTTTGTATAATTTTTCTACTATATACTGATGACTAGATAGAGCTGCTATTTGAGGAAAGTGAGTTACTACAATAACCTGTGCATTTTGGGCTAATGTCTTTAGTTTTATTCCTACCTTTTTGGCTGTTTCGCCACCAATTCCTGCATCTATCTCATCAAAAACCAATGTCTCTACAGGAGTCTTTTGGGCAAGCGCACTTTTTATTGCCAGCATTAATCTTGACAACTCTCCTCCAGATGCAATCTGAGATATTGGCTTAGGGGGAAGTCCTGGATTTGAACTAAATAGGAACTCTATTTTATCTATTCCTGTTTGGCTAACATCATCAACACAAGGTGTCGTTGGGGTTTTAATAGATATTTTAAACTCACATTTACCCATGTTTAGATCTTGTAATTGCAAGGTAACAGCCTTTTCTAGTTCCTTAGCAGCCTTTTTTCTTTTATCTGATAGCTCTTTAGATATATCTAGTAAGTGTTTAATCTGTTCATCTAAATATTTTTGAGTTTTTTCTATTTCAGTATCAATTGAACATATAGATTTAAGTTGTTCTTTTAGGTGATTAAGATGAAGCAATACATCTTCAATAGTTGGTCCATATCGTCTAAGTAATTTTTTTATATCACTTAATCTTGTCTGTTTTTGTTCTAGTTTTATTGGATCTATCACAAGAGATTTCTCATAATCTCTTAGAGAAAAAGAGAGTTCTTCTATTTGATAAACAAGGGCTTCTAAATTAGAAAATATATCATTTATTTTAGGCTCTATATCAGATATACGGGCTAAATCATCTTTTACTTCTGATATTGTTTCATAAATAGAGCCTCTATTTGAATAGAGTCTATTATAGGCACTAGATGATATTTCTTTTAATTCTACAGCAGATTTTAAAACCTTTATCTCTTGTTCTAACTCAACATCTTCTTTTGGCTTAGGATTAACAGATTCTATTTCTGATATTTCTTTTGACAATATCTCCTGATATTCATTACTTTTTTTCTTTTTATTTATTAATTGATTGAGTTGTTCATTAAGTTTTTTTACTGTGTTATATGTAATTAACAGTTTTTCTCTTATGGGATATGCATCTGCAAATCTATCTAATAAATCTAATTGTCCTCTAATATTTAAAAGTTGTTGAAAGGCATGTTGTCCTTCTATACTTATAAGTGATTGGCTTATATCTTTAAGATCCGATAGAGTTATTACTATTCCATTAAGATATACTCTAGATCTTTTGGGTGAAATTACCCTTCTTATAATAAGTTCTTGTTCTTCAACAGATATGTCCAATTCCTCTAGTTTATCTTTTACTATATGCAAATTGTCTATTTTAAATATAGCCTGTATTGTAGCAGTTTCTGCATAAGGTCCAATTACATCACTACTTGCCCTATCTCCCATTATAAGTTTTAAGGCTTGTATAAGAATGGATTTCCCTGCCCCAGTTTCTCCAGTAATCGAGCAAAAGCCTCTGGGGAATTCAAGGTTTAGTTCCTTTATTAAGATAAAGTTTTTTGCAATAAGCTCTGTCAACATGATCCCAGCTTTTTGTTTATAAAGTTACTTGTCAAATTAAATAACTCTTCATAACATAAAAAAATGAGATATTAAATCTTTACCCTATAGAGCTCTTTTTCACAATAGAGGTAAGAGATGGATTTTTTATTTATAGAGCGTATTGCAGAAAAGAGAATAAAAGAGGCAATGGAAAAGGGTGAGTTTGAAAACCTTGAAGGTAAGGGTAAACCTCTTAAGTTTGAAGATGACTCTTTTGTCCCACCAGATTTAAGAATGGCTTATAAGATACTTAAAAATGCAGGCTACTTACCTCCAGAGATTGAAGCTGAAAAAGAGATTCGAACTACAATGGATCTTTTAAGAAATGCCCGAGACGAAGAAGAAAGATATAGACAGGTTAGGAAACTAAATGTGATAGTTATGAAGATAAATATGCTTAGAAAAAGGCCTATAAATCTTGAAAAGGATCAATTTTATTATAAAAAGGTGGTAGAACGTGTAACAATAAGAAAAAAATAGTAAAAGAAAAAATTTATTTATTGAATTATTCAAATTTCTATATTAGAATCATTCTAAATTTAAAAACTGGAGGTATGTTTTATGACAGATAAAGACCTAGAGAAGGTTTTAGAGGAGATAAAATCAAGTATTCAGGAACTAGATAGCCAAATTAAAAATTTAAAGACTGATATACCTAAAAACTCTTTAGTAATAGGGATTATGAGTGGTTCTTTAGATAGGATACTTGGTGCATTTATAATAGCATTAGGGGCAACTGCTTATGACATGGAAGTACATATGTTTTTTACTTTTTGGGCAATTGCTGCGCTTAGAGATCCTAACAAAAAGGCTAAAAAGGACTTTATGAGCAAGATGTTTGGGTGGATGCTACCAAAGGGTAGTAAAAAACTTCCACTTTCATCTATGAATATGGGTGGTATAGGTCCTAAGATGATAAGAGGACTTATGAAGAAAAAAGGGGTTATGTCACTAGAAGAGATGATTAAACAAGCAGGAGAGCTTGGAGTTAAGATTCATATTTGCGAGATGTCTATGGATCTTATGGGATTTAAACCAGAAGAGATGATAGACTATCCTGGACTTGACTATGTTGGTGTAGGCACTTTTATAGATCTAGCCCACGATGCAAAACAGACCTTTTTTCTATAAAATAAAAAAAGAAGCTGGCTAGAGAACTAGCCAGCTTTTAAAAAGCCGCCTGTATTTAAAGAAGGAGATAGTTAGGTTTTAAATTTATTAATAACATTTTTTAGTCTGTGTGAGAGTCCTGCTAATGTAGTAGCAGATTCTTTTACTTCATTTGCTCCAGTAGCTGTTTGAGTAGCTGTTTCAGCTATATCTTCACTTATTTTAGTCATTTCACCTACCTCACTACTTACCCTTTGAGTGTTTTCACTAATTTCATTTGTTGTTGCAGTTTGTTCTTCTACTGCTGCAGCGATACTTCCAGATAGATCAGAAACCTGATTCATTACTTCCACAATCTTTTCTATAGCTGTAATAGCATTTTGTGCCCCTTGTTGTAGATCTTGCACCACTTGGTCTATCTCATTTACAGAGTCTCCTGTTTGTTTAGCAAGTTCTTTTACTTCATTTGCAACTACAGCAAAGCCCTTGCCTGCATCACCTGCACGTGCAGCCTCTATAGTAGCATTTAATGCCAAAAGATTTGTCTGTTCTGCAATAGAGCCAATCAACTTGCTTACTTCACCTATCTTTGATGCAGCATCCGCAAGTTCAACAATGACCTGTTTTGCCTGAGCAACTTCTTCATTAGCATGTTGAGCTACTGTTTGAGCTCTTCCTGTATTTTGAGCTATTTCACCAACAGTAGCAGTCATTTCTTCCATAGCTGCAGCAATGCTAGTTATATTTTCGCTTGCCGTTTCTGCTGCCTCGCTTACATCTTTTGCCTTTTCTTCACCTTGCATAGCAGCCTTTGCCATTTGGTCTGCAGCAGAAAGCATCTTTTGAGATTCTATATTAACTTGTTCACTTTGTTCTTTAACCTCAATTATAACCTTTTTAACAGTATGTAGGAATGCATCTATACTAGCTGCAATTTCTTCTAACTCATTTTGAATTGCCTGTTTATAGGCAGGACACTCTTCACAAGAGTTATAAATATGGTTTGTAATTTTATGACAGGTTGGATTACCGGAAAGGCTTCCTATCTCTGCCCAGCATTTTATTCCTTCTTTATTATAACAGGGACAATCTGTTTTAGTACAACCTGTTATCTCCCAGCATTTTGAAGTTTCTACTCCAAGATTAGCGTTTAAATTTGTATTACTAATAGCATTCTTAAGGCTTAAATCTAAGGAGTTTAACGGTCGAGTAATAGATCTTGCCATAATTAAACCTATAGATATAGCAATGATTAATCCAATAATAGCTGCAGCAATAGATTCATATATTGTAGATTTAAGTTGTTTATTTAGTGCAGCTATATTCATAAATCTTACAAATACTCCAACAATTTGTCCTTCGTCATCTTTAAAAGGAAACGCAGAGATAAGATAGTTGCCTGCTTCTTTTAATACAATATGCCTTTTATTAATAGCCTTTTGTAAAAATTTTGTAGTTATATATTTACTAAATTGTACTGGTGGTGGAGAAAGTATATTAAATCTTCCCAGTTTTTCATAAATTTGCTCGGTTTCTACTATAGGCAGTCCATATATAGCAATTTTTTGGTGAGATAGGCTTTTAATAACATTAGCTACTTCACCAAGAGTTCCAAACACCTCTACACATCCTATTGGTTTGGCTTTATCTTTTAAAAATATAGGAGCAATCCCTCTTACAGAGATCCCGCCATGTCCTATCTCAATCCCACAGATACTTTCACCTAAGTTAAGTACTTTTTTAATATCTTTTCTATATCTTGCAACATTGTCGCCATATTTATTAGGTTCCCAAACCCTTAAAAAGGATATCCCTGGTGGTATTTCAAAGTGAATCTTTGGATGAGCTGTATTTGCTTGAGGATTTAGTCTTTTTATTATAGGGACAATAGATTTTAGGAGTTCTTCTCTGTTTCTATTTACTATTGCCTCTTTTACACGGTTAATTTCAGATATAATAATAGCCATTTTTAGATGTGTATGTGCTATATTATTAATTTCTGAAAGCAGTATTTCTTTACCTGCTATAGCCTTTTCTATCAGACTATTTTTTTGTTTTTTATAGCTAATCCACCCCATAATACTTTGAATAGTAATTAAGATAAATACAATAAATACTATAGATAGCATCAATTTGGTACTAACTTTCATCCTCTTGAGTTTCCACTTTGAAAAGGGCATAGTAACCTCCTTCTACTTGAAGTTATTCAAGCATAATGAGCATAAGTCTAAATTTAGTTTTCCTTTATATATCTGGGTATACTATCGGAATTGCCTCTTAAAAATTAAAGAAATATTTATATAAAAAATAATAAAGCAATCAAAATAATACTATAAAATGAATTATTTGATATATTTGACATTGACTTCATTTGTAAAATAATTAATTTCTGTTGTAATTATATATTTATATAATTTGTAATTTACAAAATTAAATAAACTTTAATTTTGTAATTATACTAGATAAGTAGGTGACAAGGTGGAGGATCGGATACGGTTTGGTAATATTTTTAAAATTGTAATCATTTTCTTATTAATTTTAATTTGTACTATTCTTACTATTTATAATCATTTTTATAATTATTCTACTACTATCTTTACTCATTTCTTTTATGTGCCTATTATTCTTGCTACCTTATGGTGGGGTAGAAGAGGTATATTAGTAGCTATATTTTTAGCCTTGTTTTTGGTAATATCTCACATTATAGCCAGAAGTTATATATCAGCTAGTATTACAGGAGATGTGATTAGATCTATATTTTTAATATTAGTTTCAATTTTATTAGTTTTATTAATAGAAAGAATCAAAAATGTAGAAAAGACTTTTGGTGATGTCATAGAGACCCTTCCTATAGCACTTTTTGTAATAGATAAAGAACATACAATCTTACACTGGAACAAGGCCTGTGAAATATTAACAGGATTTCCTGCTCAAAAGATGATTGGCACTAAAAAACATATGGAAGCCTATGGGGAGCTTAGGGTAACTTTGGCGGATTTGATAGTAGATGGTATAGCTAATATAGAAGAAATAAAAAAACAAAATTTTCCTAATATAAAATGGTGGAAGTCTGAATTAGGAAAAGACGTATATAAAGGGGAGGGCTTTTTCCCTTTTGTAAAAGATGGTAGGTGGTTACATATTACAGCCGCTCCATTAAGAGATATTAATGGTAACATTATAGGGGCTATTGAAACACTTGAAGACATTACAGCTCTAAAAGAAATGGAGCAAGAAATATATCAAAATCAAAAGATGATTTCATTAGGACGTCTAGCAGGGGGAGTAGTTCATGAATTTAATAATCTTTTGACTGTTATTCGTGCCAATTTAGAATTACTATTTTTAAAGACTAAAAAAGAACATGCTCTTCATTCCCATCTAGATAATATAAAAAAGGCTGCTCTTCAGGCATCTGAACTTGTAGAACAATTACTAATATTTATTCGTAAAAGCCCTATGAAGATGCAAGTTTTTGATCTTAATAAGACAGTTGAAGATATGGCAAAGATGCTAAAGGATATGCTTGGTAAAAAAATTTGCTTAAAATTAGAGACAGAAAGAGATCTTTGGAAAATAAAGGGAAATCCACAGATGATAGGACAGGTAATAATGAATCTTGTTATTAATGCTAAAGATGCTATGCCAGATGGTGGAGAAATTATCATTAAAACCGAAAATTTTTATAAAGATGAAGAAGATAAGATTAAAAAATTTGTATGTCTTTATGTAAAAGACACTGGAATAGGTATGAGTGAGGAAATAAGATCTCATATTTTTGATCCATTTTTTACAACTAAAGAGAGTGGTAGAGGTACTGGGCTTGGCCTTGCCATGGTCTATGGGATCATAAAACAACATGGTGGACACATAGAGGTAGAGAGCACTCCAAATAAAGGAACTACGTTTATACTATATTTACCTGCCTTAGATTAGTCCTTTTTATAATCCTTAATATCTTAGTTGTTAATAATCATTTTGAGTTAGTTAACATTATAGTTATTTATTCATAACGCTTAAGAAATAAATAAAATTCTAATTTACTTATATATCGTAATTTTTTAGTGATTTCCATTATTTTTCGATAAGCAAAACGGATGGGTATAGGATAGGATTTTTTCAGGAGGTGTCTAATTATGAATCATCCGCAATCAAAGCCGCTTCTGTCTAATAGGCAAGGTGATAAAGGCAACTATCTTAAACGAGATATAAGATATTTTGAAAAGCTTATAAAAGAAAAGACTGATTTTTTAGAGGATTACACTAAAAAATTAGAGAAAGAAATTAGGGAAAACAAAAGCCTTACTAGAATGATAGAACATATAAAAAGGGAATGGGAGAGGACTGTAGATGCCATACCAGACCTTATTGCACTTATTGATAGAAACTTTAATTTTGTACGCTTAAATAAGGCAATGGCTAATGTTATGGGGCTTACTCCCAAAGAGGCTGTGGGCCTTAAATGTTATAAGGCTTTTCATAGTGTTGATGCCCCTCCAGATTTTTGTCCTCACAAAAAATTATTAAAAGATGGAAAGCAACATAAGATAGAGTTTTTTGATGAGAGACGACAAAGATATTATGAAGTAATTGTTGTACCATATAAAGAGGCAGATGGTACAACTAGTGGTTGTGTGCATGTAGCAAGAGATATAACTGATAGAAAGAGGTCAGAAAAAGAAAAAGAACTCTTACATGCTCAACTTTTACATTCACAAAAGCTAGAGTCGGTTGGACAACTTGCAGCAGGTATTGCACATGAGATAAATACCCCTGCTCAATATATAGCAAGCAATATTGATTTTTTAGATGAAGGATTTAAAGATGTTATCTCACTCATAGAAGAGATTAACAATATCGTTTTTTCAACTAAATGTGATATTGCAAGACTTATATCTAGCATTAAAGACCTAGAAGAAGAAATAGACCTAGACTATCTAAAAGAAGAAATTCCTACCGCCATAGAACAAACAAGAGAAGGTATATCAAAAATAACATCCATTGTAAGAGCAATGAAAGAGTTCTCTCATCCTGGCAGTAAAGAAAAAGAGCTTTCTAATATAAATAAGATCATTGAGACTACCCTTACTATATCAAGAAACGAATGGAAATATGTAGCAGAGATGGAGACTGATTTATCTGAAGACTTACCTCCAATTTCATGTTTAGCAAATGAATTAGGACAGGTGTTTTTAAACCTGATTGTAAATGCTGTACATGCTATTCAGGAAAGGCTTGGAGATAATTCAGAAGACAAAGGGAAGATAACTATTAGGACTAAAAAAGGCAATGATGGATTTATTGAAATTAGTATATCAGATACTGGGGTTGGGATAAGAGAAGAGATTAAGGATAGGATATTTGATCCATTCTTTACAACTAAAGAAGTAGGTAAGGGGACAGGACAAGGGCTTGCAATTGTAAGAAATGTAGTTGTTGATAAACACGGTGGCTCTATAGATTTTAAAAGTAGAGTAGGAGAGGGCACTACATTTTATATAAGGCTTCCAATTACTTCTAACTAACCCTTATTAGGTAAGTTTTAAATTTGAATGTTATGGAGTTTAATATGCAAAGGAAGACTATCTTATTTGTAGATGATGAAAAGAAGGTGCTAGATGGACTTTCTCGTATGTTACGTCCATTTAGAAAGGCCTTTGATATGTATTTTGTAATAAGCCCTAAAGAAGCATTAGCCCTTATGGATAAAAAGGAGTTCGATATCATTGTATCTGATGTAAGAATGCCGGGTATGGATGGTATAAGTCTTTTAAATGAGGTAAAAAGAAAGCATCCAAACACAATGAGGATAATCTTAACAGGCCAGTCTTCAGTAGATGCTACTTTAAAGAGCATTGGTATTGCACATCAATTCTTAGACAAACCTTGTGAACCAATAAAATTAAAGAACCTTTTGACAAGGGCACTTTTTATAAAAAAACTTATGACTCACCCTACTATTGAAAAGATAGTCTCTGGATTAGAAACACTACCTTCTATGCCATCAATATACATTGAGATTCAAAGAAGACTGGCAGATCCTAATTGTTCAGTAGAAGAGGTTGCCAGATGTATTGAAAAGGATATGGCAATGAGTGCAAAGATATTACAGCTGGTTAACTCTGCATTTTTTGGTCACTTTAGTCATGTAGAAAGCCCTTCTAAAGCTGTACACCTATTGGGTTTAGAAACAGTTAAGGCATTGGTGTTATCGCTTCATATATTTTCTCAATATGAAGACAAAAAAGGGCTTCCTATTTCGTTAGATATCCTTTGGAAACACAGTATGTATGTAGGAAACCTTGCTAAAGAGATAGCAGTAGCACAGTTACAGGATAGAAAAACAACAGATTATGCCTTTATTGCAGGGTTGTTACACGATATTGGGAAGTTAATTTTAGCAGTTAATATGCCAGATAAGTATAAAGAGGCTATAGAGATTGCCAAAACAGAAGGTATAGAGCTGTTTAGGGCAGAAGCTAGAGTCTTTAAGACATCACATGCTGAGATTGGAGGTTACCTAATGGGGCTTTGGGGACTTCCTGGTCCAGTAGTAGAGGCAATAGTGTATCACCATCATCCTGAGTGTTACCCATGTAATGAGTTTGATGCGCTTGCTGCAGTATATGCTGCTAATGTCTTAAAATTCTATAAAGGGGCAGATGAAGACAAAGAAGCTATTAGGTCTAGGTTTTCTATGGAGTTTCTAAATAGAATAAACTGTGGTGATAGGCTAGATGATTGGATTGAAATAGCAAAAGAAGAGAGAAGTAAGTATGAATAAACGAGTGCTCTTTGTAGATGATGATCCAAACATACTTAGGGCAATGCATAGACAACTTAGAAAGAAGTTTGATGTCTTTACTGCCCTGTCAGGTAAGGAGGCTTTAGATATTATAGATTCCTCCTCTGCATTTGCTGTCATTGTGGCAGATATGAGGATGCCAGAGATGGATGGAGTAGAGCTCCTTTCTAGGGTAAAAGATATATCTCCTGATACTGTTCGAATTATGCTTACAGGGAATGCAGATCAGCAAACTGCTGTTAAAGCAGTAAATGAAGGAGCTATTTTTAGATTTTTAAATAAACCTTGTTCTAACGCAGTTTTAGAAAGTACGATTTTTGAAGCTATTGAACACTATAGTCTTATAAATGCAGAAAGGGAGATATTAGAAAAGACTGTTAATGGTAGTATAAAAGTCATAACAGAGATATTGAGCCAGGTTAGCCCGGCTGCATTTAGTCGTTCTTATAGGATTAAACACTATGTATCTCAAATTATAAATACCCTTAAGCTGCCAAATAGTTGGGAGTTTTATGTTGCAGCCTCTTTATCTCAGATTGGCTGTGTTACCCTTCCTAGTGATCTTATAGAAAAGGTGTATTCTGGAGTAAAACTTGAGCCTGAAGAAGAAGAGATGTTTGAATCTCATCCTCAGGTGGGAGCAAATCTATTAAAGAATATCCCTAGGTTTGAAAGGGTTGCTGAAATGATACGCTTACAGCACAAAAGATTTTCTGACTATCAAGACAAGCCTAAAGATGCTGATGAAAAGATTATTAGACTTGGTGCTCAAATACTAAAGGCGGTTATTGATTTTGATCAATTGGTGTTTTTAGGCAAGTCACCTTCAAAGGCTTATGAAGAGCTTTTGACTAGAAAAGAGGATTATAATCCAAACATCCTAAAATTATTAGAGAACATAAAGGCTTCATGTAGCAACTATAAAATTAAGAGCATTAAGGTATCTCAGTTAAACATAGGAATGATATTAAGAAGAGATGTCATTGCTAAAAATGGGCTATTAATAGCTTCTAAAGGGCAGGAAGTAACATTTTCTGTTAAGACAAGACTATTAAACTTTGCTAAAACTATCGGGATTGAAGAGCCTGTTGAAGTTATAGTAAAAGGATAAAGTAAAAAATTTTTATAAAAAAGGGTAAAAGGTATCTATACTTTTACCCCCGATAAAGAATTTTTAAATTTTTAGCTGTGGTTGCCTGTTTCCCACCAAGTTAAAAGTCCTAATTCAAACTTATGAGGTAATCCCTTTCTGTATGGATAGCACCTTATTGTAAAGCCAATTTTACCACTAGAAAGACATAATAGGGTGCCTTGATATATATGGGCATTTCCACTCATCTCCTTTGTAGGAAGAAGTGGAAGAGGGTGTCCCTCTGGGATGGTACCTGTAGCATCAAGACGTCCAATATATGCCTCCACTCTTACCTCATCTGTAGAAAATGGTCCAAGATTTACGATAGCCTTTATAGGGAGTCTATCACCAACTTTTGGAGAGCCATCTATTGGCACTTGAACATCTTGTATAGATACCTCATGCCAGTGATTTCTTACCTTTTGCTTCCAAGCAACTAGTTCTCTCGCCTGTGCCCAATTATCTTTTGATAAAACCTTCCAATTTTGCATATTAGGTATATAGTGTTGATTGGCATATTCTTCTACCATCCTATTTGTATTAAAGAATGGACAGACCTTTTTTATGGAATTTCTCATAACTTGTATCCAACCATGAGGAATATTATGTGATTCCCTATCATAAAAAAGAGGTACTACTGTATTTTCAAGTAGTTCATATAAAAGTCTGCTTTCTACTTCATCTTGATATGCATGATCATCATATTCTTCTCCTGCACCAATTGCCCATCCACAAGTACCATCAAAGGCTTCACACCACCATCCATCTAGTATAGAGAGATTTATGCCTCCATTTGCAGTAACCTTCATACCACTTGTGCCACTTGCCTCCATTGGACGTCTTGGGGTGTTAAGCCATACATCAGCACCTTGTACTAGATAACGAGCCACTTCTATATCGTAGTTTTCAATAAAGACTATTCTGTTTCTAAGCTCTGGTCTGTTAGCCATTTGTACTACTTGGTGTATTATGCTCTTACCATCTCTGTCTTTAGGATGTGCTTTACCACTAAATATTATCTGAACAGGCCTATCTGGATTTGTAAGTATCTTTGTAAGCCTTTCAGGATCTTTAAAAATAAGATTTGCACGTTTATATGTTGCAAATCTTCTTGCAAAACCTATTGTAAGGGCTTCAGGGTCAAGTACTTGATCCGCCTCTTTGAGTTTATAGGCAGGAGCCCCTTTTGCTTTAAGTTGTTCTTTTAGCCTTCTTCTTGCAAATGAAATCAACCTTTCTCTAAGCCTTTCTTTTGCTCTCCATAGTTCAAAATCTGGTATTAGGTCTATACGTTTCCATATTTGGTGATTTGTTGGTTCATCTATCCAACGTGAACCAAGATATCTCTCATAAAGACGACTCATTTCACCAGATAACCAAGAAAGTGTATGGACGCCATTTGTAATATGTGTGATTGGTACTTCATGTTGAGGTATCTGAGGCCATATACCAGCCCACATCTTACGTGATACCTCACCATGGAGTTTACTTACTCCATTGCTTTGAGAGGCCATCTTAATAGCAAGTACAGCCATACAAAATGTCTCTGACTGATCTTGAGGATTAATTCTTCCCAGTCCAAGAAACGTATCCATACTAATTCCAAGTCTTTCACACATGCTACCAAAATATCTTTGAATCATATCTGGTGGGAATCTATCTATACCAGCAGGAACAGGGGTATGGGTTGTAAATATATTAGTTGCTCTTACAACCTCCATTGCAACTTCAAAATCAAGACCTTGTTCTTCTATAAACTGTCTTAATCTTTCTACAGCCATAAAGGCACTATGCCCTTCATTCATATGACAGACTGTTGGATTTTTATTTAGTGCTTTAAGTGCTCTTATGCCTCCTATACCAAGTATAATTTCTTGTTGCAGCCTAGTTTCAATACTTCCACCATATAGATATGAGGTAATTTGCCTATCTGCTAGAGAGTTTAGAGATACATCAGTATCAAGCATATAAATAGGAACTCGTCCTACCTGTATAGACCATATTCGAACATATACTTCTCTATCTGCCATAGGGACTTTTACAAGTATTGGATCTCCATTTTCATCTCTTAGAAGTGTGAGGGGCATATTTTCAAATTCATTCATAGGATAGGTTTCCATCTGCCAACCATCAGGATTTAAATACTGTTGGAAATATCCATGTTTATATAAAAGCCCCACACCAACTAAAGGTAGTCCCAAATCACTAGAGGATTTCATATGATCACCTGCTAAGATCCCAAGTCCACCAGAATATAATGGCAGACATTCATGTAGTCCAAATTCTGCAGAAAAATATGCAATACAGCCAGGTAGTTCTTCATCTAATTCCTTAGCAAGTTTTCCATACCAGGTATGAAATGTAAGATATCTATCAAGCTCTTCCTCAACTTTTTTTATTCTAGCAACAAAGATTTCATCCCTTTCTAGCTCTTCTAGACGGGGTTGTTCTATACTACCAAGAAGTGCGACTGGATTATGCCCACATCTATCCCATAGCTCTCTATCCATATCTTGAAACAAGTAGATTGCTTCAGGAGTCCAACTCCACCATAGATTTTTGGCAATTTTTAAAAGGGGCTCTAATTTTTTAGGAAGACTGGGCAATATTGTTACAGTTTGAATTGTAGGCATATTAGTAACTCCTTCATCTTTTTGTTTATATTTTCAATATACTTCATAATACTTCTAAAATTTTTTATCGAATAATAGCGATTCAAAATTAACTGAAAATAAAACTTTAAATAAAATTTTGATTTAAAGTTTTTTTACATATAAAAACAAATATTATATAATAAAATACTATTAAAGAAATATAAAAAACGAAACGATTTAAATTTAATGTAATATTTAAATTTAATATGATACTTTAAGTTAACTATATAATATATTTGTATATATCAATAAGTCATGTTAAAGACAATAATGTTAGAGTTAAAAATATCAAGTAGATATTTGAAATTTATATATTGGATTATCTATTGTACATTTTACTCTATAGTTATAAGTAGTTATATATGTTATGCTCAAACTATTTCTTCTAATGTAGATCTTCAAGAACTTCAACTTTTTTATTCAAAAAGTGAACTTGTAGTTACTCCAACTAGGATTCCTACACCTATAGCAGAATCTCCTGCAATTATAACAGTAATTACTCAAAAAGAGATTAGAGCACTAGGGGCAAGGACTTTAAAAGACATAATAAGTTTAGTTCCTGGTTTTGATGTTGAAATTAACAATGTTGGAAATCCTGTTATACTAGTTAGAGGTCTTAGGGCATATCAGGATGAAAAGGTCCTACTTATGATAGATGGTCATGTTGTAAATGAAGCCCATAGTGAGGGATTTGCATGGAGTTTTGCAGATATGCCTTTAGGAAATGTCAAACGTGTAGAGTTTTTGTGTGGACCAGGCTCTGCTGTATATGGTAAGGATGCATACCTAGGTGTTATAAATGTAATTACTTTTAATGCCAAACCAATTAGTAGGCAACCTTTATCAAATAATAGATTTGAAAATTATATATCAGAACGATTTGGTTCTTTTGATACCTCAGAAACAAGTGCTTTATGGTCTCATAGTTGGGATAAATGGTCTGTAACATTTTATACAAGATATTTTCATACAAATGGAGATGATAGATTAGTTCACAAAGACCTTCTTAGTGTAAGCCCTTATTATTCAAGATATTCTATTGCACCTGCACATGTAGAAGACTGGCAAGATCAAACTGATTTAGACTTACATGTAGATTATGAAGACATAACTACACATATGAGATTTTTACACAAAAGACAGGGTCCCTATGTTGGTATTACTTCTGTTTTGGCCAATGGATCACATAGAACAATAGATGATTATTTTTTAGATATTGCGTGGATAAAAAACTTAGGAGCTATAACACCTAAAATAAGGCTTTATTCAGATAGATTTACCATAGACAATCTATGGGTAACATATCCAAGTGGCTTTTTAGGATATTCTTCATATAAGCAGAAACAAAAGGGAGTTTTTGATGATTTAGGCTTTGAAGCGCAACTAAGGTTAAATAATTTTATAAATCATAAAATTATCTTAGGTATTACTTATAGAGTACAACATCAGCATGATATAAAATTTTATTCGACAATCAATCCTATTACTCTACAATCCCTTGGTGGATTTAAGGATATTTCTTCGTGGGCTAATTGGGCATCAAGAGATGATAATTGGGATCACAGTGGCTCTATATATGCTCAAGATACTTGGAATATTACTCATAATCTATTACTTACTACAGGTCTAAGGTGTGATTGCTATTTTTATTCTCATACTAAAAAGGTTATTAATCCTAGAATTGGACTTGTATGGAAGGCTTTTAAAAATACATGGATTAAGTTTTTATATGGGCAGGCCTTTAGGGCGCCAAGCTTTTTGGAGAGATTTTTAGCTAACAATATAGCTTATAAAGGAAATCCTGATCTAACTCCAGAAAAGATATATACAGGACAAATAGGAATTCAGAGTAAGTTTAATAATACAAGTGTTGAAGCAGATATCTTTTATAGTAGATTTAAGGATCTAATAGTTTTAGGACCCAAGCCATCACAGAATCAACCTTCAACCTATGAAAACAGTGGTAGAGCCTATTCCGAAGGATTTGAAATAGCATTAAAACATAAAATATGTTCAAGCTTAATGTTAAAATCAAACTATTCTTTTGTATATACAAAAGATGAAGAGATAGATGGGAGATCTCCAGGAGCACCATCCCATCTTGCAAATATCGTCTTAGAGTATAAACCATTAGAAAATACTATTATTTCTTCACGTTTATTCATTTGTGGCAGACGATATAGATCTCCAGATGATACAAGGAAACATCTACCATCTTATGCTCTATTAGATTTATCTTTACTGCAGAAAAAGATATTTCATACAGCTTTTTCCTGCCAATTAGTTATAAGAAATTTGCTTAATCAATATTATAAAGATCCTGCTCCTACAAATGGGCTCCCTGTTGATTATCCAAGACCAGGAAGAACAATTTATTGTATTTTAAGATATAATTTTTAGTTATAAATTAAAAATTTATAGCCTTTTCTGTATTATTTTGGTTTTCAAGATAAATAACTTCTCTTACGTCGTCATAGGCAAATAGTTCTGCATAACGTCCCCAGTTTATAATGGTCTTTATCTGTTTTTCTGCCTCTTCTGGTGGGAATTCTTCTTCCAGTACAGATTTTAGTTCTTCTATTTCAAGCTCATGTCTCTCTGCCTTCTCAAGTTTTTCTAATATCCATTTAAATATAGGTAAGCGTTTTATCCTTGAAGCAAATATTTCTTTTCTTGTCAAAATACTTGCTTCAGCAAATGTCTCTCCAAGTGTTGTAAGTGTGATATCTCCAACTACTATTGTTGCAAAACCTAAAAGCTCTGCAGCCTCTGTAAGCCTAAGTAGTTGATCAGAGTCTTTTACATGAAGGCTTGAAGCAAGTTGGTATATATCGCATCTTCCTCCTTCTATTTCAGAAAGGCGTTCCAGTAGTCCTGCAAGGTCACCAATGGAGACAATAGGTATGCTCCTTGTTTGTCCTGGTTCGCCTGGAGCAGTACCCATTTCGACCTCTTCAGGTTGGGTTTGACCTGCCATTAGGGCATATATCCAGTCAACCATCTCTAAAAATTCTGGTGACTTTCTATTCCTAGGATGTGGTAGATTTATAGGAGATTGCGCTACTACTCTTCCTGGTGATTTATCCATTATGACTATGCGGTCTGCCATAAACACTGCTTCTTCAATATTGTGAGTCACCATAAGAATAGTCTTTGTGGGTATATTCCCACTTGTCCAAAGCTCTATTAGTTCACCCCTTAGGGCATCTGCACTAAGGGGATCTAGTGCAGAAAATGGTTCATCCATACATAAAAGTTCTGGTTCAACAGCCATTGCCCTTGCAAAGCCTACCTTCTGCCTCATACCGCCTGAGAGCTCTCTAGGATATGCACTTTCAAAACCATCAAGACCTACACGATCTAAAAGATCAAGAGCTCTTTTTTCTCTTTGTGCCTTTGGAACACCTCGTGCTTTTAGAGCTATTTCAACATTTTCTTGAACGGTTAGCCATGGAAATAGTGCAAATGTCTGAAAAACAATTGTTGCATGAGGATTTACCCCCCTTAAGACCTTACCTTTGTAGATAATAGCGCCTTTAGTAGGAGGTTGAAGTCCTGTAATAATTCGAAGAAGCGTACTTTTACCACAACCAGAAGGTCCAAGCAGTGCAATAAATTCCTTTTCTCTTAGGTCTAAATCTATATTTTCTAAGGCTACAAAGGGTTTTTTACCTGTTTGGTATATTTGAGATATATTTTGTATCTGGATTAAGATATTTTCCATAATATCAGTCCATATGATATTTTTCTTCAGCTAGTCTATAAAGTGGTCTCCAAACCGCTCTATTTATAGCTACAACAGCTACAATCATAGCAAGTGTTGCTGCCAAAAGCATTGGATAATTACCTTGAGCGGTAGACTGAGTAATCATAGCACCAATACCGGTAGTTTTTAAGGTCTTTCCTGCAAACTCTATATACTCAGCAACAATAGAGGCATTCCACGCGCCACCCCCAGCAGTAATTATGCCTGTTACTATGTACGGAAATAGAGCAGGTAAGATTAAGTGCCTCCATTTCTGCCAAGTGTTTAGTTGTAGTAGGGTAGCAGTATATTTTAGATCTTGGGGTATAGCAGAGGCACCTGCAATGATATTAAACAACAAATACCACTGTGTGCCCATTAACATAAGAAGTATTGCTGCGGTGTTCAATTTGCCTGGTAGCTTAAGTACTATAAGTAGAAATGCAGGGAAAAGGGCTGTTGCAGGCACAGATGCAGCAATCTGTACAATAGGCTGTAGCCATTTTGCAATCTTTTGGTTTGTACCTATTGCTACACCTACAGGTATAGTCCATAAAAGAGCAATAATAAGGGCTGCACTTACTCTTAAAAACGTCGCAAATACTGCAACTAAAATCTCCCACCACTGATGTAAACTAAGTTGTTTAAGCAAAGAGGCACTTTTGTATAAATAGATACATGTAAAACATCCAACTCCTATTAACAATAACCATATAAGAATGCTTCCTATTGTTGTTGTCTTTTTGGGTTCTGTTTCTATAGGAGCTTTAGAAAGTTTTAAAATTAGCATATCAAAGGCATCACTTAATCTTCCAAAAAGCTTTCTAAATTTTATAAGTATCCTAGAATCTACAAGAAGATCATAGAACCAAGAGCTTATAGTTACTTCTGATTCTGTCATTTCAAGTTTAAACTTAGTAGACCATGCAAGGAGAGGACGCCATATAAGCTGATCTAGGGCTACAATAACAAATATAAGCATTAAAACTCCCCAAAAGACAGCATGTAAGTTTCCTCGATTCGCTGCCTCTTGTAGATATGCTCCAAGGCCCGGAAGGCGGAAGTCTTTGTTACCCACAGTAAATATCTCTGCTGCCATTAGGAAAAACCATCCACCAGCCCAACTCATCATGCTATTCCAGATAAGTGATACTGCTGCAAATGGGAGATCAAGGGTCTTTAACCTAAGCCAACCTCTTATATGAAATATGCTACTTGCTTCTTTTAGGTCTTTGGGGATTGTAGAAAGGCTTTGATACCATGCAAATGTTAAGTTCCATACTTGGCTAGTAAAAATTAATATTATTGAAGCAAGTTCAACTGCAATCTTTTCAGGAAGTATTGCACTAAGACTTAATAATACTACAGGTAAGAAAGAAAGTATAGGTACACTTTGAAGCACATCTAAAAGAGGCATAAGAATCATTTCAGCATATCTACTTTTTATAGCTGCATATCCATAGATTAGGCTAAATATAAAAGAGAGGGTATAGGCAGCGCTCATTCTTCCTATAGAGAGCAGGGCATACCACGGAAGAGCTTTTATAGATAGATTTATATGAGGTCCTTTTATTTGAGCAGGAGCATTAAAAGCTAGGGTTATGCCAAGGTATATAAGTGCTGCAATAAATAACAGAACTATTATATCTGCTAAAAGAGCTGGTCTTTCTCCTTCTGTCTTTTCTGGAAATAGAATTTGGAAAAACCTTGGCATACTATTCCTCTAACAAATAAAATTAATAAGCAAAAAAATAGCTTAAAAAGCTTAAGCATCAAGATAACCGGAAGCAATAGTATTAGCTATCTAAAATTTGTAAATCCAAAGTTAATTTTTTGTTAATCTTACAGCACCAAGCAAGGCATTTACTTCATGTGCCAATAGTTTTCTAGCCTTTCCTTTAGGTAGATCTCTTAGTTTTATAGGTCCAATAGCTACGCGGATGAGCCTTTTTACAGGATGTGATATCGCTTTACACATTAATCTAATTTGACGTTTTCTACCTTCCTTAAGAATAATTTCCAAAGTAGATTCTCTCTTTTTTTTACCCAGCATTTTTACCTTACAAGGTTGAACTTTTTTACCTTCTACAACAATTTCACCACTTGCTAAGATTTCTAGGTCTCTTTTAGATGGTATACCTTTTACTGTTACATGATAAGTCTTTTCTACTTTAAACTTAGGATGTTGAAGCCTATGGGTGAGTTCACCATGGTTAGTTAACAAAAGTAACCCTTCACTGTTTAGATCAAGCCTACCAACAGGATATATCCTATGAGGAATATCTTTTATGAGTTCCTTAATCGTCTTTCTGCCATAAGGATCATAAAGCGTTGTCAAATAACCTTTTGGTTTGTTAAGGATATAATATACAAATTCTCTTTTTAGAGATATCGGTTTATTATCAACAAGTATTATTTGTTTTTTAGGATCAACTTTTGTTCCAAGCTTGGCAATATTTCCATCAACAGTTACCCGGCCTTCTAAAATCAGCTTCTCTGCCTTTCTTCTAGAACACAGCCCTGCCTCAGATAAAAGTTTTTGTAATCTTACTTGTTCCATACTTTAAATTAGTCTTCTTACTTGTATTAATTTACACAAGATATTATTCTCATTTTTTAAATAATCAACACCAATAAAATCTTATGCAGGATTAAGTAAATTAAGTAAGGAGAAAAAGATATGTCCAAAGTAAATCCTCTTATGTTTAGAGAATATGATATCCGTGGAGAGGTTGGTAAGGATTTAACTGAGGATAGTGCTAGATTGATTGGCAAGGCATATGCTACCTATATCCTTAGAAATGGGGGGAAAAGAGTCTGCTGTGGAAGAGATGGTAGGCTTCACTCTAAGATGTTATTAGATGCTCTAATAGATGGTATGAATAGTACTGGGGTAGATATTATTGATGTAGGACTTTGTCCTACACCACTTTTATATTTTTCTATATATCATCTAGATTCTGATGGTGGTATACAGGTTACTGGTAGTCATAATCCTCCAGAGTTTAATGGTTTTAAGATGTGTATTGGTAAAGATACCCTTTTTGGGAAACAGATACAGGAGCTAAATAAACTTATTGAACAAGATGATTTTGAGATAGGAAGTGGAACAGTAAAAACATACAATATTATAGAGCCATATCTTTTATTTTTAAAGGAAAATATAAAACTTGATAAGCCTCTTAAAGTAGTAGTTGATGCTGGTAATGGGGTAGCAGGTCTTGTTGCTCCTCAAGCCTTTAAGGATCAAGGTTGTGAGGTGGTTGAGCTATTTTGTGAAGTAGATGGCAACTTTCCAAATCATCATCCTGATCCAACTATACCTAAGAATATGGAGGCTCTTTCTAAAAAGGTAGTTCAGGTTGGAGCAGACTTTGGTGTTGGATATGATGGAGATGGAGATAGACTTGGAGTAATAGATGAGAAAGGAAAGCAACTCTATGGTGATCAACTTCTTATGATATTTGCTCGTCAAATATTAAAAGAGCTTCCCAACGCTCCTATAATCGGAGAGGTAAAGTGTTCTCAACTTTTATATGAAGATATTGAAAGACATGGCGGCAGACCAATTATGTGGAAGACTGGTCACTCTCTTATAAAGAAGAAGATGAAAGAAGAAAAAGCTCCTCTTGCAGGTGAGATGAGTGGACATATATTTATTGCACATCGTTATTTTGGATTTGATGATGCAATTTATGCATCACTTCGCCTTGCAGAGATTGTAGCAAAAGAGGGTAGGGCAATTTCTAATTTTCTTAAGGACTTGCCAAAGACATACTCAACTCCAGAGATTAGGGTTGATTGTCCAGATGAAATAAAATTTAAGGTTGTTGAAGAGGCGAAAAAATATTTTAAGCAACACTACTCTACAATAGAGGTAGATGGGGTCAGGATTCAATTTGAAGATGGCAGCTGGGGACTTGTGAGAGCGTCTAATACCCAGCCTGTTTTGGTATTGCGGTTTGAGGCAAAGGAAAAGTCTCGTTTAAATGAGATAAAACAACTGGTGGAAAACAAGGTAGCTGAGATTAGAGATAAAATTCAAGGTGGTTAGAGGTGAAAGAAGATAAAAGGGATTCGTTTTTAACTTGTATTAGTCCTGTTATTGAATCTATTATTGAGAGATTCCCAGGACTTTTAAAGCAATACAAACGTCTTTATATCTGGACTAATTGGCATGATATTGTTGGGGAGGAAATATCTCGTGTTTCTTGGCCCTATTCTATAGATTCAAACGATAAGCTTTTAGTATTAGTTGAAGAGCCTATTTGGTTACAACAGCTACAATTTAACAAGATATTTATGCTAAAAAAGATAAATGAAGTCTTAGAAGATTTTCCAATAAAAGATATCCGTTTTAAGTTAGGGGATGTAAAATCTTTAAGGGCTAATTGGCAAGAGAAAACTCAGGATGAAAGAGAAGAAGATTCCATGTCCTTTAATGTAACTAATCTTTCTAAAGAAGAAAAACAATTATTTGACGAACTAGAAGATGAAGAATTAAAATCCAGTTTGCTATCCTTTTATCTTAAAACCAAATGTTTTTGGGACTAATATCTTTGATTCCCCCTACTTAGGGTGTGATTATAAGCTCGACTCGTCTGTTTTCTTTAAGAGCTTCCTTTGTGTTTTCTGGTTGAAGTGGGAACTTATCTCCTTCTGCCTGAATACTTAGTCTTGAAGGCATTATCCCATATTTTATAAGCTCCTTCCACACACTCACTGCTCTTGCCATTGAAAGCTCCAAATTATTTTTATAAGGACCTTTTAGTATTGGAAGTTTATCTGCATGACCAATTATATCCACATGATATTTCTTTTTCTTTTTAAGAAGGTAGGCTATTGACTTTAATAGCATTTTGGCCCTGTTAGTAAGTTGAGCACTATTTAGCTTAAAATAGGCTATATCTTGTAACACTACAACAGAGCTTGTTTTGTTGCTACCTTTGTGTGTAAGTGGAAGAATAAGGCTAGAAACACTTGGAAGTATGTTTTTATACGGTATAGACCATCCTTGTTTTATAGATGTAGCACCCCATACTAAGATAAATATGAGTAGTAAAGACATAAGATCACACAAAGAGATTGCCCAAAGGTGTCTGTCTTCTTTTTGTTGTTGGGAGACTATGATTAATTTAGTCTTTTTAAATGAGCTGTAAGAGTTCATTTTATTCTTTATTTTTATTTAATGTCTTATAACATCTTTTTCTTCTGATTCAAAAGACTGCCAAATAGATATGTCATTTACCTCTATTTTATTATCCTCAAAGGATTCAAATATAGGATTTAAAAGGTTTTTACTAATCTCTTTGCTGACTTTTAGGTATAGATCATATGCATTTAATGCCTCAGCTATCTTTAAAGGATGTTCGCCTTTTAGCATCTTTAATAAGCCCTCTATAATCATAGATCTTTCTAACTGTGCCTTTTCACTAGCATCCTCTAGTTTTTTAGATAATGGTAAGAAGATGGTATAAGACAATACTATCCCATAAAGGGTAGTAGTTAGAGCCAGAGCTATATCTTTTCCTAAATTAGCTATGTCTCCTAAATGGTTCATAGCTGCCATTAGTCCGATTATTGTACCTGCCATACCAAGTGCAGGGCACAACTGAGCAATAGATTTGATAAGCCTAATATTTGATCTGGTATTAAGTAGCTCTTTTAGATCCTCTGATTCTAAACAGCTTTTTAACTCATCTGCACTGTAGCCTTCAACTAAGAGTCCTGCTCCAAACCTTAAAAATGGATGCTTTATAGAATTAAGTATCCTTTCTATCCCAATTGCTCCATTCGCTCTATGGTGTTTTGCAATGGTAAAAAGCTCTGTTAAAAGTTTTTCAGTTCTTTTTTTATCATCAATATCTTCTTTACTTAGATCTACTATGGCATTAAAAGTGTTTTTAATCCGTTTAGTTGGCCAGCCTATAAATAAAAATACTGCTATTCCAACTAGTAACAGAAAAAATGCCCTAAGATTTAATAGCTCATTTAGATTTATCCCTAAAAAATGAGAAATTGCAAAGATAATAACAACTAAAAACGGAAGCAGTATGTATCTTTTCATACTCTTTTGCCTCTTTTTCATTTATTTAAACAGTATAAAAGCAATGACTATACCTAGGGATTTAGAAATGTCTAAGATTTTTAATTTAGATAAAATATTGGGAGGTTATATAAAAATATTAAAGTGATAATATAACAACTTTCATCGATAGTAGGAATTAATGTGAGAGGGCTAGGAATAAATTTCCTTTTTATTATGCTATGATTTTGGAGATAGTTTTATTTACAATAAATTAATATTTCCTTTATAATCTCCTTTGTTATTATATCTGATTTTCCCCAAATACTTGTTTGTGTCATAGCATTTTGAGCAATATCATCAAAAGTTTCTTCCTTTATACCAAGTTCTGATAGATTAGTAGGACAACCTATATCTTTGATCCATGCTGCCATATTGGATATTGTTTGATTTACTCCATTTTGATCTGTTATATTCCATAGTAATTCACCAAGTCTTAATATCCTTGAAGGATCACTTTGACTTCGCCATTTCATCCAGCCTGGTATTATAGCAGCAAGACCTGCCCCATGAGCTACATTAAATAAAGCACTTATACTGTGTTCTATAAGATGCATTGGGAAAAAGTGATCTCCAACCCCTGCCTTTGTAAGTCCACAAAGTGCAAGGCTTGCACTCCACATAAGCTGAGCCCTTGCCTTATAGTCATTGGGCTGTTCAATAGCCTTTTTAGCAGCCTCCATTATTGTCTTTATAATAGCTGTTGCAATCCTGTCTTGTAAGACAGGATCAGGTTCTGGCCCATTAAAAAATGGCTCAAGCAGATGACAGACTGCATCCACTGCACCATAAGCAGTATAGTCTTTAGGAACACTAAAGGTTAGGGTAGGATCCAGTAATGATACCCTAGGTTTTACAAGCTCGGATGCAGCAGCAAGTTTATGTTTACTCTCATCGTTTGTGATAACCATATAGCCATTCATTTCGGAGCCTGATGCAGCAATGGTAGGGATTGTAATCAGAGGAAGTGCATATTTTATCGTTACCTTTCTAGTAAAGACATCCCATATATCATTTTGGAGCATAACCCCAGCACATATTGCTTTCGAAGTATCCATTACACTTCCACCACCAAGGGCTAATACAGCATCAGCTTTAAATTGCTTAGCAAGTGAAATTCCCTCTCTTACTTTAGATAGTAAGGGATTAGAGACTACACCTTCTAAAAGTTCTATTTCTAAGGATGCATCTTTTAAGGAAGACATAACTAGCTCAAGTGTACCAGTACGCTTTACACTACCAGAGCCAATGACTACTAGAATTTTTTTCCCTAACTCTTTTGCATATTTTCCTGCACTCTTACATACACCCTTTCCAAATACTATTTTAGTTGGTACATGAAATATAAAATCTTTCATCTTTATACTCCTCTTTTATCTCCCCAAAGTACCTTATGAAGTTGAAGTTGAAACCTAACTTCTAGTTTATCTTCTAGTATCCAATTGGCAAGTTCTAAAGGCTTAAGCTTAGGAATTGCAACAGAAAAGATCACCTGTGTAAACGATAATAAATTGTACGTATTAACCCTTTTTTTGGAAAATAAATAATCGTTTTTGTCAGTGATAACAAATTTTATTTGATCTTTATTGTTTAAGAACTCTAGATTTTTCTCTAAAAATGAGCCTTCCATATTGCTACCAGGTGTTTTCCAGTCAACTATTTTTATGACCTCTGAAGGAACATTAGATATATCAATACTGCCATTTGTTTCTAAATATACAATTGCTCTATTAGATATTAATAATTCCATAAGATCTAAGCAGTGCTTTTGTAAAAGAGGCTCTCCGCCAGTAATAAGACAGCGTTTTAATCCAGAGTCTTTCCACAGCTGTAGGAGTCTTTTTAGAGAAAGATCTTTAAAATTGTTGTAGGCATACTTGGTATCACAATACGAACATCTTAGATTGCAACCAGCTAGTCTTATAAAGAAAAATGGAAAACCTATATCTGCCCCTTCTCCTTGTATGCTTATAAAGGTTTCACATACTTTTAAGGTGGTTGTTTTTATATCAAGCATTATTAAGGCTCTTTATATATGGCTCCTGTTGAGGAAGTCTCACAAACACAAACGCTTTTTATCCTCACATTCTTTTTGTCTTTTAGTGCAAGTTTGAGTTCATCAAAGATATATTTAGCAATCAATTCTGATGAAGGATTTTGTTTTAAAAAAGCAGGATGTTCATTTAGATTTATATGATCTAAGCCTTTTATTATCTTTGATAAATACGTCTTTAATTCTCTAAAGTCTATCAACACCCCTATATCATTTAGTTCCTTACCTTCTACTACCACCTTTACTTGCCAGTTGTGTCCATGAAGTTTCTCACAATTTCCTGGATAATTTCTTAAAAAATGAGCAGAGGAAAAGTGTGTCTTACAAAATATTTCGTACATAATGAAAGCTCCTATTGTTTAGGTTCAAATTTACAGGGTCGTGGTCCAAAAATAGCTGTTCCTATCCTTACAATTGTTGCTCCTTCCTCTATTGCTATTTCAAAGTCATTTGTCATGCCCATAGAAAGCTCTATCATTTTGTTAGCTACAGGATGAGTCTTATAAAATTTATCTCTTAACTCTCTAAGTTGTATGAAATATGGTCTAACTTGTTCAGGATCTAAAGAAAATGGTGGTAAGGTCATAAGGCCTGTAATTGTTATATTTTTAAAATCTGATAATTCATCTAAAAATCTTTCCAGTTCTTTAGGAGCTATGCCAAATTTGGTCTCTTCACCAGATATATTTATTTGAATAAAACAAGGGAGGCATATACCATGTTTTTGGGCATGTTTGTTTATCTCTTTGGCAAGTTTTATGCTATCTAATGTTTCAATACAACTGAAATAGCCTATAATATATTTTACTTTATTTCTTTGAAGATGTCCTATAAAGTGCCATTCTAGGTTAAAACCAGACTCTTTTAATTGATCTATCTTCTCTTTTGCCTCCTGCACATAGTTTTCTCCAAAGAGATTTTGTCCTGCCTCTACCGCTTCAACAATCCTTTCTGGTGTTACTGTTTTTGTAACAGCAAGGAGTTTTATATCTTCTTTTTCTCTGCCTGATCTTATTTTAGCCTCTTCAATCCTATCTCTTATTATTTTAAGTCTTTCTTTAATCGTTTTAGCTTCTTCAATGTTCATTGTTTGCCTCTATTGCCTCTAGTTGTAAAAGTGTTTCTGTAACATCACTTAAAGGTAAGCCTACTACATTTGTATAAGAACCTTCTATTCTTTCAACCATAAAGGCTCCCATGCCTTGTACTGCATAACTGCCAGCTTTGTCCATAGGTTCCTTTGTTGCAATATAAGCCTTTATAATAGAAAGGGGTTGAGCACTTAGCCATACCTTTGACTCTGATATAAATTCTACCTTTTCATCTCCTTTTGTTATTACACAGGCAGTAAAAACTTGATGGCAGCGTCCACATAGTCTTCCAAGCATATGTATTGCATCTTGTTCGTCCTTTGGTTTACCAATGACCTGATCTTCAAGTACTACGATAGTATCTGCAGCTATAACAATACTATTTTCTTTACTAAAGGACTTTATTCTTGCATTTTTTAATGCATATTCTTTGGGATCAATATCTGGACTAGGGCTTAATTCCTTTGCATGAGAGGCTTTTATAGTAAAGTCTATTCCTAATGAGGAAAGAAGCTCTTTGCGTCTTGGAGAACCAGATGCAAGTATAATTGGTATTAAAGACCGAAAAGGTCCTTTGCATTTTGAGTTGTACATTGGGCAACCTCTTTAAGACTACATCCTTTTAATTCTGAAACCTTTTGTGCTACAAAATATACATAAGCAGGTTGATTCACCTTCCCCCTTACAGGTACAGGTGCTAAAAAGGGAGAGTCTGTTTCTACCATAATCCTATCTAATGGGCAGTATTTAACCACCTCACGTAAAGAAGAGGCATTTTTAAATGTTATAACTCCAGTAAATGATATATAGAAGTCAAGATCAAGAAATTTCTTTGCCCATTCCTTGTTTCCAGAAAAACAATGTATCACCCCTTTAATACGCCCCTTTTTTAGAGAAAGTATATCAAATATGTCCTCATGTGCCTCTCTATCATGTATAATGACAGGAAGATTAAGCTGTATGGCTAGCTCAAGCTGCTCATCAAATGCATCGTGTTGTACAGGCCTTGCACTATAGTTTTTAGCATAATCTAATCCAATCTCTCCCCATGCAACTACTTTAGGATTTTGTGCCATAGAGACAAGTTCATCTGCAAGTCTTGGGCTAAAAGTTGAGGCATCATGAGGATGTACTCCTATTGCAGCATATACTTGATCATAATTTGATGCCAGTTCTATAGCTGCAACAGAGCTCATAAGGTCAATACCGATAGTAATCATACGCATAACCCCTGAATAAGAGGCGTTTTTAATGATCTTATCTACATCGCGTTCAAGAGGTGAGATGTCTAGATGGCAGTGAGTATCTATTAATTCTATCCCTTCAACCCTTGGTAGTTTATCTGAAATATTTAGCTCTTTCATGCTTGTCTTATCTACCAAGAAGTTTTAATTTAGACAAGAGGAAGTTTAATGCTTGCAACTCGAAAAACTTTTGGTTATATTAGGCGTGCTTCCCGCCCATAGCTCAATTGGATAGAGCAACGGACTTCTAATCCGTAGGTTCCAGGTTCGAGTCCTGGTGGGCGGGCCAGTTTTTAAGATATCAATTTGTAAATTTATAAAATACCCTTGATATGGTTTTTAAATAATAATGTATTGATTACCATATCAAGGGTATTTAATTTAATAATTATTAATAATTTAATTCTTCTTTTAATTCTTCTGCTAAAAGATTACAATTATTAAATAGTTCTTTTAATTTACAATCTAACTTATTCATGATATAATTTAACTCCCCTTTTTTATTTACTTTAAAGATGTCAATTTGATCTATCGTATATATAACTATAGTTATACCAATACCTGTTATGGCAGCATCAATAGCACTTGTTAGTATATCTGAGATAGGTTTTAATATAGGTATAGATATTATTATGTTGTTAATACTATTCTCAATTAAAAATGCTCCTATTGTTATTAATGTTGTTGCCATTAATTTTGTAGCTTCATGTGCAGCTTGAAGTAATGTCATCCCTTCGGGAGGAAAACATAACATTTTTAGTGCTTGTAGAAGAGATAAAAAACCTTCTCTAATAATTCTTACAAGACGTTTACCCGTTGTTATAAAGGCATTTATCACAATTGTAATTAAATTTGAGATAAATGCAGATATAAATCCATTCTTAAAATGATCTAACACTTCTTTCCATTTAGAAAGAATTTGATCTTTTATCTTTAAAAGTTCAGTTTTAAGATAATTAATAAATTTTTGATCTGTTATGCTATAGCCTTGTTTATATAAGTCTATTAATATATCAAATACAGAATCAAAGAATTCGACTGTTAAAAAACCAATAGCTTGTTGAAATCCCATTTTACAACCTTCTATATTGCTAGTTTTAATAGACCTTTTTATAAATTTACTACTAGTATAATAAGTATAATTAATTGTTTTATTGTAAGTCTCTCTTGCCTTACGATCAAGCTCTATCATTCTTTTTTTATTGACGCATTCTAATTTTTGTAATTTTTCTAACTCTTTTTTCTCTTTTATAGTTAGAGTAGATTTTTTAGATAGTTCTTTAATTCGTTTTTGTCGTTCTATCCTTCCATCTTTTAGATATTTTAAGAATTCCTCTGTATTTTTAGCCTTTTTAGCTCTATTTATAACTCTTTCAGTTGAAACAAGATTAGTTTCTGAATTAGCTAATTCAGCCCCATCTAATTCAGCTAATATTCTACCAGGATCGTCATGTATCTCTTTAGCCGATATAATATGATCTAAATCTCTTTTAGATTTAGTTGTTAATTTACGCCCAGTATAACCATCAATAAGTTTACCATTTTTTTGTTTGATTGCATCTGTTTTGTTTTTTTCTATATACTTAGGATGACTATGATATACTTGTGTATTATACTCTTCAAGATTGTTATATTTACTTTCTTCTTCACTACTTACATAAATCCCTTTTCTTACATTATGTATTGTATCTACATTACCTCCATTTTTATCATAATGTGCAACAATTTTTCCTAGTCCTAAAGGGGTAACTATTGCTTTAATAACTTCATGACGACAACTATCTAACAATATATGAAATTTTTCTTCATTAAATTCATCTCTTAAACTTTTAATTAACTGCTCCACTTCTTTAGAAGATACATCAACATTAAATGTAACATCATAATAACAAAAAGCTTGATTGACTTGATTTATTTGATCAATATCTATCTCTGAAGTTAAAAATTTATTAACTAATTTTTTGTCTGGTACTACATATATATTTTTACTATTTTGTAATTCTTTTAACGTTTCTTGTCTTTTTTTAAATCTATCAACTATGTCAGACATATATACTCCTTATAATTATCTGATAATTATAAGTTAACAACTGCTCTATCAAATGCCTCCAAAAGAGCTTGCTCATCTCTAGAAAAGTATCCATCAGAGATGGCTATTAATTTTATAACAGATTCGAATAAACGGATATCGATGTTATCTCCTAACTTTTTAACATACTCCATTGCAGTATTAAAACTAGGAGGATTATTGCGAAGATTAGTAATAATATCTTTTATATGGTCAGGTAATTCAGTTTTGGCTATACCTAAAACAAACTCATCTAGTTCTTTCATTTCTTCTTCTGTTATATATCCATCTGCATTTGCAGTTGCCATCCCAATTGCAAATAGAGCTATAATAAGCTGAAAAAAAGATTTATCATCTTTTAATCTAGTAATAGCATTTTGTAAGTTTTCATAAAGTATCTCAAGTTCTCTTTCATATTTAGCTTGAGTTTTTGTTATACCTTCCTCTTTAGCTAGTTCTTTTTCTTCCTCTTCTTCTTCAGAAAGTATCTCCCCTCCTAGTGCTCCAACAGTTGCGGCACCAGTAGCAGCAGCAATTGTGCCAGCACCAGATAAAGAGGTTACTAAAGTAGCAGCACCTAATACAGAACCGCCTCCTGTAAATGGGGCAGCAGCTACAGCAGCCACTCCTAAAACTGCTCCACCTAATACTTTCCAAAATCCCATTTTTTCCTCCTTTCTTTTAAATCAATGAATAATATAGAATAACCAACATACCCAACCAATTGATGTTATTTAAAAGTGTTATCGTTTATGATCAGTATGAGCTTAAATTTTGTATACTAAATGAAATAACAATTAAAAAGAAGATAACATAACCTTCTATGGATATATGAAATTAAGAACTTCTTAGGAGGAGAGGATAGTATTGATAGTATTGTAGGTTAGTTAGATAAATCTATTAAAGATATCTCAGATATTTTATTAAATCCCATTTGTTTCATATAAGATTTTATCTCATCTATTACATTTTGTGATATATAAGGATCCACTAGAGTTGCAGTTCCTATCTGTATTGCACTTGCACCTGCTAGTAAAAATTCTATAGCATCTTTACCACTTGATATGCCACCTATACCAATAACAGGTATATTAACTGCCCTTACAGTCTGCCATACTAGTCTAAGTGCAATAGGTTTTATTGCAGGTCCTGATAAGCCACCAAAAACTCTACTAAGAACAGGCTTTCTTTTATAAATATCTATTGCCATAGCTAACACAGTATTTATAAGGCTTATTGCATCCGCTCCACTCTTCTCTACTGCTTTGGCTATTTGAGTAATATCTGTAACATTTGGAGATAGTTTTACTATAATAGGTTTGGATGTGACCTTTTTTACAGCCTCTGTTACTTTAGATGCCATTTGAGGATCAGCTCCAAAGCTTATCCCCCCAGCCTTAACATTTGGACAGGAAATATTTACCTCAATAGCACATACCTTTGGCGCGTCCTTTTCTAGGATTTGTGCAATTTCTTTGTATTCATCTATATCTTCACCTAAAATATTGGCTATAATATTTGTCTTTAACCCTTCTATAATAGGTAATTTTTCTTTAATAAAAGCCTCTATCCCTACATTTTCTAGACCAATAGAGTTTAAAAGTCCGCAAGGTGTCTCATGTATCCTTGGACGAGGGTTTCCTTTTTTAGGTTTAAGCGAAAGACCTTTTAAGACAACTCCACCAATATTGTTTAGGTCTAAAAACTCTAAAAGTTCATGACCATATCCACATGTGCCAGAGGCAAGTATTACAGGATTTTTAAATCTTATTCCACAAAGATTAACACTCAGGTCTGGCTCTTTCATAAATTATTAGCTCCAATAGATATCATCTGTATAAAAAACTGGGCCATCTTTACAAACATGCAAAAATTTTTCATCTTTACCAGATATTACACAACCAAGACAAAGGCCAATCCCACAAGCCATTTTTGCTTCCATTGACACCTGTGCCCTTATGTTAAATTCCTTACATATATTAGCTAATGCCTTTAGCATTGGATAAGGACCACAGCTATATATCATTATATTTTCCCGCTTTTTATACAGGTTATTCAGAAGATCTCTTAAGAGATCAGTCACAAATGCCTTTTTACCTAATGAACCATCATCAGTAGCAATTAAGAGGTTAATTCCCAATCTTTTTAGGTAATCTACATCAAAAATTTCATCTCTATTGGCTGCTCCAATCAGGATGATAGAGTCTTTTGGATTAGGCAATCTAGTTGCCAAAAAGCTAATAGGAGCAATTCCCATACCTCCTGCAACAAGTATATTCTTTGTATCCTTTTTAAGAGTAAAACCATTTCCAAGAGGTCCTAAGAGTTCTATTTTATCTCCTTTTGATAGATTACTCATATATTGAGTGCCTTTTCCAACTATCCTATAGAGTATATGAATATTGTCTTCCTTAACACGGTTTATAGAAAAGGGTCTTCTTAAAAGAGGATCTTGATAGGAGTTATCCCTTGTCTTTACCATACAAAATTGTCCAGGAACTACATGGCTTGCTATCTTAGGAGCCTTTAATATAAGTCTGAAGGTTTGGGGATTAACCTTTATGTTTTCTAAAACTGTAGCGTTTGTATTAAATATATTGCTCATTTTTTAATCTCATTACCTTAAACAACCAATAATGCTAATGCTGTAGCAATAAAAAGTACTATGGATATAGCACCGTTTAGAGTAAAAAATGCCATATTCATTCGGGAGATGTCAGATGGAGTGACTACTATCCTTTGCATTACAAGTAAGATAAATGTTATAACTACACCCAAATAATATATCCAATTTAGATGTGCTAATATGCCAACAGCTACAAAACACCCAAATGCTATTGCATGGAAAAAGCCAGATATCCAAAATGCCTTTCTACGTCCAAATCTTGCAGGTATTGAATGGAGTCCTATTTGTTTATCAAATTCTTCATCAAGACAGGCATATAAAATATCAAAGCCACCTACCCAAAACATTACACCTACACTAAGTATGAGCGGTAAATAAGTTACAGAACCCTTTACCGCAATCCAGCCTGCTGTTGGAGCAATGCCAATTGCAAGTCCTAAAAAAAGGTGACAAAGCGGGGTAAACCTCTTTGTATATGAATAGAACATAACAACTGCAAGGACGATAGGAGAAAGTTTAAATGCTAAGGCATTTAATTCATAGGCAGCCCAAAAGTATAGTATAGCTGCTACAATAACCATAGCCCATGCCTCGTGAGGCTTTACCTTACCACTAGGGAGTGCTCTGTCTTTTGTACGAGGATTTTGGGCATCAAAGGGTATATCAACTATTCTATTAAAACCCATCGCACATGTCCTTGCTCCTACCATTGCAACAAGGATCCACCAGCACTGGCTTATGGTGGGAAATCCCCTTGCAGCCAAAAATGCACCTAGGTAGGCAAAGGGTAGGGCAAAGATAGTATGTTCAAATTTTATCATATCTAACAATATTTTAATCTTTTTTATCACCTTCATAACCTCTTTGTATCTTTTTGTTTTTATATATTTCTTGCCAATCTTTTACATCTTTTACTTTAAGCCCTAGACAGTCAATAATTCTGGCAGTTAAATTATATACAAGCTCTTTTATAGTTTTAGGTCCTTGGTAAAAAGCTGGCATAAGTGGAAAGATTATAGCCCCTTCATTAGAAAGTTTTAACATGTTTTTTAGGTGTATGCCACTTAATGGGGTCTCTCTAGGGCATATAATAAGAGTTCTTTTTTGTTTTAAAAAACAGTCTGCTGCTCTATGGATTAAATTAAGTGTTATGCCACACGATATGGCAGCAACTGTATTCATAGAACAAGGAAGTATCACCATTGAACTATAATCAGTGGAGCCACTTGCAGGTGGAGCACAGATGTCCTTTGCATCAAATAGATAGTCTATATTAAGATTAGAAATATCAAATCCTTCTATTTCTATTACCTTTTTGGCGTTTTCTGAGACTATAAGATGTATCTTTTGATTGAGTTTATCTAATTGTTCTAGAAATGTTTGGGCATATAAAAGTCCACTTGCCCCTGTAATTGCAACAAGTATAGGTCTTTTTGCATTATCTTTAATCATTTAGATGTATCCCAAGCCTATAGATTATCCTTTTAGCAAGCTCTTCATCCTCTTTAATGTCTAGTAATTTTTTGCTCTCTCTTCTTAAATCCAACCCTATACTACCGGGAGTTTCAAGAGGTAAAATGTTATTTATATATCTTGATAAAGTTTTTATAATGTCCTCTATATCTTCAATCTCACAATTATCATCAACTAAACATATAAGCCTTTGGGTAAATGGTGGATCTAATGATTTTAGAGAATCTAATATATCTTTTGCCTTAGAAGAAATACTTTTTTTAAGCCATATAATAGCAATCTGATTAAATCCACTGTATTCAGGGATTAATATATCTTGTATCTCTGGCAATTGTCTCTTCCAAACTGGCAAAAAGAGCCTTTCAGAGGTTTTAAACATAAGGCTTGTCTCTGACGGTGGTAAAGAGACTATACTGGCTTGGTATAGTGGCTCTTGAGCTATAAATAGATATTGGGGTAATATAAGTATATCTGTATAAAACTCGTTATAGTTACCTGTAAAATTTCCAAATTGTGCCCTATGAATCTTATCTGTCTTTATAATCTTTCCAAAAATTATAAACATAGATGTATATGGAACAACAGGATAATTCTTAAAGGATATGACCTGTAGAGGATCATTTTTTAAAGAGATATATACATCAAATTCAGATAGCCTTTTAGGCATCTTTAAGGCAGAAATTAGGCTAAATAAAGGCGGAGCTCCTATTGCTATGCTACAAAGAAGTGAGCTATCCATTTGTGTAGCATTCTTTATATGCTTAGCGATATCTGAATCTTTATAACTGTAAAGCCATAGTAAGTTTGACGATGCTATTTCTATTCTATATATACCGCTATTTATGGCATTATCTTTAGGATCAACTGTAATAGTAGTAGCCATACTTATATAGGGATTTTGGTCCTTGTCCCATTGGATTAAGTTAGGAAGAGTTGTTAGATCAATCTCTTTTTCTGTTAAAATTTTAAATCTTTTTCTATAATCCTTTATATTAAAGGAGGCCTTTTGCGGAGTTAAAAGCCTTTTACCAATAGAGTAAAGTTCATCCCACTTATTTAGTCCAAACAAACTAGCTATCCTATCCTTTGAACCAAATACATTAGTAAGCACTGGATAATTGGATTCTCTTATACCTTTAAATAGTAGAGCTTTATTTAGAGTCTTAAATAAGTATCTTGTAACGCAAGCTATCTCTAGATTGGTTGATATTTTATCTTTTATTGTAAGTAGGTCATCTTGGACTTTTAGAATAGAAAGAAATTTGTAAAGGTCCATAAATTTGTATTAACCTTGTTATCCAAGTGGATCCGGTTTTAACATATTTTTTTTACCCAATTCTATAGCAGTTCTTGCTAGTTCATCTACTCTATTGTTTTCCTTGTGTTCACTATGTGCTTTAACCCATACCCAGGTTATATTGTGTCTAGAAGATATGTTGTCTAATAGTTGCCATAAATCTTTATTTTTTACTGGCTTACCATTGGATCTTCTCCAGTCTTTCCTTTTCCAATTAGGTAGCCAGTTGGTTATTCCTTGTTTTAGGTATTGAGAATCTGTAAAGAGTTCTACCTTGCAGGCCTCTTTTAGCCTTTCTAGAGCCCTTATAGCTGCTAAAAGCTCCATTCTATTATTGGTGGTGTTTGGACTAAAGCCATATATTTCTAATTGTTTATCCTTAGATTGTAAAAGAGCAGCCCACCCTCCCGGACCAGGGTTTCCACTACATGCACCATCAGTAAATATTTTAACTATATGTTTACAAGAAATTTCTTAGCACTCCTTTTATTTGAATATTTTACATCTATATGTAATTGTAAGTTTATAGTTTGAAAAGTCTTTACCATTTATTTTTACTATCGGTGTAGTAAAAAAGTTCAATTTTTTATCTGCTACCTTAAACCATCTTCCCATACTTAATGTGACTCTGTTAGCAGTTAAATTTCCAAAATAAAATCTTTTAAGCTGTGGATGCTTATCTGCTTCAGATACATCTACAGGTATCCACCCTATCTTAGGCATAAAAAACTTAACCCAACTATGATAGTGGCTTACTATACCAGAGATATTGTTAGGTGGGAATAAGATCCCGATTTCAAACGATGTAGGAACTCCTATTTGAGAACAAAGCGCCATAAAGAGGCTATGGTAATCTATACAACTTCCTTCTTTGGTCTTAAATAACCAGTTTAGATCTCCTCTGCCAGATCCTGGTATGTGTCCATATCTTAGATAACCTATGACAAAATTATATATATCATGCACCTTATCTATAAAATTTTTATCTTTTTTAGTAACTGTTATGGCTATCTGGTGTACTTCTCTTTTTATGATTGGATTGTCAGGTACTAAACTAAACTGCTTAAATAATTTAGGCTTTTTGTAAACCTTTAGAGAATATATCAAACTAGTTGTTGTCCTAGTCTTTCTTAATATTACGTATGTAATTTTTAGTCTTTTTATATCTTTAGCTTTTATGTGTAATATAGCAGTTGCATAAATAGAATTGTATCTTAAGATAGTTTTGGCACTTTTAGGGATTACATTAAAATACAGTAAAGATTGTTCTTTAAGTTCAGGTGGAAATGGCATCCATATATCAATTCTATTAGTTTTATTTTTATACTTAAAAACAAAGTTATAAGTTAACCTATATTGTCTTATATGTATAGTTTTAGCCTGTAATGGCTTCAAGCTTAAAGCTATAAATACAAATACTAAAAGGGTAAATCTAATAACTTTTGTTAGCCTATTCATTGTATAAACCTCTTATATAGCTTTTATGTTTACTTTTATTCCTTTAAACGCTACCTGTCCTGAAATTGGACATAGAGCATGTTTATTAGTGACAAAATTTATAGATTTCCATGGAGAAAATGGGTCTTTTTCTCCATATGAATAGGGGACAAAGACAGTATCTTGTTTTATATCCTTAGAGATCGTTGCAATACATATGGTATGTCCATAAGCAGAGCTTACAATAAGCTTTTTATAAGGTTTTATCCCAAATTTTTTGGCAGTTTCTGGATGAATAATACATACTTGGTTTGGGGCTAAGTCATTTAATAGCTTTGACCAATGAGTAGCATCTCCCATTATAGAAGCCCCAGGCCTTCCTGTTATAAGGTTTAGACTAAAGTGGTCTTTAGATTGTTTTTTGTATATAGTTACAGGTTTGGTATAGCATTTTCCCTTTTGAAAAGGGGACAAGACCAGATCCTTTTTATAATCTATAGTGTATTCCCCTTGCTCTGCTAGGTCTGGATCAGTGTAGAATCTGGGAAAAGAGCTCAATCCATAAACAGAGAAGTCACTTTTAGCATCTATAAATAAGAATTTTGAGGACTTTGTATGGAATTTACCATTTAAAAATAGAGTTTTTCTCCCTTTAGGTGCTCTTAGTGCATGGTTTTTATCTATAAGAAAGTCTCTTACAGAAAATCCAAATCTTGAGCAGCAATGGTCTATGAGCTTTTGATAATCTGTAAGTTCGTCTTTAAATATGTCTTGCCATCCCATTTTTTGTCCTAGTTTTATCCACCACCATCTATCAGGTTTTGCATCACCTGGAGGCTCTATGAGCTTTGGAACAAGGGCAAATCTACTGTCGTCAGAGACAGGGGCAATACCTCCTGCCTCTATCCATGTTGCAGCAGGCAATATATATTTAAAGTGATATGCATTTATGCTTGGTACGATTCCATTCCAAACACTAAGGTCTAATTTTTCTATTAGGCTTCTAATCCTTTTTTGTTCTGGCCATTGTGTCAGTGGGCTTCCTGTAGAAATTAGTGCGCGGAGTCTATAAGGATAAGAATCATCTTCTATTGATTCTAACCATCTAACAGGATTTTTGCCCAATGATGGTTTAGGTTTTGGAATTTTATCTTTTGGTAATGGGAAAGAGCCTATTTTAGCTCCACCATTGTTTAGGCAGCCATAGCCTGTGGAAGGATATCCAAAATGACCTGTAAGTGCTGCCAAAAAGTAAAATAATCGATGAGTTTGAACTGCATTAGTATGGTGGCTTATACCAGTATTTGCAATAATTATAGCCTTTTTAGTATTAATATATTCATGTATTAGTCGTTTTATCTGTTCTACTTTTATCCCTGTAATATTAGATGCCCAATTTATATTATAATTTTGTCTTAATACATCTTTTTTAAATTCTTTAAATCCTTGGGTATGTCTTTTAATAAACTCTTTATCTTCAAGACCATGTGAGATTATGTAATGAATCATTGAAAGGACAAGGGCCATGTCTGTCCCGGGTCTAATGGGAATCCACCAGTCATTTTTATCTACAATCTCTGCCTTTTTAGGGTTTATGCAGATAAATTTACAACCTCTTTTTTGTTTTTCTTCTTTTAGATTTAAAAATATAGGGGGGCGAGTTGCTTGCATATTGCTACCAACAAATATGTATAGATCTGCACTGTAGAAATCTCCATCTTCATATATCCATGGAGTATGTCTTGTACCAGTTGTAGTAATACCAGCTATCTTGGCGGAATAATTACAGAAAGGTCCAGTCTTTTCCCAGTTAAGAGTTCCATATAATTTAGAAAAGGCCTTATTTACAAGCCGTCCATCAAATGCACTTCTACCAGATGCCCATATCCCTAGTGTTTCTGGGCCATATTTATCTTTTATCTTTTTTAACTTATAGGCTATTTCATCTAATGCTTCATCCCATGTAAGTCGTACAAATCTATCACCAACTCTTTTTAAAGGGTATTTGAGCCTTTTGTGCGAATTTAGTATCTCCATTGTGCCAAGAGGCTTGATGCATATCTTACCTCTAGTAACAGGGTCATCTGGGTTACCTGTTACATGAACAAGCCTACCCTCTTTTATATAGGCTATCATTGTACAGCCTGCCTGACACCACATGCATCCAGTGATAACCTTGGTGGCACCTTCAATGTGTTTTTTACCTAAATTAAGAGAAGTTGCGTATGAAATAGCTGGATAAATACCTGTTAGACTAGCAGTAGCTAAAAGTGATTTTATAAACTCTCTCCTAGTCATTTTCCTATCCTTTGTATAGATTTTTTCTATAGGTAAAAGCTAACTTTTTTAAGTAAAGACCGATAATACTTTAAAAGATTTTATTTGTAAAGTTGTTAATTTTATTTAAAAAATGCAAAAATATAAGCACATTTTGCACAAAATAGAAAAGTAATATGCTAAGCGGTTATAAAATAGTTTTTGGTTGACGCAGTAGATGAGTTTTTATAGCTTAGTCTGGTGTCTTTCGAAAATAATTTTATAAGGGAGGATTTTTATGTCTGATACAGCTCAAAAGATCACTATAAATTCTGATGGTACACTTAGTGTACCAGACAATGTCATAATACCATTCATAGAAGGTGATGGCATTGGTCCAGATATTTGGAGGGCTACAAGGCTTGTTTTAGATACAAGTGTGGAGGCTGCTTATAAAGGGGCCAAAAAGATACACTGGAAAGAGGTGTTAGCAGGAGAAAAGGCATATAATGAAACTGGTAACTGGCTCCCAGATGAGACACTTTCTGCTATTAAGGAACATGTTGTTGCAATAAAAGGGCCTCTTACTACTCCTGTTGGTGGTGGGATAAGAAGCTTAAATGTAACCTTAAGACAAGAACTTGATCTATATGCATGTGTAAGGCCTGTTAGATATTTTAATGGAGTACCTAGTCCGGTAAAACGTCCTGAATTAGTAGATATGGTCATATTTCGTGAGAATACAGAGGATGTATATGCTGGTATAGAATGGGAATCAGGTAGTCCAGAGGCAGAGAAGATCATCTCTTTTATAGAAAATGAGATGGGGAAAAAGATAAGGCCTGACTCAGGCATTGGTATAAAACCAATAAGTAAATTCGGTACTTTTAGACTTGTAAGAAAGGCTATAAAATATGCCTTAGAAAATAATAGGAAAAGTGTTACCTTAGTACATAAAGGCAATATTATGAAATATACTGAAGGTGCCTTTAGAACATGGGGCTATGAGCTTGCTAAGAAAGAGTTTCCCGATGTTACAATTACAGAACAGCAACTTTGGGATGACTATGATGGTAATATCCCTGAGGGCAAGATCGTTATAAAGGATCGTATTGCAGATGCTATGTTTCAACAGATATTACTAAGGCCTGCTGAATACGATGTTTTAGCCCTACCCAATCTAAATGGTGATTATATGTCAGATGCATTAGCTGCACAGGTTGGTGGGCTTGGTATGGCACCCGGAGCAAATATTGGAGATGGATATGCTGTATTTGAGGCAACTCATGGTACTGCTCCTAAATATACTGGGTTAGATAAGGTCAATCCTGGCTCTCTTATCCTCTCTGGTGCTATGATGCTTGAATATCTAGGTTGGGTTGAGGCAAAAGAGCTTATACATAAAGGTTTAGAGGCAGCAATTTGCAAAAAACATGTTACCTATGATCTTGCACGTCAAATAGAAGGGGCTACAAAGGTTAAGTGTTCAGAATTTGCTAAAAAGGTAGCAGATGAAATAACATCTCTTGCTTCTTAACAATACAAAGCTTAAAGAGCTCCTTAATAGAGTTTGGGGTGCTAGGGCCTAGAGAAGAAGAAATTGTATAAAGAGTTTGTTAAGTCTATAAAAGAGCTGTGTTTTCCACCTAAGTGTAGCTGTTGCAGTATACCTTTAGAGGATTCTTCTCTAGGCCTTTGTACCCAATGCCTTGATTCTATAGAGATTAGCTCACACCCAATATGTAGTGTGTGCGGGCGTCCATTTATATCTAAATCCCACTTAGATCATATATGTGGTGAATGCATATTAAAACCACCTCTTTATTCTATAAGACGAAGTCCCTTCATCTACAAAGGAGCAATAAAACAGCTAATAATTTCATTTAAATATTTTTATGACTTTAGGGCATTTTCTGTATTAATTGAGCTTTTTAACTCTATTAATTTTGACTTAGAAGTGTTGGCTTCAGACATTGTTGTGCCTGTACCACTTCATATAAAAAGACTTAGGGAAAGAGGTTTTAATCAAGCATATCTAATAGCTAAAAGGATATTTCATAATAAAAAGGTTGACTTTAAGGTGCTAATAAGAACAATAGATACTCCTCATCAAATGGGATTAAAGCGCTCCTTAAGACTAAAAAACGTAAAAGATGCCTTTAAGGTTATAGAGCAAAAAAAGATAAAGGATAAAGTAGTATTAGTTGTAGATGATGTTATTACTACTGGGGCTACAATAACTGAATGCAGCAAAGAACTATTAAGAGCAGGTGCAAAAGAGGTAAAAATCTTTGGTTTTTCACAGGCAATTTAAACTTTCATAAAAAAAATTATCTTCCAATATTGCCAAAATACTTTTCTAGTGGTACAAAGAGCCGATTTCTTTAAAAGTATAAAAAATACGCACGTCCAACTCTTATCCCAGGTGCCCTTTTATTTATTAAAGGGTTGAGGGAAAGTTTTAGGTTGGGCGGAGGGAAAAAACCAGTATCAGGAGGAACTATGGCTTACGTAACAATGAAACAGCTTCTTGAAGCAGGTGTCCACTTTGGTCACCAAACCCGCCGCTGGAATCCAAAGATGAAGCCTTATATCTTTGGAGCAAGAAATGGTATCTACATTATTGACTTACAAAAGACTGTTAAACTCTTTAAAGTTGCCTATGAATTTGTAGTGGATCTTACAAGTAAGGGTGGAACAGTCCTTTTTGTAGGTACTAAGAAACAGGCTCAAGACTCTATAGTTGAAGAGGCAACTCGCTGTGGTATGCCCTATGTAAATCATAGATGGCTTGGTGGGATGTTAACCAACTTTGTCACAATCAGAAAGAGCGTTGATAAATTAAAACGTCTAGAGGCAATGTTTGAGGACGGTACTATAGAGCGCTTTGCTAAAAAAGAAGTCTTAAAGCTTGACAGAAAACGTCAGAAATTAGAGAGAAACTTAGGTGGTATAAAGGATATGGACAGGCTCCCTGATGCCATCTATGTAGTAGACTCTAAGCAAGAGCAAATTGCAGTTAAAGAGGCAAACAAGCTTCATATACCTGTTGTTGCAATTGTTGATACTAATTGCGATCCAGATGGTATTGACTATATTATACCTGGGAATGACGATGCAATAAGAGCAATAAGACTTATTACTTCAAGGATTGCAGATGCCTGTATTGAGGGAAGAAGAAAATATGAAGAGTCCTTAGCAGCTCAAGAAAAGGAAGAAGCAGCAAGTGCTCCTAAAGAAGTTGTAGAAGAAAAGGTGGAAATTGTTAAGGAAGAGCCTCCTACACAACAAGCAGAAGGTTCTAGCTAACGATATTTAAGCATAGATTAATTTCTCATCTTTGCCTAAAATAAAATATAAATATACATGCGGGCCATCTGGCCCGTTCTGTTTGTACAAAATAGATAAGTAAATAGATAACTTGCAATATTTTTAGGAGGATATGAACCATGGCTAAAATCACCGCACAGATGGTGAAGGAGTTAAGAGAGCGTACCAAGGCTGGTATGATGGATTGCAAAAAGGCCCTTGAAGAGTCTCAAGGAGATATGGAAAAGGCAATTGCTTGGTTAAGACAAAAAGGACTTGCAGTAGCAGCAAAAAGGGCAGGGCGTGCAACTGCAGAGGGTATTGTTGCTTCATATATACATGCAGGAGGAAAGCTTGGGGTATTAGTTGAGGTAAATTGTGAAACAGATTTTGTTGCAAAGACAGATCAATTTCAGGAGTTTGCCAAAGATATTGCAATGCAGATAGCAGCAACTAATCCTGTTGCAATAAGAAGAGAGGATGTCCCTGAGGAATTTGTTGAGAAAGAAAAACAGATACTTATTAATCAGGCAAAAGAGACAGGTAAGCCAGATCATATTATAGAAAAGATTGTTCAAGGTCGATTAGAAAAGATGTATAAGGAAGTATGCTTACTTGAGCAGCCTTTTGTAAAGAATCCAGATTTAACAATTCAAGACCTTTTAAATGAACTTATAGGAAAGCTTGGAGAAAATATTACAATTCGTAGGTTTGTAAGATATCAGGTAGGTGCAGAGGAGGAATAAATGTCTTCTGTCAGTCCGGCCTATAAGCGGATCCTTTTAAAAATAAGTGGAGAGGCACTATTAGGAGATAAGCCTTATGGCATAGACCCTAACATGATGTATGAAATAGCTAAAGAGATAGCCTCTGTCCATGAACTAGGGGTAGAGATTGGGCTTGTAGTAGGTGGTGGTAATGTCTTTAGAGGTATAGCAGGAGCAGCTAAGGGAATGGACAGGGCTCGTGCAGATCAGATGGGAATGCTTGCTACTGTTTTAAATGCATTGGCACTTCAGGATGCACTTAAAAGGGTAAATATTCCAGTAAGAGTCCTCTCTGCTATAGAGATAGGCCGGGTTGCAGAACCTTTTATAAGAGCTCGTGCATTAAAACATCTAGAAAAGGGCAGGGTAGTGATCTTTGCTGCAGGTACTGGCAATCCATTTTTTACTACAGACACTGCTGCTGCCCTGAGGGCATTAGAGATAAATGCACAGGTATTGTTTAAGGCTACCAAAGTAGATGGTATCTTTGAGTCTGATCCTGAGAAGGATCCAAATGCTAAAAAGATCAACTCAATTACTTATGATGAAGTTATAAAGCGACAATTAGCCTTTATGGATACCGCCGCAATTTCTCTTGCAATGAATGCAAGGCTTCCTGTTATCGTGTTTAATATGAAGAAAAAGGGTAATATAAAAAGGGCTGTGTTGGGAGAGAGTGTAGGAAGCATTGTAAAGTGAGGAGGTGAGCAATTATGAAAGATCCTGTTATAGATGAGACACAAAAGAGGATGAACAAAACAATAGATGCCTTTAAAAAGGAACTTTCAAGAGTTAGAACAGGAAGGGCATCTGTTGCACTACTTGATGGTATAAAAGTTGACTATTATGGAACCCTTATGCCTATAAATCAGGTAGCCTCTGTTACTGTACCAGAAAGTAGGCTGATTACTATCCAACCTTGGGATGCAAATGTCCTTCCTGAGATAGAAAAGGCTATTTTAAAGTCAGATTTAGGGCTTACTCCTACAAATGATGGCAAGCTGATTAGAGTAAGTATCCCCCCACTAACAGAAGAAAGGCGTAAAGAACTTGTAAAACTTGTTAAAAAGATGGGGGAAGACTGTAAAGTTGCACTTAGAAATATAAGACGCGATGAAATGGACAAGCTAAAGTCCAAAAAGAAGGATAAAGAGATATCTGAGGATGAGTTCTTTAAGCTTCAAGAGGAGGTTCAAAAGGTCACAGATAAGTTTGTTAAAAAGGTAGATGAGCTTGTTTCCTCCAAAGAAAAAGAGATTATGGAGTTTTAGTTTTGTCTGGCAATCTCAAGATTGATCCAGCCAAATTGCCTCAGCATGTAGCCATCATAATGGATGGCAATGGTAGGTGGGCTAAAAAGAGAGGGCTGCCCAGGATATTTGGCCATAAAAAGGGTGTACAAGTAGTTAAAGAGATAGTAACTGAGTGTAGAAAGATTGGCATAAAGGTCTTAACCCTTTATGCCTTTTCTACTGAAAATTGGAATAGGCCCAAGAAGGAAGTAAGTGTTTTAATGGAACTTTTATATGATTATCTTGACAATGAGCTAACTACCATGCTTTCAAATAAAATAAGCCTTCATGCAATAGGAGATATCTCAAGACTTCCTGATTGGGTTAGAAAAAAATTAGAAGATACCATTGAAAAGACATCTTCTAATAAGGATATGATCCTAAATCTTGCTCTTTCCTATGGTGGAAGGGATGAAATCATAAGGGCTATCAAAAGGCTTATTATTGATGTTGATGCTAAAAAGATATCCATTGATGATATAAATCAGGAGCTTTTTTCAAGTTATTTAGACACTGCAGGGCTTCCTGATCCTGACCTTATTATAAGAACAAGTGGAGAGAGAAGGCTTAGTAACTTTTTACTTTATCAGGCTGCTTATTCAGAGCTCTATATAACTCCTGTTTTATGGCCAGACTTTAATAAAAAAGAGCTTATGAATGCACTTTCTGATTATGCTAAAAGAGAGCGTAGGTTTGGTCTTACAAGCGATCAATTAGTAGAGAAAAATAGATAAATGCACAAAAAACGCATATTAACTGCCCTTATAGCAGCACCTATTCTTTTTATAATAGTATGGTGGGCAGGTCTATTAGCATTTAAAGCCTTGGTTGCTATTGCAACTGCTATTGTTGCCTTTGAGTATTATAGTCTCTGTTTTAGTGAAAAAGAATTTTTCCTTTGGCGGATATGGGGAGCAATTCTTACATTGATTCCTGTTGTTACAGCCTGTGTTTTTGAATCCCAAGCATATATATCTTTAAGTCTTTATATAAGTCTTTTTTTAAGTGTTGTTAGTATCTTGATGTTTTACGGTAGGCTTAAGTCTCCTTTTAAGCATTGGTCATTTTTGTCATTAGGGGTCTTTTACATAGGCCTTTGTCTGTCTTTTGCTATACTTTTAAGAGTGCTTCCCTTTGGTAAGAGATGGATTGTATTTCTATTAGTTACTATCTTTTGTGGAGATGCAGGTGCTTATTATGCAGGTAAGGCATTTGGTAATCATAAGCTGTGTCCTTCAATCTCAAAGGGAAAGACCAAAGAAGGTGCAATTGGGGGTCTAGTTACCAATTTTATCTCTGCACTTTTTATGTGGTATATGTTGTTTCAGAACTTAAATATTTGGAAACTTGCTTTTATAGCAGTACTTTCTGGTCTTGTAGGCCAATTTGGAGACTTAGCTGCATCAACAGTAAAGCGTTATGCTGGAGCTAAAGACTCTGGTCATATTTTGCCTGGCCATGGTGGATTTTTAGATAGACTTGATGCAGTTATTTTAGCCACCCCATCTTTTTATCTATTAGTACTTTTTTGTTTTCATATAGTGCCAGGGGTGGTAGTAAAACTAGGAGCGTGGTAGTTTTTTGTTAAAAAAGTAGGTAGTTATGAAGAAAAAAATAGTGGTCTTGGGATCAACAGGTTCTATTGGTACATCTTGTCTGGATGTAATCCGCTCTTTTAAGGATGAATTTGAAGTAATTGGACTTGCTGCTGGGAAAAATATTGAGCTTCTTTTAAAACAGATAGAAGAATTTAGGCCCCGTGCTGTTACAGTTGTAAATGAATTTTTAGCTAAGAAGTTAGAAGAAAGACTTCCCTATAAAGGGATTGAGGTAAAACATGGTAAAGAGGGCTATATGGAGCTAGCCTCCTTTGATGAGGCAGATCTTATAGTTTCAGCCCTTGTTGGTTCGGCAGGACTTATTCCAACACTTTGTGCTGTGGATGTAGGAAAAGATGTTGCTCTAGCAAATAAAGAAAGTCTTGTCATCGCAGGACACCTTGTGACCCAAACTGCTAAAAAGACAGGTGCCAAAATACTTCCAATTGACAGTGAGCATTCTGCTATATTTCAATGTCTGCAGGGGCAGGATCAAAATGCTATAAAACGACTTATTCTTACAGCTTCTGGAGGTCCATTTAAAGATAGCTCTACTAGCAGATTAGAAACAGTAACTCCTAAGGAGGCAATAAAGCATCCTAATTGGAAGATGGGAAAAAAGATCTCTGTTGATTCTGCAACCCTTATGAACAAAGGGCTAGAAGTAATAGAGGCAAGATGGCTTTTTGATATAGAACTAGATAAGATAGATGTAGTTATTCATCCTCAAAGCATAATTCACTCAATGGTTGAGTTTATTGATGGCTCTATACTTGCCCAGCTTGGAATAGCAGATATGCGAATTCCAATCTCTTATGCTCTTTCATATCCTAAACGTTTAGCATTGGAGCTACCCAAATTAGATCTTGTCTCATGTTCTCCTCTTACATTTGAACCTCCAGATCTTGATAAGTTTCCATGTTTAAAGCTTGCATATGAAGCTGCCAAGATTGGTGGCTCTATGCCATGCATATTAAGTGCTGCAAATGAAGTAGCTGTAGAGGCATTTCTGTCTAATAGAATCAGGTTTGATCAAATATCTAAAGTAATAGAAGAGGTATTAAATAGATTAGAGCCAAGTAGCTGTGATAGCCTTGATGCTATAATAAATGAAGATGCAAGGGCAAGGCTTACTGCAGAGATGGTAATACAAGACTTTTGTGGTTAAGATGCTTGAGAAATCATTTATTAGTGTTTAAGTTAAAAGAAATTTAATTAATCCAATTTATCTCTTGAGGTTGTTGATAGATGACAACGTTATGGGCATTTGTATTAGTTCTCTCTGGTCTTATACTAGTCCATGAATTAGGACATTTTTTAGTTGCTAGAGCCTTTGGTATAAGGGTTTTAAAGTTTTCTATAGGTTTTGGCCCCCGAGTTGTTGGTTTTGAAAGAGGTGGTACAGACTACTGTATTTCTGCAATCCCACTTGGTGGATTTGTCAAGATGTTAGGTGAACAACCCAATGAGCCTGTGCCAGATGAATTAAAACATCTCTCTTTTTCTCATAAACCTCTTTGGCAAAAGGCACTTGTTGTTGCCGCAGGACCTCTTTCAAATATATTTTTTGCAACCTTTATCTTCTTTTGGATATTTATAATCTCTGGACAACCTATTTTGTTACCTGTGGTTGGTAGTGTTCAAAAGAATTCACCTGCCCAAAAGGCTGGTATAAAGCCAGGTGATGAAATTATATCTGTAGATGGTCAAAAAGTAGACAGTTGGGACAAACTTAGTTTAATCATAAGATCAAGTAAAGGTAAGAGCCTACTGCTTGGAATAAAAAGAGGGGAGAAGACCTTATATTTAAAGGTAACTCCAAAGGTTGAAGAGCTAAAGGATATTTTTGGTGAAAAGGTAAAGATACCTGTTATAGGAGTTACTGCCAAAGGTGTAATGCGTACCATACACCTTAGCCCCCTTGAGGCTCTAAGAGATGCATTTGTTGGTACGTGGAACATAACAGTATTAACTGTTCAAGGCTTTATAAAACTTATAGAAAGGGTCATACCTCTTTCAACCCTTGGTGGTCCTATTCTTATAGCAAAGTTGGCTGGACAACAGGCAAAGCAAGGTTTTATGAACCTATTTTACTTTATGGCTGTTCTTAGTATCAATTTAGGGCTGTTAAATCTTCTTCCAATACCTGTTTTAGATGGTGGACATTTAATGTTTTTCTTGGTTGAAGCAGTTACTAGAAGGCCTCTTAGTATGCGCCAGATGGAGATTGCTCAGCAGATTGGGATAATAATTTTAGGTGCTTTAATGCTACTTGTATTTTACAATGACATTGCAAGGGTATTTGGATTTGGCCATCTTATAGGAGGTCCATAAAGCTTGTGTATGTGCTTGGTATAGAGACATCTGGTAGATGTGGGGGAGTAGCCCTTATTGATGAGCATAGGGTGTTGGGAGAGATAACATTTTGTTGTGATCAGACATATTCGACTAGGCTTTTACCAGATATCAAACAACTCTTAGAGAAGATAGATTTAACCTTAAAAGATATTAGTCTTATTGCCGTAAGTCTTGGCCCTGGAAGTTTTACAGGACTTAGAATAGGTTTGTCTAGCGCAAAGGCTATAGCCTTTGCGCTAAATATACCGATAATTGGGGTTCCAAGCCTTGATGCCCTTTCATTTAATCTTGTAGGAAAGGAATGTGATGTAATATTTAGCCTTATAAGGGCTAGAAAAAAGGAGTTGTATGGGGCATTTTTTAAACTTACTAACTCTATCCCAACCCTAATCTCAGAGTATAAATGCATTAAAGATACAGAGCTTTATTCCCTTTTAGAAAAAGAACATATGGATATGATTATTTGCGATGAAGATGCCCTTTGTATAATAAAGGAGATAAAAACCTTGTATAACTTAGCAACTTCTATCCCTCTTCACCTAAGACACTTAAGGGCTTCTAGTGTAGCAGATTTGGGATTAATATACTTTAAGTCCAAAAATAGGGGAGATGATCTTAATCTACTTGAACCTCTTTATGTAAGAGCAGCACTTAGTTAAAAATTATGCGTATTATTCATACAGCAGATTGGCATCTTGGAAGGATTTTTCATGGTATCCATCTAACAGATGATCAGGCATATGTACTTGAGCAGTTTTTATCTATTGTTAAAGATATACGTCCTGATGTTATCGTGGTATCTGGTGATATCTACGATAGAGCAATCCCCCCTTATGATGCAGTATCTCTTTTAGATGAAGTAATATCTAGGCTTGTTAGAGATGTTGGTTGTAAGGTAGTAATGATTGCAGGAAACCATGATAGTCCTGAAAGATTGAGTTTTGGTTCTAAGTTGTTTGAAAATAGCAATCTCTACATCTTAGGTAGGTTTTCTAACTGCCTTTTACCAATTCAGATAGAGGATGAATTTGGATTAGTAAACATATATGCAATCCCATTTTTAGAGCCAGCCATTGTAAGAGAAGAACTAAATAATGAAGAGATAACAACTCATGAAAGATCCTTACGTGCAATATTAGATATCATAGGACAAAACAAGCCTAAAGATAAAAGAAGTCTTTTAGTTGCACATGCTGCAGTAATAGGGGGGCAATGTTCAGATTCTGAAAGGCCAATCTCTATTGGTGGCACGCAAACAGTTGATCCTTCTATTTTTCAAGGTTTTAATTATGTTGCTTTAGGACATTTGCACCAACCCCAGTCAATCTCTAAACCCTATATTCAATATGCAGGCTCTATCCTAAAGTATTCATTTTCTGAAGCACATCATAAAAAATCTATAACCTTTGTAGAAATGGATGCTTATGGCAATTGTAATATAAACAGGATTCCTCTTGTACCACGTTATGATCTACGGATAGTAAAGGGTAGGTTAGAGGAGATTATACAAAATGCAGATAATGATCCTAACAAAGATGACTATATAAAAGTCATACTATTGGATGAAAATCCTGTACTAAATGCAATGTCTAGGCTTAGGAAGGTATATCCCAACACCTTACATATTGAACGCGCCAATATTATGCTTCCAACTTCAAGATTAAATTGTTCAATAGATCACAATAAGTTATCTGAGCAAGAGATATTTTCATCATTTTTTCATCATGTAACAGGTGAAGTTATGAAGGATAACTATAAGACAATGCTTATAAAGATATTAAATAAGTTAGAGGCTAAAGACAGGGAGGCATTTGGTGAGACCTCTAAGGCTTAAAATTAAAGCCTTTGGGCCATATTCAACAGAGCAAATCCTTGATTTTAGTATTTTAAGTAATTGCTCTATATTTTTAATACATGGGCCTACAGGTGCAGGTAAGACCTCAATCTTGGATGCTATCTGTTTTGCACTCTATGGTAATGCATCAGGTAGTGATAGACAGCTTAAGTATATGAGAAGTGACTATGCATTATCACATGAACTTACAGAGGTAAGTTTTGATTTTAAACTAGGACAAAAGATATATAGAGTCTTTAGAAGACCTGAACAGCAAAGGCCTAAAAAACGGGGTAAGGGAAATACTAGAGAACCATCTAAGGCAATTCTTTGGAAATTAGTCTGCGAGCCTGAAAAAAAATGGAGTGTTGTTATAAGTGGTTGGGACAGGGTTAATAAAGAGATAGAAAGGCTTCTTGGTTTTAAAAGTGACCAGTTTCGACAAGTAGTTATATTGCCTCAGGGTGAATTTAGAAGGCTTCTTTCTGCTAAGTCTTCAGAACGTCAGCAAATATTAGAAGTACTCTTCCAGACCTATAAATATAAAAGACTTGAAGACGCACTAAAAGAAGAGGCATCTAAGATAGAATCTGATCTAGAAAGATTAAGAGAAAAGATAGAAAATGTTTTAACTTCATTTGATAAGAAAGATATAAACGAATTAAAAGCCTTACAGAACTATTATTATAGAATAAAAGAAAAAGAGCAAAAAATGCTTAATACTTTAAGGTCTAAAGAGTCAGAGGTGGTTAAAAGACTAAATGAAGCAAGAATAATATTAGAAAGATTTAGTGAATTTAAAAAGGCAAAAGAAACCCTTGATGCACTAGAAGAGAAAAGGCGCTGGTTTTTAGAAAAAGAAAAGATCCTTAATAAGGCTCAAAGGGCTTATAATGTAAAAGATTTATATTCTTCTTTTATAGAAAGAGAAAAAGAGCTTAATAACCTACAAAAAGAAATAGAAAGAAAAAAATTAAATTTAAACACATTAAAAGAAAAGGAAAAAGAGGCAAAAGATATATTAACTAAAGAAGAACAATATCAAAAAGAGTGTGAGGATATAAAAAGAGAGATTGATGAGCTTAAAAAATTACAAATAAAACTTATAGAGTATCAAGAGGTTAGCTCAAACTTCTTAAAGACTAAAGAAGATGTAAAGCATATAAAAGAAAAGCTTTTTCAAAAAGAAAAAGAGCTTTTAGATATTAAAAATGATTTAGAATCTCTTAGAAAACAAAGGGAAGAGTTCTTAAAAAAGGCTATTCGTTTAGAGAATTATCAGAGTTTATATAAAGAGTTAAGCGCTGTCTATAAGAATAAAAATAGGTTAACAGAGCTAAAAAAAGAACAAAAACAAAAGGAAACTAAACTATTATCTATCCAAAAGGAGATAAGTTCTAAGGAAAAAGCATATCAGATTCTTTTAGAAGAATTTGACAGATTAGAAGAGACATGGATTAAGGCTCAGGCATTTTTCCTCGCAGATAGATTAGAGCCAGGTAAACCTTGTCCTGTTTGTGGTTCCATAAGCCATCCTAATCCTGCAAGTTATAAAGGAGAGCTTCCTGATAAAAAGTTACTTAAGAAAAAAAAGAAAGAGATTAAAGAGCTAGATGAACTTATTAAATCTCTTAAAGCCAAAGAAGAAGACATTAATAAAGCTAAACTACACTTAGATGTGGAGATAAAACAGATATCTGAATTCTTAAGTGATTATAAAGATGTTTCTGAAACAGATATAACTAATGAGCTTTCTGCCCTAGAAGAGAAATTGGTATCTTCAAAAAAGGCTAAAGATATGATTCCTAATTTAGAAAATGAGATAGCTAACAAAGAAAAATTAAAGACAAAACTTGCACAGCAAATAGAAGATATTAAAAATCAATATGAAGATAAAAGACAAGAGCTGATTAAACTAGAGGCTAATCTTTACAACCTTAAAAAAGATATCCCAAAACATTTGCGCAATAAAGATATATTAGAGAACACTATTAAGGAAAAAGAGACTATTTGTTTAACACGAGAAGCATCTTTTAAAAAAGCTAAGCAACAATACGATAGCTATAGAACCAAAGTAATAGAAGAGACAACTAGTCTTGAACATTTAGAAAGGGATGAGATTAAAATTAGAAACATCTTATCTACACTAAATAAAAGCCTAAATACACGTGTTAAAAAGTTAGGATTTAAAGATATAGAAGAGCTTAAGAGTTCTGTTATGACAGATGAGGAGATAGAGCGTTTAAAAGAAGAGGTACAGGATTTTAAAGATAGTTTAGGTGAGGCAAAAAAAAGGCTAGAGCGTATTCAAAATGAGATAAAAGGCTTAGAAAAGCCTGAGCTAGAACCTCTTAAGAAAGAACAAGATAAAATAAAAGCACAGATTGAAAACACCATTGGCCAGCTTGCTCACATAAATGAAGTAATTAAACAGATTAACAAGGCATTTTTAGATATAAATAAGATATCAGAAGAATATCTAAAAAAAGAAAAACAATATGGCATTGTTAAAAGGCTTGCAGATGTGGCATCTGGTAAAAATAGATTTAACATAAGCCTTGAGAGATTCGTGCTTGCAAGTTTGTTAGATGATGTGCTTGCTGCTGCATCTAAAAGACTAAGAATAATGAGCAAGGGGCGGTTCGATCTACAACGACTTATAGATATCGATGATAAAAGAAAGGCTTCAGGACTAGATATTGGAGTTTATGACTCTTATACTGGCACACTAAGGCCTGTAAATACTCTCTCTGGTGGAGAGAGCTTTTTAGCCTCTCTTTCTTTAGCACTAGGGCTTTCTGATGTAGTACAATCTTATGCTGGTGGAATAAAGCTAGATACCATATTTATTGATGAGGGTTTTGGAAGTCTGGATCAAGAATCCCTTGATCTTGCCCTTTCTAGTTTACTTGAGCTTAGAAAAGAAGGTCGCCTTGTAGGGATTATATCTCATATACCAGAATTAAAAGAAAGGATAGATGTAAGACTAGAAGTCATTCCAAATAGACAAGGAAGTATTGCACGGTTTGTATCTTAAAAAATGAAAAGTATTCCAAACAAGATAAACAACCTATCTTAGCAATCCTTCACAAATTTAATTATTCCAGTTATTCTCCTACCATAAAAGGATATGTAAGAAATTTAGTTTATTAATTTTCTATACTAGTGTTAGGAGAATATTATGGTTAATAAAAAGAAAAATAACAATCTTCCATTAGAACAACAACTTTGGAAAGCAGCAGACAAACTTAGAAAAAATATAGATGCTGCAGAGTATAAACATATAGTTCTTGGTCTTATTTTTTTAAGATACATCTCTGATGCATTTGAGGCTCTGTATGAAAAACTAAAACAAGGCAAAGG
>Ga0256914_1000059_pt1 | contig 104407 bp, 96 predicted proteins | sample HulkmetaG_FD_191571 | JGI IMG/M metagenome (GOLD analysis project Ga0256914, IMG submission 191571) | Hydrothermal chimney microbial communities from Main Endeavour vent field at the Juan de Fuca Ridge, Pacific Ocean - Hulk | ecosystem: Environmental > Aquatic > Marine > Hydrothermal vents ...
CAGTTCGGGAAATTGCGCCAGTTTTTGCTCGATTAGCTCGAACAAAACCAGAGCAATGTTTTCCGTAGTGGGAATGCGGTCTTTAAAGTACGGCGTATCCAAATTCAAAAATTTGTGATCGAATTGCGCCACAATTTCGTTCACCAATTTCTTTAATGTGGAAAGATTGATGATCATGCCGGTTTGCGGGTCAATCGGGCCTTTTACCGTTACGTGCAACTCGTAATTGTGTCCGTGACCGTAGGGGCTAACGCAAAGACCGAAAATGCGTTCGTTTTTTTCTTCGGGCCAATCGTCGCGCCAATAACGATGACTGGCCGAAAATTCGAATTTTTTACTGATGGTTACTTGCTTTTTCATCATTCCTTTTGCGATGTTTTCTCCGTTTTAAATCGAACTTCATTAAAAAAGAACGGTTACTTTTATTGTGCCATAAAAGCAACCAAAAAAATCAGTAAAAGAAGATGCGAAAATGATTTTAGCTTTTGATCGTTTATTTCCCGGTATCCTCCCAGCCTAAACCTTGAGGAAGGTCAAAATAATCCTCAATTTTTCTTAAATGCTTTCCCAATGCAAACAAATCATGTATCTGAAAAAGATACTGGAAATAAAAAAGCCAGGCGATAAAAAAGGCACCCATTTAAGAGAATAAAAACTTTTGCCTACATTATGAGATAAGAACCAGCCCCAAACGATTCCGGGAAAGACTATTGTGTACTTAAATACATTATCATCTATTTTTCCTTCCGTCTCGGCCCGCAGACCTTCATATTCTTTCAGAAGAAATTTTTCCACGTCTTTCGTTTGAGATTCGTTTTCACCCATTAAGCATCTTTCTCGTCTATTTTCTCATCCCATAAAAGCGAAATTAACAAAACAATCTTTTAAGGGCAATGAGTCCGTCAGCCAACTCTCTCGCCTCAGGCTTCATCCCGAAAGAGCTCATCTTCTTCCCCGGACTCGGCAAGACGGTCCAGATAGTTTTCTACCCCAAATTCCCGGGCGGCTTCCCGGGCAAATAATTGAATTTGTCTGATCGTAGCCGTGTCTTCTCCGGAAATCAACGTCCCGGTTAAACGGGGCAAACAAAGTTCAGGTTTCCCTACAATTTTACTAACTTTACCATCACGCAAAACGCAATGGGCCATTAGCAACGCATCTCCCTGTAGTTTGGCATCTAACTGGGCAAAGGGAATCAAACGGGCGGCTTGTTCCAGCAGGCGATTCGCCGCCTGAATGATCTTTTCCACCTCGTCATAAGGCAAAGCGTTCAATTGCAAATCCAGCCCGGTTTGCACATGTGCCAAACGTTTCAGGAATGTATCGATCACCGTCTCGCGCCAGACCAAACCAAACTGCGGAGCGATCATCGTCGGCCTGGGTTCCAGTTGCCGCAACAAATCGATGGCATATCGCAAACACTTCCCGGTAGGGAAATGTTCTTGATGGAATTGGCGAATGGCATCCCAATCGCTTTCCAGGGCAAACAATCGATTCGACTGTGCGACTTCCAGATTTGATCCGAACATCGCACCGGAGAAAAGAATGCGCGCGTGGGGATCGTACAGCATAAACGAACCGGACACCGGGCAGAACGAAGTTGGCAAAAAGTGCAAACGGTGGTCGGTAACAAGTTTTAACCGATGTTTCTTCAAAGAATCGATCAATTTAACATGGCGTATGTTAATGCCCATAGGAATAAAACGTTTCAGATGGTTCCGGCTGGTTACGGTAACCAACCGGTCATTTAATTGGTGCAGCTTCCGCCAATTTCCGTTCCACTCGTCATCGGCATTGGTCAGCACCTGCACCTGAATATTTTTCGGGCTGCCCAGTAAGTCTTGCACTTTGCGGCTTAAGTGCGCATAATATTCTTCCGGGCCGGGATCGACCAACACGGTAATGCGCCGATCGTCCCGCTCAAACAAACGCAGGTAAGCATTTACCTGCACCCGGTTTTCCATATCGCGATGTCCCACCCACCACACGCCATCGGTCAGCAAAATAGAATCGTTAAACTCCGGACGGGGAACAATCGGGTTCTTTTTTTTCATTAATTCCGGTTTGAAGCGAAAGTCCACCGGCCGCACCACAAACATCCCTTCGCTCCAGAGACGCAAGGCATCCAGCGCGCGGGCCGCGGGATATCCCTGAAATTTCACGTCCTTAATATCGCCTTTTTCTACCACAATCGTCCCGGTTTGCCCGCTATTGTAAAGCACCACGCTGCCGCTAATGCTTTTTTCGTGGCACATCTGCAGAATGTCGTCCAGAGAATAATCGGTCAGGCTGCCCCGCAATTGGGTAGCCAGTTCGCGAATGTTGCGCATGCGGCGGAAAATCGCTTCGATCTTAACCATTACTTCGTCAAAATTAAACGGTTTCAGAATAAAATCGTCTCCACCGGCCTTAAATCCTTCGATCAGCCGTTCGCTTTTCGCGGTCAAAAAGATGAAGGGTAAATTACGGGTAAGTTCATTGTTCCGAATGGCCCGGCAAAATTCGATGCCATCGGTTTCGGGCATGGCAATGTCGCTTAAAATCAGGTCGGGAAGTTGAGTGTTAATAATTTCCCACGCTTCACGAGCACTGCGGGCGGTTAACACCTCAAAATCGCCGGAAAGTTCCAAAATACGCTGCAACGAAAGCAGGATGGATTCCTCGTCATCAACAATCAAAACCGTGTGATGGGTAGCCATATCGGGGTTCCTCTTCTTATTTTGTTACGAAAAGTTATGAATAAAATACTTGATATTCAAAAGATTTGATTTTTCGCTTAAAATTTCCCATTTTTGTCCAAGGTAATGGCATTAAACGTATTGAGGGCATCATGGCAGATTTATTAGCAAAAATTCGCAAAGCAATCGAAGACAGTCTGGAAAACGCAAAAGCCAATGCTCAGGGGCTCAAAGAAATCGCTGAAGATTACGGAAAAACCGCTCGCCTAAAATTTGAACTTCGCCAGTTGAAAATTAGCGAACGAAAGAAATTCGAACTTTTGGGCCGCACGGTGTACCCTTATTTGCTGGCCAACGACTTTAAGGGTCTGCAAAAGCACGAAACATTACCGGTAATCATTGATGATTTGAAAAACCTGCAAAATGAAATTCAATTGACCCAAAATGAGTTAAATCAACATCTGAATAGTACAGAGAGGAGCACGGAAGTGCGTCCTCAGGAAAAAGTTCAGGAAGAAATCAAAGAAATCGAAAGCGAAATCGAAAAACGGCTGGAAGAAATTCGCCGTATTCGCGAGGAAGCCAAACAAAAACAGACGCCGAAAAAGCGCGGCCGTAGAAAAACCAGAAAAAAAGAGGAAAAAAATAACTGATAACTCCCGGGGAATTTGCCCGGGGTAGCATTTAACCGACAAATACAAATAGTTCATCCGTGGGGGTGCTCCAACCGATTCGGGGCTGAGAACATACCCCTTGAACCTGATCTGGGTAATACCAGCGCAGGAAACGGGCCAAAGCATTTTAGCCATTTCCTGCACTGGGAAATGGCTTTTTTGTTTTTAAACGATCAATAAAGGAGATGGCTATGCGACGCATTATCTTTTTAATAGGCCTATTCGTTGGACTCTCTTTTCCTTTGTTTGCTTCGGGGAAATTATTAAAAATTCACGGAACGGTTGTCGATGCACAAAGCAAAGAAGGCCTGGCCGGAGCGAACATCGTGGTTCACCGTACCACCATCGGCACCACAACCGATCCGGATGGATATTTCGTCCTTCCCGCACTTCCGCAGGGCGACTACCGGCTAACCATTTCCTACATGGGGTACAATTCCAAAACCGTCCACATTCATTTGACCCAGGATACCAGCCTGACCATTGGTTTGGATCAAAACATTCTTTCCGGGCCACGCATTAGCATTGTGGCCACACGTGCCACACGGCGCACCACGCCTATTACCTTCAGCAATTTGCAACGGCAGGAAATTGCCGCACGCCACACCATTCAGGACATTCCGGAAATGCTGGCCGAATTGCCTTCGACCACCTTTTATTCCGAGAGCGGAACCGGCCTGGGATACAGCTATTTAAGCATCCGGGGGTTTGACCAACGCCGCATCTCGGTCATGATTAACGGCGTTCCCCAGAACGATCCGGAAGATCACAATGTGTATTGGGTCGATTTTCCGGACTTTCTGAGCAATGTGCAAAACATTCAGGTACAACGTGGTGCGGGCAATGCTTTTTACGGTCCGGCAGCCATCGGTGGCTCGATCAACATCATTAGCAACTACTTTTCCCCGCAACGCCAATTAAAAGCTTCCGTGGGATTCGGTTCGTTTAATACGAAAAAATATTCTCTTTCGTACAACAGCGGACTCCTGGGCAAGCACTGGGTGCTGTACGGACGCGCCTCGCGCATTCAAACCGACGGTTACCGCGAAGGAGCCTGGATCGACTTCAAAAGCTATTTTTTGGGCGCCGCCTATTACACCAACCACAGCTCCCTGAGATTGCAATTTTACGGCGGACCCATTGCCGACGCCTTAACCTACACCGGCATCCCTAAAGAATACAACAACGATCCGGATTTGCGCCGCAAAAATTTTAACTGGTGGGATTACGCCAAGGACGGCAAAACCATCTATTACTCCGAGCGGCGTAACGATGAAATCGAAAACTTTAACCAACCGCATTTCGAAATTTTGCACGAATATCGCCTTAATCAGCGTGCCACTTTGAACAACACCTTCTTCTACATTAAGGGCTATGGCTTTTTTGATTACGACGGAAGTTGGGGCACACCGGAATATTTCCGGCTGACTCCCGAATACGGATTTAATGTAGATTCCATTCCTTCCGACGCCTTAATTCGGGCCTATGTGGACAATAATCAGGTGGGATGGTTGCCCCAGCTTATTTACAAATCGCATCTTGGCGAATTTGTGCTGGGAGCGGAATTGCGCATGCACCGTTCGCTCCATTGGGGACGCCTGCAAAAAGGCAGCGGCCTGCCCGCCACAGTAGTGGGAAATCACGCCCGACGCTACTACCAATATCGCGGAGCAAAAGACATTGCCTCCGTGTATTTTCATCAGACATCTGCGCTTTATCCCAAAGTAACGGTCATGTCCGATTTGCAATTCACCTACAAAAAATATCGTCTGTACGACGAAAAATTCATCGGCACCGATTTCAGTGTCCCCTACTATTTTCTTAACCCGCGTTTGGGATTGAGCTACCAGTTAAACACGCAAATGAACGCTTATGTCAATCTTTCGTTTACCCAGCGCGAGCCACGTTTGAAGAATCTTTACGATGCCGCAGAAGCCAGTTCTCCCGAAGATTGGGGCTACGTTCGCCCGCAATTCGAAGTAAATCCCGATGGCAGCTACAACTTTGACAAACCGCTGGTTAAACCCGAGGCTCTCACCGATTTCGAACTGGGTTACGCTTTCCGAAACAATTGGGCCCAATTCACCCTTAACTACTATTACATGAGCTTCCGAAACGAAATCATCAAAAGCGGACAATTAGACCGCTTTGGCCAACCCATTACCGGAAATGCAGACCGCACCCTGCACCAGGGCATTGAACTGGCGGGTAGTATTCGTCTTAGTCCCCGCTGGCAACTTTCGGGGAACGCCACCTATGGCAAAAACGAACTGGTCTCGTACAAAGTGTACGATTGGTCGGGCAAGGCTACCGATTTAAGCGGCAATCCCATTGCCGGCTTTCCCGATTTTCTGGGTAATGCACGATTGACCTATTCCTGGCACAAACTGTACGCCTCGTTAAATATGCGGTATCAGGGAGAATATTACACCGACAATTACAAAAATCCCGCACACAAACTCGATGCCTTTTCCGTATTGAATTTCGATTTACGCTACTCTCTGGGAAGCTGGAACGGCACAAAGTGGACAGCAAAACTCCATGTGGCGAACTTACTAAATAAGAAATACCTGGCACATGGTGAAGGGCAAGACTTCTTTCCGGGTGCCACACGCAATTTTTTTGTAAATTTACAGGTAACCTATTAATCTGTCCAAACGCAATGTAAGGCAAAAGAATGAAAACCATTTTAATTGTTTTAAACGGAGAAGAGCTCTCACCCGAGCGTTTAACACATGCCAGGGAAGGCGTCGATATCATCATTGCCGCCGACGGTGGCGCCAATTATTGTCTGCAACAGGGCATCAAACCCAATTACATCATCGGTGACCTGGATTCGATTCGAATTGATCACACACAAATCGCTCCGGATATCGAATTAATTCGGCTTGACGACCAATATTCCACCGATCTGGAGAAGGCCATGAAACTGGCCGAAACCCTGCATGGGGATCGCTGGCGCATCATCAATGCCACAGGTAAAAGAAGTGACCATGCTTTGGCCAATGTGCTCTTTCTGGCACACAAAAGTAAAGTGCAATCCATCGAAATCTTCGATACCTTCGGGCGCATGCGCTTTTTGCATCCGGGGAGCCACACGTTGCACCTGCCCGTAGGGCAAACGATTTCTTTCATCGCGTTTAACCCCGTAAGGCATTTAAGTTTGCACGGTTTTGAATACCCACTTTCCGAAGCAGACTTCCCCGATTTTTTTGTCGGTATTAGCAATGTGGTGCGTCAACCGGAATGCCGCATTTCGTTCGAAGGCGGAATGTTACTCATGTATCAGGTAGAAAAAGGCCGTTAAAATGGCGTGGCTCGACTTAGTTCCGGTAGGAATTTACCTGTTGCTCTTGCTTACCATCGGTTGGCGTGCCCGTCGGCCGCATCCCGATGAGAATGAATTCCTGCTGGGCGGGCGTTCCCTGACCATCCCCGCATTTGTGGCCACGTTGGTTTCCACCTGGTACGGGGGCATTTTAGGAATCGGGGAATTTGTTTACGGTTCGGGCATCGTAGCCTGGATTGTCATGGGCCTTCCCTATTATTTATTTGCCTTGCTCTTTGCCTTTTTGCTCGCCGGGAAAATCCGTCAGGCCGAAAATGTCTCCATTCCGGACATGATGCAGCGCCATTATGGCCGTCGCGTAGGACTTTTGAGCGGCCTGTTCATCGTTCTGATGACCTCACCCGCACCCTACATTTTAATGCTGGCGGTTTTGTTGCGCTATTTTTTCCATCTCACTTTGTTCAACGCTTTGCTGCTTAGTGCCTTTTTCTCGACGGTTTACGTCTATTGGGGAGGTTTCCGTTCCGTTGTGCAAACCGATAAACTGCAATTTCTGTTCATGTTCACCGGATTTGTGATTTTGATTCTGTTTCTGAGCCGTGTACTCTCTCCGGCGGAAATGTTCCGTCGGCTCGACGCCGTGCACACTTCGCTTCGCGGGAATTTAAGTGTCCAGAACATTTTGGTCTGGTTTTTTATTGCCAGTTGGACATTCATTGACCCCGGTTTTCATCAACGTTGTGCCGCGGCCAAAACACCGGCCGTTGCCCGGAAAGGCATTGTAATTTCCGTTCTCTTCTGGTTTGTGTTCGATTCTTTAACCATGCTCAGCGGATTGTATGCGTTTGTTCTTTTGCCCAAAATAGAACCGATCATGGCTTACCCGACACTGGCAAGCACCTTCCTTCCGCCGTTTATTCGCGGTCTGTTTTTTGTAGGGTTGTTCGCGACCATCATGTCCACCATCGATAGTTACACCTTTCTTTCGGCCATGGGCATCGGGCGAGACATTCTGTTCGAACTACGCAACAACAAATCGGAACAGCTAAGCACCCTGTACGTTAAATTCGGGCTCGTGCTCACTGCGGTTGTTGCCGTAATTATGGCCTGGTTCATGCCTTCTGTAGTTCAATTGTGGTACAATCTTGGTTCCTTGTTTATTCCCCCGTTGTTGCTGCCAATTTTGGGCGCTTACCTACCGGGCCTTCGTTTGCGGCCCAAGGCAACCCTTTTACTGATGGCGGGCAGTTTTGCTTTGGGTCTTGCGCTCTTTCTCTGGGGCATGTTGCACACGCAGCAAAATATGCCGCACTACCCCCTGGGGCTGGAGCCATTTTTCCCCGCTATGTTCTTTTCTCTGCTTGTTTTCGCCTTGACACGCAGGCAAAATGTGAACGATTAGCAAAAAAGAGACGGTCGAAAAATTCACATTTTTTTCATCATTTATTGAAAGCGTCACCAAATCTACTTATATTTTTCCAACATTTATTATCTATTAATAGCACAATTTGCGGATTTCGCTTTTCCCAACATTTGAAATCTGCGCAAATGGATCAAACTTTTCGTCATGAAATCCAAATTAAATTCTCCGTATCCGGTTTATTTTTTTCTCATTCTCATCGCTCTGGGTATCACCTTTCTCATTTCTCATCTGTTCTCCGATTGCTTTACCCCTCATCGCATACAACTACAGGAAGATACGCGCAGCATTCCCCGGCCCAACGTGCTTTATCACGATTTTGACCACGACGGCTTTAGCGAGATGGCTGCACTCAAATACCAAAAAAGCATCCGCGAGGCCGCCCTTAAAGTTTACGCTTACAACGGCGGGCTCATCGATCAGTGGACATTTGCGGAACGCTGGCTGCCCCGATCCATGATCTTCGGCGATTATGACCATGACGGCCACGACGAAGTTTACGTTTTTACCAAAAACAGGGATTCACTCTTTCTTTACGCCATCAATCCTTTCCGTTCCCATTACATCCTGAACCGGGTATTTCTGCTTCGCGCCCCACAAAACGTGAAGTATTGGGATGTACGTCCCATCGCCGGCACCTTTGCCGATTCGGACAATGACGGTTACGCCGACCTGATCTTCAATGTGATGGCCGGCCACGCCCTGCATCCCCGCCGACTTTACGTTTACAGTATCCGCAAAAAACGTTTGCTGTTTGCCTCGCCCCGGGGAACGGCCTTTTTGGCAAAACCGGCTGCCGTGCAGGTTAACAAAAGCGCCAGAATTCTGATCAGGGGATGCGTGGCAACTGCGAATGGTTCCCCGCAAAAACCTTTTAATGACTATGCCGCCTGGTTAACGGTTTTTACGCCACAGCTCCGCTTTGCATTTTCACCCATTCCGTTTAAGGGCAAGAACGTCTCGCTTCAGGCCTTTCCTTTTGGCACCGACCATCAAAACATTATTGCGCTGGTCATTTACGGGAATAAAGAGCAGTCCTGTTCGGATTTACTTTTGTACGATTGGCAAGGCAAGCTCGTCAAACAAAAAAAGTTGCACGGCCGCGATTGGGACATTTTTCAATCGGCAAGCAACGGGGAAAATCACACCTATCTGTTTAACCATGTTACCGGAAAATTAATTTTTCTCTCCCCCGAAGCCGAAATTGTCGGACAAGAATTCACCGATTACCCGATAACCGGAATTTTGGAGACGCGGTTTGATCTGGATGGTGATTTTTCTGCGGAATGGATCGGGCGTTCCCAAAATCGTCTGGTTATTTTTACGAATTTTTTGCGCGAACATTACGTTTTGCCCATAAAAAATGTTAATTGGGACAATCTGAATTATTCGCTGAAAAAGAACGGTAATGCGCCGCCACTGCTCTCCGTTCAAACCGGCGAGAAAAAATATTTGGTCAAATTTTCGCTCAATCCCTGGTACCCCCTGCACTATTTCAGCAATGTCATTCTTTTTATTTTGATTTTCCTGCTGCTCTGGGGACTGCTTTCCCTGATTAACCTGTTTACCTCCTACCGGACCATTCTCGATTCGTTGCTTCACAATCCCGACCGCGGTTTAATGATCATTAACCGCAAAGGGAAAATACGCTACATCAACCATACCATGATCCACCAATTCCGTTTGGATGCTACAAATTTGAAAGGGAAAAATATTTTTCAAATCTTTGCCGATTTCCCTTCGTTTCTGGAACAGCTCAAAGAATTGCTCCGCACCCAACAGCCTCTGGACACTCAAATTTCGTTAATCAGAAACCGCATCTCGTTGCAGGCGCGTGTCTTCGGCAAACCTATCGCCGCCGCATTGGGCTACGTTACTGCCTATTTCGTGGAACTCAATGATTATTCCAAACCCATCGAAGACGACCGCCTGAAAGTTTGGAGCAAAACCGTGCAAAAAATGGCGCACGACATCAAAGCACCTCTCTCTTCAATTAACATCAACCTGACCACGCTTAGCCTAAAGCTTTCCAAAATTTCACCGGAAACCCATCGGGAAATTCAGCCCGAGCTCAATTTAATGATCAAAGAGGTTAAGCGGGTCAAAGAAAAAACCATTAATTTCCTGAAATTTACCAACCTGGAACCTCCGAGACTCGACTGGGTTGATCTAAAGGAGGTGATTGGGCAAACCCTGCAAATTTTCAAAAGTTATGCCGGACGCTCCATTCACTTCCAATTGGAATTTGATTCCGATTTGCCTAAAGTGTACGCCGATGCCCAGCAGCTAAAAATGGCTTTGCAGGCCCTAATCGAAAACGCCATCGATGCCTTGCATGGAGAAGGCATCATTGCGATTTCGTTGAGCAAAGTCGTGGACATTCAGCAAAACTTTCTGGATATGGTGGAGATCGAAATCGCCGACTCCGGCCCGGGTATTCCCGAAGATATTCGGGACAAAATTTTCGAACCGTATTTTACGACCAAAAGAGACGGGACGGGCATGGGGCTGGCCATTGCGCGCAAAATTGTACTGGAGCACGGAGGAAATTTGGATATTTATTCCACGGAAAACTTTGCTACCATCATCAAAATTACTCTGCCCTTGTACAGAAGTCAGCCTTACTATTCTCACAAAGGCTTTTAATGCTTGTGGCGTAAAATTTCTTCGAAAAACGCCACAAATTGTGCACTTTGCCTGCGGCGTTCGTATTGTTCGATGCCATGAAAGGTAAATTTAGGAGGGGTAATCATCCATTTTTGCAGGGTCGCCGCAATTTCTTCGATCCGTGTGGGAGCAACGACCTTGCCGGAGTCGGTTCTTCGAATTAAGTCGGCGGCCTCGCCGGAGGGAGGCACCAAAGCCAAAATCGGTTTTTTAAGCCGTAAATACTCGTAAACCTTGCCTCCCACCGTAAATGCGCTTCGGGGCTCCCGGTCGTCCAGCACAAACATCAGGGCCTGAGCCTGCTGCAAAATTTGCAAGCTCTCCCGATGAGGGCGGTAGCCATATTCGATGATTTGCTTTTGAACTCCGTACTTGCGTGCCACCCGTTGCACATTGATGTGTGCTTTTCCCACAAAAGCAAAACGCAGCTTTTGTCCTAACCCGGGCGCCTGCCGTTTTAAAAGGGCCATTGCGCCAAAGAGAGGCGCAGGATGATTCACATGGGAATAAATGGTCCCGGAGAAGGCCACCACAAACGAATCGTGCCCGCGAGAAGGGGCTTTTAACCCCACGAAGTCGTCTTCGTCAAAGCCATTGGGAATAACCTGCCAGACCCCGCGCTCGAAAGCGGGCAACACGGCTTCGTAGTGTTTTAGTACACGTTCATAGGCGCTAACCCCAAACCGCACAGAACCAATCGCGGCCTTTTCCAATTTCCAATCGATGAAACGGTGCAAAGGCGTTGGGTGAATTTTGTACGGATTCAATGTCCACGGATCCCGCAGATCGAGCAGAACGGGTACCCCGAACCGGGATTGAATGGTTTGCGCCAAAAACGAAAGCGAGTATGGCGGGAGGCTGATCAAAACCAAATCGTAGCGTTCTTTTTTCAGCTCATTTTGCAACACCGGCCATGCTTTTTTTACCCATTTCCGGCGACTATCAGGGAGAAAAAAAAAGGCGCTAAGCCAACGTTTCAAATAATTCGAATGCCGGGTAAAATGCAGATTTTCTTTTCCGCCAGCGGGCAAAAGCCGAAGCGGAACGCGAATAATTTTTGCGGAAGGCGGTATTTCATCCAAAAGCGAGGCATCCCTCGGGATGATCGAAGACCGTTCATCGGCGGTAACAACGGTAAAATGCCAGCCCTGTTGCGTGCCATACTTGACCAACTTGGCCATACGTTGCACGCCCCCTCCCCCCAGCGGAGGGAAATAATACGTGACGATTAGAGCCCGTCGATCCATGCCTGATTTTCCAGATCACGAATGGTGTGGTACAAAATGTTAAAATCCCGCTCATTGTGTTCGAAATCGCGGTTGGCCATGTTAAAAATGAACACTTTAAATCCTTCTTTCTGAGCACGATCGATCCACTCTTCGTAAGCCTGATTCAACCGTTCCAGATAGTCGCGATCCATGTTCTGCTCGTAACTGCGCCCCCTCTTTCGGATGTGCTGCATCAGCAATTCGGTATCGGCCCGCAAATAGACGATTAAGTCCGGCTTACGAAGATAGCTGGCCATAATATCAAAAAGCGCGCGGTAGTTTTCAAAATCCCGATCCGACATAAAGCCCTGCTTGTGCAGCGTGGTCGCAAAAATTTCCACATCTTCGTAAATGCTGCGATCCTGAATGCAGGAACCCGGCCATTCCGTGATTTCTTTTTGACTGATAAAGCGATGGGAAAGAAAATAAATTTGCAGATGGAAACTCCACCGCTTCATATCTTTGTAAAAATCTTCCAGATAGGGATTATCGATCACTTTTTCATAATAGGCCTTCCAGCCCAACTTCTGGCTTAGCAAACGCGTCAGCGTTGTTTTTCCCACGCCAATATTTCCGGCAATTGCCACGTAAAGTTTTCGTTTTTCGCTCAATGAAGCACTCCACCGTTAGAATTTGAACAAGATACTGGTAGAAAAACGAACCGGATGATTCTTTACTTTTCCGGGTTTAAAGACAAATTTTCGGGCGGCCTCCAGAGCCAATGAGTCGTAATAGTAATTCAGCCCTTTCAGCACACTGGCTTTTTCCACTTTCCCATCCTTGCCTACAATCACACGTACCACAATGCGTCCGTGTTCATACAGGCCCTTGGAAGGATCGTCCACAATCGGTTTTACCCTTTTTACCACCTGAACTTTTTCATCGAGAAACACGTCCAAAAAGACCTGATTAAAATCGATTTGCGGCTCGGCCGGTTTGCTCTCTTTCTCGGGCTGGGCATTCGGGGCTTCCGGGGGAGACTGGGGCGCAGTTTGCTTGGGCATCGCTGCGGGACTCCCACTCGAAGTGTCCGTACCGGGTTTGCTTTCCGGAGTCGCCACGGCCAATGTTTGCTTCCTGGTAGTATCCTGTTGCTTGGCCTTTTTTAAGTCAGGCTGTGTGCGGCTTATTTTGGGGGGAGCCTGAGCCAACGACTGGCGTGTACTTGTTTGCGGTGCAACGGTTTTTGGCGCCACGGCCGGAGGAGGCGTGCTTGTTTGGGCTTGTGCCACTTTTTGCGTGGTATCCGGCTTTGTTTGCACCGGTTTCTGACTGAGCAACAACTTTTGCATTAAATCCACATTGCCCACGATCGGATTAAAATCCACGGCGCCAAAACGTTCGGCGTCGTTTTTATCGTACACATGTTGGGTGATATTTTCCAGCGTATTGGTTCCCCAGGAATTGCCTTCGGCTTTGATGTCGCGTACCCCGTGGTTGTACACATCGTATTCCAAATTGTCAAACAAGGCGTTTCGTCCCGGATTGTAATCGTTGCCTTTTTGCAAATTCCCCAAATTGGGAACGGCCGTACCAAACACGATGAGACCGATTTGGTTTTTGGTAATCAGATTATCGGTAAGTACAGGCTGGGCCCCTGTTTCGCATATAACTCCGGCATAGCCATTGTCCGTAATGATGTTGCCAATTAAGCGTGCTTTCGAGCGTACGGCAATTTTAACCCCGGCGTTGTAGTTAAACTGAATCTGACAATTTCTGATGATCGGATTACTTTTTTTAATATCGAACCCATTAAAGGCATATTCCACTACGGCAAATTCGAACACGGCCGGATTTTTTAGATTGATGATAACAATCCCTCTCCAATCCTTCATGCGCGGATTAGAAGCTGCCGAAGTAAAAACGATTTTGTTGTTTATGGTGCCTTTGGCAAAAATGGCACCTTTCACAATCAATTCCGCTCTTGTCTTGTCCTGTCCGGAACGTGCCTCATCTTGTTTTGGAGCAAAGGCGATACGTGTCCCCGGTTCTATTTGTAATCTTCCGCCCGGCGCAACGACCACGTCTCCTTTGATCAGAATATTGCCACTCCAGCGCACAGACGAAGTAATAATGGCTTTCCGAATTATTTTAGGTTGTGCATTTTGCCCAACAACGGTGGATACGATTAAAAAAAATACCCCAAGCCCCAATAGAAATATTTTTTTCATACTTCGATTAAACCTATTGCACTCTAATAAAAGCATTAATCATCCGCAGCAAATCGCCCTCTTTAAATGGTTTAGAAATAAAAGCGTTTGCTCCGGCTTCCGCTCCCCTCTTTTGAAAGTTTTTTCCGGCTTGCGCCGTTAAAATGATAATAGGTAACTCCTCGTACTTGTCTATTTTACGAAGTTGTTTGATTAAATCAAACCCGTGCATCACCGGCATTTCCAGATCGGTAATAAGTAAATCCACATCGTTTTCTTTGGCCAGTTCCAGCGCTTCTTTGCCATTGGATGCTTTTAAAATTTTAAAGCCATTGCGCTGTAAAAAGGCGGTGATAAACTCGCGCACGCTCATGGCATCGTCTACCACCAAAACAACCGGTTCACGACCTTTTATTATTGTCGGAACAATTTCACCTTTATCAATAAATCCTTCGCTTTCTGTAAGTTTTCGTTCACGTTTCGGCGAAATAATCTTCCGAACCAATTGTTGCTCGCGTAAATTGGCAAAAAACTCCGTCTCAACTTTGTGAATCAGGGCGGCATAATCCAGAATTAGCCCTACTTCACCGTTGGTCAGGATAGTACCGCCGCTAATCAATTCCACATTTTGCAGCATGTTTCCCAGACTTTTAATGACAATATCTTGCCGTCCCTGAATTTCTTCGATGCCCAGAACAATGCTCACTCCCGAATCATGAAGCACAATGGCATTTTGCTTTGGCTTTTTTTGGTACGCTTCATCAGGAATTTTTAACATGTCGTCAATGTCCACATAGGGAAGCAACTTGCCACGCACCTGAACATAGGAACGCTGGTCATCCAGTAAGATCGAGTCTTCGCTTACTTCCAGTGACTCCATGACGGCAACCAAAGGGACAGCCACGGTTTGGTCGTGGAATTTGATGAGCATGGCCTGCGAAACGATGAGAGTTAAAGGAACGCGAATCGAAAAGGTGGTGCCGCGTCCCGGAACGGTTTTAACGCGGACAATGCCTTTAAGTTTCTGAATTTCGGCCACAACCACATCCAAACCGATACCCCGTCCGGAAACATCGGTCGTTTTGTCGCTGGTCGAAAAATCGGGCTGGAAGATGTATTCCAGAAGACGGCCCTCGCTCATTTGAGCCGCTTCCTTTTTCTTGGCCAGTTTCAGATCAACAATTTTACTACGGATCTTTTCCAGATCGATACCCTGTCCATCATCGATGATATCGATAACCACCTGACCTTTTTCCTGCCGCGCCCGCAGAATAATTTTCCCTTTCGGCTCCTTATGGGCTTTCTTGCGTTGCGAGACCTTTTCGATTCCGTGATCAATCGCATTGCGTAAAACGTGTAACAACGGCTCGTACAGGGCATCCACCAAAGCCCGATCCAATTCTGCGCCGTTGTCTTCCATGATCAATTCTACTTGCTTACGTTGTTTACGGGCCAGGTCGCGCACGGGGCGTTCAAAACGCTCGAACAACAAGCGTACGGGTACCATGCGGGCTTTCAACAAATCGCTGTGCAGGCTTTTGCTTAGGACCGATAGCTGAGCAATATTTTTTTCCAGGAAACGGGTAATTTTGTTCAACGTTCCGTAGCTGTCGTTAACTTCCGTGCTGATGTTTTTGAAATTTTCCAGAAATTTGCGTAAAACTTCATGATCTTGTTCCAGTGCGGGCGGAAGATTTTTCAAATCGCCAAACGCACTTTCGTCCAAAAAATCCTCGAACTGATGGGCAAAATGGCGAATATACTTTTTCTGATTTTCCAGATCACCGTTTAAGCGACGTAATGCTTCGAAGTGCGAGGCCAATTCGGTACGGGCAACCACCAGCTCCGTGGCTAAATTGACAAGATGATCCACATAGGACGATTTTATTTTGATGGTATTGTCGGTTTCTTGCACGGCCAGCGGTTCTTTTTTCTTGCCGGAGGCAGGCGGAACCGTTTCGGTAATTTCCTGCGGAATGTCGAAGTCTTTCAAATAGAACAATTTGTTGTCGATGTCGGCCAAACGGGCGGTAAACTGCGAAACCAACTCTGAATTCCCCTGCTCCACGGAACGCACCATTTCCGAAATCAAATCGATGATGGTAAAGGCCGTAGGCAAAAGTTCCAGTTTTTTCTCGGCGTTCTGGTTGCGGTAAAGCTGAAAGTAATCTTCCAGTTTGTGAGCCAATTCGCCGATTTTGTTAAAATTGGCCATCATTGCCCCGCCTTTTAAGGTGTGTAAATGGCGTAACAATTCGGCCAGAATGGTGCTGCTTTCCGGTACTTTTTCCAATTCGATTAAGCTGTGATTAATCTTTTGCAAAAGTTCGTGTGCTTCCTCGACAAACAAATTGCGCAGGCGTTCTTCCCGGGCCTTTTCGCTTTTTTGCTGGTTGGCTACTTCTGTGTTCAGGGCTTCTAACAGGGCCAACGTTGCGTTTAGTTTATCGGCATCCAACTCGGGATGCTCAATCAACTCGGGAACCGTTTTCAGGAATTCTGCAATTTGTGTTTGCACGCCCTTGGTACTAATGGAAGGATTTTCTTTAAGCTGTTCGGTGACTTCTTCCAAACGGCCAAATACCACGGCCAAATCGTTTAGTCCGGTTAATTTGGCCGCATTTTTCAGCGCATTTACCGCCTGGTCAAGGGCCTGAATTTTCTCTTCGTCCACAGGATTGAGCAACAGAGCGTGATTGGCTTCGTTTAGTGTTTTTAGCAACCCTTCCGCATCGGTTTTAAAAATTTCACGCAGTTCTTCGTCTTCCATGCTCTGGTCGCTAAAAAGCGGCTTTTCTTCAACGACAACCGGCTGCTTTTCTTGTTTGGTGGTTTCCTCCTGTGGCGTTTCTTCCGAAACCGGTTCTTCCAAAACCAGTTTGTCCAGTATCTTTTGCAAAGCCTCGAAAGGCTCGGTAATTTCTTTTTTGGGCTCTTTGACCATCGTCTCCAAACCCTGTAAGGCCTGCTCCATTTTCTCGGGTAAATCTGATGGCAGGTCTACATCGGGGGCTGCAAACATCTCCGCGGTTTCTTCGACAATAATGGCTGCGTCGGCGATGTTTTCCCGATGCATGAACTGCGCTGCCGAATAGATGGCGTGGATTTCACTGGCTATGGTATTCAATACGTCCCGATTATCGGGCTCTGCTTTTAATTTTTCCAGCAACTCCTGAGAATTGTGTACGTGGGCCAGGCTGTCCTGGACAAAATCGAGTTCGTCTTCTGCCGCTTCTTGTTCGGGCTGTGGTTCGGGGGCTTCTTCTTTGGCAACCAGCACCTCGGCCAGTGCCTCTTTTAAATCGGCGGCATTCCCGTCCTGTCCTTTCCTGGCCATGCGCTCCCAAAACAACGTAAATGTTTGCTTAATCTCTTCTATCAGCGCCGGATCGCCCAATAATTTTGACGTATTCACCCATTCATTCTCCAGAAATGCCGGCAAGTCCGCATACGATTCCAGTTTTAAAAGTCGCAAATTTTCACTGAGTAGCTGCAAAAATTCCCGCACTTTCTCCCGCGCCTGCGTGTCGCCATCGACCAATGCGGGAGCCAAAAGGGGAACAAGTTTTTCCCAGCCGGCCCGCATGCTTTCCACAAACGCCTCGGTAGAGGCTTTGTCTACGCCCAGCTTTTCTTCGGCGCTGCGAAAGGCCTCGATGGAAAACGTTTCCCAGAATTTTTTCGAATCATCAAAGGAAGCTTCGGGTTTCAGTTCCCGCAAAAAGGTTTCCCAGCCTTCTTGCAGGGCCTTTAATGCCTGCGGGCGATCCACATCTTCTTCGGCAAAAGCCCGCTCGTAATTTTCCCGGAAAGGCGCCAGCACCGTTTGTGCTAAGTGCTCATCCAGCCACGGTGCCGACGAAGCCACGGTGCTTAATGCCGTAAGAAAGCTCCGGGCATCGGCTTCGGGTGCAAACGGTTTTAAATCGGTCGTCAGTTTGGTCAGCACATCTTTAAAGGCGCGAAAAACCTCGTCGCGGTTTTCCAGGGAAATAAGTGTCTCTTCTTCGCTGCTTTCTGCCTGAGTTTCTTTCGGAGTTTCTGCTGTTTGAGACGGTTCCTCGGTTTTGGCGGCTTCCGGGACTTCTTCGGCCGTGGTCAGAGCTTCTTCGAGTTGGGCAACCAATTGTGTTGCTTGCGCGTCTTTTCCCGATTCTTTAAGCTGGTAATCGGCCTTGTCCAGTTCGTGCAAAAAATTCAGGATCGCTTCCAGAGCCGTTTGCAGGGGTGCGGTAAACGATTTAATGTTGCGTTTGCCTTTACTGAGGGTTGTGACTACATGATCGCAGAAGCCTTCCACGTCGGTGTAGCCGTGAATCATGCTCACCTCTTTTAGCGAGCGGAAGTTTTTAATAATGCTGTCCACGGCCCGTTCGGAATAGGGCTTGCTCAAGACGTTTTTGATAATTTCAATGTGATCGTCCACTTCGCTCCGGTAGTACTCTTTCAATAAATCGTCAACGGTAACTTCGCTTTTCTCCTCCGGAGCGGGGGCAGATTCAAGCGGCAGGATTCCACCTGTCAAAACATTTAAAAATTCCTGCGCATGGTTTTCTTTGAACTGCCGGTAGGCACCTACCATCTTTTTTACTTTGTCAGGTAGTTGGGAGAGCGTATTTTTTTCGAGCCATTTTTCCCAATGGGGCGACAGGACTTCTTCCATTTGTTCGACCAGACGCACAAAGTCTTTCTGGTACGTTTGATCTTCCTGCCATTTTTGTCGCACTATCGAGTAAAAGGTTTTTAACTCGTCCTGGTCGTCCTGCGTAAAATCGGCTTCGAAAGCGCGTGCCAATTCTTTTTCGTAAAATTCTTCCAACGTGAGTAACGGTTCTTGGGCACTTTCTTCCGCAGTAATTTCCGGTACCATGTCGTTGACAATGACCTGTAAAAAATCGCGGATCTCGCCATCTTCAATCATCAAAGCGTACAAGTTGATAAAGTCTTCACTCAAGCTGTCCAGATTATTGATGGATTCTTGCGGGGAAATTTTACCCACCCGGTCCAGCATGTCAAAAAGGAAGATGGAGAGATCATTTGTTTCCTGAAACTGGGCTAATTTCTCCAGAACGAGGATGGGATCTTCGGCGAATTTGAGGGCCTGTGCCAACTTTTCAAACAATGTGATGGCCTCGTCATCGAACTGGTCGCCTAATTTTTTCAAAACATGATCGACAAATTCGATGATAAAAAATGAGTTAAAAGTCATTGCCTTTTCTTTATTCGTCATCGTCAAGCTCCATGGTTCAATTGCTTAACTTAAATTTTTCAATAGCCTTGTTCAACTCCTTGGAGAGTGTTTCCAGTTGTTTGGCTGCTTCTTTGGACTGCTGAGCATTATCCGCCGTTTCACGTGCGATAACGGTAATCTCTTCCAGAGCAATGGCTATTTGTTTACTGTATTTGGTTTGATGTTTAGTCGCTTCAGAAATACTGGTGGCCGAATCGGAAGAAACCTCCACGGTTTCCAGAATTTCCCGCAGCGATTCCCCCGCACTGTCCATCAGGCGCGTACCTTCGGCTACTTCTTTATTGCCTTTTTCAATATTGCTCAAGGTAAGGGAGACACTGGTTTGAATGGCCTGAATGAGTTTGGAGATTTCTTCGGCCGAACTGTTTGTGCGCTCTGCCAGATTGCGGATTTCTTCCGCCACCACCGAAAAGCCTTTGCCCGCCTCTCCGGCGCGGGCTGCTTCGATTGAGGCATTTAGGGCCAACAGGTTGGTTCGGCTGGAAATTTCTGCAATAAAATCCGAAATTTCACCGATTTGCGTGGAATTTTCATCCAGAATGCGTACCTGTTTCATGCTTTCGCGCACGGCATTACGAATGGCGTGCATGCCTTCGATGGCCTTCTGCACGGTCTCGCTTCCGCGCCGTGCCACTTCCATTGCCTTCTGGGCCGCCTTGGCCGCTTTTTGCGCATTCTCATTCGTGTCGGAAATTAGCTCGTTCATCTCTTTGGCCAAGCTGCTAATGTTTTCCGTTTGTGCGGCCTGATCTACCGCACCTTTGGCCATTTCCTCGATGTTGGTTAAAATATCTTCTGTGGTTGTGGCCACCTGAATAGCCGCCTTTTTAACATCCTTGACCAGCGAACTCAAATCGCTGATCATCAGATTAAATGAATCGGACAAGGCACCTAATGCATCTGCGGTAACATTGGCTTTTACGGTAAAATCGCCCTCGGCTGCCTCGGTCACAATGTGTAAAAATTCTTTGATTTGTTTCTGCTCTTCTTCCCGGGCTTTGCGAATGCTGTCTACCTCGTCCAGGCGTTGCTTTAGTCCGCTAAGATGGGTTATTTCTTCTTCAAAGTATTTAGATTCGAATTCCGGCTTTAATACGGGCTTGCCCTCCTTCAACCGCCTGATGCTTTCGTTCAAATACTCAAGGGCGTGACCGAACGGTCGCAGGTACAAATAGAACAGGATTTCAAGAACAACAAACAGCAACAAAAACACGAGGCCGTTCTGGTAAGCCATGTTCCAGAAAGGTTGCCGGAAAGCGGACAAATCTTCTTCGGCCAAAATGAGTAGAGGCGTCATCGATTGCCGATATTTAACCGGTTTAATGGCCGTAAGCAAATATCTTTTATTGCGCTTTTCCAGATGATAGGTTTCCCGGTCCGCCGTGCTGGCGTCTTTCATTTCCAGCCACAGATCGTAAGCGTTGCCCGTCGCCGCAGGCTGCCCCTCGTCGAAAACAATTTCGGAGATGGTATCTTTTAACCGCACGATTTTCAGTTTGATGTATTGGGGAACACCATAGCGCTGTTTAAAGTTGCGCGTCCGCGTTGCCAGGTGCGTGTAGAACTCTTTGGCTGCTTCTGGTTTTGCGCTAACCGAAAGCACAGAATCTACCGGCAAGTTTTGTAAAAAGGCCGCAGCCGTTAAGCTGAGTTCCAAATTTTTCTGCACAACCAGCCGGTCAATCTCTTTTTGTTGTTGCCAATAGGTTAAGGCGAGCGCGGCGAGAACAAACAGCACCAACAGCGTAATCGTAATTTTCACAAATAACGCCTTAATTTCTGCTTTCATACGCTCCTCGTTTGCTAAGGGATCCGACACACGCTTGTTATTCGAATCGATATTTATTCAATTCTGCCGATTCAAAGAGGGCTCCCATGTCCAAAATGTAAATGGGTTCGTTTTTGGCAGCTTTGTAAACCGCGGAAATAAAGGGAAGTAATTTTTCTTGCACATGGTTATCCGGCACGTGCAGTAATTCTACCTCGATACTGCGCATTTCCTGCACCTTCTCCGTTAAAATGCCCGCGTTGCGTCCGTTCACTTCGCACACGGCGACAAAGGCCGTTTGGCTTAGTGTTTGGTTCGGCAGGCCAAGCACCGGCGCCACGTCAATTAAAGGAATAATTCTTCCGCGTAAATTAAAAACTCCGCAAAACTGCGGCTCCACATTGGGCAAACGTGTCACCTTGGGCATGGGAAGGATTTCTCGGATGTATTTGATTTCAATGGCGAACAGCTGCCCGGCAATCTTAACGACCGAAGCTCTTAATTCATCTTCCATAAGACCAACTTTGCATTAAATTAATTTTTTAATGGTTTGCACTAATTCTTCGTCCCTAAATGGTTTCGGTAAAAAGGCATCTGCACCCTCGGATCGGGCTTTTTCAATCGTTTGGGGAGAATCTTTACCCGATAGCATAATCACCGGTATTCCCTTGGAGGCTTTAATCGTTTTCAACAGATCAATGCCATTGATGTCGGGGAGCATTAAATCCAAAATCACGATATTGGGTTCTAATTGATCCAACAACTTTAGCCCGTCTTTTCCGGTAACAGCCGTTTCGATCTGATAATTTTCGTTTTCCAGAGCCAATTCCACCATCTTGCGAATTACGATGCTATCGTCAATTACTAAGATTATTTTCTCATCGGTGGCGCGTTTTGGGGCCCGGCTTTCGGGAACTTCTTCAGCCGGTGCTTCTTCCGTCTCTTCTTCTTTTTCTTCTTCCTTGCCGCCTTCAAAGTCAATATCCAGCGAAACGGTTTCTTCCTGCTCTTCTTTTTCCGCCAGGTCAATCGCTTCCTTTTCTTCCGTCTTTTCGCCGGTCTCCACATCTTCAAACACCGAGCCCTCGTTTAGCTCGCTTTCCATATCAAATATCGACTCGTCTTTCTCTTCCGGGGCTTCTTCCGTTTCTTCTTCTTTTTCTTCTTTCTCCTGACCAATAACGATGTCGGGCTCTTCCTGTGCAAAGAAGTCCGCTTCGTCGATTTCTTTTTCTTTAGCTTCTTCTTTCTGCCGTTCTTCCGCCGCAGCTTCTCCGAGTATTTCCGAAACCGGCTCTTCGGGAATTTCCTCGATCTCTTCTTCGATCGATTCGTCCTCTTCGCTTTCCGCTTCTTCCGGTTCCTGTTTAACCACCACTTGTTCCTCGATTTCTTCTTCCACAATTTCCTCGACAACTTCGGGGGACGTTTCTGGCTCTGGTGCTTCTTCTGGCGCAATTTCCTCTTCCGCCACTTCTTCGACGGCCTCTAATTCTGTTTCTTCCGCCGCCTCTTCTTTTTTACCTTCTTCCCATTCTTCGATTAGCCCTTCTGCCAGCAATGGGGATAAGGCTTTTTCAATCGATGCCGAATCTTCTTCCAAAATTTTTACCAAATCATCAAGGCTTTGCCTTTCCCCGATCAGGAACAAAGCTTTCCAGGCCAGGTAGGGTAATTTTACAGAATGGATTTTTTGATCGATATCCGCGGCTCGTTTATAATATCTCTCCACTGTCCCATCCTTTCTTAAAGTTTATTTTCGTTTTTTTTCTTCATGATTTCTTCCGCCAGCCTCAAATAGCTTAAAGCGCCTTCCGATTTAATACTGTGTAAAAGCACGGGTTTCCCCACGGAGGGTGCTTCAGATATTTTGGAATTTCGAGGTATCATGGTTTCGAAAACCAAATCTTTAAATGTTGTACGTAGATATTCGACAATTTCTTTGTGCTTCTTTATACGTCGATCAAACATTGTAATCAAAATTCCGGCAATTTTCAATCGTTGATTGTATTTTTTACTAATATTTTTGAGTGTTGTCAAAAATTTCCCTAACGCTTTCAGTGCGTAAAATTCGGAAACCACCGGTACAATCACGGCGTCGGCCGCTACCAGCCCGTTTAAGGTCATCGAGCCTAAATTGGGCGGACAATCAATAAGAATAAAATCATACGCCTCCTTTACCGGCCAGAGAATACGTTTTAATAAATCTAACTTTAACGCTTTACTGTACAGTTCTATTTCCTGTTCTTCCGAATGTACATTGGCTGGCACGATGTCCAGGTAATCCAAACCGCTGTTGACAATGGCCCGGGTGAGGGGTAAATCCTTGACCACTATATCATACAGTCCAAATTTAATATTATATTCGTCCAAATGAAAACTTATTCCCACGCTGCCTTGCGGATCGACATCCACGATGAGAACATTTTGTTCGAAAACGGCCAAACTGGTTGCCAGATTGATTGCGGTTGTCGTTTTCCCCACACCACCTTTCTGACTGGATATTGCTATGATTTTTCCCATTTATTTCCTGCCGCTGATTTTGCAACGTATTAAAAGAATTTCCCGAGTTTTCCGGATGTTTTTTTGAAACTGGTAAACGAAAACAGACAATAGCCACCCAAGCCCTGCCTTTGGCTTTGGCGAATGCGTTGTTGTAACTGTTCTCGATTTAACTTGTAAACCCCAATTCCATTCACAATTTGTTTTGCTACTTTATAGGATTTCGCCATTTTTAGATTTTTCTTAAACTCTTTATTCTCTGCGGAGTAATTCATCAAAATAACATAATCGCAGACGCCCGTTCGCAGCCACTGCAGCCAATCCTGCCCGTATTCGCTTTTGGCCACATTGGCATCGGGTTTTACGGCCACGCTTACTTCGCAATTTTCATCGATGGCCTTTGTGTACGCCGTAAGCGCGCCTAAGCGTTCGGACAAGCGCTGGCGGATGAATTTTTCATACGTGCTTTGCAGGTAAATTAGCCGGCTTACGCCCCAATAGCTTGCAAACAGGCTTTGCCTGCTCCATACCCGTGCCGGATCGACGTAATGACTTCGCTGAAATTCCGTACGCAAATAGGCTGAAAAATGGTAGGGAGAGGGCGGATAGCGAAAATAGTCGAAATGGATGCCATCCACCTGCTGTTCGTTAAGCAAATAGCGGATCATGTTCTTGATTTGTTCGATATTGCGCGCTGCCTCGGGATCGAGGTAAAAACCTTCCACGCCTGCTTTGCGTAGGGCCTTTAAGGTAGGCCGATGCCCGTCCGGTCCTTGAATGATGTGGCTTTGATCGTCCAGCAAAGGATGGCCCACTGCGGGCGCTTCTTCTTTAGACCACACATAAAAGGCGTTTATCCAGGCATGAACAGACATGTCATTAAAATGGCAAAAATTGACAATCTCTTTAAAAGAAAGTGGGGATGCCTGATTTTCAGCGACCGATGGTACGCTCTCACACCCCAGCGCGCGAACCTGAAGGTACACGTCGGTTATTCCAAAGCGTTGTTGAAGTTTTCGGAGTAATGCCAGATCGTCCCGGTTCGTAATGGTCTGGCGCACCACCCATAGGCCGTGTTCTTCGGCAAAGGCCACGGAAAATGCGATTAAAGTTATTACGACCAAAAAAATGAACCGGGACATAGAAATGCACCTATATATTTAATAAAATTAAATTTATGGAAGGAAGGTATTGAATGCAAGCAGATTGGGTTCTTTTGCAGAGATAAAAAAAAGCCGCCGAAAAACTCGGCGGCTTTTTGCTGCATTTATGAAATGCGCTTATTTTTCTTCGGAGGAGGGTTTTTCCTCATTTTTTTCTTCTTTGGCTTCTTCGTCTGCCGTTTCGCTTTTTGCTGTAGTTTCTTCGTTCTTCGTCTCTTCGGTAACCGTTTCTTCTTTTACTTCGGCCGTGGCTTCGGTTTCTTTGGATTCTTCGTTTTTGGCCGTTTCTTCCACCGGTTTGCTTTCTTCTTCAACCTTTTTGGTTTCCGTCGTTGCCTCTTCGGCCTTTTTCTTTTTCTTCTTTTCTTCTTTGCTCTGAACCTTCTCGAAGCCTACCAACTGGAAAATGGAAATTTTGGCATTATCCCCTTTACGATTGCCCAGCTTAATAATACGGGTGTACCCGCCATTACGGGTTTCGTACGTCGGCGCAATCTCGTCAAAAAGGGTTGTTACCGCTTGTTTGTTCTGCAAAAAGCTGAAGGCCAAACGGCGATGATGTAACGTACCTTTTTTACCGTAGGTAATAAGGCGTTCAACGTAACTGCGCAATTCTTTTGCCTTCGCCAGAGTTGTACGAATTTCTTTATGTTCGAAAACCTGAATCGCCAAATTCCGCATTAATGCTTTTTTATGGCTGGCGGTTCTCCCTAAGTGATTACCTTTTTTCCTGTGTCGCATCTTTAAGTCCCTATTCTAACTACTTGTTGTTACTCTCTTCAGGTTTAAGATATTTATCAACATCCATTCCGAAATGTAAGCCACGCTCTTCGAGAATTTTGCCCAATTCCATAAGTGACTTGCGGCCAAAATTCTTGAATTTGAGCATTTCCTGCTCGTCGCGTTTTACCAAATCGCCAATGGTTTTGATGTTCGCCGCTTTCAGACAGTTGTGCGAACGTACGGAAAGTTCGAGTTCATCAACGCTCATCTTGAGCAATTTGCGGATGCGTAAGGTTTCTTCGTCGATCTCTTGCTTTTCTTCTTCCTGACTTTCAATGTCAAAGTTGATGAAAATTTGCAAATGCTCTTTGATGATCTTGGCCGATTGAGTTAGGGCGTCATCCGGAGTGATGCTGCCGTCGGTCGTGATGTCCAGGATCAGCTTTTCGAAATCAGTACGGTGCCCGACACGGGTGTTTTCCACCGTGAACTTGACGTTCAAAATCGGCGAGAAAATGGAATCGATGGCAATAACGCCCAGAGGCATATCCGGATTTTTGTTTTCGTCGGCAATGGCATACCCACGGCCCTGGCCGAAATAGAGTTCCAGCATAAAATCGGCATCATCGTTTAAAGTGGCAATGTGCAAATCGGGATTTAACACGGTAAAATCTTCCGTGTTTTCCTGAATATTTTTGCCCGTGAATTCCATTGGACCTTTGAGATGCAAAAGCATCTTTTCGGGCAATTTGTTTACCACCTTCAGGCGTAATTCTTTTAAGTTCAGGATAACTTCCGGCAAATCTTCGTACACACCGGGAATGGTGGAGAATTCGTGCTGGATGTTATCGATTTTAATAGCCGTGATAGCGGCCCCCTCTAACGAAGAGAGTAGTACGCGACGCATCATATTACCTAAGGTTACGCCATAGCCTTTTTCCAAAGGCTGCACGATAAAACGTCCAAAGGTATCGCTATAGGTAGCGTCGTCGACTTCTATTTTTTCTGGCATTTGAAAATTAGATAAGCTCATAACCACCTTATCTTGTAAATTTACATTATTTTGAATACAACTCTACAATCATGCTTTCCTGCACGTTTACAGGAATGTCTTCGCGTTTCGGAAAATCGAGAAATTTCCCGGTCATGTTGGCTTTATCCAGCTCTAACCAGGGCAACATCCGATCGGCATCCACGCGTTTAAGGGCTTCGTGGAACATGGAAAGGCGTTTGCTCTTTTCACGCACCTGAATCACGTCCCCCGGTTTTAAAATGTACGAGGGAATGTTTACGATGTGCCCGTTTACCATGATGTGCCGATGGAGCACCATCTGGCGTGCCTGTGCGCGTGTTTGCGCAAAGCCAAGACGGAACACGGTGTTGTCTAACCGGCTTTCCAGCAGCTTGAGCAGGTTTTCACCGGTTACGCCTTTCATACGTTCCGCCTTCAAAAAGAAACGACGGAACTGGCGTTCCAGCAAGCCGTACATGTATTTAACTTTTTGCTTTTCTTTGAGCTGCAAGGCATAGTCACTCAGCTTACGGCGTTTCATTCCGTGCTGGCCGGGAGGATACGGCTTTTTTGAAAGTAACCGATCGTATTTGGGATTTCCAAAAATATTTTCCCCGAATTTTCTTACAATTTTTCCTCTTGGTCCATTATATTTAGCCATTTACCATCTCCATCTACGTTATACGCGTCTTTTCTTTGGTGGACGACAACCGTTGTGCGGGATTGGTGTAACATCCCTGATCGAAAGAATTTTTAATCCGGCTGCCTGCAGAGATTTGATCGCCGCTTCGCGTCCGGAACCCGGACCTTTTACTTCCACATCGATTGATTGCAAGCCCATATCCATAGCTTGTTTGGCAGCATTTTCCGCAGCAACTTGTGCGGCAAAAGGCGTGCTTTTTCTGGAGCCTTTAAAGCCCACAACGCCTGCAGAAGCCCAGGAAATCACATTGCCATACACATCGGTAATGGAAACGATGGTATTGTTGAATGTTGCTTTTATATGGGCTTTGCCGTGCGGTTCTACACGAACTTTTTTCTTTTGTCTTCTACTTCTTTTTGGTGAAGCCAATTTCTATCTCCCCAATTTCATTTTTATTTTTTCTTTTTCTTTGCGCCTACGGAACGTTTGCGTCCTTTTCGCGTGCGCGCATTGGTTTTGGTACGTTGTCCGCGCACCGGTAATCCGCGATAATGACGGATTCCGCGGTAGCAGTTGATGTCCATCAACCGCTTGATATTCATGTTGATTTCGGCCTTTAAGGCACCTTCAACTTTATATTCGTTTTGTATAATGGTACGAATTTTACGAATATCGTCTTCGTTCAAATCTTTTACGCGTTTATTCGGATCTACACCGGCATCGGCACAAATTTTTTGTGCACTGGTACGCCCAATTCCGAAGATGTACGTTAAACCAATAACCACGCGTTTGCTTTTGGGTAGATCAACACCTGCTATACGAGCCAAGATTGCCTCCTATATCCTATTATCCTTGACGTTGTTTATGTTTGGGGTTCTTACTGCAAATAACACGAACAACTCCCTTGCGGCGCACTATTTTGCAACCATCACACATTTTCTTCACTGAGGCTCTAACTTTCATCGCTATCCCTCTTTATTTATATCGGTAAACTATTCTGCCACGAGTCAGATCATACGGGGACAACTCCAAACTCACCTTGTCTCCCGGCAAAATTTTGATGAAATGCATCCGCATTTTACCGGAAATGTAGGCGAGCACTTCGTGCCCGTTCTCTAACTCAACAATAAATGAAGCATTGGGTAAAGTTTCCTTAATAATCCCGTCCACTCTAATTGAATCTTGCTTTTTACCCAAGTTTGCTTCTCCTGTTATTGAATTTTAGTTAAAATTTCCGGACCATCATCCAGGATAGCCACGGAATGTTCGTAATGAGCCGAAGGCAGGCCATCCGCCGTACGCACCGTCCATTCGTCATCCATGATGTACACTTCATGGGTGCCCATATTGATCATCGGTTCGATGGCAATGACCATGCCGCGTTTTAAACGCATGCCCGTACCGCGTTTCCCGTAGTTGGGTACCTGTGGGTCTTCGTGAGGTTTAATGCCCACGCCGTGCCCGACAAATTCCCGAACCACCGAAAAGCCATGTTTCTCAACATGCTGCTGAATGGCCGCCGAAATATCGCCGATGCGATTTCCGACACGGCACTGTTCAATGCCCAGGTACAGGCTCTCTTCGGTAACCTTACAAAGTTTTACGATTGATTCGTTTACGTTTCCGACGCAGAAGGTTCGTGCTCCGTCTCCGTAATAACCGTTTAACTCTACGCCGATGTCAATTCCAACGATGTCGCCTTCTTTAAGCTTTTGTTTTCCGGGAATTCCATGAACGACCACATCATTCACAGAAATGCAACTCGCCGCCGGAAAACCGTAGAGTCCCTTAAAAGCAGGCCTGGCGTTTTTCTTCAAAATAAAATTTTCGATTTCGCGATTTAACTCGCGCGTTTCGATGCCAGGCTGGATAAATTTTTCAATGAACTCTAATGCTTCTGCGACAATAATGTTACTTTTTTTAATGGCCGCAATTTGCTGCGGCGTTTTAATGTAAACCATTTTGGACTATCCGCGTCTCCCGCGTACTTTACCGGATTTCATAAACCCGTCGTAGTGGCGCATGAACAGATGCGATTCTACCTGCTGCAAAAAGTCCAGAGCCACACCCACGATAATCAGCAAACCGGTACCGCCGTAAAATGCTGCCAGGCTGTACGGAATTTTGGCGAATTTTGCCAGCATGGCCGGAATGATGGCCACGATCGCCAAAAAGATCGAAGAGGGCAAGGTAATACGAGTCAAAATGTTGTCCAGAAATTCCTGCGTTTTTTTGCCCGGCCGTACGCCAGGAATGAAACCACCTTGCTTCTTCAAGTTTTCGGCCACTTCCACCGGGTTTAAAGCGATGGCCGTATAAAAATAAGTAAAGAACACAATCATCAGGCCATAAACGAACCAGTAGAACCAAGAATCCATGGAGAACAAGTGCTGCAACCCTAAAAAGAAATCACTTTCCGGCAAAAAGGTTAACAGGGTCGACGGCACAAACATAATGGCCTGAGCAAAAATGATAGGCATAACGCCCGCCGTGTTTACTTTTAACGGGAAGTAGGTATTTACTCCGCCGTACACTTTGCGGCCCACCACACGTTTGGCATATTGCACGGGAATTTTACGCGTGCCCTCGGTTAAAAGAACGATAAAATAAATGATTACAAAGGCTAAAGCGAGCAACATAATTTCCGTCAAAAGGCCGCGCTGGCCAATGGAGAACTGCTGATATTCCTGCATAACTGCCGCCGGAAACCGGGCAATAATACCGATGAAAATGATCAGCGAAATACCGTTCCCGATGCCGTGCTGGTCAATTTGCTCTCCAAGCCACATGATGAGCATGGTACCCGAGGTCATGGAAATCATCGTCATTAATTCGAACGAAAGCCCGGGATGCGGCACTGCCAGGCGTCCATCCGGCAAATGGATGTTCTGCAAAAAGATGGCCACACCCAACGACTGTAACGCCGAAATAATGAGCGTTCCGTATCGGGTATATTGCATAATCTTTTTACGGCCTTCTTCGCCTTCTTTCTGCAGCTTCTGAAAATAGGGGATTACTGCGCCCAGAAGCTGAATGATAATGGAAGCCGAAATGTAGGGCATAATGCCCAGACCAAAGATGGCCGCTTTGCTAAACGCACCGCCGGCAAACAAATCGTACAGGCCAAGCAGTGTATTTTGAAAATTACGAAATCCTTCGGTTAATACAGCCGTATCGATACCGGGAGTGACGATATGGGTACCAATCCGTTCCAACCCAAGAATCATCAAAGTAAACAGAATTTTCTTTCTCAGGTCGCCAATCTTAAAGATATTGCGAAACGTTTCCAGCATCATATTAAAGTAACTACGCCTCCAAGTTTCTCGATTTTCTCTTTGGCAGTTTTGCTTACTGCATTCACTTCAATGCTAATTTTACGATCGATCTCGCCTTCGCCCAACAATTTTACCGGTACGTTCTTTTTGCGAATCAGACGAGAATTAAACAAATCTTCCTTGGTAATGGTGTCTTTATCTTGCAAACGTTTTAAATCATCAAGATTAACCACCTGATAAACCACCTTTTCGGGTCGTTTAAAACCGAATTTCGGCAAACGTCTTTGCAAAGGCATCTGCCCGCCTTCGAACCAGGCACGCCGTTTCGATCCGGCTCTGGAACGGTAACCCTTGTTACCTCTGCCAGCCGTCACTCCCCAGCCGGAACCTTCGCCACGGCCAATGCGTTTTCTTTTTTTGGTTGCGCCTTTTGCTGGTCGTAATGAACTTAAATTCATCGTCCGTCTTCCTTTCTTAAACCTCTTCCACTTTTACCAAGTGGCTTACTTTGTTTACCATTCCCAGAATCTGTGGCGTTGCCGTATGTTCCACGCTATGATGAAGTTTCCGTAAACCCAAAGCTTTAATTGTGCGTTTTTGATCTTCTGGACGACCGATAATACTTCTGATCTGCGTTATTTTTATTTTTTTGTAGTTCGTTTTCTTTGCCATGATTGTCATTCCCTGCAAAAGTTACGGATTATCCCTGGAACAATTTTTTAATCGATATTCCACGTTTTTTAGCGACTTGCTCGGCGCTTTGCATTTCTTTTAATGCCTTAAAGGTCGCTTTACTTACATTGTGCACATTGGAAGATCCAATGGATTTGGTTAAAATGTCGGTAATACCCGCTGCTTCACAAATGGCGCGCACAGGGCCGCCGGCAATTACTCCCGTACCGGGAGAGGCCGGTTTAAGAACCACATAGCCCGCCCCATATTTGCTTTTAATGGGGTGCGGAATGGTTCCGTTAATAATCGATACGCGCACCAAATTTTTCTTGGCCTGTTCGGTTCCTTTGGCAATGGCGCTAATTACTTCGTTGGCTTTGCCCAAACCCAGGCCAACCACGCCTTTGCCATCGCCAACCACTACAACCGCATTAAAGGAAAAACGACGTCCGCCCTTTAACACCTTGGCCACACGGTTAATATGAATAACTTTTTCTTTTAACTCATATTCACTTGGATTGATACGTTCAACCACTGCATTCTCCTAAAATTTTAAAAATCCAATCCACCTTCTCTTGCGCCTTCGGCAAAAGATTTAACACGGCCATGATAAATGTAGCCGTTGCGATCGAAGACCACCTTAACCACATTTAATTTTTTGGCCTCTTCGGCGAAAAGCTTACCTAAAGCAAAGGATTTTTCTTTCTTCGTCTTGGCATCTTTTAATGCTTCACGCGCTACTTTGCTTTTGTCGAACATGCCAAGCAACACTTTGTGTTGGGTATCGTCCACTAATTGGGCATGTATGTATTTGTTGCTACGGTACACAACGAGACGCGGACGCTCGCTGGTGCCCACCACTTTCTTTTTTCTCTTGATTTTCTTCGTCATTGCCATCACCCTATTTCTTATTTACCTGCAGCCTTACCTGCTTTATGACGCACATATTCTCCTTCGTAGCGGATCCCTTTGCCCTTGTAGGGTTCGGGTTTACGGAAGCTACGTATCTTGGCGGCCACCAGGCCTACAAGTTCCTTGTCAATCCCGGATACAACAATTTCCGTAGGACTCGGCGTTTCCAGTTTAATGATATCCGGCACGGAAAAGACGATCGGATGGGAATACCCGATGGTTAAAACCAACTTTTTGCCTTTCATTTCCGCACGATATCCAACGCCGATGATCTGAAGTTTTTTACTGAATCCTTTCGAAACGCCATCAACCATATTGGCGATTAACTGCCGGGTTAACCCGTGCAACGAACGATTGAACTTGGAATCATCCGGGCGGGTAACAACGATTTCTTTTTCTTTGACTTCGATATTCATCGCCGGATGCAACTGGCGTTTCAATTCGCCTTTCGGTCCTTTTACAATCATCAGATTGTCTTCATTCAGTTCAACGGTAACCTTTTCCGGGATTGGGACTGGTAATTTTCCGATTCGTGACACTTTGCTATTCTCCTATTCCTTACCAGATGTAACACAACACTTCACCGCCAACGTTCTGGCGACGGGCTTCACGGGCCGTAATAACTCCCTTTGAAGTGGTTACAATTGCAATGCCTAAATTATTCATTACCCTTGGCAGATGATCAACATCTACGTAAATTCGACGCCCGGGTTTACTCACACGTTCCAAATGAGTAATAACGGGGTTGTTTTCCTGATCGTACTTTAACCAAATTCGTATCAGCCCTTGCTTCCCATCATCAATAATAATATACTTTTTGATGAAGCCCTGCTCCAATAAGATACGCGCCATTTTACGCTTTACGTTGGAAGCAGGAATATCCACATATTTATGTCTTGCATGCAGAGCATTACGAATGCGAGTTAAAAAATCTGCAATTGGATCTGTCATTGACATCGATTACGTCTCCTTTCCAACTACCAGCTCGCCTTGGTTATGCCCGGAATTTCACCCTGCAGGGCTAATTCCCGGAAACAAATTCTGCATAACCCGAATTTTCTCAAATAGCCGCGCGGACGGCCACATCGACGACAACGATGGTATTTTCTTACTTTAAATTTTGGTTCTCGAGATTGTTTTACAATTAGTGCTTTACGTGCCAAACCTCACCTCACCAGTTTAATTATTTTTTCCTGAATGGAAATCCCAATTCTTTTAACAATTCGTAGCCTTCTTCATCGGTTTTTGCCGAGGTTACGAACGTAATGTCAAATCCTCTGATTTTATCAATGTTATCCACATTGATTTCGGGGAAGATGATTTGTTCCTTAATACCCAAAGAATAGTTTCCGCGTCCATCAAACGACTTGTCCGAAAAGCCACGAAAATCACGAATACGTGGTACGGCCAACGAGATGAAGCGATCCATGAATTCCCACATCATCCATTTGCGCAGGGTTACTTTGGCTCCGATTTTCATCCCCTGGCGCAATTTGAAATTCGAAATGGATTTGCGCGCTTTGGTGATGATGGGCTTTTGCCCGGAAATGATCATCAAATCCTTCACCGCGCCTTCCAGAGCCTTCGGATCCTGAGTGGCTTCGCCCACTCCGGCATTGATACTGATCTTCAGAAGCCGGGGAACTTCGTGAATGTTTTTGTAGCCGAACTTCTTTTGTAGATGCGGAACGACTTCTTTTTGATATTTCTCTAATAATCTTGGAAAATATTCTGCCATCTTTCTACTCCATCAACAGCTATTCGTTATCAGGTATAATTTCTCCCTGACAAGCAGGATTTTTACAATACCGCACTTTTGTTCCATCATCCAAATATTTGTACCCGACACGTGTAGTCACATTGAATTTGGTCGAAAAATACATGACATTCGAAACATGAATGGGTGCTTCTTTTTCGATAATGCCACCCTGCGGCAATTTTTGTGTCGGGCGCATGTGGCGTTTTACCAGATGAACGCCTTCGACGATAATCCGATTTTTGTCCGGGAAAACTTTTAAAACTTTACCGATTTTCCCTTTATCTTTGTAAGATCCAGCTATAACTTTAACCGTATCACCTTTACGAATCTTCATGATACCTATTCCCGTCTATTTTTACAATACTTCAGGTGCTAATGAAACAATTTTCATGAATTGTTTTTCGCGCAATTCGCGAGCAACCGGCCCAAAAATACGCGTACCTTTCGGTTCCAATTGGTTATCCAGCAAAACCGCCGCATTATCGTCAAAGCGAATGTAGCTGCCGTCCGGACGTCGGATTTCTTTTTTCGTCCGTACGATTACGGCTTTGGTGACGTCGCCCTTTTTAACCGCCCCACCAGGGATGGCGCTTTTTACCGTCACTACAATAATATCACCAATGGTACCGTATTTTTTACCAGAGCTCCCAAGAATGCGAATGCACATTACTTTTTGCGCACCCGAGTTGTCTGCTACGTTGAGTTTCGTATATTCTTGTACCATTTCTCAGTTTCCTTACTTCACTTTTTCAACGACTTCAACAAGACGCCAGCGCTTAGTTTTGCTGAGCGGTCTGGTCTCCATAATTTTTACGATATCGCCTTCGGAACACGTATTGTTTTCGTCATGCGCTTTAAATTTAACCGTCTTTTTTACGAATTTTCCGTAAATGGGATGCTTAAAACGACGTTCCACAGCAACGGTAATCGTTTTATCCATTTTGTTGCTAACCACTTTACCGATACGAACTTTTCGTAAACCACGTTGTGTTTTCATAGTCTACCCATTACTTTTTTAGAATTCCCAATTCATGTTGTCTGATAAACGTTTTAATTCTTGCAATTTCTCTCCGCACAATGCGAATACGCATGGGGTTCGAAATTTCGTGGGTTGCTTTTTGCAACACCAGGTTTTCATATTCTTCTTTGGCTTCGGCCAATTTTTCTTTCAATTCGTCCAGCGTTAAGCCCTTCAAATCTTCTTTGCTCTTCATTCCTCACACTCCCGCTATTCGCTCATCACAAATTTTGTTTTAATGGGCAATTTATGAGACGCTAAGCGCATGGCTTCTTTGGCCAGTTCCGGCGATACACCTTCCAGCTCAAACAAAATGCGGCCGGGGCGTACCACGGCTACCCAGTATTCGGGCGAACCTTTTCCCTTACCCATGCGGGTTTCTGCCGGTTTTTTGGTGACCGGTTTATCCGGGAAAATGCGAATCCACACCTTTCCGCCACGTTTAATATGACGGGTAATAGCAATACGGGCGGCTTCTATCTGACGGCTGGTAATCCAGGCCGGTTCCAGCGCTTTTAGTCCATATCTTCCGAACGCAATGTAGTTTCCGGATTGAGCATTGCCTTTCATCCGGCCTCTTTGCTGCTTGCGATATTTTACTCTTTTAGGCATTAACATGAGAACAACTCCTAAACTGTGCTAAATCACCTTGCCAATAACTTCACCATGGAAAATCCACACTTTAATGCCAATGGATCCGTAGGTTGTTACCGCGGTGTAATTGGCATAATCTACATCGGCACGCAGGGTGTGCAAAGGAATACGGCCGTCTTTGTACATTTCGGTACGGGCCATTTCCGCGCCGCCCAACCGGCCGGCAACCATTATTTTGATGCCTTCTGCACCCAAGCGCATCGCCGAAGTAATGGCCTTTTTCATTGCCCGACGCCAACTTACCTTGCCTTCAATTTGCCGTGCAATATTTTCGGCAACCAGATAGGCGTCCAATTCCGGCTTTTTAATTTCGTTGATGTTAATTTGTATCTCTTTGTTTGTCAAAGCGCGCAATTCTTCCCGCAATTTGTCGACCTCTTGCCCTTTCTTTCCGATAACAATACCGGGACGGGCCGTGTGAATGGTCAACAAAACACGTTTTGCCGTCCGTTCGATGACGATTTTAGAAACAGCAGCCTTACTTAAACGATTACGAATGTATTTTCTAATCCTTAAATCCTCGTGCAGCATGTCGGCGTAATTTTTTTCGTCGAACCAACTGCTGTTCCAGGATTTTACGATTCCAAGGCGCAAACCAATCGGATTAGTCTTCTGTCCCAAACTAATTCTCCTTCTTTTAACGCTTAATCTAAATATTCCACCACAACGGTGATATGGGAAGTACGCTTTCTAATTTTTCCGGCGCGCCCCATCGACATGGGACGGAACCGTTTTAACGTGGGGCCGGCATCCACATAGGCATTTTTGACAACTGCATCTGCCATGTCGAACCGTTTCCCGTCATCAATATTCCCCAAATTGGCAAAAGCAGAACGAATTGTCTTCGCCAAAGGTTCCGCAGCGCTCTTTCTGGTAAAATGAAGAATGTCCAGCGCTTCTTCCACGCTGCGCCCTTTAACTAAGGGCAATACCTGCCTTACCTTACGAGGGGATACGCGAATGTACTTGGTTTTTGCAACAGCTTCCATCATATTCTCCATCTTTATCTTACGCGGCTCATGCGTTCCGCCAATTTACCCCCGTGCCCGCGAAAGGTGCGTGTGGGAGCAAATTCACCAAGTTTATGTCCAACCATATTTTCACTGATATATACCGGAACAAACTTATGGCCATTGTGTACGGCAATCGTATGACCCACAAAGTCAGGCGGAATTACACTGCGTCTGGCCCAGGTCTTTATGACTACCTTTTTACCTTCTTCGTTAAGCTTTTGGATCTTTTTCATCAATTTAGGATCGATGTACGGACCTTTTTTGATCGAACGTGCCATTAGTCAACCTTCTCCTATTTACGACGCTTAACTATTAAAGCATCCGATTTCTTATGCTTTTTACGTGTTTTAAAACCCTTGGCCAATTGTCCCCAGGGAGATACCGGATGACGTCCACCCGAGGTTTTTCCTTCGCCACCACCCATGGGGTGATCGATGGGGTTCATGGCCACACCGCGCACATGCGGGCGGCGTCCCAACCAGCGCGACCGGCCGGCCTTGCCGATGGAAATATTCATGTGATCCACATTCGATACCTGGCCAATGGTGGCATAGCAGCGCGCGTGAACTTTGCGCATTTCACCGGAAGGCAATTTGATCAAGGCGAACTTGCCTTCTTTGGCGGCCAACTGGGCCGAGGCACCTGCGCTGCGTACCAGCTGGGCACCTTTGCGTTCGCGCATTTCAATAGCATGGATGGTTAAACCGACCGGAATTTTTTCCAGAGGCAACGCATTCCCGATGCGAATTTCTGCCTTCTCGCCGGCCATGACCGTATCGCCAACTTTTAAACCATCCGGCGCCAAAATGTAACGGCGTTCGCCATCGGCATATTTTAAAAGTGCGATGCGTGCCGTACGATTGGGATCGTATTCGATGGTTTCGACGGTTGCGGGGATGTCCCGCTTATCGCGCTTAAAATCGATAATGCGATAAAGCCGTTTGTGTCCGCCACCGCGATGCCGCGAAGTTACGCGCCCTAAGTTGTTGCGCCCGCCCGATTTTTTCAAAGGCTGGAGCAACGGTTTATAGGGTTGATCCGTGGTAATTTCCGCAAAATCACTTACCGTCTTAAATCGTAACCCAGGTGTAATTGGCTTAAATGTCTTAATTCCCATTGGTCAACTCCACAAGCATATTATGCGTTTGTAAATAAATCAATTTGATTACCTTCGTGCAATGTAACGATGGCCTTTTTCCACATCGGCCGGCGTCCTTCGAAGCGGCCGCCTTTGGTAAACTGCTGACGCTTTTTACCCTGATAGACCATTGTCCGCACGGATTTTACCTTTACGTTGAACTTTTGCTCAACGGCTTGTTTAATTTCGATTTTATTGGCATTTACATTCACCTGAAACGCGTATTTATTTTCCGCATCCTGCAAACGAGCCATCTTTTCCGTAAATAAGGGCTTAATCAATATTTGCTTCTGTTTCATTTGGACAATACCTCATTAACTTTTTGCAAAGCGCCTTCCTGAAAAATCACCGTGTCGGCCTTCAGTACATCGTAGGTAGAAAAGGTTGCCGATTCGCGCACTTCTACCTTAAACAGGTTGCCAGCCGACTTGACGATTGCCGGGGCATATTCAGCCGTGCAAAGCAAGACCTTTTTGCCGTCCAGATCAAAATTTTTGAGCAGTTCAATCATTTTTTTGGTGGAAGGTGTGTCGTAATTGAAATTTTCAACCACCAAAATTTTGTTGTCTTTTGCTTTGTACGTCAAAGCCGAACGTCGGGCTAACTTTTTGACCTTTTTGTTAACCTTCTGGCTGTAATCTCTGGGTTGGGGGCCAAATACGCGTCCGCCACCCACAAAGTGCGGCGCACGAATGCTACCCTGACGGGCACGACCCGTTCCCTTTTGCCGAAAGGGCTTTTTACCACCACCGGAAACATAAGAACGTCCTTTGGTTGCATGGGTACCCTGCCGGCGATTAGCCAAAATCGCTTTAACGTCCAGCCAAATCACATGATCATTCGGCGTAACAGCGAAAACTTCGTCGCTTAACTCAACCTGGGTATCGGTCTTTTTTCCATCTATTCCGTAAACATTTACTTTCATAATGCACCCTGTTTTCCGCTTAATTGGTTCTTATCTCAACTAATGAATTCCGAGATCCCGGTACGGCGCCCTTTAAGAACAGCAGGTTGTTTTCCACATCTACTTTTACCACCTGCACATTGATCAAGGTTTTACGCTCGCCACCCATGCGGCCGGCCATGCGCAGACCCTTGAACACGCGGGACGGATACGAACTTTGTCCGATCGAACCCGGCGCACGCAAACGATCGGATTGACCATGCGTTTTAGGCCCGCCATTAAAATGATGGCGTTTTACCACACCCTGAAATCCCTTACCTTTGGAAGTCCCGGAAACTTTTACGCGTGAACCTTCTTTAAGAATATCTATTTTAACCTCGTCGCCTACCTTTAACCCGTGATCTTTGCCGAAATCGAATTCGACCAAGTATTTTTTCGGGCTAACGCCGGCTTTTTCGAAATGGCCTTTAAGGGGCTTGTTTACACGCTTTTCTTTTTTATCCAGAAAAGCAAGCTGCACTGCGTCGTAACCGTCTTTCTCTTCCGTTTTAATTTGCGTTACGTAACAAGGCCCTGCCTTTACAACCGTAACCGGTATTAAAAGACCATTTTCATCAAATATTTGCGTCATTCCAACTTTTAAACCTAAAATGCCAGCCATCATTCACTCCGAACCTATCAAGTTTTAATTTCGACATCTACACCAGCCGGTAATTCCAACTTCATCAACGCATCAATCGTTTTACCGGTCGCATTCAAAATATCGATTAGTCGTTTATGCACGCGGGTTTCAAACTGCTCGCGTGATTTTTTGTTTACGTGCGGTGAACGTAACACCGTGTAAACTGAGCGGTCGGTGGGCAGAGGAATCGGGCCCGAAATTACCGCTCCGGTGGCTTTTGCGGTACGAATAATTTTGTCCGCCGACTTATCAATTAGATTATGGTCGTATGCTTTAAGCCGAATTCTTATTTTCTGATTAGCCACTCTACCACCTCTTTATTTATTATTCAATAATTTCCGTAACAACACCGGCACCTACCGTGCGACCACCCTCACGAATAGCAAAACGCAATTCCTTCTCAAGGGCGATCTCTTTCTGCAATTCCACATCGATCGTGATGTTATCACCCGGCATCACCATCTCTACACCTTCCGGCAACTGGATCGTTCCCGTCACGTCCGTCGTCCTGAAATAAAACTGAGGACGATAACCGTTAAAGAATGGCGTATGACGACCACCCTCTTCTTTCTTCAATACGTACACCTCGGCCTTGAACTTGGTGTGCGGGGTAATCGATCCCGGTGCGGCCACTACCATACCACGTTCCAATTCGTCTTTGTCAATACCGCGTAACAACAATCCTACGTTGTCACCAGCCTGACCCTCGTCCAAAATCTTGCGGAACATCTCAACTCCCGTACAAACCGTCTTCTTGTGCATGCCCAATCCTACAATCTCTACCTCGTCGCCTACATGCACCTTACCGCGTTCTATACGACCCGTTCCTACCGTACCACGTCCCGTAATCGAAAACACGTCCTCTACCGGCATCAGGAACGGCTTGTCAATATCTCGCTGCGGCGTCGGAATGTAATTGTCCACCGCTTCCATCAATTCAAAAATCGGTTTCTGGGCCTCGGGATCATCCGGATTGTTCAATGCCTGCAAAGCACTCCCTTTGATGATCGGAATCTCATCACCCGGAAAATCGTACTGCGACAACAATTCACGCAATTCCAATTCCACCAGCTCTATCAATTCAGGATCGTCAACCTGATCTATCTTGTTCAAAAACACTACAATCGCAGGTACGTTTACCTGACGCGCCAACAATACGTGCTCACGTGTTTGCGGCATAGGACCATCCGCTGCACTTACCACCAAAATCGCTCCGTCCATCTGTGCAGCACCCGTGATCATGTTCTTAACATAGTCCGCGTGCCCGGGACAGTCTACGTGCGCATAGTGACGCTTCTCAGTCTCATATTCCACGTGCGCCGTCTGAATCGTAATGCCACGCTCGCGCTCCTCTGGCGCATTGTCTATACTGTCAAAACTACGAAATTCCGCCTGACCCTTCTTTGCCAAGGCCTGCGTAATCGCTGCCGTCAAGGTCGTCTTTCCATGATCCACGTGACCTATCGTTCCTACGTTCACGTGCGGCTTCTTGCGCTCAAATTTCTCTTTTGCCATTTTTTTGCCTCCAGATTTTTACAAATCTTTTATTTACCACCCTTTTCGATCAGCTCTTTAGCGATCTGCTCCGGCACTTTTTCGTAGTGCGAGAACTGCATCGTGTAGATTGCTCTACCTTGCGTAATGGAACGCAACTGGGTGGCATAACCAAACATTTCCGAAAGCGGAACCGTACCGGAAACCACCTGCGCATCTTTTCGAGGTAAAATTCCCGAAATTTTTCCGCGACGTGAATTCAAATCGCCAATCACATCACCCAGGTATTCTTCCGGAACAACAATTTCAATGCTAAAAATCGGTTCCAACAACACGGGTCCGGCTTTTTTAGCGCCATCTTGAAAGGCCATCGAACCGGCAATTTTAAATGCCATTTCGCTGGAATCCACTTCATGGTAAGAGCCGTCAAACAACTTAACCTTCACATCTTCCACCGGATAGCCAGCCAACACACCGTTTTTCATGGCGTCTTCAATGCCGGCTTTGACCGCCGGGATGTATTCCCGCGGAATCACACCACCAACAATGGCATCAACAAACTCAAAGCCTTTACCCGGTTCGTTCGGCTCCATTTCGATTTTAACATGGCCATACTGACCACGCCCGCCGGACTGCCGAATGAACTTGCCTTCGGAAACAACTTTTTTCGTAATCGTTTCTTTGTAGGCAACCTGAGGTTGCCCGATATTTGCACCGACCTTAAACTCGCGCAACAAACGATCCACAATAATCTCGAGATGCAACTCGCCCATTCCGCTAATAATCGTTTGCCCGGTTTCTTCATCGGTGCGCACACGAAATGTGGGATCTTCATCGCTCAATTTGGCCAGAGACTGACTCAATTTGTCCTGATCGGCCTTCGTTTTGGGTTCTACCGCCACCGAAATAACCGGTTCCGGGAAATTCATCGATTCCAAACGAATCAGATGCTTCGGATCGGAAAGCGTATCGCCGGTTTTGGTGTTTTTCAACCCCACGATTCCCACAATATCACCGGAACGAGCAACTTCAATGTCTTCCCGATGATTCGCGTGCATTCTTAAAATACGTGCAACGCGTTCTTTCTTTTCACTGTTTGTGTTGTACACGTAAGAACCGCTATTCAACTGCCCCGAATACACCCGCACATAGGTCAAACGTCCTACATAAGGATCGGTCTGAATTTTAAACGCCAATGCACAGAACGGAGCATCGTCGGTCGGTTCTCTTTTGACTTCTTCGCCGGTTTTGGGATTAATACCCACCACGGCACCTTTGTCCAGCGGCGACGGCAAGTAATCCACAATACCGTCCATCAAGCGCTGAACCCCTTTATTCTTGAAAGCCGAGCCACAGAACACCGGTGTAATTTTACCGTCGATCGTCGCCTTGCGAATGGCGGCTTTCAATTCTTTAATGGTGATTTCTTCACCTTCCAAGTATTTTTCAAGGAGCTCTTCGTCGTAATCCGCAACCGCTTCCAGAATATTATTGCGATATTCCTCGGCTTGCTCCACCAGGCCTTTGGGAATTTCCGCTTCTTCGTAAAGTTTACCCAGGGTACTTTCGTTGTACAGCACCGCTTTCATTTCGACCAGATCGATAATTCCGTTGAACAACTCACCGGAACCGATCGGCAACTGCAGCGGCACCGGGTTGGCCCCGAGGCGCTTACGCATTTCTTCCAGAACGTTAAAAAAATCGGCACCCACGCGATCCATCTTATTCACAAAAGCGATGCGGGGCACATTGTATTTATCGGCCTGGCGCCACACGGTTTCGGACTGGGGTTCCACCCCACCCACACCGCAAAACAAGGCCACGGCGCCATCCAGAACACGCAAAGAACGTTCCACTTCCACCGTAAAATCCACGTGGCCGGGCGTGTCAATAATATTGATTTCCGCATCACGCCATTTTACGGTTGTTGCGGCAGAGGTAATGGTAATACCACGCTCTTTCTCCTGCTCCATCCAGTCCATGGTTGCGGCACCGTCATGAACTTCGCCAATACGGTGCACACGACCGGAATAGAACAGAATACGTTCGGTCGTCGTGGTTTTACCGGCGTCGATATGCGCCATAATCCCGATGTTTCGAATTTTAGATTTATCAAATGCTTTTTTTGCCATCTCCGGAAACTACCTCTACCATCTGAAGTGAGCGAATGCCTTGTTCGCTTCAGCCATTTTATGAGTATCTTCACGCTTTTTCACAGAAGCGCCTTCATTCTTGTAAGCAGCAATCAATTCATTGGCTAATTTCTCGGCCATGGTACGCTCGCTGCGCGCCCGGGAATAATTAATCAACCAACGAATCGCCAAAGCCTGACGTCTTTCGGGACGTACTTCCACAGGCACCTGATAGGTAGCACCACCCACACGGCGCGAACGCACTTCGAGAATGGGTGCCACATTTTCCATGGCCTGCTTAAATACTTCCAAAGGATCTTTCTTTAACCGTTTTTGAACCAAATCCAGTGCCGAATAAAATGTCTTTTCGGCAACACTCTTTTTGCCGTCGTACATTAAATTATTGATGAACTTAGCAACAACAACATCTTTGTATTTTGGATCTGGCAAAATTGTCCGTTTTGGCGGCCTTCTTCTACGCATCTTCTCTCCAACTAAACCTGTTAATTTTTAGGTTTTTTAGTACCGTATTTTGATCTACTTTGTTTACGATCTTCCACACCACTCGTGTCTAACGTTCCACGCACAATGTGGTAACGCACACCGGGCAAGTCTTTAACACGACCCCCGCGAATCAAGACAATCGAGTGTTCCTGAAGGTTGTGCCCTTCACCGGGAATGTAAGCCGTAACTTCGAACCCGTTCGTAAGACGAACACGAGCAACCTTACGCAACGCTGAATTCGGCTTTTTGGGCGTTGTCGTGTAAACACGCGTACAAACGCCTCGTCTTTGCGGACATCCGGTCAGTGCCGGAGCCTTCGTTTTCTTCTCAACTACTTTTCGTCCCTTGCGAACCAATTGATTGATCGTTGGCAAGACATCCTCCAAAAAAAGTTACAGACTCTTAATTTAATAGCTTTTTAATTTTAAAGCAAACTTATTTTTCTACTTTTTGGTCATCTTTTACATTTTCTTCGGGCTGATCCGTGGCCTCTTTTTCCGCTCCGCTGCCCTCGATTTCACCGGTGGTTTCCGCCGTCATTTCATCGGCCTTTTCTTCTTCCTCATCTTCTTCCACTTCCAGCAAGGCATCGTCGTATTTGCGCAAGCCCGTACCGGCCGGGATCAGGTGACCCATGATTACGTTTTCCTTCAAGCCGAGCAATTCGTCTTCTTTTCCGGCAACAGCCGCATCGGTCAACACCTGTGTGGTTTCCTGGAACGACGCCGCCGAAATAAAGCTCTTGGTAGTCAAAGCCGCCTGAGTAATGCCCAGCAAAATCGGGCTAAACGTGGCGGGTTGGGCTTTGCGGAATTTGACCGGTTTTTTCTTTGCTTTGCGCAAATCTTTGTTGATCAATTCCACCGTTTTCTTATCGGTAATGGAGCCTTCGCGGAACAAGCTGTCGCCCGGATCGGTCACCACCAGTTTGTTGGCGATTTTGGCGTTTTCTTCGAAGAAATCCGTTTTGTACACCTGGTCGCCCGGTAAAAAGTTCGTATCGCCCGGATCGTCCACGCGAACCTTCTTCAACATCTGGCGCACGATGATACCGATGTGCTTGTCGTTGATTTTTACACCTTGCAAACGGTACACTTCCTGAATTTCGTTCACCAGATATTCCTGCACCTTGGTCGGTCCCTGAATGCGCAGAATGTCATCCGGCGCAATGGCACCATCGGTCAAGCGTTCACCGGCACGGACGAAATCGTTCTCGTGAACCAGAATGTGCATTCCGTGCGGAATGTTGTATTTCTTGCTTTCGTCTTCCGATTCGACGATGATTTCACGAATACCGCGTTTGATGCTACCGAATTTGACGTATCCGTCGATTTCGCTAACGATGGCTTTTTCTTTGGGTTGACGCGCCTCGAACAGTTCGGCCACGCGGGGCAAACCGCCGGTAATGTCGCGCGTTTTACCGATTTCGCGCGGAATTTTCACCAGCACGTCACCGGCATGCACTTCGTCGCCGTTGTTCACCTGCAAAAAGGCTTTGACCGGCAGGAAGTACTGATTCACCTTTTCCCCGTTTTCATCCACGATAAAGATGTGCGGGTTCAGGTTTTTATTTTTCGATTCCACGATCACGCGTTGCTTACGGCCGGTCTGTTCATCCAGCTCTTCGCGGAAGGTAATGTTTTCGATAATATCTTCGAATTGCACCCGACCGGAGCTTTCGGTGATGATAACCGAAGAATACGGGTCGGAATTGAACAGAATATCGTCTTTTTCGATTTTCTGTCCGTCTTCCACCTTTAACTTGGCTCCGTAAGGCACATTGTAAGTAGCCAAAACGCGTTTGTCTTCGGGATCAAGGATTTCAATTTGGCCGTTGCGTCCGGTAACAACTTTTTCGCCCTCGCGGTTTTCTACGGTGCGCACATTAATCAGCTTAACCACGCCACCGACCTTGGTTTTAATATCCGCTTCGGAAGCGATACGCGAGGCCGTACCACCGATGTGGAAGGTACGCAAGGTTAACTGTGTACCCGGTTCACCGATACTTTGCGCGGCCATCACACCAACTGCTTCACCCACTTCTACCAGATCACCGGTAGCCATATTCCGTCCGTAGCACATGGCACACACACCGTGTTTCGACTCGCAGGTCAATTCGGTGCGTACACGAACGACCTCGATGGAGGAATTATTGATGCGTTCTGCGATGGCTTCGTCAATCAAATCACCGCGTTTGGCAATCACCTCGTTGTTCACCGGATCGATCACGTCGGCAGCAACCACACGTCCCAGTACGCGGTCGGCCAGCGGCTCGATAATTTCTTCTCCTTCTTTCAAAGCGGTTACGTCCTGGCCCAAAATCGTACCGCAATCCAGTTCCGAAACGATCACATCCTGAGCCACATCCACCAAACGGCGTGTCAGATAACCGGCGTCGGCGGTTTTCAAAGCCGTATCGGCCAGACCCTTACGGGCACCGTGTGTCGAAATAAAGTATTCGATCACCGACAGGCCTTCGAAAAAGTTTGCCGTAATCGGGTTTTCGATAATTTCACCCGTTTGTCCGGTCAATGATTTTTGCGGCTTGGCCATCAAACCACGCATACCGGCCAACTGGCGAATTTGCTCTTTACTACCACGAGCGCCGGAATCGGACATCATGTACAGCGGGTTAAAACCGTTGCGGTCTTTGCGCAAGCGCTGGAACATCACTTCCGCCACATCGGCCGTCACCTTCGTCCAGATATCGATGATTTTATTGTAGCGTTCGCCGTCGGTAATCACACCCTGTTCGTACAGGTCCTGAATTTCATCGACCTGCTTTTGCGCCATTTCCACAAAAACTTCTTTTTCCGGCGCGATAACGATGTCGTACAATCCGATGGAAGCACCGGAACGCGTAGCATACGTAAAACCAAGGGTTTTCAATTCATCCAGAAAATCGGCCGTAACTTTGTTACCCATTTTGCGGTAACAAACACCGATGATTTTGGAAATGGTGCGTTTATCGAGCAATTCATTAATAAAGCCCAGCTCATCGGGAACGATCTGATTGAAGATTACCCGTCCCGTTGTCGTTTCAATAATTTCGCCGTTCACCCGCACCTTAATTCCGGCATGCAGGGCTACCTTGCCATTATTGTAGGCGGCAATCACTTCTTCCGGAGAAGAAAACAACATGCCCTCGCCCAAACTGTCCGGTTTTCTCTTGGTCAGGTAGTAGCACCCTAAAACGATATCCTGACTGGGTACGGCAATGGGCACACCACTCGACGGAGACAAAATATTGTGGCTGGAAAGCATCAAAAGCTTGGTTTCCACCTGCGCTTCGTAAGACAGGGGAATGTGCACGGCCATCTGGTCACCGTCGAAGTCGGCATTAAATGCCGCACAAACCAGCGGGTGAATCTGAATGGCTTTTCCTTCGATTAAAACCGGCTGAAACGCCTGAATACCCAAACGGTGCAATGTGGGAGCACGGTTCAGCATTACCGGATGATCATCGATAATCTCATCCAGAATGTCCCAAACTTCCGGCCCTTTGCGTTCCACCAATTTTTTGGCGCTTTTAACGGTTTTAACAAAGCGCCGTTCTACCAGCTTGCGAATAACAAACGGCTTGAACAATTCAATGGCCATTTCTTTGGGCAAACCGCATTCGTGCAATTTCAATTCCGGGCCAACCACGATAACCGAACGGCCGGAATAATCCACACGCTTACCCAGCAAGTTTTGGCGGAAGCGTCCCTGTTTACCTTTCAGCATATCCGAAAGCGATTTCAACGGACGATCGCCGTCAGAACGCATGGCCGTCGTGCGCTTGGAATTATCGAACAATGAGTCAACCGCTTCCTGAAGCATGCGTTTTTCATTACGCAGAATAACTTCCGGAGCCTTGATCTCCAGCAACTTTTTCAAACGATTATTGCGAATGATGACGCGGCGATACAAATCGTTCAAATCACTGGTGGCAAAGCGTCCGCCTTCCAAAGGAACCAGCGGGCGCAATTCCGGCGGAATCACCGGGATTACATCCAGCACCATCCATTCCGGTTTATTGCGATATTCCAGATTCTTTTCACGGGCCCGGAAGGCTTCTACCACTTTCAGGCGTTTCAACGCATCTTGCTTTTTCTGTTCGGAAGTATCGGAACGGATGATTTTACGCAATTCCACGGCCAGTTCTTCGATATTCAGCATTTTCAGCAAATGATGAATGGCCTCACCGCCGATTTTGGCGATAAACTTGTTCGGATCGTCGTCGGCCAGTTCATCGTTCATCTCGCCGTGCTCATCCAACTGCGTAAAATATTCTTCTTCGTTAATCAGCTGCTTGAATTTCAGGTTGCTTTTGCCGGGATTGATGACGATGTAATTTTCGTAATAAATCACCTTTTCCAGGTCTTTCGGCGACATGTCGAGCAAATAGCCGATTTTTGAAGGCAACGATTTGTAAAACCAGATGTGCACCACCGGCACAGCCAGCGAAATGTGCCCCATCCGCTCCCGACGTACTTTTTTCTGCGTTACTTCAACACCGCATCGATCGCAAATAATGCCTTTATATCGAATTCGTTTATATTTTCCGCAATGACATTCCCAGTCTTTAACCGGCCCAAAAATCTTCTCACAAAAAAGCCCGTCTTTTTCAGGCTTAAAGGAGCGATAATTTATCGTCTCAGGTTTGGTAACTTCGCCGTAGGATTGTTCTAAAATATCATTGGGCGAAGCCAAACTAATGATAATTTTATGAAACTTATTTGGACCTCTACGAATGTTCAAAATTACTACTCCTATTCTAATTTTCTATTTTAAACCCCAAAGCCCGTCACATCGGGCTACCGGTTTAAAGCAAACAAAAGCCCCTCATCCCGCAATTCGGGACGAGAGGCAAAAAGTCAGGCAAGATCAACCTACTCCAGACGAACTTTTAGCGCCAATCCCTGCAGCTCCCGAATCAACACATTAAACGATTCGGGCACACCCGGATCGGGCAGGTTTTCTCCTTTGACAATCGCTTCGTAGGTTTTGGAACGGCCGGTTACGTCATCACTTTTAACCGTCAAAATTTCTTGCAAAGTGTAGGCCGCACCATAGGCTTCCAATGCCCAAACTTCCATTTCACCAAAACGCTGACCACCGAACTGCGCCTTACCACCCAGCGGCTGTTGGGTAATTAACGAGTAAGGCCCGATGGAGCGGGCGTGGATTTTGTCATCCACAAGGTGCGAAAGTTTAAGCATGTAAATGTAGCCTGCTGTAATTTCCTGATCAAACGGCTCGCCCGTACGTCCGTCATACAGTTTAATTTTACCCGATTCGGGCAAACCGGCTTTTTTAATCTCTTCGAGAATGTCTTCGTACGTTGCACCGTCGAACACCGGGGTGGCGTATTTTTTATCCAGCTTGTAGCCGGCCCAACCCAGAGTCGTCTCGAAGATCTGTCCCAAGTTCATACGCGAAGGCACACCAAGCGGATTCAAGATAATATCCACCGGCGTTCCGTCTTCCATAAAAGGCATATCTTCCATGGGAACGATGCGCGAAACCACACCCTTGTTTCCGTGACGGCCGGCCATTTTGTCACCAACGGAGAGCTTACGCTTTTCGGCCACGTAAACTTTGGCCAACTGCGTAATGCCCGGGGGCAACTCATCACCGACCACCAATTTGTGCTTTTCGCGTTTCACATCGTTCTCGATTTCCTGAAGTACCTTACGGTAATCGGAATAGAGCTCGCGCACAAAAGTATTTTTGGGATCTTCTTCGAACCAGGTGCTATTAATGTCCAGGCTCTTAACATCCACTTTATTAAAAGTCGTTTCCGTAATCGTCGTATTGGCTTTAATGGCTACTTTGCCATCAACGTAGCGAATGCCCTGGGTTTTCATACCTTTAAAATGTTCGCCGAGTAACTGAGCCAACCGTTTTTCCACAGCTTTACGCCGCTTTTCGGCATTCTGCTCGATCTTTTCGATAATCTTCTTTTCTTCTTTGCGCTCGGTCGTGCTCTTCTTTTTGCGGCTAAACAAACGCGTCGCCACTACCACGCCCTTCATTCCGGGAGGCGCTTTCAGCGAAGCATCTTTAACATCACCGGCCTTATTTCCGAAGATAGCTTTCAGCAACTTTTCTTCGGGAGTCGGATCGGTTTCACCTTTGGGGGTTACCTTACCAATTAAGATATCACCGGCTTTTACTTCGGCACCCACACGGATAATTCCGTTCTCGTCAAGGTCTTTGGTTGCTTCTTCGCTGACGTTGGGAATTTCACGAGTCAGTTCTTCTTCGCCACGCTTGGTGTCGCGTACCTGTAATTCGAATTCCTGAATGTGAATCGAGGTGTACACATCATCACGCACAATGCGTTCACTGATGATGATTGCGTCCTCAAAGTTGTAGCCGTTCCAGGGCATAAATGCCACCAGTACGTTACGCCCCAGCGCCAGTTCACCCTGATCGGTTGCACAACCATCCGCCAGGACATCGCCTTTTTTCACGCGTTGACCTTTTTCGACCAGCGGACGTTGATTAATCACCGTATCCTGGTTCGTACGAATAAATTTGAGTAACCTGTATTCTTTTTTGTCGCTAATTTCCATTAAGCGTTCTTTACCGGACTCGGGTTTGGGCGGATTGTCCATCTTAATAACGATTTTTTCCGCATCCACATAATCCACCACGCCATCTTCTTCGGCAATAACCATCGTGCCCGAATCACGTGCCACTTTGGCTTCCATTCCGGTACCGACAATCGGCGCCTGCGGAACCAACAAAGGCACGGCCTGACGCTGCATGTTCGACCCCATCAACGCGCGGTTGGCATCGTCGTGTTCCAAAAACGGAATCAACGAAGCCGCCGGCGAGACGATTTGGTTGGTCGCCACGTCCATGTATTCCACCTTTTCCGGCGGAACTACCGGGAAGTCACCTTTGCGACGCGCCTTGATACGATCGTTGAGAAAGTTCCCCTTCTCGTCAATCGGCGCATTAACCTGCGCAATGGTGTAGCTATCTTCTTCGGTCGCCGACAGGTATTCGATTTCTTTGGTGACCTTACCGTTGACTACCTTACGATAAGGCGTTTCGATAAAGCCAAAATCGTTAATGCGCGCATGCACACACAACGAAGAAATCAAACCGATGTTCGGGCCTTCCGGCGTTTCGATCGGACACAAACGCCCGTAATGGGTGTAGTGCACGTCGCGAACTTCGAAACCGGCACGCTCTCTGGTTAAACCACCGGGGCCCAATGCCGACAAACGACGCTTGTGTGTCAGCTCGGCCAGTGGGTTGGTTTGATCCATAAACTGCGATAGTTGCGATGTACCGAAAAACGTATTAATCACCGAAGAAATGGTACGTGCATTGACCAGGTCTTGCGGGGTAAGTTTTTCGGCATCACCAATATTCATGCGTTCCTTAATGGTGCGTGCCATGCGGGCAAATCCGACATTAAACTGCGAGGCCAGTTGTTCGCCCACAGTACGAACACGGCGGTTACCCAAATGATCGATATCATCGGAAGGATTGCGTCCTTCGCGCATGCCAATCAAATATTTTAGAATGGCGATAATATCTTCGCGGGTTAACACCGTTGTTTCGTAGGGGATATCGAGATTGAGCTTTTTGTTAATGCGATATCTGCCTACGGCACCCAAATCATAGCGTTTTTCATTAAAGAACATACGCTCGATCAGAGCCCGCGCCGTATCGATATCCGGGGGTTCACCCGAACGCAACTGGCGATAAATCGCTTCGATGGCCTCGGCTTCGGTTTTTGCCGTATCTTTGCGCAGGGTATTCAGGATTAAGTTGGGCGAATTAACATCCGTCGGGCGGACGATTTTCACCTTTTTCACACCCAGTTCCATGAACTGGTCGATCATCTCCTGAGTAATATTTTTGCCCTGCTCGGCAATCACCTCACCGGTGGAAAAATCCACCACATCGGCAGCCAGCATTTGCCCGACAATATTGGGAATATTTTCCAGCTGAAGCTCAACTTCAACGGATTCGTCAAAGGCATTGACAATATCTTCAACCGTACTAAACCCAATTGCGCGCAAAAGCATGGTTACCGGAAATTTCTTTTTACGATCGATGTAAACATACATTACGTCGTTCACGTCGGTCGTAAATTCAACCCAGGAACCACGAAAAGGAATAATGCGCGCCGAATAAATCGGTGTTCCATTCGGATGCAGCGTATCAGAGAAAAATACACCGGGCGAGCGGTGTAATTGGCTTACAATTACCCGCTCGGCACCGTTAATAATGAAGGTACCCCGGGAGGTCATATAGGGCATATTCCCGAGATACACATCTTGCTCAATAAACTCTGTAAAATTATCTGTCTCACCCGTCACGTCTTTTATGGCGAGGCGCATTTTAGCCTTAAGGGGCACGGCATAACTTACGCCGCGCTCCTGGCATTCGCGCTCGCTGTATTTGGGCTTATCCAAATAGTATTCCACAAACTGCAATTCATAATTACCCGCACTATCGCTAATCGGGAACACGCTGTTAAAAACAGCCTGCAATCCTTTGTTTTCTCTTTTTTCAGGGCTTACGTGCTCCTGTAAAAAGTCCTGAAAGGATTTGACCTGAACTTCTAATAAATTCGGGTAATCAATTGCTTGCGGAATACGCGCAAAAGAGTGACGTTCAATTTTTTTCTTACCTTTCAAAGGTATTACCTCTTGGTTTGAAACGTCATTACAAATTATTTAATCTCGACTACGCCACCAACTTCTTCGATCTGCTTTTTAATGTCTTCGGCTTCAGCCTTGGAAACACCTTCTTTAACCGCTTTGGGAGCGCTGTCCACTAATTCTTTAGCTTCTTTCAAGCCAAGACCGGTAATAGCGCGCACCACTTTGATTACCTGAATTTTCTTTTCGCCAGGCGAAGTTAAAACAACATCAAATTCAGTTTTTTCTTCAGCAGCTTCTCCACCACCAGCCGCAGGTGCAGCAGCAGCGGCCACAGCCACAGGTGCAGCAGCAGTTACTCCAAACTTTTCTTCGATCTCTTTGATCAGTTCAGAGATTTCAAGCATAGATGCTTTCTCGAGATATTCAAGAACGTCACTTCTTGTCACGTCTGCCATCGTTTACCTCCAAATTCAAAATTTAATTTATGCCTCTTGTTTTTTCTCTTTTAAAGATTCTAATACTCCGACCATTTTCTGCATCGGCGCTTGCAAGGTAGCCAACAACTTGGTTAGCGGTGCCTGCAACAGCCCCACAAATTGACTCAACAAAACATCACGCGTTGGTAAGTCTGCCAGTTTTGCCGCGTCTTCCGGCCCGAATACCGTACCTTCCAAATAGGCGGCTTTCAACGCCAGCTTTTTCGTTTTCTTATTAAATTCCGTAATGATTTTTGCGGGCACTACCGGATCATCATACCCAATTACGAAGGAATTAACTCCTTTAAGGTAAGGATCCATTTCCGTAATACCCACGTTGTTAAAGGCAATGCGTGCCAACCGATTCTTCAAAACCTTGTATTCGATATTGGCCTCGCGGAATTTTTTACGCAAATCATCCACGGTGCGCACATCAATACCGGTATAATCGGTCAGGTAAATACCCTTTGCCTTCTTGAACTTTTCCGTGTATTCTTCTACGATCTCAATCTTTTTAGGTGTTGCCATTTGTCGATCCTTATCTTACTTACTTTGAATATGTCGATGCATTGCGATCGATAAAAATACCAGGCCCCATCGTGCTGGAAATCGCAATGGATTTCAGATACGTTCCTTTGGCAGCCGCCGGCTTCAAACGAATAACCGCACTTACAAAAGTCTTGATGTTATCCATGATCTTTTCGTCATCAAAGGAAACCTTGGCGATACCACTGTGCACGATACCTGTTTTATCCACACGAAAGTCGATTTTACCAGCCTTAATTTCTTTTACGGCCTTGGCCACATCCATAGTAACCGTGCCACTTTTGGGGTTAGGCATCAAACCTCTGGAACCCAAAATTCGTCCCAACCGACCAATTTTGCTCATCACATCGGGTGTAGCAACCGCGACATCGAAATCCAACCAACCCTTATTGATTTGCTCAATATACTCATCCAACCCGGCATAATCAGCACCAGCATCCAGAGCTTCTTGCACTTTGTCGCCTTTAGCGAAAACCAAAACCTTAATCTTTTTTCCGGTACCATGCGGAAGCACAACCGTTCCACGAACCATTTGGTCTGCGTGGCGCGGATCTACGCCGAGGCGCATGGCGATTTCCACTGTTTCGTCAAACTTTGCAGTTGCCACAGATTTCAAAAGCTTTACGGCTTCTTCCAGGCTATATTCTTTATCTCTGTCAACTTTGGCGATGAGCTCACGATAACGTTTACTTCGCTTCATTCTTACCCCATCTAAAATTTTTGGACTTTTTATTCCACAACTATTCCCATACTGCGCGCCGTACCTTCAATCATGCGCATGGCCGCTTCAATATCCGAAGCATTCAAATCAGCCATTTTAATTTCTGCGATTTTGCGAACCTGATCTTTGGTTACCTTACCCACCTTGTTTACGTTCGGTTCACCGGAACCCTTTTCCAACTTCGCTTCTTTCAAAAGCAAGTCGGATGCAGGCGGGGTTTTCGTGATAAATTTAAAAGAACGATCCGCAAATACCGTAATTTCCACAGGAATGATATATCCGGCTTTATCTTGCGTTTGTGCATTAAAAGCCTTGCAAAACTCCATGATATTTACGCCATGCTGTCCAAGCGCAGGACCAACAGGAGGCGAGGGCTTTGCCTGCCCGGCAGGAATTTGCAGTTTGATTTTACCAATTACTTTCTTTGCCATATTCGCTAAACCTCATCTATTATTTTTCAAGCTCAACCTGAAGAAAATCCAACTCCACCGGTGTCGGTCTGCCAAAAATGCTAATATTTACCTTCACCTTGTTTTTCTCTTCATTAATCTCTTCAACAAACCCGGTAAAGTCATTGAAAGGCCCGTCAATCACCCGAATCGGGTCTCCCACTTTAAACGGAACCGACACTTTACCCTTAACCTCGGTTTCTCGACTGCGTTCGATTTTACCCAAAATCGCCTTTACCTCCGAATCCCGAAGCGGGGTAGGATTATTTTTCGGCCCAACAAAACTCACAACCCCAGGTGCATTTTCAATTATATGCTTGGTCAGACTATCCATCTCCATTTCAATAAGCATATAACCAGGGAAGAAAACGCGATTCTTCACCCGTTTCTTTCCATCTTTCATTTCAATAATGTTTTCCGAGGGAATGATAATATGGCCTACTTTGTCTTTGACGCCCTGCATTTTTATTTCATGCTCAATGTGCGCCTTCGCCAAAGCCTCCTTACCGGAGTATACCCTCAATGCATACCATTTTTTTTCGCTCACAGCTATAAAACCTCGTCAAACATTAATAAAACAAATCAAGCACCTGAGAAATTACCAAATCTGCAAGAAAGATATAAATCGTAAAAAGCAAACTCACAACAACCACAATAATCGTCGAATTCACCAACTCCTGGTGCGTGGGCCAGCTTACCTTGCCCATTTCAACAATTACTTCGTCGATAAATTTTTTAAGTTTTTTAAACATGCTTTTCCTTGCTCCATTAATCCATAAAAAAACAGCAGGCGTGGAGGGACTCGAACCCCCAACCCCTGGTTTTGGAGACCAGTGCTCTAGCCAATTGAGCTACACGCCTAGCTGATGGATTTATCGCGTCTCCTTGTGCGGAGTACGCGCATTGCATCGCGGACAATACTTAATGTATTCCACACGTCCGCTGTGTTTACGTTTATTTTTGGTAGTCGTATAGTTACGACTTTTACATTTTGTACATTCGAGCGTAATAATATCTCTCACGACGCACAACCTTTACTATTCAATAATTTCCGTAACAACACCGGCACCTACCGTGCGACCACCCTCACGAATAGCAAAACGCAATTCCTTCTCAAGGGCGATCTCTTTCTGCAATTCCACATCGATCGTGATGTTATCACCCGGCATCACCATCTCTACACCTTCCGGCAACTGGATCGTTCCCGTCACGTCCGTCGTCCTGAAATAAAACTGAGGACGATAACCGTTAAAGAATGGCGTATGACGACCACCCTCTTCTTTCTTCAATACGTACACCTCGGCCTTGAACTTGGTGTGCGGGGTAATCGATCCCGGTGCGGCCACTACCATACCACGTTCCAATTCGTCTTTGTCAATACCGCGTAACAACAATCCTACGTTGTCACCAGCCTGACCCTCGTCCAAAATCTTGCGGAACATCTCAACTCCCGTACAAACCGTCTTCTTGTGCATGCCCAATCCTACAATCTCTACCTCGTCGCCTACATGCACCTTACCGCGTTCTATACGACCCGTTCCTACCGTACCACGTCCCGTAATCGAAAACACGTCCTCTACCGGCATCAGGAACGGCTTGTCAATATCTCGCTGCGGCGTCGGAATGTAATTGTCCACCGCTTCCATCAATTCAAAAATCGGTTTCTGGGCCTCGGGATCATCCGGATTGTTCAATGCCTGCAAAGCACTCCCTTTGATGATCGGAATCTCATCACCCGGAAAATCGTACTGCGACAACAATTCACGCAATTCCAATTCCACCAGCTCTATCAATTCAGGATCGTCAACCTGATCTATCTTGTTCAAAAACACTACAATCGCAGGTACGTTTACCTGACGCGCCAACAATACGTGCTCACGTGTTTGCGGCATAGGACCATCCGCTGCACTTACCACCAAAATCGCTCCGTCCATCTGTGCAGCACCCGTGATCATGTTCTTAACATAGTCCGCGTGCCCGGGACAGTCTACGTGCGCATAGTGACGCTTCTCAGTCTCATATTCCACGTGCGCCGTCTGAATCGTAATGCCACGCTCGCGCTCCTCTGGCGCATTGTCTATACTGTCAAAACTACGAAATTCCGCCTGACCCTTCTTTGCCAAGGCCTGCGTAATCGCTGCCGTCAAGGTCGTCTTTCCATGATCCACGTGACCTATCGTTCCTACGTTCACGTGCGGCTTCTTGCGCTCAAATTTCTCTTTTGCCATTTAACAATCCTCCGAAAAGATACTTTTTTATCTTAAATTAAGCTTTATTCAAAAAACAGAGCTCACGACCGGACTTGAACCGGTGACCTCATCCTTACCAAGGATGTGCTCTACCGACTGAGCTACGTGAGCCTGAATATGATAAAAAGGGGAAACTAGAGCGGGAGACGGGACTCGAACCCGCGACCAACAGCTTGGAAGGCTGTGACTCTAGCCAACTGAGTTACTCCCGCTTATCACCCCTTTTGGGTTGCGGTGCTAACATAACCATATTGGCGTTAACACTTCTGCTTGAGCTGGTGAGAGGACTTGAACCCCCAACCCGCTGATTACAAATCAGCTGCTCTACCAATTGAGCTACACCAGCATCAAGTAAAATTTGCAGTCTTTTAATTTAAATAATTTACAAAAAATGTCAATACCTTTTTTAAATTTTTGTTGATTTTTTGTTTCATTTTTTTAAAGCGCGTGGAATTTAGGACGCCAGCGTAAGCTTTGCAAATTTTTATCTTCCTGTTTAGCCCTGAATTTCTTCTTTAATTTTGTTTATGTTAATTTGTTCCCTTTTTCGCCGAATATGCCAACACCAGACGATTTGTTTCTCATCACAGCTAAACACATGGCAGCCTGTGTATTTTTTAACCGATCGTCCTATTTAGTAAAAAAACGGATATTTTATTTTAACCAACATGGAGGCTTTATGAAACACAGTTTAATCATTTTATTCGCCGCTTTGCTCGTTTTTTTCAAACCAGGCTGGAGTCAAGACCTGGATGAAACCCTGCAAAAGCTCTCTCAGGATGCGGCCGCCGCGTACCTGAATCCTATTTCTTCTGCGTTTAGCACCGATTTAAATGGTGCCTGGTTCCACAAAGCACCTGTAGCAAAAGTAAAATCATTCAATCTGGAAATCGGATTTGTGGGTATGGGTGCACAATTCCCGACCGATGCCAAAACCTTTTCCACCAACGGTTTTTTTCGCTTTAACGAAACACAGGCCCGAAACATGGTAAGCGGTCAGGGTTATTCGGAAGACGTGGAAAACGCCCTGGTAGACCAATTGACCCAGGAAGCTTTCGAAGTCTCCATTTCCGGCCCGACCATTATCGGCTCACCGGATGAACACATTATGCTCACTTTTCCGGCCAAGACTTTTACAGTTAACGGCGAATCGTACACCGTTCCCGAGCAGAACGTCGATTTGGACATCGGTGGTTTTCGGGAGCTGGCCAATGCAGAATGGCTCCCCTTAATTGCACCGCAAATTTCCATCGGCACGTTATTTGGCACACAGGCAACCGTACGCTATTTACCCGAGCGCGAAATCCAGCCGGGTATGGGCAACTTCAAATATTTCGGATACGGCATTCAACACAATCCGGCCGTGTGGCTCCCATTTGGCCTGCCTTTTGATGTTGGGTTGAATTATTTTACCCAAACGATGGATGTGGGTTCTACCCTGAATGTGGAAGCATCCGGCTATGGAATTAATGTGAGCAAACAGCTGGGCTGGCGTGCATTAAACATCACCCCTTATGCCGGATTTTTGCTCGAAGACGCGACCATGCGTGTGACCTACGATTATACCGTACAAACACCCGGTGGAACGGTAACCGACAAAATCGACTTTGACCTGCCGGCAGAAAATAAATCCCGCGTGAATATCGGGATTAATGTGCGGTTTGTGCTTCTGAATGTTAATGTGGATTACAATATCGGGAAATACAATTCGATTACGGCCGGAATATTTCTGGCAATTTAATGTGTGCTTTATGAAAATCCGGGGCTCCGTTCGGAGCCCCTTTTCTTTTAAAAACATAAGGCTACCGACTTTTCGGATTTGTAATTATTGTGAAAAACGGCTGGTTTTGGGAGAAAAGCAATGAGTTATTTTAAAGGGAACTCCGAAAAAAACGCGAAAGAATTTGACAAACTTTCCTTTTAATCTTAAATTCCAAGACTTTCAAATTTAAAACAATGGGAGAATAAAACGTTATGGCTCATCATAAGTCAGCGAAAAAAAGAATTCGTCTCGAAGCAAAAGCGCGGATGCGCAATCGGCACTACAAACGCCAGATGAAGTTAGCCATTAAATCGGTTTTAAAAGCAGAGACTAAAGAAGAGGCAATGGAGAACTTCAAAAAGACGACTTCTTTACTGGATAAACTGGCTTCCAAACGCATTATCCATCGCAATAAAGCGGCCAACAAAAAATCGCGTTTGGCTCAGCACATTCAAACGCTTTCGTAGGCAAAAATAAGATAGGGTATTTCTACCCTATCTTTATTTGCCGGTTTGCCCACACAAATTGTTTTCCTTTAATGCACCTTTCTTTCAATTTGGTCCCCTAAATTTGAATCGCAAATCAAATCATCGTATTTTCCCATCCCGATAAACGGATACGTTTACATACGGAAACTTTATGCACAAAGAAAAATATCTCGGCGTGATCGTTATTGCGATTCTTTCTTTAATCTGGAGTTCCACCTGGCTTGCCATAAAAATCGGGCTGGACACCATTCCACCGTTTTTAGCCGCAGGCTGGCGTTTCCTGATCGCTTTCATTCCCCTGTTTCTTTATTCCCTTAAAATGCGGCGTCCTGTTCCCAAAGATTGGCGCACCCATCTTTTTTTCATCGGTTTCAGTTTCGTCAATTTCACAGCCGGGTATGGGCTGGTTTATTGGGGAGAACAATACATTCACTCCGGCCTTGCCTCGGTACTTTTTACCGTTATGCCTTTTTACGTGGCTATTTTCTCCATTAAGTTGCTCCCATCGGAAGAAATCAATGCGAAAAAAATGTTGGGAATACTCATCGGGTTTTTAGGGGTTCTCATCATCTTCAACGACCAGATCGAATTAAGCGGGGAAAATGTGGTTTACGGAATGATTGCTCTTTTAATTAGTCCGGGGTTTTCGGCCCTGGGCACCATTATCGGTAAAAAGGCCCGGACGCGTTTTCATCCGGTAACATTAAATACATTTCCTATTCTTTACGCTTCTCTTTCTTTGTTTGCCTTTCATTTTGCATTCGGCAGCGGGCAACCGGCCACCTTTGACACTACTGCCATACTCTCCTTGCTTTATCTCGGAATTTTCGGAACCGCGCTGGCCTTTGTTTTGTATTTCTGGTTGCTTAAAACCACTTCGGCGGTACTCATGTCTTTAATCACATTTATCACGCCGCCTCTGGCACTGCTCTGGGGCTGGCTTGTTCGAGACGAGCCGATTACTTTAAATCTTGTTATTGGAATGGTGGTCATTTTTTCCGGGATCGGGATGGTAAGCAAAGCATCTAAAAAACAAACGGTGGAATAAATCCACCGTTTGCTCGCGTGTTATTGTCAAAATTTGCTTTTTAAAAATCAGGTCCAGCTACCGCTACTAACGTTGCCATTTTCGTCATAAACCCACCAGGAACCGGAGCCATCGGCGTTCCATACGGCCTTGTAGACCAGGACATTGTTTTCCCACACTTGAATGGAGCCGGAAAGATCTTTGTTCTGTATCGCTTCGATTTTTACGCTGGACATGTAATCGATGTAAGTGATTTTTTCCGTACCGTCTTTATCGATATTCCAATTCCATTCGACTCTTCCGCCTTCGCCTCCGAATTCATTAATCACCAGTTTACCGGAACTACCATCCAATTTTTGCCAGGCTTCCATAAAGACAAATTTGTTGAATGTTTGCCCGGTATTCGGATCGGCTCCGTTCAGCACAAGTTTCCAATGATACTGGTCGTCTTCAATGGTAATGGTAAGCGTAAAGCTCAGAGCCCCGTTCGTCCAGGTGTACACCCAAGGGGGGCCATCCAGCGTGCCTTCGCTTTCAAAAACTTTTCCGAGTTGTTTTTGCGGCACTAAGTTTTGAATGAAGGCCTGAAACATGTTTACCATTTTCACATAATTCACGACCTCTTGCGCATGCGGATCGTTGGACGTTTCAAGTGCTTCCGGCACCGTAACCGGATCGATCGTTACTTCTTGCGGAGGCTCCTCCGCCGCAGGATTGTCCGACGATTTTTTAGAGGAACAGGAAAAAGCAAGCATCGACACTAAAAACAAAACAAGAAAAAATTTGATGGTTTTCATAACCACCTCCTATATTTTAATCCATCCATTCTGATTTTTCTCTTTTACCAACATTTTTAAGTTAGATGACAGAAATCTGAATTTGTGATTATTTCTTATGTAAGGTATTGGCCCTGGGCCACAATTTCCGTGATTGCTATCAAATTCGATAAAATTATCGGCAAAAAGTAAAAAATAACAAGCGTTAATAATTGTATTCTTGTGCTTTTTTATTTATTACGAAGAATTTTGCCCATCCGTTCCAAAACTTGTTTAATTTGATTTTTACTGGTTTTGTACGAAAAGCTAAAGCGCAATGCCGAATGGACGATTTCGTCGGGCAGTTGCATGGCCCGCAATACGTGCGAGCTTTGGATGCTGCCCGAACTGCACGCCGAACCTACCGAGACGGCAATTCCTGCCAAATCGAGTTGAATCAACAGATTTTGATTATTCAATCCCGGAAAAGCAATTTGCGAAATGTAAGGGGAACGCACGGCGTTTTTGCCTACAATAACCGCCCGAGGGAAAATATGCTTAATCTCTTGCTCAAAAAACTCCTGTAAAGTTGCGGTGCGTTGTGCTCGATCGTGCACTTCGCTTTGCTTTAAGGCTTCTCCAAAGCCGGCGATTCCCGCAATATTTTCGGTACCGGCACGCCGTGCGGCTTCTTGCCCTCCACCGTTTAACATCGGCTCCAGACGTATTCTGCGGCGAATGTAAAGCGCACCAACGCCCTTCGGTCCGTGAATTTTATGCGCGGAGAAGCTCATTAAATCGACCGGTAAAGTTTGCAAATCGATCGGAAGTTTATTCAAAGCCTGCACGGCATCGCAATGAAAGACAACTTCGTTTTTTCTGCAAACCTCCCCGATTGCTTCAATCGGCTGGACAACTCCCGTCTCGTTGTTGACGTATTGCACCGAAACCATCACGGTGTTCTCCCGGATGGCTTCTTCCACAGCGCGGGGATGGATGACGCCGTTAGAGTCGGGTTTGAGATAAGTGACCGCCGTGCCCATTTGACTCAAAAATTCGGCAGATTTGAGTACGGAGGGATGCTCAATGGCCGAAACGATGATATGCTTGGACGAAGGTTGCTGGGGCAGAAGGCTCCCTTTAAGCGCCCAATTATTGGCTTCGGTTCCTCCCCCGGTGAATGTGATTTCCGCTCCTGTCGCACCGATCGCCTTTGCCAGTTGCTCTCTGGTCTCTTCCAGCACCATTTTGGCCTCTCTACCGAATTGGTGCTGGCTGGATGGATTGCCAAAATATTTTCGCTGAATTTTGGCCATTACTCGAACCACCCCGGAGGAGGGGGGTGTTGTTGCCGCATTGTCCAAATAAATTCGTTGCATTTTTCTTCCGATATTTTTGTTTTTTGCGGTTGCCGTGTTTAAATTTTTGTGACGTCTTTCCATTTATCGAACGATTTTTATTCCGATGAAATTTCTTTTTTTTGTTTTAGGGACTTTCTTAGTTTTATTGCCGTTTCGATCTTTTGCCGCTTTTGAGCCCGGCAAGGAGCCATGTCTATTTTTGGCCCGGGGCTCCTCGGGCATCGCTTGTCCAGAACTTGAAAACGGATTTATTGTCAATCCGGCTCTTTTAGCTAACGCCCCTATGCGCGTCAGCTTATTTTACCGAAATTATTTCGGAATTAAAACCTTAAACGATATGGCCCTGGGAATGAACTTTACCGTATCCGGTCTCCCTTTGGGCTTCTTTATCGGCCAATTCGGAACATCGAATTACAAGGAGCAGGAAATCCGGTTTTCAGGTGCCTGGCATTTTTCCAAAACTTTTACCGTGGGCGGTTCTGTAAATCTGTATTTCCTTCGGATTAAAAATTACGGGAATCATTTTGCAACAGGCGCCACCGTCTCTCTTTTTTACCGGCTTTTCCCCTACTTGAATTTTGCCAGTGTGGTCGGTAATTTAAACGAGCCGAAATTAAGCAACGAACGAGGTGCCATTCCATTGTATTTTACAATGGGTTTTGAAATTATTCCGTCTTCGGCTATTTCGGTAAGTCTGGATATCTTTAAGGATAATCAATTCGATTTTGCTTTTAGATACGGTTTGCGGTACAGCTTTAACCGCCTTTTAAAATTTTTTGTCGGATTTCGTCAACAGGTTCATGCGTTTGCTTCGGGAATTCAACTTAATTGCAGCATTTTTCATCTTAATTATTCTTTTGAGCTTCACCCTGAGCTTGGTATGAGCAATGCGTTCGAGGTAACTTATGCGTTTTAAAACAGGCATTCTATTCTTTTTATTCTTTTTTTCTCTTTCTTTTGCTCAGGTGGGTGGTGACATTACCCAAAAGCTCACAGCGAATCGCCACTCTCTAAATGAAATCAACGCACAAATCGAACGCATTCGTAAAAAACTTGCCAGCCAAAAGAAAACCGAACTTTCGCTTTTGCAACAGCTTAACTTGCTTAATAAAGAAATGGCCTTAATCCAGCATAGTAAAGGGCTGTTGGAACAGGAAATTCGCCTGTTAAATACCAAATATCAGCAGGCCCAACAGCAGCTTAAGGAGGCGGAAGAACAGTTACAATCGTTGCAAAAACTTTACGCACAACGCGCGGTTTATGCTTACAAATACGGACGATTGCGTAAGCTGGAGATGCTTCTTACTTCCCGCTCGATCAATCAGGCCTTTGTGCGATTGAAATATTTAAAACAAATTGCGCGCCATGATGAGAATTTGATGGAATTGATCAAAAAGAAAAAAAAGCAAATAGCCGCTATTGAGCATGAACTCCAACAAACTCTGGCGCAAAAGAACAAGAGTCTGGAAGAACTTAAAACGAAGGCTAAGACCTATCTCGCCAAAAAAAGAGAGAAACAGCGTCTTTTAAAATCGATTAAATGGACGCGCCAAACTTACCTGGCCGAATTGAAACAGAAAGAAAAAGAACGCGAACGCCTGCTGGCCTTGATTGCCTCCCTTGAAAAAGAAAAGAAAAATGTAAATTATCCCAAACAACTGGCTCGCAAGCCAGCTAACTTCCGTTTTTTGAACATGCGAAAGGCGAAGGGCAAACTTCCCTGGCCGGTCAAGGGAAAAGTGATCACACACTACGGCAGAATTTACGATCCCAAATCCAAAACGTCGATTCCGAATAGCGAGATCGAAATTTTGGTAAAGGTGGGGACACCTGTCAAATGTGTTTTTCCGGGAGTGGTGCGGGCTATTGTCTATTTTCCAAGTTACGGCAACACGGTTGTGGTGGATCATGGCAAGGGTTATTACACCATTTATTCGCATCTGGGAGAAATTTTTGTGGCCAAAGACACATACGTTAACAAAAACGACGTAATTGGCAAAGTGGGTGACTCGGGCTATCAGGGGAAGACAAGCTTGCGGTTTGGTATTTTCGGGGTTAACAAGATGACTAATCCGGAACGATGGTTGGAATAAACGGCGGCTGATTGCTATCAGCCGCCCGGGCAATGGGTGGGACTGATAGCTATCAGTCCCACCAACGCACGTCAAAACATCTTCTTCCTTTTCCTCAAATACGGTTGGGGCTTGGTATGAATGGGGCACTTCTTCGTCGGCGCATATTTAACATTGTAAATTTCCTCAAACGTCTCCGGACAATACGGCGTCGCTAACAACCGTGATTCCTTGCAAATTTTCAGCCGTACCACCCCAGAGCACTGGGGAAAATCATGCCGTTCAATATTCAGCGAATCATAAACCATTTTCATAAAATCCGCCCAAAACGGCAGCGCCGCCGTCGAACCGGTCATGCCCCGCCCCAGACTATATTGAAAATCATCCAGTCCAACCCAGACCCCCGCCACAATTTCCGGCGTAAAGCCAATAAACCACGCATCGGTGTACGAATTCGTCGTACCTGTCTTGCCTCCGGCTTTCTCGTAAAATTTGTAAATCGTACGCGCATGCACACCCGTTCCGCGATTAATCACCGTTTGCAACATATCATTCATAATGTACGCCGTCTCCGGCGAAAGAGCCTCTTTCATTCTGGGAGCGGCGGAATAAATCACATTACCGTTTCGATCCTCAATCTTTGTAATGGCAATCGGGTACACATGCACCCCGTTGTTGGCAAAAATACCATAGGCCGAAACAATCTCCAGCGGAATCACATCCGCACTACCCAGAGCCAGCGAAGAATAAGGCGGTAAAGGCGTGCTAATACCCATTTCACGGGCATACTTGATCACCACCTGCGGAGTAATATCACCGATCAACCGCACCGCCACAGAATTCAGAGAACGCCGTAAGGCATCGCGCAGAGTGACCATTTTACCGCTAAATTTCCCGTTGTAATTCTGAGGAATCCAGCGAGTGCTATCGGGATTAAATACCACCGTCGGTAAATCCGGATATTCCGTAGCGGGAGAATAGCCATTATCGATGGCCGCTGTGTACAAAAAAGGTTTAAAAGCAGAACCCGGTTGACGCATCATTTGCGTCACCCGATTCCATTTCGTTTTGTAAAAATCACGGCCACCGATCATTGCCAGAATGTGCCCGTTGTGCGGATTCAAAGCCACAAACGCAATTTGCATCGTACTGATCGCCTCATAGGCAGAATCCCCCACCTCCTGTTTCAACTTCGCAAAAACCGATTGCCGCCGCACCCGGGCCTGAAGCGCATCCACGTGCTTGGCCACTGCCATTTCCATGTACTTCTGAATCCGCGTATCCAGCGTAGTGTAAATGCGCAAACCATCCTCATAAATATTGACCCCTAACGAATCTTGCAGATGATTCAATTTCTGCCGCACATATTCCGTAAAATAAGGAGCCACTTTCATCTTGTAAGGATCCGTTACATTCAATCCCAGAGGCAACTGCTTCAAACTATCGAACTGAGCCTTAGTCAGCTTCCCGTTATCCATCATCATGCTCAGCACCACATTCCTGCGGCGCAATGCGCGATCCGGATGGCGAATAGGGGAATAATATGTTTGACCTTTTAAAATTCCAATAAGTAACGCAGCTTCCTGAATATTGAGATCTTCCACATCCTTATCAAAATAGCGTTTGGCCGCCGCACGAATTCCATAGGCATTATTCCCGAAAAACGTAATGTTCAGGTACATGTTTAAAATTTCTTCTTTGGAATACGTGCGTTCAATTTGGATGGCCGTTAACGCCTCCTTGATCTTGCGGCTGATATTCTGGGCATAACCAAAATACAAATTACGCGCCAACTGCATGGTAATGGTCGATGCCCCCTGCCGGAAATCCATGTGGATCAAATCCACGATTAAAGCACGCGCAATCCCCTCGAGATTAATGCCCCAATGATGAAAAAAATCGCGATCTTCCGTCGAAATCAAAGCATCAATCACACACTGTGGAATTTTATCATAAGGGGTGTAGGTTCGATTAAATGTAAAAAACGAATGAATGATTTCACCATCTGCCGAATACACCACCGTAGCCATTTCCGGTTCAATGCGCTCCAGCTTATCCAAAGAAGGTAAATCCTTGCTCAACTCGTACAAATAAACAGCCACCACGGCTACGAGAACAAACACAACCGAGGCAAAAATAAAACGTTTTTTCTTAAAAAAGCTCTGGCCGGCAGAATGCCCGCCCACTTTCGTCTTCAATCGCGTTTTTGTCGTATTCCCGGTGGAAACTTTGGAAAAAGTTCCTGTATTACGTTTTTTTCTTTTCATAGGTTAACCACATCCATTAAACATGCAAAAAATAAAAATAACAAATTTCATCCATATTTGAAATTTTTTCCACCCGGCAAGGCAAAAGCAATTTTTCTCCGTCTCCAAATCCCTTGTTTAGACCAAATCATCGGATTTTTTACCACCCGGGTACTGTTTTGTTCCATTCCGGGAACCAACCACGCCGAAAGAAGTTAGCTTACACAAACCCGACACCGGGGAACGGTGTATTAATAAGACCCGAAAATTTCGGCTTGTTATTTACAGTCAGTCATTTTATATTAGGCAACTTATTATGAAAAGAATTAATCTGATAGCAATCGCTGTAACATTGTTCGTTCTTGCCGGGTGTGGACACGTTAGCAAAACACTGCGTCCGGCACAAGCCCCCAAAAAGCACTCTGTCTCTTTCAAAGCCCGGGATCATTTTTTGCAAGGGCTCTATTACCAGCAAGAGGGGCGTTACAATGAAGCCTTGGTCGAATATTATCAGGCCCTGCACTTCGATTCGACCTCTGCAACCATTTACCGCACCATCGGCGAAAATTACATGAATCTGGGGCATTACGAATCGGCCGAAATCATGCTCAAAAAAGCCCACAGCCTGGCCCCAAACGACATCCGCACACTAAACCTGCTGGCCGAATGCGAATTGCGTAGCGGGAACGGCGACAAGGCCATCGAATATTACGAGCAACTGCTCAAAATCGATCCCTATGACAACGACGCCCGACAAATGCTCATCCTTCTTTATGAAAAAGAAGGGCGCGACATGGACGTAGCCCGTCAAAACCAAATTTTAATGCGCCTTTACGGTAAAAACAAAGAAAGTTTGTTTAAGCTGGTCCAAATTTATCTGAAGCACGACAAGCTCAATTTAGCACAGAAAAATTGCCGCGCTATTTTACAATTGGACAGCACCGACGCCCGCTCCTATTTTATTTTGGGCCTGATCAAAGAACAACAATCGCAAACCGACAGCGCCGCTTATTTCTACCAAAAAGCCCTGCACTTTAACCCCACATTGCGGCAGGCACTCGATCGTCTGGCCTTTTTGTGGGAATCACAAAAAAAATGGGCCGAACTGATCAGCATTTTAAAACGTACCATTCGGGTCGATTCTACCTATTTGCCCGCAAAAATCATTCTGGCCGAATCGTATTTCTACGCCGGCAAACTGGACAGCGCACGTGCCGTTCTTTTGCCCCTTACCAAACGACCCGATATCCCGCTCGGAGTATTTGAACTTCTGGGACGTATCGAGTTACAGGACAAACACCCCGGAAAAGCCCGGGAATACTTCCTGAAAATTCTTGCGCAAGATTCCACAAACAAAATGGCGCTCATCTTTCTCGGCTTCAGCTACAGCGATCTGGACAGTACCGCGCAGGCCGAACAGGTGTACCGAAAGGCCACCCAATTTTATCCCGACGATCCCATGCTCTGGGCGTTTTACGGAAATGTTTTACAATCCCAGAAAAAATACGCGCAAGCCATTGACGCATTCAACAAAACCTTAAAACTGCAGCCCGATAACGAAAATGCCCTCTCCGGTTTGGGCATCATTTACGACACGTTAAAAGATTACGCCAAATGCGACAGCATCTACGAAATTGCCATCAAGCGCTTACCCGACAACGCACTCATCCTGAACAACTACAGCTACAGCCTGACCGAACGCAATTTGCATCTTAAAAAGGCCCTGAAACTGGCTCAAAAAGCTATTGAACTGGAACCAAACAACGCCGCTTACCTCGATACTTACGGCTGGGTACTGTACAAATTAGGAAAATACCGTCAGGCCGCAGAATACATCAAAAAGTCCATCGAATTGCGCGAAAACTCCGCCGTTGTGATCGAACACCTGGGTGACGTGTACCGGGCAATGGGTAACCTAAAAGAAGCAGTAAAGCAATATCAAAAAGCGCTCGATTTAAATCCGGGCAATCAATCGTTAAAACAGAAAATTGAAGAGATCTCGAATGAATAAACGTTTAATCATTTTACTTCTTACCACCATTGTGCTTTTTCACGGATGCAAAACCCAAAAAGCACTTATTCGCAACGAGTACCCAAATCCGACTTATCGCCAGCTATTGAGCATTCACGAACAATGGCAACAAAGCATTAAAACCTTCTCGGCCAAGGGCCGCATTACCATCGATTCTCCCCAATTTTCGGGAAATTTCGAAGGCCGCATCTTTGCCTGCGGAAACGATTCCCTTCTCATCTCCGTTTCCGGTTTCATGGGTAGCGAGGTCGGTAAGGTTTTTGTGGGAAAAGATCGCTTTATTTTTTACAACAAATTCGAAAATCAATTTATCACCGGCCATCGGGACGATTTCGAACAAACCCATTTCCTGCAGTTCCCCATCACGCTTTCCGAACTGCGCGAAGTCTTTTTGGCTCAGGATCATTTTACGATTCTGAAAAAAGAAGAATTCCGCAAAACGGAAGACGGGTATTTTCTGAAGGCTAAAAACGGAAGCTACGACTACAACATTTGGTTCGACGGCCCGACTCTTCTGATTCGCAAGATCGAATACCTTTTGGAAGGGCAAGTTATTTATTCCAAAGAATACAAACGCTACGAAGAACACAACGGATTGCTTTTCCCAAAACTCATTAATTTTTTACGCCCCAACGCAAAAGAAGGCATGAGTATTATTTACAAAGAAATAAACTTGAACCGGCCCATCCCGAATGATATTTTTAAAATAAAAATCGGCGATAACGCCAAACAAATTGTTTTCCCGACAAACTAACATTATTGGTAAGTGCCTATGGATTTAAGTATTGTCGTTCCGTTTTTAAATGAACAGGATTCTTTGCAGGAACTGGTCGATCGTATTTACGAACATGTACGCCCCCTAAAGGTGGAATTCGAAATTTTATTTGTCGATGACGGAAGTACCGATCAATCTTTTGAACGGCTGATGCAAAAGAAAAAAGATCATCCCGAAATCAAAATTGTTCGTCTGCGTAAAAATTTCGGCAAAAGCATTGCCCTCTCCGAAGGGTTCAAGCGCGCTCAGGGCGAAATTGTCATTACGATGGATGCCGACCTGCAGGACGATCCGGCTGAAATCCCCAACCTGATAAAGAAACTGGACGAAGGCTACGATTTGGTTTCGGGCTGGAAGAAAAAACGGCACGATCCCATTACGAAAACCGTGCCCTCCAAATTTTTTAACGCCACGACCCGTTTTTTAACCGGCATCAAAATTCACGATTTTAACTGCGGCCTAAAAGCTTACCGCAAAGAAGTTATTAAAGCCATTCCGGTGTACGGCGAACTGCACCGTTACCTTCCCGTACTGGCCCACTGGCAGGGCTTTAAAGTGGGTGAAATCCCCGTAAAGCACCATCCCCGCCAATACGGTAAAACCAAATTCGGATTTAAACGCTTTTTTAGCGGATTTTTCGATTTGCTTTCGGTGCTCTTCATCACCCGCTACCGCCAAAAACCCATGCATTTGTTTGGCATGTTCGGATTAATCAATATGGCGGTGGGTTTTGCCATTTTGCTCTATCTGACCATTCTCTGGTTCAACGGCGTGGGAATTGGCCGCAGACCCTTGCTCTTTTTGGGCATTCTTCTGGTGATTGTTGGCGTTCAATCGTTTTCGCTGGGACTAATCGGTGACATGATGATCAGCACGCGTGACACATCGCCTAAATTCGCCGTCAAAGAGGTCATCGAATAAACAGGCAATTCTAACTTTGGCATACGACTATGGCACACAGATTCCAAACATACTCCGTGATCATTCCTTCGTTTAACCGTGCCGATGAAATTCGGGAATTATTAGCCTCGCTCCAACAACTCGATTTCCCCCGCGAGCGTTTTGAAGTTATCGTGGCCGACGACGGCTCCACGGACAATACGGCCGAGGTGGTTCGGCAAGCCCAAAAAGGCTACGATTACCCCCTGCATTATTTTGCTCAAAAAAACCAGGGCCCCGGCGCGGCACGAAATTTAGGCATGCGTAATGCACAGGGAGATTTCTTTATTTTTCTGGACTCCGACGTTACCGTTCCCGCCCACTGGCTTAAAAATATCGATGCCGCCCTCACCGCCGAACAGGCCGATGCTTTCGGTGGGCCCGATACGTATCGAAAAGATTTTCCCCCGTTACTCAAGGCTATTAATTATTCCATGACATCTTTCATCACGACCGGCGGATTGCGCGGCAAAAAGGGAAAGAAAATCGCCAAATATTACCCGCGTTCCTTCAATATGGGACTCAGTCGCGCGGTGTGGCAAAAAATCGGTGGCTTCTCTTCGCTGCGCCACGGGCAGGACATCGAGTACAGTCACCGCATTTTGAATTCCGGCGCGAAAGTTATTTTTGTTGCCGATGCACCGGTCTTTCACAAGCGACGCACCAATTTACGCCGTTTTTTCCGCCAGGTGTTTAACTGGGGCGTGGCACGCATTAATCTTTACAAAATCGACGAAAAAATGCTGGAACCCGTACACGCCTTACCGGCCGTGGCAACTTTGCTTGTTTTGTTGATGATTCTCCTGGCCTTAATCTGGCCGGGCTTCCGCCCCGTGTTCTGGACGGCCTTTGCCATTGGCGTGGCTCTCATCGTCTTTTCCATGATCGATTCCGTTTTGATGTACAAAGAAATAAAACCGGCGCTTTACTTGCCCATCGTCATTCCGGCACAAGTCTTCGGATACGGTTTGGGTTTTATTTACAACTTTATCCGCCGGGTTATTTTCAAAAAAGAAGCAAAAATCGGTTTTTACAAAAATTATTACAAATAAAGGGAAATCAGAATGGCCCGCAAAACTCAGAAAAAATCGTCAAAGAAAAAGACAACCGCAACGTCCACGGCTACGAAACGCGCTTCATTGACGCTTTCGACACGCGCTCAGGACTTTCTGGCCGTGGCTTTCATGTTCATCTTTTTGCTCATTTTGCTTAAACCTTTAGCCATCGATCGTCTCTCGCCGCAAGGGGTGGATGTGGTCGGTTCCATCGGAAAAACCCATGCCGTTAAGGAATTCCAGAAACAAACCGGCGAAACTGCACTCTGGAACCCGAATATTTTCGGCGGGATGCCCATTTATCACCGCCTTTCGCCCAAAGCATTTTCATTAGACAATTTAATGGGTCTTTTGTCCCGGCTTTTTCATCCCGTTTTTATTTATTACTTTTTCGGGGCATTGGGGGCTTTTCTGCTCTTCCGCTTTTTAGGTATGGCTCCGCTCATCAGCTTAATCGGTGCCTTATTCTTCGTTCTTATGCCCCATTACAAATCTCTGTACACCGAAGGGCACATGGCCAAACTGAAGGCCTTGATGTACCTGCCGTGGATTTTTCTCACTTTTCGCTATTTCATGCAAAAACGGTCTGTGCTGGGAGCCGCGCTTTTTGCCTTGATGTTCGGGCTGCAAATTCGTACCCAACACTACCAAATTGTCTTCTACACGGCACTCATGGTTTTTGCTATCGGCATTGTTCCTTTAATTCAGGATTTGCTCCAAAAACGCTTCGCCGCTTTTTTTAAAACGACCGGCCTGTTGCTGTTAGCCATTATTCTGGGGGTGATGATGGCGGCACAGCCGCTCTTTTTGGCAAAAGAATATTTACCTTACTCCAAACGCGGCAAAACCACCATCGACGTAAATGCCCGCACTTCGCAAGCCAAAGGCTCCGGCGTTTCGTTCGATTATGCCACCCAATGGTCCACGGCACCATCGGAATTATTTTCGTGGCTTTTGCCCCGTTTTCGCGGGGGCATGTCGGCCGAACATTACGATGGCAGCAAATTCCCGCAACTTAAAGGGCAGGTGGTTTCTACCTATTGGGGACAAATGCCCTTCACCCAAAGTTACGAATATCTCGGCGTCATCATGCTCATGCTGGCCTTAATCGGGCTTGTTGCCAACTACCGTAAAAGTTTGCTCATCAAAAGTTTGTTTTGGCTGGCGGTCATTTTTGTTTTGCTTTCTTTCGGACGCCATTTTAAACTTTTTTACAGTCTCTTTTTCGATTATTTCCCCTACTTCAATAAATTCCGAACCCCCATGATGAGCGTAACGGTCACCTATTTTGTTTTCGTTATCTTTGCCGTTTACGGCTTAAAATACCTGACCGACCTGGCCAAAGAAAAAATTGAGCTTAAACAACAACGCTGGATCTTTTACATCTTAGGCGGATTTTTGGCGTTGGGAATTGTCTTCTGGCTGTACAGCCTGGGAGCCTCTTTCGTCAAAGCTTCCGGAGAAGCTTATCAGGGACAAACTCTGGAAATTGTACGCCAAATTCGCAAAGAATTTTTCCAGCGCGATTTAATCCGCTATTTCCTTTTGGTCATCCTCTCTGCGGCCGCAATCTGGGCCTATCTGCAAAAAAAGATGCCCACCCTACTGTTTTTATTGGTCATCGGCGCGCTTAACATCTTTGACCTGCTGCAAGTTCAACAACGCGTTAAACCCGAATTCACCGATACCCATCGTCTGGAAAGCCAATATTTCCGCAAAACCGCCATTGATCGCGCCTTGTTGCAAGATCACGACCTGTTCCGCATTTTACCCATCGGCAAATTATTCGGTGACAACCGCTGGGCATACTACCACCAAACCATCGGCGGTTACACTCCCATTAAAATGTACAGCATCGAAGAATTGGTGGAAAAGAATATTTACAACGGCTGGGATCCTAAGCTGCCCATCAATTGGAATGTGCTTAAAATTCTGAATGTCAAATACGTAATTGCCCAGCAGCCTTTGCACTATCCCTTGCTCAAGCCGTTTGCGCAAGACCCGGCACAACATCTGTACGCCTATTATTTTACCGGTTATTTGCCCCGCGCTTTTTTTGTGGGCCAATACACCGTCATCAAAGACGCGCACCAACGCTTGCGTACAATAAACAGCAAAAATTTCGACCCGGCCAAAACGGCCATTCTGGAAGAAAAATTACCGGCACCCGTTTACCAGCCCGATTCCAGCTTTGTCAAAGTACTCAAATTCAATCCGAATGAACTCAAACTTCAGGTGTACACCGACAAGCAAAGCCTGCTGGTGATTTCGCAAATTTACTATCCGCCGGGCTGGAAAATCTTTGTCGACGGCAAAAAGGTAGACAAGGTGTTCAAAACCGATCATGCCATTCAGTCCATTATCGTACCGGCCGGCCTGCACAAAGTGGACATGCGCTTTGAGCCGGATTCGTATTACCGTTATGTGCGTATGGCCAGCATTGCTTCGATAATTATTTATTTGACCATTTTGATTTCGCTGGGCTATGCCGTTTGGCAAAGGCGAATGAAACAAGAGGGCCCCAAAAACTAAATCGGATTCTGTAAAGGGAAGGGAAAATGCCCTATTATTTTCACGAACACCGCGATATTTATTTTCAGCACCAAAAGCTGGTAACAAAGGAATACATTATTCCTTTTATTGAAGAAGTTTTCAAAATATCGAGTGCTTCCCACGTGCTGGAAATTGGCTGCGGTGAAGGCGGAGTTTTAAAAGCCTTTACGGAAGAACGCGGATGCCATGTTGTGGGTGTAGATCTGGACGCCCAAAAATTGGAGCTGGCCAAAAAAATGTTCGGAGAAGAGCTGGCAAAGGGACAGGCAAGGTTCATCAATAAAAATATTTACGATCCGGAATTCAAGAAACTTTTCCGGAATAAATTCGATCTGATTATTCTGAAAGACGCCATCGAACACATTCCGGAGCAGGAAAAGCTCCTTTCGTATCTGGACACTTTTCTAAAACCCGATGGCGTCATCTTCTTTGCCTTTCCCCCGTGGTACATGCCCTTCGGGGGGCATCAACAGATGTGCCGATCTTTTCTTAAAAAGGTGCCGTATTTTCATTTGCTGCCCACGCCCATTTACCGGGCGCTTTTACAAGGAATGCACGAATCGCCGGAACGCATCGCTACGCTTTTGCACAACAAACGTACCGGCATCACCATCGAACGGTTCGAACGCATCCTTCGCAGAACCCGCTACCAGATTCTGAAAAAGCAATTTTTCCTGTTTAACCCCATCTACCGCTACAAATTTAAAATCGAGCCCAAAGAACAGGTGCGGTGGCTGGCAAAGCTCCCGTACATTCGGGATTTTTTCACAACCGCCGTGTACTACATCGTAAAGCCGAATAAAGCTTAAGAGGCTTGCAAAGAAGAGTACAATTCCCAGGTTTTTTCTGCAATGGCCTGCCAGGAATATTTGGTCTCGGACAACCGGCGGGCATAGGCTCCCATTTCTTTCACCTCTTCGGGATGCTCCATAAGCCGCAAAATGGCTCCGGCCAGGGCATTCACATCACGGGGGGGAACCAAAATCCCCGAACGTCCGTTTTCCACCACTTCGGGAATCCCTCCAATATTCGTGGCAATCACAGGTCTGGCAAATGCGTAGGCAAGAAAGATGACTCCGCTCTGAGAAATGCGTTTGTATGGAAGCACTACCGCATCCACACGATTAAAATAGTATTTCATTTTCTCAAACGGAACATAGTCCAGATGCAAATGGACAAATTCTTCAATTTGGAGTTCCTTGATTAAAGAGCGGTATTTTTCAAAATCTTCAAAAGGTTTTCCCACAATATTTAATAAAATCTTCGGATTCCTGCGCCGCACCAGATCGATGCTTCTCAACAAGTAGTCGAGCCCCTTGTATTCCCGAATGTAGCCAAAGAACAAAAGTTCAAAACGTTCTTTCTCCGGCGGTGCTGCAAACTTTGCCTCATCCGGGTTGGCAAACATGTAATTACCATGAGGAATGACCCAAACCTTTTCGGGAGCAATTCGAAAGCCCTTTGTCAGCTCATCCTTGTTTTGTCGGGCATGCACAATTAAGCGAGATGCCAGACGGTAGATGTTCAGCAAAATGTGTTTTGTCCAAAAATTAGTCTCATGCGAAACCACATTGTGCACGGTGACCACAATTTTTTTGCAACCCTTTAGCTTTAAAATCAAAATCAGCAACAGCACAAATTCAGGGAAAGAACTCAGCTGGAAATGCACAATGTCGCTACATTTTATTTTAAACAGAAAAAAATAAAGCAGCAAAAAGGGATTGGTTTTAAAACGATTAAACACATGAAAAAGCTCGAAATTTCTCGGAAGATTTTCCAACTCGTAATTTTTGGCACCGATTATTCCCAGCTTTTCCGAAGTTTTCGCGTTTTGCAAATGAGTAACCAAATTAAAGGTGTACTGAGTAATACCGCCTTTCCCGGCAATTTCTACATGATAAATCATCACTTTTCCGTTTTACTTGATTTGTTTGTTGCTAATTTAGGCGAAAAAGAAAATCGAAACCTAATTTTATTTTTTCCGCGGGGCATTGTTTCGCTACAAAAAATAGACTAATTTCCCGCGACGTCATTAATTCCAAAACCCAAAAAACGCATGTGCATCATGAACAAGAGAGAGCATCGAATTTTACCCCTGTCTTTTTATCTGCGCGAAGATGTTGTGCAAATCTCAAAAGAATTATTAGGCAAAGTTCTGGTCACCGTTCGTGACCGGCAACGCACCGCAGGCATTATTGTGGAAACAGAGGCCTATGGCGGCACAGATGACCGGGCCTCCCATGCCTTTGGACAACGCAAAACGGAACGTACGGAAATCATGTATCGGGAGGGCGGTATTACCTATGTTTATCTGATTTACGGCCTGCACGTACTGCTCAACTTTGTGACCAACAAGGCCGGCACACCCCACGCCGTACTCATTCGCGCCCTGCAGCCACTGGAAGGAATTGAGCTGATGTTACGGCGCCGCAAATTACATTCTTTAACTCCAAATGTGAGCAACGGCCCGGCCAAACTGACTCGTTCTTTGGGAATTACGCTGGATTGGAACGGACTTCCGCTAACCGGCCCGCAGATTTGGGTAGAAGACCGTGGCGTGGTGATTCCCTCGGAAAACATTGCCAGCGGCCCGCGTATTGGCGTGGATTACGCCGGAGAAGATGCCCGGCGCCCCTGGCGCTTCTGGATTAAGGACAACCCTTTTGTAAGCAAAAGCAAGGGCTAACCCGATTTACCGCTGGATGTTCTCATTCATGGCAGTGTTTTCCTGTAACTTCGTTATTTCCCACACATCCAAAAATCTGATTTGTCACGTTGCCGGTTGTGACAAAAAGTGCGGGAAGCCACATCCGTTGCGGGGAATGTGGAAAATACAAACAATAATGCGACACAGGAGATTTTCTTGAAGCGAAAACCCGAAAATTTTTACCCGTTTTTGTGGCACGGTTTCTGGCTGGCTTTTACTTCCGCCTTTACCGATTATAATACGGTGCTGCCGGTAATGATTGTTAAAGCTGGGGGAACTTCGTTCCACATTGGCTTATTAACGTTCATCACGGTGGGTTTTCCCCTTCTGTCCCAATTGATCTTTACTCCTTTTATCTCGTCGCGGCACTCCAAAAAACCGTACTTGATTTTGGGCATCGGGTTGCGTATTGCCGCTTTAAGCGGTTTGGGATTTACCATTTACCTGTTCACCAACGCTTCATCTTTACAAATCATTTACCTTATTTACGTGTGGATGCTCCTGTTCACCATCAGCGGCTCTTTCGCCGGTTTGTCGTACACCCATCTGGTTGGCATCAGCTTTACCGGCGATGAACGCAAACATTTTTTAGTAACCCGGCAAATACTTTCGGCCATTGCCCTGGCCCTGTCTGCCTACTCGGTGCGGTTTATTCTAAAATTTCGGGAATTCCCGGAAAATTACATGTTACTTTTTTTCATCGCCAGTGCCATGCTTTTTGTGGCCTCATTGGGTTTCTGGCTTTTGCACGAGCCCGGCCATTCCAAGGTCAAAAATACCTTTACGATTGTCGAACTCATTCGTAACATTCCCAAACTACTCCGTACCGATCCGAACTTGCGTTATTTCATCATCATCGCCAATGCTTTGTCGGCTTCGCTCATTCTCATTCCTTTTTTAACCGGCTCACTCAAACGCCAATTTACGCTCAGCGGAACATTGGTCGGTAATTTAATCGTATTTCAATATCTGGGAATGGTTATTTCCAATTACATCTGGCGCAAAGTTTCTCACAAACGCGGGTTCAAGGGATTACTGCAAATAGCCATTGTCATGATCGCCTCGGTTCCCATTTTGGGACTTGCCATTCTTTGGTTGAATTCCCAGCCCGCATTGTATCTTCTCTTCTTCTACATCGGCAGTGCGATTAGTGTGTACAAAATTTCGATGGAAGGCGTTTTGCTGGAAATTACTACCAACGAGAACCGGGTTCTTTATTCCGGTGTGTACAGTGTGATGAATGTGCTGGGCGCTTTTTTGCCCCTGTTCATCGGAATCATTCTCCATTTAATCAACCGGCAGGTATTGTTTGTCGTGTTTGGTATTGTTTCGCTCAGCAGTCTGTTTTACTTCCGGCGCATGCACTGCCCCATCGATCGCCAATCATGACGGGAAAGAGTTTACGCCTCTTCTACCCGCTTTCCTAAAAAGCGCACCACGGCATACAGGGCGCCAAAGCCCAGCAACAAGGCCAACCATGCCGGAACACCCCAGCCGACCAGAAAGTATCCGAAAAACAAACTGGCCGCCGCTGCCATAGAGGCATAAGGCAATTGCGTGCGTACATGATCCACATGGTCTGCCCCGGAAGCCATCGACGACATAATCGTCGTATCGGAAATGGGAGAACAATGATCGCCAAACGTGGCACCGGCCAGAATCGAAGCGATGGAGCTAAGAAATATGGTATTCTGCAACGAGGCATTAATGCCCGGATCGAGTCGCGGCAAATGGTAGGCAATGGGAATAACAATGGGCAGCAAAATGGCCATTGTCCCCCAGCTTGTTCCGGTGGAAAGCGAGATGAGTCCGGCTACTAAAAAAGCAGCCACGGGAATCAGATGCGGGGAAAGGAATCCTTTGGTTAAAGCAATCACATAATCGGCGGTTTGCAAATCGGTACAAATATTGCCGATCGACCAGGCCAAAGTGAGGATGATGGCGGCCATCGTCATGGCCTTTACACCACCCACCCAGGCCAGCAAGGCTTGATTTAACGAAAGAATTTTTTGGACGACAGCCAAAAAAATGGCAACACCTCCACCCAGAAACGAGGCCCACATCAATACTTTAAAAGAATCGGCCTGACCGATTACCACGCTCACAAACTGCACCTTGCTCAACGGCTTTGTCAGCAATCCGCTTTGCTGCGCATTGGCATAGCCGGTTAGCCACAATCCCACCAGCGTAACCGCAATAACCGTCAAGATGGGTACAAGCGCATTGTACCAGCGCAAGGGAGTGCCGGGCCGGGGATTCAATTCGCTATTGTCCAAGTCGGCAAGGGGCACCGCCTCTTTGCGCATTACCAGACCCTCTTTAAAAGCCCGCTTTTCGGCCCGGTACATCGAAAACAAATCACGGCCGGTCAGAGCCACAAACAGACCGAACGCCAGAGTAAACAAGGGATAATAATTGAAAGGAATCGTCCTGAAAAACGTAATGTAGGGATTAATGTGCAGGCCCAGCCCGTTGAACGCTTCGTTCATTAAACTGAGCTGATAGCCAATCCAGGTAGAAATGATGGCGATGTTGGCTACCGGAGCCGCCGTAGAATCGACAAGATAGGAAAGCTTTTCCCGGCTGATGCGTAATTTGTCGGTTAACGGACGCATGGTATTGCCCACAATAAGCGTGTTGGCGTAATCATCAAAAAAAATCAATACGCCCATAAGCCAGGTGGCCAATTGCCCTTTTTTGCGGTCGGAGGCAAAATGTTTCAAACTTTCGACAATGCCGCGCGTGCCGCCCGCCCTGGAAATAACTCCGACCATGCCGCCCAAAGCCATGCTAAAAATCAAGATGGCCATGCGTTCTTCGTTGGCCGGCGCCTTGCCGATGTACTCCGTTAACGAATACAAAAGTCCCAATCCCGGATTGTAGCCAAACACAAACGTTGCCCCCAGCCAAATTCCCGAAAACAGGGCAAGAATAACCTGCCGAAAAATCAAGGCGAACAAAATTGCAATGAACGGCGGTAGCAGGCTCAGCCAGCCGGGCATCACCCGAAAGGTGGCCTGCCATCCTGAAACAGGATCTTTCAATCGGTAGGTTCCGCTTCTGGCAAAACGAATAACGGAGAGATGAATTTCATTTCCCGGGCCCGCGCCCTGCACCCGGCCCAAAATTTTCTGCAGCGAGTGATCGGGAGATTCCAGAAAAAAGGTGTGAACAGAATCGGGGGCAGAATGCTGCAATACCAGATGGTATTCCACACCGGTTAAATAGACCGGTAATGTTTTTTGCAGTTCAAACGTATTAGCCCGGGCAAAGCCCATTTCTAACAACAAAATTCCAAAAATCCACGGAAGAAGCCGCCGCATCCCATCCTCCCACCAAGAAAATCCGCGCTCTGGAGCACAATTCTCGGTGTTTACTTGATTTGCAAATTTAGAGCCTTTAAATTCTTAATTTAAGGGGATTACGAATATGTTTACAAGAATATTTGTCACAATACTGATATTTGCGGTCTGGGCGCAGGCTCAAATTCTTCCGGGAATCGAACGGCGGAAAACCCGTTACGGTTTTAAGGTGGATCGCGAACCGGCCATTACTTACCAGCTTTTCGTGCAACGGAGCAAAAGTTGGAAGCCCGTCATCTATTTGGCCGTCAGCATTCAAAACGATCACCTGACCTTCGAAAAAACCGACAACGGTTTCCGCTGTAAATTCAGGGTTAACGTGGCCATCCGCCACGAAAAAACTCTCGTGACAAGCAATACCTGGGACGAATCGGCATTTTTGCAGTCGTTCAATGCCACAAATTCCCGCCGTCAGGCGCAATATCGTTTGTACCGGCTGCCGGTTTTTGACAAAGAATGGGAAGGCCCGCGCGAGGGCAAATTTCAAATGCTTTTGGAAATCAACGATCTTGTTTCCGGGCAGTCCTTTCGTTACAAACGCCCCTTTACCATCCACCAGGCCGATCGTGTGCGCTCGACAGAAATTGCCTTTCTTAAACGACCTTTTAAAAATGATTCTCTGATTTTGACAGGAAGCGGGGAAATTCTAAAATTCAGCCATCCGGCCTGGGGTTACTTACGTTACAAAACGGCCCGGACCGCAGACGACTCTGTTACGTTTAACATCCGGCTTTATCTAAAAGAAGACGACGATCAAAAAACCCTATTCGACCAAAAATTTTTAACGGTTCCTGTCTCACAGGGAATTTGTGATCTGAGTTTTGAATTACCGTACAATTCCATGGACGAGGGGCACTATCTTTTACGCATCAGCAAAGATCACTGGGAAAAAGAAAAATCTTTTCGCGTGGTATGGTTCGCCAAGCCGACTTATTTGTACAAATACGATCTGGCCATTCGTCCCATGCGTTACATTCTGGATGAAAAAACATTTAAACGGGTCAAACATTTAAGCTACAAAGAGTTAGAGAAATGGTTCAAGGCTTACTGGAAAAAGAGAGACCCTACCCCAAACACGGTGTACAATGAGTTAATGGTCGAATTTTTTCGCCGCGTTGCCCAGGCAAACCGCAAATTTTCAACGCGGCACAAAGAAGGGTGGGAAACCGACCGGGGACGCATTTACATTTTGTACGGCGCGCCCACCCGAATTGACGACCATCGTTACGCTACCCAAACCAAACCCTATCAGGTTTGGGTGTACGGAGATAGCTTGCAATTTTTATTTGTCGATAGAAACGGAAACGGAGAATTTAATCTGATAAAAGTAGAAAGGTAAGGTTAACATAAATGGAATTCGAACACGTTCGCGTTGCTGTCATCGGAGTAGGACACTTGGGCAGCATTCAGGCACGCCTTTACAAACAAATTTCGGAAGCCGGATTGGTGGGCATTTTTGACATCGACTCCGAAAAAGCCCATGCGCTGGCCCGGGAGTTAGACGTAAAAGCTTACAATTCACTGGAAGAAATGTGGCCGGAAGTCGATGCGGTGAATGTGGTTACCCCTACAACCACTCATTATCCAATTGCCAAAGAAGCTCTGAATCGGGGCAAACACGTATTTATCGAAAAACCGGTAACGGAAAAAACTTTTCAGGCCGAAGAACTGCGTGAGCTGGCCAAAGAAAAGGGCCTAACCATACAGGTGGGACACATCGAACGCTTTAATCCCGCCGTGCTGGCCCTGGGCGATGTGGCCATTCATCCCATTTTCATCGAGGCGCACCGGCTGGCCATGTTTAATCCGCGCGGCACCGATGTGGCCGTGGTGCTGGACTTGATGATCCACGATATCGATCTCATTCTGCATTTCGTGCAAAGTTCGCCTACACGCATCTCGGCTAACGGCGTAGGTGTCGTTTCCGACACCATCGATATCGCCAATGCCCGAATCGAATTTCAAAACGGATGCGTAGCCAATTTGACCGCCAGCCGCATTTCGGCCAAAAAAATGCGGAAGATGCGCATCTTCCAGCGCGATGCTTACATTTCCATGGATTTTAACGAAGGCATCTCCGAAATTTTTTATTTGGAAAATCAGGGAAAATCGATTTTCGAAAACGGAACGCTGGCCCTCTCCCTGGGGCAAATCGATGCCGGCAAGCATAAAAAAGAAATCAAATACAACCGGCTGCACCGCGACAACGTTAATCCGTTGAAAGAAGAGCTGACCAGCTTTATCGATTCCGTCAAAAACGGGCTGCCACCGGCCGTTTCCATTGACGAAGGCATTAAAGCCCTGAAGCTGGCCTACAATGTTCTAAAACAAATCGATAAACATCAGGAGTATTTAAAACAACACATGCACATCGAATAAGCGCTTCGTGTGCATCCAAAAAGGTATTTGAAAGATAATGGATGGATGCTTTTACAATTAACAAGCATTACTAATTCATGATTTAGGAGAAGTCGTATGGGTTCCACTAAAATCACTATTGACAACGTCAAAAATTTCATCGTAGGCTACGACCAAAACGTGCCTACCCTGGGCAACCGAACCAGGCGCTACATTAATCTGGACAACGCCGCCAGCACTCCGACATTAAAGCCGGTTCTGGATGCCATTAATGAATTTATGCCCTGGTATTCAAGCATCCATCGCGGTACCGGATTTAAATCGCAGCTAAGCACGCACATTTTCGAACAAACCCGCGACATCATTTTGCGGCACTGCCATGTTGTCGATGGCGACCACGTGGTCATTTACGGAAAAAACACCACCGAACTCATCAACAAAGTTGCCGCCCGCCTGCAAACCGAACCCGACGAGTTGGTGTTAACCACGTTAATGGAACACCACTCAAACGATTTGCCCTGGCGGAAAAATCAAAATGTGGAATTCATTAACACCGACGAACACGGCCTATTGGATTTGAATGATCTGGAGAAAAGGTTAAAAGCCCACAAAGGCAAAGTGCGGCTTGTTTCCACCACCGGCGCTTCTAACGTGACCGGCCTGTTAAATCCCATCCACCAAATTGCCAGATTGGCCCACGCTCACGGAGCACAGGTTCTGGTCGATGCGGCCCAATTGGCCCCCCATCGCGCCATTGACATGCGTCCGCAGGACGATCCCGAACACATCGACTTTCTGGTCATGTCCGCGCACAAATTTTACGCGCCCTACGGCCAGGGAGCTTTGATTGCCGACAAAGAAGCCTTCATCCCCGGTGAACCGGACCACGTAGGCGGCGGTACCATCGAAATCGTAGACGTTAACTACGTTCACTGGGCCGAACCTCCGGAAAAGGAAGAAGCCGGAACCCCAAATGTAGTGGGAGCACTGGCAATGGCCAAAGCACTTTTGGTGATGGACGAAATTGGCATGGACAATATTGCCCGGCACGAAATGGAGTTGACTACCTACGCCCTGAAGCGCCTTAAGGAAGTACCCGATCTCAAAATTTACGGCCCGGACGAAAATTACAACATCGAAAATCGTCTGGGTGTAATCAGCATGAATTTGGGAGATTTACATCACGCATACGTGGCGGCAATCCTGAATTATGAATATGCCATTGCCGTTCGCAACGGTTGTTTTTGTGCCCATCCTTACCTCAAAAAACTGCTTGGGGTAACTCCGGAAGAAAACAAAATACTGGAAGAACAAATTTTGCGAGGCGACCGCAGCCACATTCCCGGAGCCATTCGCATGAGCTTTGGAATGTACAATAACGAGGAAGAAGTCGATGCGTTTGTGGAAGCCCTGAAAAACATTCAGCAGGGCAAGATTCAGGCAGAATACGTTCTGAATCCCCAAACCGGCGAGTTCCACCCGAAGGGCTTTGACTTCGATTTCGACCGTTATTTCAAATTATGATATCAACCGGGCGCACTAATGCGCCCGATTTTTTTAGTATCGATAACCGATGTTTGTTTAAAACAGGGAGAAACGCGGCTTACCATGACGATTCCCGTGTACCATCTGGACCCTTACGCCAAGGCGATTACTGCCCGCATTACGGATGCACGAAAAAAAGACGACGCGTACTGGCTTCTTTTGGACCAAACCATTTTCTATCCCGGTGGCGGCGGCCAATTGCCCGACAAAGGAAGCATTAACGGCAAACCTTTGCTGGACATTCGGCAAAAAGATGAGGCCATCTGGCACCAGGTTGCTCTTTCCCGGGATGAAGTCGCAACAGGAAAAGTAACGCTGGAGCTAAATTGGGAAAATCGTTACTACCAAATGCAGCAACACACCGGGCAACATTTGCTCTCGGCCGTGTTGCACGCCCACGGCTGGCCAACGGTTTCGGTACATCTGGGGCAAGAGCACACCTTAATCGAGGTAGAAGGACCTTTGCCGGATGCCGCCCAGTTAAGGCAAATCGAAGCCGAAACGCAGCAACTAATTTCTCGTGCTCTCTCGGTACGCATCCACTACATGGAACGGGAAAAAGCCCTTACCCTGCCTTTACGCCGACCTCCCAAAAATTTAGGCACCTTGCGCATCGTTGAAATCGAAGAATTCGATTACGCCGCTTGCGGAGGCACCCATCTGCACTCCGTTGCGGAAATCGGTTTAATCAAAATTCTCGGCAGCGAAAAAATTCGCGGTCACGCCCGCATCAAAGCCCTGATCGGCGCCCGCGCTTTCCAATATTTCGAAGAATTGGATCAGACCAGCGCACTGCTCAAAGAAAAACTCAACACCGACCACCGGCAATTTAATACCCGCATTACCCAATTACTGGAAGAGCTAAGTTTCCTGAAAAAACAAAAGAAATTTTACCAATCCTATTTTATCGAATACGAAAGCGCCCGCCTGGCCAAAGAATTCGACACGCCTTTTATCGTTTATTCTTTACAAAACGGCGAGCTGAACGATGCCGCCGAACTGGCCAAAAAGTTAAGCAAAAACTTCGGCAAAGTGGCCTTCATTCAATTCGACCGGCGTTTCTTTTTAAGCTCACCCTCTGCCGAAATTTTGGACACCTTTGTTTTCCTGAAAGAAAAGGGAAAGGAACTGGAATTAAAAGGCGGAGGGCCGCAGGGATTTTGCCAGGGAGTAATGCACCGGAATAATTTGCAACAAATTGCCGAAACCATTAAAATTTATGTGAACCAATCGTAAAAGCAGGAGAGAATTTATGAGCGGAATAAAAGGAATCGTTTTGCTAACACGCCTCAATTACGTAGAAACGCATTTTGGCAAAGACGGCTTGAAAGAATTTTTGAATAAATTAAACGTAACAAAAGAAAGTCCGCTTTTTCAGCCCATTATCATTTCCAATGACTATTCCGAAGATTTGATCCAGCAAATCGATCGCATTTTGCTCAGCGAATATTTTGACAACGACGTGCAAAAATTTGTGGAATTGGGCAACTGGAATGCCCGGCGCCTGGTGCCCACCTATTTTCAAATTTACATCGACGAAAAGAACCCCGGTGGATTCATCGAGCAAAACGCCATTTTACGGCCTTATCTAATCGGGCTGGGCGAGATGCTGGTTAGCGCCATCGAACCGAACCAATACCTGGTACGCATCAATTACGGGCAGCCTTATCCGGAAAGCGTTCGTTTGAGCGAACTGGGATTTCTGGAAGAGGGCATCCGCATGTGCGCGGGAAACAATGTAAAATCGTCCGTGGAAGACAAAGACGAAACTTCCGTGGAGTACAATTTACAATGGAATTAAACGATGCACCCTTTAATCGTAATTAACGGAGATATCAAATCATCCCGAAAAATGCGCCACATGGAGCGTTATGAATGGCAGCTTTTTCTCAAATCGTCTTTGGTTCAGCTTAACGAGCAATACCGGGACGAGATCGAAGTCCCCTTCATGATTACCAAAGGCGATGAATTTCAGGGCGTGCTGAAAAGCCTGGTGGATGTGAACAAGATTATTTGCAAATTCGAGCAGTTAACCTACCCGCTGGAAGTCCGCTTTGGTGTGGGTTACGGAAACATCCAGAAAATGGGCAGCAAAATTACGATCGAAATGGACGGCCCGGCTTTTCATCGGGCATCAAAGGCACTAAACATCGCCAAACAAAAAAAACGCATCGTCTGGTTCCGCACCGAAGCTCCGGACTTTGACTTAACGGTGAACACTCTTTATTTGCTCATCTTTGCCATTAAAAAGAAATGGAGTAAAATCAGCTTTAATCGCTATTGGAAATACAAAGAATTCGGTACCTACGAACGCGTGGCTCAGGCCGAAGGCGTTTCGCCACAGGCCGTGTGGGATTCCATGCACAATGCCCGCGCCACGGAGGTTATTGAGGCCGAACATGTACTGGAGACGCTTTTCGAAAAACGCGAAAAAAACAATCTGTCCATCACGGATGTCGATATATTCGATTCATTGCCCTAAGGGCATAAATTAGCACAGCCAGTGCGACAATCACCAACAGAGGATTTACGTGATCCTTCCAGGTGTACCACTGCACAAGACCATTCTGCTCGTCCATATTAACAAAAATAACTCCGATAAAATTGTACAGGGCGTGAACCGTCATCGAAGGATAAATGGAATCGGCACGCCAGGCCACAAAACCGATAATAATGCCCACAATAAAAATCTGAATGGCCCAGTAAGGATTCTGATGAATTAAAGCCCAGGTAATCGAAGTCAGCAAAACGGCCCGGGTAACATCTCCCTTAATTTCCAGCGACTTTTGCAAAAAGCCGCGGAACAAAAATTCTTCGGAAAAAGCCGCAATTAAAACCGCCCCCAGAATAACTTTCACCCAGTCTAAGGTCGATTTTGCTTTTAAAGGTAAAAGCATTTCGTTAAGCCACTCGGGAGAGGGAATCACGATCTGAACAATCCGATCCAGTTCGTCACCGACAACGGCCAGAGAAAGCCCCACCACCAAACTCCACAGTATCATACCGGAAGGAACGGGATTCAGGCGGAAAACCCGTTGCAAAGAATAGCCTTTAACCCGTGCGTACACTCCGGGGAAAATCACAAAAAGCAGCCCGCCAAAAATGTAAATGGCTCGCGCATTGTTCATCATTTCCACGGCATCTTCGGCGCCACTCAACTTGCCGTAAACAAAAATCAAAAGGAATAAAAGCGAGAATGTCACCAAAACGACGATTAACGCTTCCAGAGGTTCCGGAAAAATTTTCTTTTCGCTCATTCCTTTTCCTTCCTGCTAAAAAATTGCCGAGTGGACAGGTGGTACAAAAACAGAGCCACCGAAACTCCCAAATTTAGCGATTCTCCCTGCCCCGGGCGCGGAATTTGCACAAGGAGGTCACACAAATCGTTTAGTGGTTTCGAAAGTCCGTGGGCCTCGGAGCCAAACGCCAGAATCACGGGAGCACCTTCTCCGCGAAATTCGGGCAGGGGTACGGTCCCCCTGGCCGAGGTGCCCACAATTTTGTAACGATTCTGCGCTTTAAGTTCTTTTAATGTTTTTAAATCAATATGCTCCAGAACTCGCACATAGGTTATGGCCCCGGCACTGGCCCGTACGGTTTTGGGCTGGTACGGATCGACCGAATCCGGTCCCAAAAGAATATTCGTCTGGCCAAACCACAAAGCACTGCGTAAAATCGTTCCCAGATTTCCCGGATCCCCAATTTGTTCCAGATACAAAAGCGGAGCCCCCGCGGGAAGGTTTTGCAGAGAATGCTCCGGCCGATAGGCTACTACGGCAATTCCCTGGGGGGTCTTTTCATCGCTAATGTACGCGAATTCCGAAGCACTTAATCCAAAAATCGCTTCGGCCTTTACCCGAGAAAGCGAAGCCAGAATTTGTTCATTGCCTTTTTCGACCAGCAAATATTTGGCTTTAAAAAACGGCCCGGCCACGGCTTCTTGCACAGCCCGCCACCCGCTTATTAAATAAAGGTTCGATTCTTTGCGTGCTTTTTTTTGTTTAAGCTGCCGGACAAATTTCAAGGTTTTTTTGGGAATCGCTTCGATCATCACTCTTTATTTTCCGCCATAAACAAGCTTTCTTTGGAATAGCGACGCCAGATGTCTTCGCGCGCAACCATCCCAATGTACCGCATGGTTTCTGTTGATTCCACCACTGGTAACAAATCGGAATCATCGATTTCCATCTTTTGCAAGGCTTCTTCCAGCGTGTTGTCTTTTTCCAGCACAAAAATATTTTCGCTCATAATGTCGGTGGCCAATAGTAACGGTGCAATACTGCGGTCAAACAACACCGGTCGCAGCTCGCGCAATGAAATGGTTCCCCTTACCCGATTCTCTTTGTCCAGAACCGGAAAGGTCGTGTAATGGGACTTCATGAAAATATTCAGAATTTCTTCGAACGGGGTGTATTCGTACACAATGGGCACATCGGTTAAAATAAGGTTGGCGATTTTGTGCGAACGCAAAATATCCACGTTTTTTCCGCCCACGGTTTTGCTGGAAAAAGAGGAAATTTTCATGGTGTAAATCGACTCTTCTTCCAGAGTTTTGGCCACAATTACCGCCGCAACCGTGCCCAGCATGAGAGGCAAAATAATCTTGTAATCTCCCGTGACCTCGAAAATCATGATCAGGGCGGTAAGCGGGGCGTGAATGGTTCCGGAAATTATGACCGCCATACCCACCAACGCATAAGCCCCGGGAGGAGCGGTTAAACCCGGCATCAATTTATTGGCAATGTTGCCAAAAAGCGCTCCGAACATAGCCCCGATAAACAAAGAGGGCGTAAATAATCCACCGGTTCCGCCGGAACCCAGGGTAAAAGACGTAGCCAGAATTTTGGCCACCACGAGAATGCCCAAAATGGCGATTTCGGTTCTTCCCACCAATGCGGTGTAGGTGGCCGAATCGTCAAAACCGTACAATTCGGGGAATTTGAAGGCGATAATTCCGGTGAGCAGTCCGCCGATTGCCGGTTTTACCCAGGGCGGCAGGTGCACATCTTTTTCGAACAAATCTTCGATGCCGTACAACGTTTTGATAAAGATGACGGCTAAAACGCCCCCCAACAATCCCATTAACAAATAAAGGGGGTACTCAACCGGACTTTGCAGTGAATATTGGGGGATCTGAAAGATGGGACTGGAACCAATGAGCGCGCGCGAAATGGCCGTAGCAATGACCGAGGCAATCACCATAGGGGTAAAAAATCCCAGGCTGTAATCCCCCATGATAATTTCGATAGCGAAAAGTGTACCGCCGATGGGTGCGTTAAAAACCGCCGCTAAACCGGCCCCGGCTCCGCAGCCTACCAAAGTTTTGAGTCGCCTTTGCGAAACATGAAACAATTGCCCGATGCTGGACCCGATGGCCGCACCAATCTGCACAATCGGCCCTTCTTTACCGGCCGAGCCACCGGAACCGATCGTCGTTCCGGAATTAATCGAGGTCAGGATGGCCACCCTTTTGCGGATGTAACCTCCTTTGTTGGCTACGGCATCCATCACACTGGGAATGCCATGCCCTTTTACCTCCGGCGAAAGGTAGAATGCCAGCAACCCTACCACCAATCCGCCAATGGCCGGATACAAAATGCGCATGTAGTTGGCCACGGCAGGCGTAAAAAGATGGTAGCCCGCATGCTCGAACAAGAGGAAATGCACGCCATCGACAATAATGTTCAAAAGGTAGGCACCAAATCCGGTAAAAAGCCCCACCAAACTTGCCAATAGCAACAAATACAAATCGGTGGGCGCATTCAACTTGTAAAGTGCCCGCAGCCCTTTAATTTGCCATTTGCGAAAGGCCCGCCGCCAGCCAATAAAATGCGGCTCCACGCTAACCGAAGCTTGTTCCTGCTTTTTTGTTTTGCTTTTCTCGGAAACTGTTTCTGTCATTTTTCCATGCTCGATCCGTTTTGAATGGATGCTCATTGCAAAATTAGTTCTCTTTGGCTGCCATTTGCAAAAAGTCCAGAATTTGATCGAATGCAACGGTCAGTTGCTCGCTTTTGTCCATGATTTTTACGGTGAACTCTTGTTTCTGCAACTCGTTCTCTCCCAGAATCAGGACGAAACGCGCCTGCTGCCGATTGGCTTCGCGCATTTGGGCTTTAATGCTGCGCCCTAATAAATCCATCTCGGTAATCAGACCAAGAGCGCGAATTTTGTGGGCCCAGGTAATGCATTCCTGCCGGGCCAAATCGCCCAAAGGTGCCAAAAACACATCCAGGCGCGGCTTTTCGGCCAGGGTAATGCCCTGCTGCTCCATAACCATCAACAGCCGTTCCATGCCTGCGGCAAATCCGACGGCGGGCGTATCTACGCCATCCAGTTCTCTGGCCAGCAAATCGTACCGTCCGCCTCCGCAAATCGCATTTTGCGCGCCCAGATTCTCGCTGGTAATTTCAAACACAGTGCGGGTGTAATAATCCAGCCCACGCACCAAATAGGGATCTTCTTTGAACGGAATGCCCAATTTGTGCAAACGGTCCTTGACCTGCTCGTAATGCACCCGACAGTCGTCACACAAATGATCGACCAATTTGGGGGCATTCTGGTTCAGGGCCGAACAGGTAGGGTTTTTACAGTCCAGAATGCGCAGGGGATTTGTCTCAAATCGCCGTTGGCAATCGGCGCAATACTTGTCCAGGTTGGGACGAATGTAATCTTGCAGTTTGCGTTTGTAATCGGCCCGGCATTGGGGACAGCCCACGGAATTGAGGCGGAGCGTTAAATTTTTAAGCCCGATTCGTTGAAAAATCGTCCAGGCCAAATCGATAATCTCGGCGTCGGCATTGGCATCGGTAGTGCCCAAAGTTTCCGCGCCATACTGGTGGAATTGACGCAAACGTCCCGCCTGAGGATTCTCCTGGCGGAACAAAGGCGCAATGTAAAATAATTTGTTCAACGGCGACCGGGCATACAGTTTGTTCTCGAGATATGCCCGCATGATGGGGGCGGTCATTTCCGGTTTTAGCGTAAGCTGTTTTTTACCCCGATCCAGAAAGGTGTACATTTCTTTGGAAACAATATCGGTCAATTGGCCGATGCCCCGGGCAAACAATTGGGTTTGTTCGAAAATGGGCGTACGCAATTCATGGAAATTGTAGCGAATCATCGTCTCGCGAATCAACCCTTCCAGGGCCACCCAGCGCGGCGTTTCTTCCGGAAGAATGTCTTGAGTGCCTTTTATTTTTTTTATCATAATGCGAACCTTTTTCATTTAATTGTAAAACGGCTAAAGTTAATATAAAAAAGTGATTTAAACAACATAAGCCGCTCAAAAGAGCGATTTTTCTGTTCTTTACGAAAAGGCCACCGATGTAAGAGGCACCTGAAAATAAAAGGCACAAGGGAAGGAAATGCTAAAAACAAGCTACAATTCGCGCACCACCATGGTTACTTTGCCCAAGAGATGAAAATCGGGTGTTTTTTCATCCAGAATAATGGGCGAGGGATTTTCTTCGGAAGTTTCCAGCCGAATAAAGTTTTTGTGAAAATAGATTTTGCGGATGAAAAGTTTTTCGCCAAAAATAACAGCGACAATGTCCCCGTCCCGCGGACGTTGCTTCAGATCGACGGTCAACAAATCTCCCTGTAAAATTCCGGCTTCTGTCAGGGCATTATCCAGCGCACGTACGGTTATCGTCTGGCGGTCTTCCTTTCGGAAGTTTTGCAGCATTTCTCCGAGAGAATAGGTTGTGCCGGCGTTCCATTCGTCGTGATGCACATGCACTTCACCCAATACCGGAATCTGATAAAACTCATGGCCGCTTATTTTTAAACTTTCGTCCTGTAAAAGCTTCTTTACTTTGTCCATTTTTCACATTTGTCCGAAAATCAAATCATCTAACAGGTCCGAGGATGCCCAGACATCTTAATTAATTTCCCGGATCAGCCCTACCACTTTCCCCTGAATGGACCACTCCCCCTGCGGGTAAATATCCTGGTAGGAAGGATTTTCCGCTTTCAGGTAGGGTTGTTCTCCTTCCAGAATAAGGCGTTTCACCGTCACTTCATCGTCAATTAACGCCACAACGATATCTTTGTTTTTAGCGCGATTGGTTGAATTTACCACCAAAAGATCGTCTTCGTGAATACCCGCATTAATCATACTGTCGCCCCGCACTTTCAAGGCAAAGTAGCGGCCCTCGGTTTTGATAAGCGCACGGGGTACGGGAATGTATCGTTCCACATTTTGTTCGGACAAAATGGGTGAACCTGCGGCAACACGGCCAATGAGAGGGATCTCTACATTATTGGGGTCCTTGGGTTGGTAGTCGGGGTGAATGATGCGCAAAGCCCGTGCCGAGGAATCTTTTTCCAGATAGCCCTTTTGCACCAGCGCATTGATGTGCTTCAAAATAGCAAATTTGGATCGGACGTTCATGCGGTCGGCCAATTCCTGATACGATGGCGGGTATCCTTTTTCCTGCAAATGCTCTGCAATAATTTCGAGAATTTCTTCTTGCCGTTTGGTTAAAGTTTTCATAGGGCCCCCATTTTAAATGCACTAACGTACACCATATTACAAAATCCCGTTTTTATTGTCAAGAGGCAAACGCTTTTTTCTATTGAGCACACAGCCACCGGAAGCCAGCTTACCCAGCGACTTGACTCTGGACCAACTCGTGCGGCGTAATTCCCCTGGCATTTGAACGGAACAACCCATTTTCGCCCACGGGCAAATTGCGGTGTTGGCCTCGTTACATGCCAACCTGTTTGTGAATTCGATGATGCTTAAAGGGCCCCTCGCATCGGGGAAGCAGCAACAAAAGGGATGAATTAAAAAAACACCTGCAAAATCATCTCCAAGTCCGTAAAAACACACCTCCCGGAGGGCATAAAAAAACGGGACAGCCAAACGGCCATCCCGTTTTTAAGAACAACGTAATTTTTATTCCACATCCAGCTCGCGTACGGCGTCGATTACCGTACCGTCGCGCCATTCGATTAGCGCCACCACGCGATCCTTGGTTTTGGGCTTTTGCGGCTTGCCGGTAATGGCGATGGCCTTTTCGTGCAATTCTTCGATGGAAACCAGAGGCAAATCCGTGCCCTTTAAGCGATCGAGCAAATCTTGCCGTTTGGGATTGATGGCAATGCCCGCATCGGTCACGATGGCGTCAATCACATCGCCCGGCGCGGTAACGGTGTGCACGCGATCCACAATAATGGGATTGGTTTTGCGGTACAATGGCACGGTGATGATGGTCATGTAGGCGTCGGCCGCATCCTGAAATCCGCCGATGCCGTGCAGCAACCAGCCGTCGGAATGGGTATTTACGTTCACGTTGAAGTCCAGATCGATTTCCGTGCCGCCCAGAACCGAAGCCTTAACCAGCGGTGCAAAGCAGCCCTTGGTGTGGTAGTTGTACGAAACAAACGGATTGGTTTCGATGTGATTCCAATTGTCGCGCAACGATTCCACTCCGGCCAAATCGAACGACTGTCCGTCCAAAATAAAACGGGTCAGCCCTTCTTTAAGCAGATCGACCAAAAACTTGGTGGAGCCGCCGCGTACGAAATCGGCCACTACTTTCTTTTCGCGCATGTAATCGGCCACGTATTTGACAAAAGCCAGCGACATGCCGCCTGCTCCGGCCTGAAAAGAAAAACCCGGCTCGTCCATCAAACCGGAATCGCGTACCAGTTGTGCGGCGTAGGCGGCAATCTTTAAACGCTCGGGATTGGTAGTGATGCGCGTAGTTCCGGAGACGATTTGGCTGGGATCGCCCAATTTTTCCACCGGTACCACGTAATCCACGTTGCCCCCCTCAATAGACCACGGGTACGTGGGGAACGGCACCAGATTATCGGTAACCACCACCACTTTGTCGGCGTAAAGCGAATCGGCCAGGGCAAAGCCCAGCGGTCCGCAAGCCGAAGGACCGTGCACTCCGTTGGCATTGCCGTGCGTATCGGCCGTAGGCGCGGCAATAAAAGCCACATCGATGTGCAAATCGCCATCCTGAATGGCACGGTAGCGTCCGCCGTGGGAGCGCAAAACTGCTGTTTTTTTCAGCCCGCCCAGGGTACACAATTTACCGACCGGCCCGTTCATGGAGCCCTGAATCTGTTCGATCACCCCGTTTTTGATGTGATCGACCAACGGTTCGTGCACCGGAAACAAGGCCGAAGGCGCCAGCACCAGATTTTTCAGGCCGCGTGCGGCCAATTTTTCCATGACCATGTTCACCAGATAATCGCCGTTACGCAGATGATGGTGAAAGGAGATGGTCATTCCGTCTTTAATTTCCAGGCGGTCGATGGCTTCGTCCAGATTTTTCAGGACTTTGCTGCCCAAATAATCGGCCCCGCTGGGAATGGGCGGTCCTACTTTGCGCCCGCTCGGTTTGTGCTTGCCAATGCCCTTAAAGGGGATTACTTTTTTGCCGTCGATTTCGGTGGGCACTTCGCGCCCGATGGCATTTTTAACCATGCTCATTATCTTACTCCTGTTAATTTTTATTGGTATTGCTTTGTTTTATTTTTCCTAAACTACAAGACGGTATCCACGAATTCTTATAAGTTTTCGTGGATATGATCCCGTAATTTAAAAAAACCGGACATCCGTTCGTAAATTTCGGTCATTTGTCGACCCATGACAAATTTAAAATTCATGTGCTTCTCAGGTGCATCCCGCCTCCGCAAAAAACTTCTTGAAACGTTAAAATCTGCGCCGTAAATTACTATTAACTACTTCGGTAGACAATATAATCATTTTAACGCTAATAAGGCAAGACTATGCGCCAAATAATCGAACGCATGCAGGCCTTGGGATTCAGCCAATACGAGGCAAAAGTTTACCTGGCCCTGCTGCAACAACCCAATGTCACCGGCTACGAACTGGCTAAAAACTCGGGCGTTCCCGCCTCCAAAATTTACGCCATTCTCAATAAATTGATCTCCCGCGAAGTGGTGCAGGCCATCGATTCCGAACCGAAAAAATACGTACCGCAACCACCGGACGAAATTCTTTCGCGCATGCGCGGCGACTTTCTGGAAACGGTGGATCTGGTGGCGGAAAAATTGGAGCAACTGTACCAAAAGTCCGACACAAGCGATGAGCACATCTGGAATTTGACCGGACGCAACAGCATTTTGCGTAAAATTCTGGATTTCATTAATGACGCGCAACAGTCCGTTTTTCTTTCGGTGTGGGACGAGGAAGTGGATGAAATAGCCTCCTGCCTGAAAAAGGCGCACGAGCGCGGCACGGAAATTTCCATTGTGCATTTCGGACAGCGCGTATTGGGGCTGGGGCATGAATACCGCCACGGGCGGGAACATCAAATCCGCATTGAACGCGGCGGCCGACGTATTGTTTTGATTGTGGACGATCGCAAGGTGATTTTGGGCCATTTTTCGGAAAACGGCTCCAGCAATGCCGTGTGGACCAGTAACAAGGGCATGGTACTGCTGGCCAAAGATTACATCATTCACGATATTTACACCATTTTGATGATGCAAAAATTCGGTAAAGAAGCGATGGAGATATTTAGCATGATTTGAGCTGGGAATTGGGAACTAGGAACTTGGAACTAGGAACTGGGAACTGGGGCCAAAACTAAATAAAATAATTAACCCATTTAGGAAACGGTAATTGCGGAACAAAATTTGTGCTTGATTGTGGAGAATTCCCACAATCCCAAGTTTCCAATTCCTAATTCCAAGTTCCAAGTTCCCAGTTCCAAGTTCCAAATTTCAAATTCCCAGCAACAAAAGAAAGGAGCAATAGATGAGCGAATTGCATTGGAAAAGCGCCATTACCAAAGTGGAACCCAACAAATTAGTAGTACGCGGCTACCGGCTGGATGAGCTGATCGGTAAAGTGTCGTACGCGCAAATGGTGTATTTGCTTTTCAAAGGTGAATTGCCTTCGCCCAACGTGGGCAAGCTGATCGAAGCCATTCTGGTTTCTTCGGTAGATCACGGTACCACACCGCCCTCGGTGTTGAGCGCCCTAACGGTAGCCTCCACCGGCGCCCCGCTTAACGCCGCGGTTGCCGCCGGTATTCTTTCCATTTCCAAATTTCACGGCGGCGCCATCGAAGACTGCATGCGCATTTTGCTGGAAGCCAAAGCGCTGATGGACGAGCAAAACATGGATTACGACCGGGCGGCGGAAACGATCATTAAAAAATTCCGGGAAGAAAAGAAACGCTTGTCCGGTTTCGGACACCGCTACCATACCAACGATCCCCGTACCAAACGCCTGTTCGCCCTGGCCGAAGAACTGGGATTGGCCGGCGATTACACCAAACTGGCGTTGGCTTTCGTCCGAAAACTAAAAGAGATTACCGGCAAAGATTTGCCACTGAATGTGGACGGGGCCATCGGGGCTTTGCTGTGTGAATTGGACATCGATCCTATTTTGGCCAATGCCTTTTTCATGATTGCCCGCGTACCCGGATTAGTGGCCCATATTTACGAAGAAAAGACGCGTTACAAACCGATGCGTAAAATCCATCCCACGGATGTGGAATATGACGGCCCGGAAGAACGGCCGGTTCCGGATGGAAATTAATTAAAAATTACGGATTACGAATTGTATCTGAAATTGCTATTGGGAAGCGGGAATTAGCTGTTAGTGCTAACAAACGCTTGCCGGTTATCCGCATTGCGGGGCGTACCGAGGCCCGGTTGCCGGGCCTCTTGGGATACGGTTTGCTTTCCGAATTTTTCTGCGTGCAGAAAAATAGCGAGGGAACATCCGGCTCATCAGGGCGCCGGGTTGGAACCCGAACACGATTAAACAAATACACGATTAACACATAAATAAAGGAGAATGCCTATGAGCAGACAACAGGTTCTGGAACTTTTACCGGAAATCAATGAGATCCAAGACGAAGGTCTGAAAGACAAGGTCATTGCCTGCTGGGAAGAGGCCATTGCCTATCGCAACTGGACAAACGATGAGCTGAACAGCATCCCGTTTACGTTGCTGGCCGATAACGTGAAAATTCATTTTATCGAGCACGTACGTACCTGCTGCCGCATGGCCATTGCCATCGACAAGGTGCAGGAAGAAGCTTACGGCGATCGCCGCACGCCGGTGAATCGCGATTACCTGATTGCCGGATCGCTTTTAGCCGACGTAGGCAAATTGCTGGAATACGATAAAAAGTCCGACGGCACCATTTACAAAAGTGATTACGGCAAGCACATTCGTCATCCGTTTAGCGGTGTGGGGCTGGCCTTTAAACATGGGCTGCCTTCGGAGGTAATGCACGTGATTGCCACGCATTCCAAAGAAGGCGACGGCGAAAAACGCTCACCGGAATCGATCATTTTCCATCATGTGGATTTTATCGATTTCGAACTGGTTAAATAGGTGTCGGCCACCGAAATTGGATGGATTAGGAACTGGGAAATGGGAACTGGGAATTGGGAATTTGAACTGAGATGGACTGGTAAAAAGTCAAAAGTTGACTTCATTTAAAAAATTAAAAGACATAGAGGTTTTTACTCATGTTCAAAGAAATTTATGAAAGTGAAGTTTTTTCATTAGCTGAGAAATTAGCGAACCTCATCTGGAAAATAGTGTTAAGGTGGAATTATTTCGAGCGGGATACGGTTGGGAAACAATTGGTACGGTCCGTCGATTCCATAAGCGCAAACATTGCGGAATCCCATGGTCGTTTTCATTATCAGGATAAAAAGAATTTTGGCTATTATGCCCGTGGATCTTTTGAAGAAACGAAAAGCTGGATTCGAAAATGCAGAGAACGAGAATTAATGTCCAACGAGGAACTGGTTCAAATTGAAACATATTTAAACGAACTGGGGCCAAAATTAAATGCATTAATTAACACATTTAAGAAACGGTAATTGCGGAACAAAATCTATGCTTAACTGTCGATAGTTCCCAATTCCAAGTTCCCAGTTCCCAGTTCCCAGTTCCAATACCTGGTTCCTAATCTACGTTAGAGCATATAATTGAATACAAAATGAAGGAGGAATAAGAATGGCGAAGTACAAAATTGCCTGGTTACCGGGCGACGGCGTTGGCAAAGACGTAATGGAAGCGGCACGCATCGTGCTGGATGCACTCAAATTCGATGCGGAATACATTCACGGTGACATCGGTTGGGAATTCTGGAAACACGAAGGCGATCCCCTGCCCAAGCGCACCATCGAACTAATGAAAAACACCGATGCCGCGCTCTTTGGCGCCATCACGTCCAAGCCCAAAGAAGAAGCGGCCAAAGAACTGGACGATCATCTTAAAGACAAAGGGCTGGTCTATTTTTCGCCCATCGTTCGTTTGCGTCAGGAGTTCAATTTGCACACCAATTTGCGTCCCTGCAAGGCCTACCCGGGCAATCCTTTAAATTACAAAGAAGGCATCGATCTGGTCATCTTCCGTGAAAATACGGAAGGTCTGTACAGCGGCGTGGAATTCCATCCCATCCCGCAGGAAGTGTTTGATGTGCTGGAAAAGAATCACCCTAAGATGGGCAAATTCCGCCAGTACGGCATGGAAAATCTGGCCATGTCCACACGCATTATGAGTCGGCAAAAATGCGAAAACATCGTACGGCAGGCCTTTGAATACGCCAAAAAGCACGGGCGCAAATCCGTAACCGTGGTGGACAAACCTAACGTGTTGCGCGAAACCGGCGGACTGATGGTGCGCACGGCCCGTCAGGTAGCCAAAGACTACCCGGACATTCCTTTGTACGAAACCAACATCGACGCACAGGCCATGTGGCTGCTGAAAAATCCGTTCGATTACGACGTGCTGGTGGCCGAAAATATGTTCGGCGACATCATTTCCGATCTGGCGGCTCAGTTGGTGGGCGGATTGGGCTTTGCCTCGGCCGGTAACATCGGCGACAACTACGCCGTGTTCGAACCGACTCACGGCTCGGCACCCAAATACGCCGGACAGTACAAAGTGAATCCCATTGCCATGCTGCTGGCCACCAAATTAATGCTGGACTGGCTGGGTGAAACCAAAGATGCCCAACGTCTGGAAAATGCCGTGGCTGCCGTCATTAAAGAAGGTAAAGTGCGTACCTACGATATGGGCGGCAACAATACCACACTGGAAGTGGCCGAAGAAGTGGCAAGAAAATTGTGAAAACAGAGTTAACGGAGAGAACAGAGAATTAAGGTAGAAATTTTAATTTATGATTTAAATGGATTGAACCACGGGAAGGGAATGCCGGGATTAATTGCGAAATTAATAAGGGAAGCATAATCATGCATGGGATTGATTTTGAACGGATTAACAAGCTAACGGAACACATTATCGCTTGTGCCATTGGAGTTCATAAAAATCCCGGTCCCGAATTTCTGGAATCTGTTTATGAGGATGCCTTTTGCATCGAACCCGATCTTCGCGGAATTCATTACCAGCGGCAAATGGAAATCGACATCGAATACAAAGGCCATTTTATCAAAGGACAGCGCCTGGACTTAATTGGTGATTGTTGAGAATAAAGTCGTAGGCGAAGTTTTGCCGATCCATAAAATGGCTCTTCTGTCCTATTTGAATGCGGCCCAAACGCGCGCTGGTTGATTGATCAATTTCCACGAAAAACTGCTGAAAGACGGAATTCACGGAATATTGTTGCCGGAAGGTTATATTACGAAACGTTGAATCGGAGAGTACAAGACAGAAGGTAAATCCACGAATTACACGAATGGGCGCGAATTTAATTAAAGATGCGCGAATCGAATTTCCGGTTATTTGGGTAATTTATGCTTTGTAAAAAAATTTTAAAACCTTTTCTCCGCTTTCTCTGTTCTCTCTGTTCTAAAAAGATGAGGAGCAAAATATGGAAAAACAATTCATCACTTACAAGTTAGCCGAATTCACCAAAAATTTAACCTACGAGCAGTTGGACGAACAAACCGTGGCCAACGTCAAGCGCTTTTTGCTGGATTCCATCGGTTGTGCCTTTGGCGGTAGTCAAACACACGATGTAAAAATCATGCTCGATTTTTACAACGAAATCGGCGGCAAAGAAGAAGCCACGGTGATCAATTCGCCCCAAAAATTACCCATGATTCATCAGGTTTTGCTCAATTCGCTGATGATTCGGGCTTTGGATTACAACGACATTTACTGGGAAGAAGACCCTTCGCATCCCAGCGATTTGATTCCCGCCGCATTAACCCCAGCAGAATATCTGCACAAAAGCGGCAAAGACCTGATCACGGCCATTGTTCTGGCTTACGAATGGGAACAGCGCTTGTGCGAATTTGCTCATCCCGGTGTGCGCGAAACCAAATGGCATCACGCCACACTCACACAGTTTGCCTCGCCGCTGGCTGCCGGTAAAGTACTCGACCTTTCGGTGGAAGAGCTGGTTCATGCCATTGGCATTTCGGCCAGTCATAACCACACGCTGGGCGTGGTGACAGCCGGTAATTTGACTATGATGAAAAACACGGTGGATCCCATGGCCGTGCAGGCCGGATTGTACGCCGCCCTGCTGGCGCAACGCGGGTACGAAGGCCCAGCGCATGTGATTGACGGCAAAGAAGGACTGGTGGATGTGTTTGTAAACAACACCTTCGAACTGGAAGTTCTCACGGACGGTTTGGGCGAATCGTTTCGCATTAACCGTTGTTCCATGAAGGCCTTTCCCACCGAGGCGCTGACGCACACCCCCATGTCGGCCGTAATCAAACTGATGCGCGAGCACAACATCAAAAAAGAAGATATCGAAGAAGTTACCATCGGCACAGTAGCGCGCGCGGCCGATATTCTTTCCGATCCGTCCAAATACGATCCGCAAACCCGCGAAACGGCCGACCACAGCCTGCCTTACTGCATTAGCGTGTGTATCGTGGACGGCACGGTAACACCGGCTTCGTTCAGCAAGGAAAAGATTTTCGATCCGGAAATTCGTTCTTTTCTGCCCAAAATCAAGGTGGTGGCCAAACCGGAATTCGAAAAGACCTTTCCCAAATTGAAACAGGCCAGTGCCGAAATTCGCACCAAAAACGGCAAAACCTATTCCATTACGCTGGATTATCCTCTGGGTGATTATCGTGAACCGATGGATCGTCAAACCCTGCTGCAGAAGTTCGATTCCATGGTTCTGCCGGTAACGGGCAAAGAACGCCGCGATGCCATTGTGGAAGCCATCGATCATCTGGAAGAGATTGAGGACGTGGCCCAATTTATGCAATTGCTCAAATAAAAATCAAAAGCCCCGGGAGACCGGGGCTTTTTAATAACGTGTCTGACACAACAAAGTCGATTCCGCTTATTTCTTCTTCAACACCACCTTCTGGCTGTTCGCTTTGGCGATAAGCTTTTCCAAACCGCGTAAGTTTTCGTATTGCGTCGGCGCCAAAAGCGTTTTGGTCAGGATGTATTTTCGTTTAAAAAACAAGGTGCCATCTTCGCGCTTTGCCATGCCACAAACAAAACCGGCAAAAGGCGTTTGCTTGGATATTCCCTCGATTAATCCTTCGACCGCAAAATTTTGCGGATCAAATTGAATGGTTGTCATGTCGGCCACCATAAAAGGCTCGCTAAACACAATCGGATATTCCCGTTTTTCGTCGATAAAGCGATCCAAACTGGAAGGCAGTTCGAAAAGCGTCGGATTAAAAATAAAAAGCGTAGGCGTTGACGAAGCGAAATTTTCTTTCGAGAAATCGAACTCCACGCGAAAGGTATCGGCAATTTCCGCGGGATTCGTAAATTTCAGATTCGAAAGTTCAATATCTTGCGTGTTGGAATTAAGATAGCGCGTCATGACCTTCTTCATATCTTTGGAACTGGCATCCTTTAAAACCGAACGAATGCTGAGATTGTGGTTACCTGTGTAAAACAAAACCGCGTGCCCTTCCACACTACCGTCATTATGAATATTTAATGTAATGTCCCGTTTGGTAACATTGTTGAGAAATTGACTTTGGGGAATTCGGGTCAATGTCGATTTCCCGTTATTAAAAATTACCAGGGCATATTGTCCTTCAATGGAAGGGTAAATTTCCCCCAGCGGACAACTGGAACCGGTAGCGTCCAGCCAAAAGTTTTTGCCGTCACTGGTTTCCACAAGGGTGAGCATGTGGTTGAAAAATTTCAACGAATACAAGACCGGCTTGGAAATAATTTTGGAACGTGTGGCGACCAAGGCAGGATACGCCTTAATACCCTGCGCTTTCAACAGGTTCACATTGAGCACTGTCATGTCTTTACAATCGCCATACTGATTTTGAATGATCGTATTCACGTCATGAGGCACGTAGCCGCTTTTGCCGATATCAAAGGCCAGGTAGTGATAATTCTTTTGCGTATAGTAAAAGATACGTTTGATCTTTTCGATTTCGGAAGTGGCTCCCCGGCAAATTTCATTGGAAAGGGCGACAACTTTCGGATCGTTTTGCCGATTCATGTATTTTTTTAAGGTTTTCCAATAGGTTTTGGAGACATCGTTCCATGAATCGTACTGCAAATCCACACTCACATAACGCGCGATATCAAAATAGGGCGGTGAATTGGGTTCGTCTTTTAAGGCTGGGATGTCTCGTTGTTCCCAATAATAAATGGAACTGCGGTCTTTGTCCGATTTTTGAGTCAAAATATTCTTTTCTTTTATGGGTTTGCCTAACACAAAGTTGTTGGGAAAATAGGTCCAGTTGTTCCCATAGCGGAAAAAGATGGCAGGAATTTCAACGGAATATCGGCTGTAAATTTTGGGAATGTCTTCTTGAACAAACCAATAATCCCCGACAAACCAGCCTTCGTAATTGACGGTGTAGGTATATTGCAAAATTGCACCGGGCTCCACACCGGGAAAGGTAAAACGCACCGATTTTTCCTCGGAAACTTTGGAAGCCGATTCGTTCAATATGGTTGGGTGGAGGTCCTTCTCGGTAAGTTTAAGGACGGTACCATCGGGCTTAATAGTAACTGCGGAAAAATCTTTAAGACGCATTTCGTCATTTAAATAAATGCTTTGGCGGGTCCAATTCTCCGCCTTGTCATTAAAATAGAGCACCGCTACCTGTACTGTTTTTTCCACATTTACATCCCATTCCGAATCCAAATAAAATCGATTCTGAATATTTTCGTAAAGAACCACCGCTCCGGCGTCCGGGTAATCATCCTGGGTCGGCAGTTTTTGGAGATCGGAAACTTTAAGGATATCGTTTACGCTTAATATTTTGTTTGAGCTGCATGCCAGGAAAAAAAGTAGGGCCACCAACATGCCAAAACGGGCAACACGTTTCATAAAAGCTCCTCCCTATGGTTATATTTAAACGAAAAGGCTATCAGGCTAACCAAACGGATTTTTCTCTACCGAACTCAAAGACAAAAAGGCGGGACGTCTCTGAAACAGGCAGATATTAATAGACCATTCCCTTACGCTTACAAAAAGAACGATTGTATTTTAAATAATTTGAACACAAAATGAGTTTGATTAAACTTGTCCTAAAGCGGATGGAAAAAATTAAGCATGAAAATTGAGAAATAAAAATTTTTCTTTATTTCTCCAAGCATTAAACAGCCGCGTCCGCAATCAAAACCAGGGCGGCCAGAGTGGTAACAATGAGAATCGCCGGACGCAGATAGCCTTTGTCCAAAAAACGTACGGCTTTTTTGGAGAACAGGAAGCCGATGAGAACGCCGGGAATGAGCAGAAGTCCACGATAAATATCTTGCAGGCCAAACTTGCCGACCACGGCAAGCGAAATAAGGGCGACAACGGTTCCGAGTATGAAAATCGCGGCTAAAGTGCCGCGTAGTTTTGCGCCTTTTTGGTGCTGGTAAACCAGAGCCATGGGAGCACCTCCAATGGCCGCCACGGTTCCCATAAAGCCGGAAACGATTCCCGCACCCAAAAGGTTTTTGGGCGTTAACGAAAGCCGCAAACCGGAAACACTTAACACGACGGCAAAAATCACCAACGCGGCAAATAACGGTTTTAAATGTTGTGCGGGAAAAACGGTTAGGAAATAGGCCCCGAGCATACTGCCCAGAATCCGCCCACCGGAAGCCCAGGAAAATTCACGAAACCGCACTTCGGAGCGATCGCGCAGATACATGAGCGTGGTTAGGGTAACCGCGGCAAAAAGCAACGGTCCGGGCACCAACTGTGGATCGATGAGCACCAGCAGCGGAACGGCGAACGGCCCCAATCCGAAACCGACAGCGCTTTGCAACATGGCACCGACAAAGGTAATGCCGAAAATCAAGCCGAGCTGTAACAAAGAATAGCAGGCCATCCCTGGTGGATTCCTCCTCGCATTTTCAGCTTACGGCGTTACAACCGTAAATTGTCCTATCGTTTCACTGATTTTCGTATTCTTCCACTCTGTCTTCCATGACCACCAATTCGATGCCGGCCTGTTTGAACAACTCCCGTGTTTCCTGCCCGGCATGGTAACGCCGTTTGGCCACCACCTTTTTAATGCCCACGCTAATAATCAGCATGGCACACACACGGCAGGGTTCCATGGTGCAATACATGGTAGTGCCTTCGATGGGAATGCCGTAGCGCGCCGCCTGAGCAATGGCATTTTGTTCGGCGTGAATGGTTCGCACACAATGGGTACGAATTTGTCCGTCTTCGTCGATGACCTTACGCAACAAATGTCCCACCTCGTCGCAGTGGGGAAATCCGGGGGGCGAGCCCACGTAGCCGGTGCACAAAATTCGTTTGTCTTTAACGATAATGGCGCCGCTTTTGCCGCGGTCGCAGGTGGCGCGCTGAGCCACCTCGTCCACCAGGTGCATGAAGTACTCGTCCCAACTGGGACGTTTGGATCTTTTCTCACTCATGAATGTGTTTCCCTCTATTTTCAATAACTCACTCTTCCAGGGCAACGTAAACATCATTCCATCTCAAACACATCGCCGACGTTCAACAGTTTTACCCGATCCTTAAACACCGTGAATAAACGGTGGATGGCTTTAAAACCCGTGCAATGCAAGGGCACCACGTAATCGGGATTGAGCAATTC